>SPKZ01014390.1_pt1 | contig 20779 bp, 27 predicted proteins | sample 2456571 | NCBI WGS metagenome assembly SPKZ01 (sample SAMN11192286, study PRJNA482655) | marine metagenome | biome: ENVO:00000447; feature: ENVO:00000244|ENVO:00000211|ENVO:00000569|ENVO:00002023; material: ENVO:00002151; isolation source: ocean water from marine abyssalpelagic zone ... | reverse complement strand
GCAAATCCAACAGGATGATAAAAATTATCAAACAAATACACGCAAATCAAAAAGTTTAACATTATTTTAATGTATAATAATGTATAATAATGTATATTTAAAGAAGAAACATAAAGGATTAAAATGAGTGATTTATTAAAAGACTTTCCAATATCTAATAATGACACTAAGCAAATATGGCTAAAATTTAATGCGAAAAAAGGGGATTTGAGAGGACGTGATGTTATCACTCAAAACACAGCATATATAGATATAAATACTCCTTCTTTTATAATTAAAAAGGTTATTGATTCGATTAAAATAACAAATGAAAAAGACCATTCTAAAATTATTCAAATGTTTATAAGCGGAATAATAGAAAATGGATATACAGTTTATAAAGATTTAAGAGAAGTGGAAGAAGAAACATATGACTGCTTTTATAAAGAGACTGATTAATGAATACTCTTCTGTTTCTAATAGTTCTTGCTATAACATTTATTAGCTATGTCTTACAGTTTTATAAAGTCCATGTCAGTAAATCTTCGATTGGAATATCACTACAATCCTATGTAATTACTTTTATTGCAATCTCAATACTTACATTTAATGCAGATGTAAAAGAAGTTTTTTATCTTGGACTAGCTGAAATGATTTTAGCAATATATGGAATAGTTCTAATATATTACTATCGTGAAGACTTGGAAACAACGTCTAAAGCTTTTTTTGTTGCATTAGGAGCTTCATTTCTAATGATACATGGAGTAGCACAAGGAATCAAAAGTTATCAACACAAAAATAAAACAACAGTCTCTATAAATAGCTATTCTCTTTGGATTTTAATGGATGGAATTATTATCTATTTTACAAAGGACTTTAAAATTATTATTGCACTAGTTATTTCAATTTTAATCTACTTATATATCATTGCTGATGCTACAATTAAAAATAAATTGTATACAATATCGAATGACTGATAAAAAATTAATAGATAAATGTGCTAAAGCACACAAATGTAAAGACCTAAAAGACTTTTGCAAATTAAAAAAATGTCTTACGATACTGTATCTGCGTGGCACAGTAAAAATACTTTATCTGCTTCAAGAGGATACAATAGAGAATATTTTGAACTTCTTCTTGAGCACAAAAAAGTACTTAACGAAGATGAAATATACGAAGAGCCTGGGAAGCTACTGACTAAAGTTCAAAAATTGTCTTAAAAATAATAAATTAAAGCCTTGACATGTATCCGATAATCGGCTGTAGTAAATACAGATAAAAAGGTGGTTTGCACAAAACAAATACACCATTACTTTGAGTCGGTTCAACTTCCTTAAGTTGGACTTTCTGTGAGTATAAATTTTAAAGGAAAAACATGAAAGATATTATAGAATTACTTAAAGCAGTTCCAAACAAGAATGGAAAATTTGAGATTCACTTAGGAATAGGTATTTGTAATGATGATTCTTTTAATGCTTCATTGCTATGTGGAGATGCTACGGAAAACTGCGTAGTAGAAACCGTTCAAAAGTATTGTAAAGATGCTCTTGTTGAGCTTATGGGTCAATTAGGCACTAGATTAACAGATATAGATATTATCGTATGTGAAAAATGCCTAAGCAGTGCAAATGAAAAATATCTTGATTTAATTAGACTAACTGATGCTCAAATAGAAAAAATAAAAGAACTCTTTTTGTCTTATCCTTATTTTGCTACAAACCCTTTTGTTGGAAACATTGATTATATCATTGAGCAAAGTGTTATTTTAATGAGTGATACTGATAAAAGTAGAATACTAGAAATAATCAATCAGTGCAAATTGCAAAGTGGCGATGAAAGAGATGAGCTATACGGAATAATTTTATTATCTTTATCAGATGATGATAAGTTAATTTTAGAGAAAGATTATTTTGAAAACGAAAAAATTGTTGTGCCTTAAAACATGAAAAAAGATTTAAATAAAAAATAAGATTTAAGTTTGGAAAAACACACCATTACTTAAAATTAGGAGTTTAAGATGTTTAAATATTTTTCAAAATTATTGGAAAACTGGCGTATCAAACGCAAGATAAAAAAAGATAAAGAAAAGCTGATTGAATCTCTTGATAGGAGAGGTTTAATTAAACAGTCCGCTCTCATTGAGATTCTAAGTGAAAAAAAGTAGAGTCTAAAATATACCATTACTTTGCGCAAGCTCAACTAAAAATTTAAATTGGAGAATCCATGGATGAAAAAATCATTAAATTAGCAACAAAAGTTAAAGAAGAATTAGAATTAGAAGTAATCAAGGATGATAATAGGATCGAATGGCTATTACTCTTCATCAAGATAGGAATTACTCTTGCAATAGGAGGAGTAGTTGCATATTTTATATCTCCTCCTCCTTTGCTATTTATAGTAGTTTATTCGGCAGTAGTAATAGGATTAATGTTTAATTTATATTTCAAGCAAAAACAAAACATTATGAATAAAATTAGGAGAACATTATGAAAAAAATAGATATAAAAAGAAAAGCATACTTTTTCTAAAGGAATTCAAAATGATTTCAATAAAGTAAATGAAAGAGTTAAGACAATTTCACATTTAACAAAAAATGTGAAGAATTTATTCCTAAAATACAAAGATTTTGTACCTTTTGATAATTTTTATCATCCTGTTTGTGACTGGAGATGTTTTTACATGATAAATCTTATCATGTAAAAACTTAGAGATAGGCTGTTGATTATTAAGAAATAATCCATGAAAATCTGGTAGCAAAAAATATTATTATTAATATTGTTTTTATTGTTTTTAATTCCTCAATTAATGAGAACATACTATCTCTCCCCTTTTTTTTAATTTTTAATTTTTAATTTTTTATAAATACTAGTTTCTTTACCTTTTTTTTCCATATCTTTTAAAAAGTTATCTAGTTCTAAACTTGCTTTTGAAGGCTTTTTGCTATCTTTAATGATAATTTCTTTTGCTTTATCATCAAAACAACCACTAGAAAATATTATTAGTATTAGCAAGCTAATTTTTATTAATATTTTCATATTATTTCTTTTTACTAATTTCATAATATTCTAATACAGTTTTTCGTATTAGCTTTGTAAAAGATATGTCTAATTTTTCAGCTACTGCATCAAGTGCTTTCTCTTCTTCTTTTGAAAAATAAACTGTTTTTTGAACGTTCAGCAGTGGCTTTTTAGATATTTTTTTATTTTTTGTTTCGATTTTTATGTCTGAATCTTGTGGTAAATCGTCTTTATTTATTCTAGTCTCTCTCATTTATTGCTCCTATTTCTGTGCAAATTTGATAAATAACTTTTCTTACGTTTGCGTACGAATATAATAATGTTCTGTTTAATGCTGTGATTTCTGATTCTTTTCTTTTTTCATTCACTAATTTTTCAAATAATGTAGAATATGGCATATAATAATTACTAAACATAGACAAGTCATTCGCTGTAAGTAATTTTTCCCACTCTAAAATCGAAGAATTTTTTTCTTTTGCATTCCGAATCATAGCACCATTCAAAATAAAAATTATACGTGCATTTGAATTGTTACTTAATATATATTGTGCTGTTATCAATGTTTCCCTCATAGACTCATAGTCTTTAAATGTGGGCAATATGTAGAAGTCACTCCCTAAACTCATTAATCTATTATCAAAATATCCACCTAAATCACAAATCAAAAAACCATTTTTTGATTTTATAGTTTGTTCGGTTTTCGCATCTGACAATATTAAAGATTCTGCCGTTCTTCGTATTGAAATATTTTTTTTAATATTAATTGTTGACACTGCGTTATAATGTTCCGCATTACGTTCTGTATCAAAATTTAATATGCTTGTTTTTATTAGCTCCGCTACTAATCTAGCGATAGAGCTTTTACCTCCACTTTTTAAATTAGCAAAAGTCACAATTTTTAATTTTTTATTTTTCATTTAATTCCTTTTGATTAATGTATTGTACATTAGAATACATTTATTTTTAATAATTATAATGATCCAAGTAAACACAATAACTTTTTTTATTTTTAAAATCTTTCACATAACAAATCGAATCGTGAATATAAAAAGTTACAAACTCAACAACAATATAGAATTTAACTACTGTCTCGCTATTTTCGAACTCGTCAATTATCTTGTATGTTTTTCCATTTGAGAACACAGAACAAGCTGTAGAATCGCACAAAATTAATTCTGAGTCATTTGATTCTTTATTCTTATTATCTATTTTTTTGATTGAAAAATTTCTTTCAATGTAGTATGTAATTTTTTGCTTGTTAGCGATGGATTGCTTTAAGTAATTACCTAGACTGTAATTACAGTTTGATAGTTCCATTAAGATAGTTTTGTAAGAGCTTAGAGCTTCTTTTATATTTTTAAAATATTTAGAATTTAAATGTATCTCTAAAATTGTTTTCATAATGTTCCTTAATGTTCTTATACATTATTATACATTATTATACATTAAAATAACTTTAAATACATTATTTTAATGTATAGAAAGTTATCATTTTTTCTTAGTAGTCTAATCTTTTAAAAATAGAATTTGATTTACCTTTTTTTTCCATGTCATTTAAAAAAGATTCTAGTAGTTTTGATGCTGATGTTTTAAGAATATCTGTATCTCTAGCCGTTGTAAAGTCTTCACGCTGTTCGACAACTTGAGTAAGATCATAGTTGTATTTCGAACCATCAGTAATTGAGTTAAGTGAAATTGCGTTAAAAAATTTCATTTGCATTTCGTATTGAGATTGAACAAATCCCAGTAATTCAATTAAAATTAAATTTGTAGTTTGCTGTTGTTTATGCATATCACTTGCAGTTTCAATTTGATCGATATATTTTTGGATTCTTTCATCCTGTTGCTTTCTTTCTTCGGTCACTTCTTCACTCATAAAGTAGTCATTGTACAAATTAGTTGTCGCTAAAAGAGAGTACTTTTTGACAGCTTCTTTTTCTATGTTTTTCAATTTCATATAAGTATTTAAATCGTTCATAGATTTCTGATACTTTTTATAATTATTTGATTTAATTGCAGAAGCAACCTCTTCATTTAAAATTTGATATTTTTCGTCTTTTGCATCGTCAAACAATGCATCATAATTCTCTTTCCATTTTTTCATTATTTCTGCTTGCATCGGAGCCTTAACATTATGATGCTCTTTAAAAAAATGGTCAACTCCAATTCCTTCAACTTTATTTGCAAGTCTTTCAAACCTACTTTTCACGGATTTCATGCTATTAACTAATCCTAATAATTTCTTTTTAGGATTCAGAATTTTTCCTCCGGTTTCATCTAAAATGTTCGAAACCTTATCGAGTTCTGCATTTACTTTGTCAACTTGATCTAATGTGTCTAGCGCAGTAGTAAGCTGATCATTTAGCGTTTTTATTTCCTTAGCATAATAACTGTATGATGTTGGATCCGATACAATATCTCCAGCTCCAAATATTGCAAATGCTTTTACTCCCATTAAAATAGATATTAAAAATATTTTAGCTCTCATTTTTGTCCTTTAGATTTAAATATACATTATTATACATTATTAAACATTAAAATAATGTATAATTATCTGCTTTTATCTGCTTTTTCTGGTTCTTTTATTTTTTCAAAATTAGCTTTATTTAAATATTTTTTTGTAAACTTTAGATCTTCATTCCAATCTTTTTGCACGCTTTTGTGAGTTTCTTCTTTTATTTTACTATTTATATTTTTAATTATGAATGATAATTTTTCATCAAACTCTCGACCGGCTTTATCATTATCAAACGCTTTAATCACCACCTTTGCATTTGTTACAGTATTTTCAAGTAAGTGTTTAAAAGCGATTACACCATCTTCTTTAAGGCCACCGTTGAACGAAACGAGCAGAGCCTTGTCAAGCTCAATATGATTTAGCTCGACATAAGATAAATTATCCATGCTATTTTCTCCTACAACTATAATCTCTACTTTTTCAGACTTACAAAACTGTGTTTTTAAAATTGATAATCCGGGTTTTCCATACTCTAGAGCTGTTATTGGTTTTTGATATTTATTTCCCTCTTTGTCGTGAGTAAGGGGATTACTTATTAATTTTTTATTCATTCCAGACAATTTTAAAAGATTATCTTCTACTGTGTAAGTGGGAAAAATTATATTTTTAAATCTATCTACTTTAATCGCAGGAAAATGTTCGATAATTTTTTTAGACATCTTTCTTATGGTAGATAAAGTATTAATTTTTGAATCGTTGTAGCTTTTCAACTTTTTATACTCTTCATTTATTTTTGCATCATAGACGTTTTTCTCTGATTTTGAAATAATATGACTATCCATATTTATATTAGTACCATTTATTAAATCTTTTGTATTGATGTTTCTATTTTTGCAAAAGTTAAAAATAGTACCCCTATCGTTAAGTTCTTTATCCGTATTGTAATACAGATAATTTCCCTCCCCTTTAATTTCTTTTGTTATATTATCCTCAACTCCCTTTCCTATTGTAATTACAATTGTTTCTATTCCATTCGTCATCACAATGCTATTTCGCGACGTTTTATCTCTCTTAATTTCGTATCCTAGCTGTGCCACGAGCTGATCCATCGGAATTTTTGGATATTCTTTATACGTAATGTCTTTTTGATCTTTTCTATTATCTTTAATTATTTCTGCTTTATTTCTAAACATTGAATTACTAACGTCAAATAAGTTTGATACATATTTTTTTTGATTAACAATTTCATAAATTGAATCTTTTTCTAAAACAGAAATTACTTTATTTCCAACTTTGAAATAGATTTTTCCATTTTTCAAATCCCTAATAGAGACATCAGCTCTTTTGTACAGGTCCGTTGCAATAATTTTATTTATTTCTTTATTCTCAATAATGTCACTATTTAAAAGTAGTGGTATATCCTCTATTTTCAATGTTTTCTCTTCTTCTTTTTCTATATTCTTTTTTATGTAATTTTCTTTTACATATTTAACCATTTTCATTGCATCTTTAATAGCATTTATTATTTCTTTTTTATCGCTCTTCAAAATAGAAGCCCAATTCTTAACATAACTTTGATGTCGTTCTAAATCTAAATCTAATCCCAACTCTTTTGCTTGCAAATAATAATATATCTCTCTTTGTAACTCTTCTTTTGCGAAAGATATATTATCTTTCGCAACATTATAAGATTCTTTCTTTTTAAATTCTTTCTCGATTGAATAGTAAGATCTATCAGTTCCGTTTGAATACTCGATCGGCAAATCAATATTATTTAAAATATTTTCAGAAATACTACTAGATTCATTCCGACTCTCATATCTCTCTTTTAGTAATTCATTAATTTTTTCTTTGCTAATTCCAATTGTTTGATCTAAATTAAAAACAGAAGATTTTATGAAAATTGGCTCATTAAGCTCAATTGTTTTTTCTTTTAATATTCCTTCATGATCTTTTTCTTTTACTTTTTTTACTTTAGAATAAAATGCAATAGGAGTACTTTTAGTATTACTTTCAAGATAGCCTCCAAGCTTTTTTATCTGATTAAAAGTAAGCCATAAATTAGTTGAGTAACTATTATCCTCTCTTACAATATCCAAATGAAGACTATTTAAACCTCTAAAAATTGTTTTTGTAATTGGATTTTTAGGTGCATTAAACTGCAACTCTTTAGCACTCCAACTTTTAGTCCATGGCGTGCTATTTTTATTTATTGCCTTAAAAAAAAATTCAGAAATTTCTTCAATGTATTTTTGATAATTTTCATATGAATTACTCATAATTATGATCCCCTTCTTCATCAATATCTTCATCATTCGTTAACTCGTCTATAATTTCAATCATTTCCAAAAAAACAAGATTTGACACATCTTGAATTGTACTATCTTCTAAATTTTCGATTTCTTCCATCTGTAATCCTTTTTTTCTTTATTTTATCTCTTAAAAAAAGAGAGCCAATTTTTTTGTTTTTTTCCATCTTCTGAATATTTTTTGATAATATTTCTCATTTTTCTGTCTTTAAAAAAATAATTCACTTTTGCTTTGATAGGATGTGCTTTATGTTTAAAAACACTTATAATAACTTCTTCGCTGGGAATATTCATTAGATCCTGTTCGGTCAGCAAAGCGTATTTCTCTAAGCTCTTAGACTTTGAGTCAATTAGTCTATTATCTTGGCTCGTTTCTGATATTTTTCTTCTTGTATAAGAACCAATTTCTTCACTCATTGTTTTTGCAGTTTTTGGATCATTTATTGAGAACATTACTTTATAATAACAAGCTCCGGAAATTATTCTTAAATCCACCAGTGAATATTCTTTTTCAACTTGTGCCTCTGTTTGTGTAACATAAACACATGGCATATTATAAGATCTTGCCAGTGTTGGAAAAGTAACTAAAAAATCAAGTTTTTTAAATCTAGTAAACTCCTCTAAAAACCACGTTATTTTTTCTTTTTTATTATCATTTTCTTTATCTAATAAATTTTTTCCTATTAGTTCAATAATCATTCTAATTAATGGACTTAATATATCTGTGTGCTTTTCTTTTACACAAATATACAAAGATATATTTTCTTTTCTTAAGTCTTGATAATCAAAACTCATTTTTTTTATAATTTTTTCAACTCTTCTATCTTGAAAAACTTCCATCTTTTCATCAAAAGTTGTCACGAATGAATTAAATTCTTTTTTATTTGATCGCTCAAAAAATCTCGCCATATCTTGAACCATTAAATCAATCTCGACATCATTACTAACTTGCTTGAAGAATAATTTAATAATGTCAATTTCGACTTCTTCTATATCTTCAAGCTCTGCTTTCATTTGCGCATATTCATCGTTTAATAATTCGCTTTCGTTTCGATTTGGATAACGCATTATTTCATAAAGATTAGTTTCTCCATTCTTCTGTATGTCATAGATTGCATAGAAAATGAATAGCTTTTTTGCATTCCCTATCCAGTGAGACTCTTTCCCCTTTTCAATTTCAAATAATACACTTGCTACTTCCTTTACTAATGCCAACTTTTCATCAAAATCCATTTTCTTTATAACTTTTCTAGCAAATGGATTGAAATGAAAATTGTTATTATCGCCCAAGGGATTAAAAATAAATATTTTATTTTTCAAGACTTCTTTTCTATATCTAGAAGTCATTTTCTCTAATTCTGCTTTAATATCGAGGACTATCACGGATGTTCTTATACTTAGCAAGTTGGGAACAATTAATCCCGTTGTTTTTCCAGTTCCAGGAGCTGCAACAATAAATATACTTAATCTGTCTTCAACATAAAATTTTTTATTTTTGTATAAACCTAAACAAAATCCAGATTTAAAGTTTAAACCCATGGCTAGGATAATTTTTTTTGTTGCAAAAGATGCATATCCGTAGCTTTGTTTTACCTTTGAATTAAAAGAATAGACGATCACTGTCAAAAAGGGAAGAAAACCGTATGCCAACGCAATGTATACCTCTATTTTTATTTTCCTCTTATATATAAAGGCTTGATTATACAAGTCATAAATAATTGAAAATGACTTTAATATGTGCAGATCAAACGTTATGCATAAGGCAATATAAAAAATTGGTAATATAAAAATAATTGATATTAATATAAGCAATAATCTTTTTATCATTTTAATAAATCTCCTTCAGTGCTAGATTTGTTTTTTTCAGTTCTGCGGTATGCTCTCTAATGAGCATTTTTAATTCACTTGTAACCTCATAAAAATTTTTTTCATCGAAATTATTACTATCTAAATTTAACTTGTATGCAATTTGATTTATATTTCCCGTTACTCTAGAAATGTCAAGCAGAACTTTTGCATTAAAATTACCTATAAGTTCAATATTTTTTAATCTTTTATTTGAAGCTCTTTTATTAATAAGATTCCTGATAAATTCTGATTTTGTTCTTTTATATTTCGTTGCTTGTGCTTCTAATAGCATATGTGTTTTTTCGTCGTAACGAACCTCAAGCCGATAAATTAATTTTTTCATTTTAAAAATTCTTCTTTTTTTCTAAAATATTGTTTCAAATCAACAACATCAGTTATTATTTTTTTTCTTGTAGTTGACATAGGACTTATGTAAATAATATAGTCCACCGCACTTTTGAATAGATTGTCTATTGTGTCCTCTTCTATATTTTCTTGTAGAAGTGCATTCAATCTAATTGCATTTAGTGTGTCTTCTATATTTTCATTACTACCTTGATTCGTATGTAACGAAGTTATGGAACCCTTATGCCCAGTGTTTGACATTCTTAAATATGCTAATGTGTTATATGTGTCTAGTTCTCCCAAAATAACACGTGTGGGATTCAATCTATTCATGGAATTAATTGCGTCAACATATGAATATTTTGAATCTGAACCTTTCTGAACAAGTAAGCGTGTCATGCTTTCATTTTCTATGTGAAGCTCAGGAGAATCTTCAACGGTTACGATTCTCTCTTTTTTATCGACGAAAGAGAGCAATGTATTTATTAATGCAGTCTTTCCGCTATTTGTCCCACCGCAAACTAGTATGTTCTTATGTGATTGAACGAGACTAATAATTTGTTCCTTTGAGAATTTTAAATTTTTATCCAATTTAAACTCTTCGTTTACTTCTGTTTTTGATAATTTTACATTTAGCTCATCATCGTCAAATTCAAAACTTTCCAAATCAAAAATCTTGGTACTTGGAATTCTTATATTTATTTGAAAGTCTTGTTCAATTAATACCGAACTGTGTAGAGCGTAAACTCTTATTCTAGACATGGGAATACTTGTTGCTAATTCAACATTATTTTTGTCGAAGAGTTGACCTCTCACATTGGCAAGTTGAACCAAGAATGCATTTAAAGTACTATTATCTAGTCTTTCTTCATTCTGATAAACTATTTCACCATTCACTAATAACTCTAGATTCTTTTCTTTTGAAATCATGATTTCATTCATTCCTTCCATTAGCAAATACTTATCTAGTATTTTCAGAACTTTTTTTAAAATAGGATTAATATACATATTCATTACTGAATACTAGTTTCTTGTTTAATTTTTACAAAATCTATTTGTAATTGTTCTAATTTGTTTTCTTCTTTTTTTAATATTTGTTTTAAATTCTCAATTTTTTTAATTTGTGCTGTTATTTTTTTCAACACGTTTTGTTTTCTTTCTAATTCTTTAACTTCTTTTTTATACAATTCTGAAACACTTTTCATCTTTTACCTTTTACTTTTATGATAAAAATTATCAAGCTGCAAAATAGATCTAAATCATTTATGTAATAAAATTTATCGCATAAAATCATCTTGAGTCTTAAACAGGATGATAAAATTTATCTTTTTTAATTCTACTCATCGAGGCAGAACACCATTTTTTTAATTATCTTATTATTTTAAATAAATCTTCACCATCTATATTATAAGTTGTCCCATCCCCTCTTAAGTATTCAGTTTGAACTGAATAGCGGCCTATATTCTCATAATATGGATATTTTTCACAATATTTGTGATTATAATTCCATGTTCTATTTACATGGTGCCCGCTTTTTGTTGTTCTAAGAGTACAAAAGAAATTTTCTTTTTTAATTTTTATAGTTCCATCAACACAACTTTTATTACTAATTTTAAGATCGCGCAAACTGTGAGGAGTTGCAGAGTAGCACGTAAACTTATCCTTAAGAGAGATAGAGGTCAAACTGTATGATCCAGTTCTGTAAGTTGGAACTCTTCCATCGCTTTGATCTAAGGATTGTATATTTGAATTAAAATTAAATATATATTTTCCATTTTTCAAAGTTAGCATCTTCTTTCCTAGGCTTCCTTCATACGTTTTTCTTCCAGCTCCATTAATTCTAGTATACGCGATTATGTTTTTTGGTTTACATTTTTGAATATTTACTATTTTATTTTCATCTGTGTCCTCAAAATTAATTTCGCTAAAAAATGTGGTGATTAAAGTCTTATCATTATTTACAATATTACATTGTGTTTCCCGATATGGATAAGATTTATTTGTCTCTATGTCCATATCAATATACTCTTTTACTTTTGTTCCTGGTATGAAGAAATATGTATTTATCTTTCGTATTACTTGCCTAGAAGAATCCTTAAAAGTGTAGCCTGCAAATTCTTCAATTAGATCATATCCTCCAGCATTTGTAACTTCACAATCAGTTGCAAATTCTTTTTGATTTAATAAATTAAAATACGCTACCCTTTGTCTATATAATATTCTACCGTCGACAACATTATATTTGCATGTTGTTGCATCTAGAAAATGAGGATAAGTATATTTAGATATATCCACACATTTTCCAACTTTTTCTCTTCTATTTTCTATATTGTAAAAATATTGTCCTCTTTCCAATGAAACATTTCTTTCGAAATCGTGTCTTTCGTCACCGCAGTTATTTATATCATATTCTAAATCTACAATTTCTTTAGATAATGTGCAATTTCCTACATAATTTTTTTTATTTTCAACTTCATAAAAAAATAATTTTTGAATATTTGCTTTTTTTAATGAGTAATCAATAATTGCGTCACAAGATCCTATTTCGCTCTTTAATTCTACAACTTCTTTAGACAATGTGCAATTTCCTACATAATTTTTTTTATTTTCAACTTCATAAAAAAATAATTTTTTAAGTTTTGCTTTTCCTAGTGCATAATCAATATTTGCCTTACAAGATCCTATTTCGCTCTTTAATTCTACAACTTCTTTAGATAATGTGCAATTTCCTATGTAATGTTTCTCTTTTTCAAGTTCATAAAAGAATATTTTTTCAAGATTTGCCTCTCCCAATGTGTAATCAATTACTGCTTTACAACTTCCCGTTTCACTCTTTAGTTTTTCAGGCTCTTTGTATTTACAAGTTTGAACCAAGTATTGTCCACTTGAATAATCATTCGCAAGTAATTCATATCCTATTTCAATAGTATTATCTTTATAATTAATTTTATTTTTACAACTTCTAGAATTATATTTTGGGCTTATCGAGTCAGTTACTTTTTTAGTACAAATAACGCCTGATTGTATATAATATGTACCCAAGCCATCGTCATAGCTATTTTGAGGACATTCGGCAATTATTGCACTATTTCTCTTGTTGTCTTTCTTTGCGTTCTCAGCTTCTTTTTTAAGTTGGTCTATCTTCTCTTCCATTTCTAGACGAGCTTTTTCATCTTTTTCTTCATCTTTTTTCTTAGAAAGCAAGTCAGCTTCTTTTTTAAGTTGGTCTATCTTCTCTTTCATTTCTAGACGAGCTTTTTCATCTCCTTTATTGTTGTTATCTCCACCATCTGGTGCTTTATTTAAAGTAGAGGGATTATATTGACTTGATGAAGGGTTAGAAGATTTGCCATTCCCATAGTTCAATTTATTAGATGCTTGTTTGTTTTTTCCGCCTCGATTTTTAAAACGTTCGGACCTATTTTTTTTAATTGCATTTACTATTTCTAAAATTTCATCCCGATCACCGCCGCTCACTGTTAATATTGTACCGGTTGCCAATACTGATGTACTTGTTTTTAGGCGTGCTTTTTTCACAAAAGCGTTAGAAAGATTATAATTCTTATTTTTATAAGTTAACTTATTAAATTTTATAACGACATTATTATTGTTCTTATCGACGTTATACTCCCCTTTAAGCAAAATACTGCTTTCTAGCTCTTTATTGTTTAGAAATGGTTGTGCGACAACTACCCCGAATCCATTCCTGAACTCCAACTTATTCTGCGTTTTTAAAATAATTTTATCTTTATCTAGTTTTTTGCTATTTGCAAATAGCAAAAGTGATATTGTTAAAATCAAAAGTATTATTTTCATTTTTTCCCTTTTTTTTGGTTTTTTATTTCACTAAAAGTTATCTTTCGTTACAACGAAAGATAACTCTAATGAAATAAAAAACCAAAGTCTTAATATGACTTTGATTCTTTTATTATGTTAAAATATCTAACTTGAATTTCATTTTTTTTAGGAATTGGAAACCAGATGTCATGTTTCGGCTTTATAAACAATCGACTTCCTGCTTGAACAGTAATTTTAGGTTTTATTTTTATTTGTTCGTCTGTGATATTTTTCAATATATAGGCTAAATCTTGCCTCGAATTATCTAAAATTAAACTCATATTATTATTATTATTTCCATTCATGCCCTTAGAAGCTTGGCTTGAAATTGCAAGTAATAATCCGTTAGACAACGTTGACATAGCCAGAGGTAGTCCGTATCTTTTCCAGTATCTATTATCAACTTCTCCTACAACTCCACTAAACCCCAAAATATCTTGTGTGATAGCAGAAGTTAAATTAATATTAATTCCGTTTGTGGTAATTATTCTTTCCCATGCAAGGTTAAATCTATTCATTCCACCTGAACCGTTGGCTTTATAGCTTCCGATTGCCTTTGAGCCTTTAGGAATCAATAATACTAATCCCATAGAGGCGTATATATCATCTTCTATTGTTGCGGTCACGATTCCATCAAGAGTTGATTCAATGGGCTCCGTAAGAATTATTGGAATTCTCTTATCTGCCGTGATTGTACGATACAATTTAGTCTCATTTGTTGCCACATCCTGAATATCCAAATTAGAGAAAGAGCTGCTTCCATAATCTAAAATTTTTGAAGCACTCATGAATTTATTCAAAGGTATATCATTCCCGGAACTCTTGTTTGAGTTCATGTACGATATTAGCCTTTTTCTTTTTTTAGCATTTTCAATTTCTTCAATTTCTGCGTTAGTTTGAAATGCATCCGGCTTATATGCAGACTCGGAAAATCTTAAACTCAATTCTTGCACTTTTTCATCGAAGTAGTTATTTTCAGCAACTACTTCCTTTTCTTCTACCACAACAGGTTTTTTTACTTCTTCTTTTTCCGCTACTTCAATATAGATATAATCAGCGATTGGAAAATTTGAATCTTTTAAATAATATGTGAAATCATCTTCTTTTTCAGACGTGCTATCGTCTGAAATTAAAGCAATACCTACTATTAACGAAACAAAAACAGTTAAATAGGCAACTATCTTTATAATTGTCTTTGTGTTATTTTTCATTATTTATTTCTTTTGTTCTTCTTACACAAACATATTTTTCACCTAATCTTAATGTGAATTTATCTGAAACTGTTTCTGCAATTAAATAATTACCCACTACTCTTGTGTTTGTAGGACTATCATATCCATCTTGAACAACATACACATTTGGGAATTTCTTCAATGCGTTACTTGCATCATATTTAAAATATGTAAATTTTTGATCTCTAAAAATTTTAAATGATTTTAAGTCTGCATCACCATCTTGAACAAAATCATTTATAATTTTTGATTTTAAAATCTTTATAGAAGAAGACCCCTGACCAATAATTAAAAATTTATCTTTCTCTTTTTTTGACGCTTTTTCAATCTTATCTTTTAATTTTTTCAACTCTTCTAGCTTTTTCTTTTCTTTTTTTAAAAAGTCTTCTTTTTCAACATTCACGATATTAATTTTATATATCTTATCATGTGATGAAGATATAAATACTAACGTGTCTGGCACTTGTTTATTTTTATAGTCAGTGCTATAAATATGAAATACATAAATGTTGCCTGATTCTCCTATTACTGTTAAGTTTGTATCTACACCGATTAAATTTGGTTTAATTACAAGCATATTTGAAAAGTCATATTTCTCAATTTTAAGCTCTTTTTTTTCAAAAGCTTTTTCATTTCCAATAAAAGAATATGCGATTGGCTCTTCGTCAAAAATAAACAGTGTTTTTACATTTTGTCTGGTTCTGATTCTGTATGATCTATTGTTTTCATATTTTATATTTAAAATTGAATTTGGGTTTCTGCTTTTTAGTAGCTTTTTTTGTATTTGTTTTAAATCGATTGAATAATCCATTTTAGGTAGAAGAGAATTTGAATTATTATTATTATTATTATTAAAGTCTGAATCATCAACAAATGGACTGTCTCCAAAAAGTGAAAAAGGCAACAATAACAACAAACACTTTATATAAAAAAATTTCATTTTAATTTCCTATTTTAGATAATGAGTAGTTAGTAACTTTAAACCCCGTAGGATTTAAACCAATTTCGTTATATTTTAATACCAAAGCTTCAAATCTAAATTTAAATACTGCCCTGAAATTTGAAGTTGAAAGTAAATCCCCTCTGCTGTTTCTTAATTTTGACTGAAAATCAATTTGTGCAATATTTGTATTTGGTATTAAATTTACTGTTATTATATTTATTTCTCTAGATAAATTAACGTTTGAAAATATACTTTCTTTCGCTGTGTATAAAGATTTAAATTGTTTCCAAATCTTAAAATCAGATTGAAGCCTCACGATATTTTGTCGTGCTTTATCGTCGATATTATTTTTAGATTCTGCATTAATTACATACGCAACGGCTAGCGCTGTTCTAATATACTTATCTTCTTTTATTTCACCGTTAGCTTTTGTAACTTCAACAAAATTCTGAGAAGCATTTGAAAATCTAACTAAATAAGGAACATTCTCTTTTAGTGGAAAAAGAGTATATGTACCAACAAGCAAAACTATGATTATTAAAGATTGACAAATGGTTACTACAGACAAAATAGAAACAATTCTTTTTTCGGTTCTATATATGCCCATGGTCTCTTTAATGTCATCAAACATCTGTTTTCTTTTCCATTTCCAAACAAGCGCAGGGTGACTTTAAAAAGTCCTTATAAGCCCCATTACTACTTGAACAACCTGCGATTAAAGAAATCATAAAAACTACACATACTAAATTTTTCATTTATTACCTTTTTATTTTTTTTTAAATGTTTACTTTGTCTATTCCGGTTCTTATATCGGACATCTTCTTTGCGACACCGTTGTATCCAGATTTAGCAGCAAAAGTAGCTCCTGAATATTTAGACATCCCTCCAATAATAGTGGCTCCTGTCGCAATTGTTCCCACTCCACTTGTCATAGAACTACCTTCATTTGCTGATCCTATTAATTGATTAATTATGTTTGGTATCTTGAAAATTGCAAGAGAGCATAGAGCCTGCGCAATTACCAAAGCGAAGATCACTTCAAGGTTAGATTCTACATCTTCTTTAACTTTCAATGATACAATTTCTGTGTACTTAGAGACATGCACTGCAACAAGCCCCATTAAAATTGTGAATGGTGCATACAAGGAAATTGATATATATAATTTAATCCAGTTAAAAAATATATACTCAGTTTTAGCCGAAAGGAGTGTGATCACGACGAACGGCAACAGAGACATAATTAAATCACTTAGAAAAATTGAAAAGACAGAATTTAGCAATATTAAAACAATAAGAAATGTTCCAGATATCCAAATTATAATGCCATACACAAAAGGAAAGACATTTGACCATCCTCCGTGAGAGAATAAAGAGCTCGAAACTGAGTAAATTGAAACTTTTAATGAATTAATAATGCTCTCAAGATCGGCATTTCCATCAATTTTTGTAACTAAACTTTTCATTAAGCCCATGAATAAATCACGAGGTTGATTTAAAACTCCCAGTGTATAATCATATATTGCGTCACTCGTCACGATTCCTTTTACAAAAGAAAAAACAAGAAGAGTCCAAATTATTTTATGTGCAATCTCTTCTGTCTTGAGTTTTTTCGTTGCAATTAAATAACCTGAAATTACGATACCTAGAGCCAGAGACAAAGTAAAGAAACTACTATTAAAGATTTGTGCAGATTCACTCTTTATTCCTTCTTGGATATGAGTAAGAGAGCTTCCGAATAGAGATGAAATTACAGCATATAAATCAGTCATTTAAAAATCCCGTTCTCCAGTCTTCCGGAGAATCCAATTTAAGTTTCTTAAGTCTAGAAACTTCGGAACTATCAGAATTAAAGACTTTCAACAATTTTCCTAAAGATGCCAAATCAACATCAAGATATACAGATTCTTGAGTGACTGCATCTTTCAACAAAATTTGATATTTATTTTTATCAGTATTTTTTAGAAATTTAATATCTGACTCGTTTAAATTTAAAGTTTTCTTCAAATTGTCTAATGTTGCTTTTTTTGAAGTAGGAAAAATTATATAATGTGCAAAACTATCGAAATAAGTATCCTTATTATTTACATTATCTAGAAAATCTATATTTTGTAAGGCGTCGACTATAACACCTCCTAATTTTCTTACTTCTACTAATTGCTCGACTTTATCTCTCATAATTTTTTCATTTGTTATGTAGTCTTTAGACTCATCCGTGAACACAAAAAAATCCTGATTTTTTGATTGTGCATTGATTTTTAATTTATGTGAAACATAAGACGACACGAGTGATGCTAATTTAGAATCTTTTAAAATTGAATCCATCGCTAAGACAGTCAGTTGATGCTCAAATGAAAGCGAGCATCTTTTATTGTCAAAAATTCCATTTAGAAATGGAGTTAACCTTAATTCCAATCCTTCAATTTTAGGAAGAGTACTTAAAAAAATTGTATATGTTAGAACTTCTTCTTCTTCTTTGTGTTCATACAAAGACTTTAAAGTTGTCTTAATTGCTTCTTCATACTCAAACTCATTTTCATCAATTTCACCAATTTGTTTAATAAAATTTAACAAAAAAAGCCTGTTTTCTTCTGTGCCTTCAAGCGTAAAGGGATTTAAGGAAAAATTATCATTAATTTCTTCATATGAACCTTCAAGAAAATTGCACATATTATACATGCCATTTAGCTTATCAAAAACTAATATTTTAATTGGATACTTATGAAGACAAGCAATCAAGAAAGAAAGCAATACTGTCTTTCCTGATTCGCTGTCTGCTATAACTAACGTATGACCTCTCGCTTTGTTTTTATCTGAATTATGAAAATTAAACATATAAGGCGTTTCATTTAGTGTTTTAAATAGTGCTACAAAATCATTACCAAATTGATTTTTAGAATAGCCTTTCATATCCTTTTCGAAACAATTCAAGACAGATATTGCAGTACTTGTCTGCTTTCTTTTTCTTGCATTTAAATTACTTCTACCGGGAAAAAATGAAAAATAAAGTGTTTTCAAATTTAAAAATTTTGTTTCAATTACAGTTATGATTTGATATTTACTAAATATATTCTCAATTATTTTTGTTTTTTCGTCAAGCAAACTTAAGTTTTTTTCTGTAATTAGAATTGAAACAGAATATTCTACTATTGTTTCTCTGTCTGTTTTAATTTCTTCTTTTAATGTGGTCAATTCATCCTGTACAAGTTCCGAGCAATTTAATATTTTTGAAGTCAAATAAGATACACATTTTTCTTTTGATATATTTGTAATATTTTCACATATCATCATCTCACCAGAAATTGATAAAAAATCTTTCATCATGTTCGAATCTATTGTGTCAGTATCATATGTTTTTATACTAATAAATCTTGAATATTTTTTTTCTAAACCTTCATGAATCATATAATTTTTTTCAAATCTAATATTAGTACTAATGTAAGAATCTGATAGTAATCCATTTTTTAATTTTACTTTTGTTTCTTTCATGTTGCAGTATGATGCATAAAATGAAAGCATCTCGTCTGCACTCATTCGTCTTATATTATATTTCGAAAGAGTGTTAAGGATGATTTTTGAAGTATCATTTATACGATCATTTAGATAAAAACTAACAGCAGATTTATCTCCTTTTAAAATCCCATCTTTTTTGCGTTCCAGTGTATTTTTTAGGCTATTATTACTACTTGAAATAACAATATAATATTTAGTATCATACGATCTATTTGACATACTACTATTCCATTTTGCTATAATACTTCTAGCGTATTTGTTTTCAATATCATCTTTGAAATCTATTTTTTGTTTCGTTCTCTTTTGAAAAATTGATACATTAAAAAATATATCAATAGATTTGAAAAAGTTATTTCTGCTATTTAAAAAATTTCGTATTTCCTCTTCATCTTTAGATGAATAACTTATTCCTCCTACTTCGAACATCGTCGCGAAATTCTCATCTTTCGTAACTATATTATACTCGTCGTATTTGCCGAGGATATTATTTTCTTCAATTATATTATGCACGACACCATTGCTATTCAAAATCAAGTCAAACAACTCTCTTAACTTACGCATGATAAGAATCCTTTCCTTTATGCTTTAATCCATTTATCCATATTTCAACAATATCATCATCAAAGAATTCGACAACATAAAATACGAAAATCATTGATACAAAAACAAGAAAACTGTAAAAAACTATGTATGGATAAAATCCTCCGCTTATAATTGACGCAAGCATCCAACTAGTTTTTGTTAGCCCTTTAAATTTTTCCTTTTTTGTGATTTCTCTAATATTTTGAGTGTTCACTTTTTAAAATACTGCTTCTGCTATTTCTTTTGCAGAATATACAATTGCAATACCAGCAACCAGACAATACATTTCCACTTTGAATTTTTGTACATTTCCAAACGCTAAAAGTAATCCCAATCCCACCATTAATAAAACTGCAATTGATTGAACAATTCCATTATCTAAAAACTCAAAAACTTTTCCAAAAGTTTCTTCTATACCGGCTCCAAAAACATTGCTTATTAACATTAACATTATCAATAATGTTCTACTTCCTAATTTCATCATTTTGCAAACTCCTTAATATATTTACTCTTAAAATAAGAATTTTAAGAGCCTTTGTTGCAAAGGAAGTATATCATTATTTTTGTTAAAACTATTTAATTTTGAAAAATACTTTTAAATCCCTATAAAACCATTACTTACAAACATTTGACGTACGGCAATAGGGGTTATGCTCCCTTCTTTTGTTCGTTCTTTTTTCTCTTTTTTTTTTCTCTTTTCTTTCTTTTTTTTCTTTTGC
>SPKZ01019050.1_pt1 | contig 20789 bp, 21 predicted proteins | sample 2456571 | NCBI WGS metagenome assembly SPKZ01 (sample SAMN11192286, study PRJNA482655) | marine metagenome | biome: ENVO:00000447; feature: ENVO:00000244|ENVO:00000211|ENVO:00000569|ENVO:00002023; material: ENVO:00002151; isolation source: ocean water from marine abyssalpelagic zone ... | reverse complement strand
GAGATACATTCCCCATAGGCGCTTGCTTCCCGCGGTTTCTTCATTGTGGGCTTTGTCGACATCAGTTCCAAAAATCATCATCATCACGCCTTAGAACATGACGCTGATGATCAACAAACCTTCACAAAGGCCTGACAGCGTTTGCAATGGACGCAATAATTAACGTCTAGATGAAAAAATAAACCTGTAACCACCGAGCGTCCGCTTTATGATCATAAACCAGTCGTTACCTAGATTTCTGATTTAGTCAGCAAAGCGCACTTTGAAGTCATCCCAATGCAACTTTCGCGACTGACGGCAATCTGTCCTTTATATTGCTTATGTAATTTGATTATCCAAGCATTTATCGTATTCGCTGAGTGCTTTATTACATTAAATTTTCGTATATCTGAATTAGCTTGCTGAACGCATAGATCATGTTTGTCGTTTGCCCAATCTATTCCAACATAAACAGAATAATTACCATTAAACTTAGCCATAATAACCTCCAATTAGTATTGTCAGCATGTATGCCAAAGCCCTTCGAAAGCAATATAGATAGCGTTTAGGGGCAAGCCCTGAGTATTCGTTAGTGAGCTAAGGCGTACCTATAACATCGAAAGCAAAGCGGAAATCATCAAAATAATTAGCGCACTAGTGTCCATAAAATAATTCTCTGAGCAAACCAAATTTACAACAAGCCATAATTAAAAAAACGTGCCTTTTGGATTAGGTGAATGGAAGCCCGGAAGAGAATTATATTCTAGTGATTCACTCCAAATTGTCAGGAGTTGATTGAACTCTTTAAGTTCACTGGAGGAGATAATATCATTCATTGCTTTTTCTGACAGCGCATTTAAACGGTAGAATTCTTCTGATTGCATAACGGTCTTCCTTGATAGATGTGAATATCAATATATAAGTTATTTTAGGTTAATACAAATCTAAATAAAACAAACCTTAAAAATTTTTTTAAAAGCCACTTTTCTACAAGCCTTTATTGCCAAAGCATACAGAGGAGTGTAGAAAAACTTTACCCCCGTATTACTGCACGGCAAAAGTTTAAGTGATGAAAAAACCACATTAAAAAAACTAAACAATATATGTAAAAGGCTTAATAACCCTATCGCTAGAAAATTAACACTCTCAATATGGACAAACTACAGGTCAATAAGACTTGAGAAAGTATCAATAAAAATAGTCAATAATGAACAAAACTTATCAAAGCAATTTACAACGAGCTTATCAGGCTTGATGAGCTTAAAGAAAATCCAATCAAAAATGTGAGAATGCTCAAATATAAACAACCTGAAATGGGCTTTTCACTAAGAACGAAATTGATGATTTATTAAGTGAATTAAAAAATTCAAAAAACATTGATGCTTATTATATTGCAAAAATAGCCTTGTCTACTGGCTGTCGATGGAGTGAAGCAGAAAACCTTACAGACAGAAATATAACTAACGTCACGTACTGTAATTTATGGAAACGCCCAATACACAAGCATTAAAAAAGGGGCCATTGCCACTTTTAAAAGTTATTTTTGTTGTTTGGCTAACTTAGTTAAAAAGCGACATAATTTCATCAATAGCAAGTAAAGACTTTTCACCAGTAATACGGTTTTTAACTTCTATTTGTTGTGCATCTAAATTTCGCTCGCCGATGATGAGTAATAGCGGTGTGCCCATTAGTTCATGATCAGCAAACATAACGCCAGGACGCTCTTTTCTATCATCAAATAACACCTCAATACCCGCTTGGTTTAACTGTTCATATAATGCTTCTGCGGTTTCTTTTACTCGTGCAGATTTTGCCATGTTCATTGGCACAATGGCTACTTGAAAAGGAGCAATTGCTTTTGGCCATTTTATGCCGTATTTATCATGGTTTTGCTCAATTGCAGCAGCAACAATACGTGATACGCCAATACCATAACAACCCATGGTTAAGATTTGGTTTCTGCCGCCTTCGTTTAACACTGAGCAGCCCATAGCCTCGGCATATTTTGTCCCTAATTGAAAGATATGACCTACTTCAATACCGCGTTTAATAACAATATTACCGTTACCGCAAGGGCTAGGATCACCCGCAACGACATTACGAATGTCGGCTACTTGATATGCAGCACAGTCTCTTTGCCAGTTTACGCCGGTTAAGTGTTGGTCATTTTCATTAGCGCCACAAATAAAGTCACTTAACTGTGCAGCACTGCGATCTACAATAATATCAATGTTTAAGCCAACGGGGCCAATAGAGCCTGCATTACAGTTGGCAGCAGCTAATATTTGTTCTTCACTGGCAAACGTTAGTGGAGAGGCTATTTGTGCTAAATTTTCTACCTTGATGTCGTTAACTTTATGATCGCCTCGCAGCACTAATGCGACAATAGGGGTGTCACCTTGCTCATTTTCAACACCACAAACAAGTAACGTTTTAACGGTAGTGTTAACATCAACAGTTAAAAACTTAGCTACCTCATCAATTGATTTAACATTTGGCGTCGCAACTTTTGTCAGAGCTTGAGTTGGCTCTGCTCGAGCTTTTTGTGGCGCAAGTGCTTCAGCTTTTTCAACATTGGCAGCAAAGTCACTGGCATCACTAAAAGCAATGTCATCTTCACCTGAGTCAGCAAGTACATGAAACTCATGACTGGCATCACCACCAATAGAGCCTGTATCAGCTAATACTGGACGATAATCTAAACCTAAGCGATCGAAAATTCGACAATAAGCAGCAAACATTTTTTGATAGGTTTTTTCTAAGCACTCTTGCTCTAAATGAAAAGAATAGGCATCTTTCATTAAAAATTCTCGACCACGCATCACACCAAAACGAGGGCGAATTTCATCGCGAAACTTAGTTTGAATTTGAAATAATGATAAAGGTAATTGCTTGTAACTATTTAGCTCGTTTGCCACTAACTTGGTGATTACTTCTTCATGGGTCGGTCCTAAAACGAAAGGGCGCTTATGACGATCATGTAAACGTAATAGCTCTGGACCATAATCATTTAAACGGCCAGACTCTTCCCATAAATCAGCCGGTTGCACCATTGGCATTAATATTTCGTTAGCACCGGCACGTTGCATTTCTTCTCGAACAATGTTTTCTACTTTTTTCAACACGCGCAAGCCCGTTGGTAACCAAGTATATAAACCTGAAGCTAAGTTACGCACAAGACCCGCACGTAACATTAATTGATGACTAATAACTTCGGCACTGGCAGGAGTTTCTTTTAAAGTAGATAGTAAATATTGACTAGTACGCATCACTAAAATTTCCGTAAAATTCATGTAAGCGAGATTAATTTAGAGCTAACATGAAGACAAATAAAATTGTCGCTATTCTAGCAGGGAGATTAGTGATGAAAAAGTAATAAATAATAAATTTTTCATCTGGTTATTTTCTTAACAAACACCACCACAAATAACGCAATAGTAAAACTACCGGTAAAGGCCTCAATTACCGCAATAGTACGGGAAATTCCCATAGGATTAAAATCGTCATTTCGTAAATATACTTTCATAATGCTGGCGTGAGCTAAGTTAGCTCTTTTTAAAGTAACCCCTCGTAATAAGCCGCCCGATTTTGCATATTACTCTATTTTTTCTTTGACGTTTTTACCTGTTTTATCATGCGTATGATCATGCCAGTAGCAAAAACCTGAATCACCGGCTTCTTCTTGACAGCAAAAGTGTTGCTGTTGAGAATTTCCTGGATCTTAATACCGGCATAAAGACTTTATTTTGTACATAGATAAAGTATAGTGCGCCTTATTGAAAAAGTATGATTCCACTATTAACGAGAAATAAATGAATATTAATTTAGTAAGAGCCGACTATCATAATGAGCAACACGCAAAAGATTTAATATTGTTATTAAATGGTTATGCCCTTGATGAAATGGGTGGCGCTGAAGCGCTAAGTAGTGATGTACAAGAAAACCTGGTAGCGACTATGGCTAAACGAAGTGATATATTTACCGTACTTTGTTATGTTGATGAAGCGCCAGCAGGTATTATTAATTGTGTTGAAGGCTTTTCTACCTTTAGTTGTAAACCCTTACTCAATATTCATGATTGTGGCGTGTTAGCTAAATATCGTGGTCTTGGTTTGAGTCTAAAGATGTTTGCTGAAGCAGAAAAAATAGCAATAGAAAGAGGTTGCTGTAAATTAACCCTTGAAGTTTTACAAGGTAATCAGGTCGCTCAAAATGCCTATAAAAAATTAGGTTTTTCTGGCTACGAGCTAGACCCTAAATTAGGCCATGCGCTTTTTTGGGAAAAGAAATTATAATAGCCAGAGTTAGGGCGCGTACCACGCTAAAATGAGATGGGTTTTCTCTTACTCTTTTTAGCAGCAGGTTCATTACTGGCAGCTGCGCTTGTTGTTTGCGTCGCTTGTGCTAGTTTTTCGTTACCTCTTTTTTCCTTAGTGGAGTTGTCATTAGTTAACTTTACTGCAGGTAAATCAGCTTCAGGTAACTCAGCTGCTAAATTTTCATTCACCATAACCTGTAAAGTTTCACCATTAAATTCCACGATGTCATTATGATAAACTTTTTTTCGTTTTTGATATTCGACTTCACCGTTAAGTAAAACATAGCCTCCACTTATAACCACCTTAGCTTCACCGCCGCCAGCGACTAAGTCGGCAATTTTCAAAAGTTTGCATAATTCTATAGGTTGTTGATCTAATTGTATTTCTAAATAATTTTCTGACATTGTATTATTGGGTTCGTTGGTAAATTAAACACTGCTATTTTATCAGTAATCTCAGTAATAAAAAATATAAAAATAAAAATAGCTTGCTTGGGTGGTACGACCAGTGCTTTAATCAGGGTATTATTCTTTAGCTGATAGCATATATTTATGACTGCAGCTATTAAAATTATCCAGTGGTAGGAGCAAAACATGCTTAGTTACAAGGCACCAATAACAGATATTAAATTTTTAATTGAAGATGTTTTTGATTATTATGATCATTATAAAAAATACCCAGAATTTGACGATGCGACGCCTGATCTAGTTGATGCTATTTTCCAAGAATGTGCTAAGTTTTGTGAGAATGAATTATTACCATTATACCAAAGTGGCGACAAAGAAGGCTGTACTTTTGATAATGGTAAGGTAACAACGCCTAAAGGCTTTAAAGAGGCGTATAACAAGTATGTTGAAGGTGGCTGGCAGAGTTTATCTCATCCTATTGAACATGGTGGTCAGGGTTTACCGCCATCATTAGGCATGGTTAAATCTGAAATGTTAGGCACGGCAAATTGGTCTTGGGCTATGTACCCAGGATTAAGCCATGGTGCTATGAATACGGTACAAACTCATGGTAACAAAGCGCAAAAAGAATTATACCTAACTCGGCTAACTGAAGGTACTTGGACCGGCACTATGTGTTTAACCGAACCTCAATGTGGTACTGATTTAGGCCAAGTAAAAACCAAAGCCGAGCCAAATGGCGATGGTACCTATAATATTACCGGCACTAAAATTTTTATCTCTGCTGGTGACCATGACTTAACCGATAATATTATTCATATTGTTCTTGCTAGGCTCCCTGATGCGCCAGCGGGCACCCGTGGTATTTCTTTATTTATTGTTCCTAAAATAAAAACAGATATTCAAGGTGATTTAGGCGAAGGTAACCATGTTACTTGTGGCTCTATTGAAGATAAAATGGGCATTAAAGCCTCTTCTACCGCGGTGTTAAATTTTGATAATGCGGTTGGAGAATTAATAGGCCAGGAAAATAAAGGCTTAGAATGTATGTTTACCTTTATGAATACTGCTCGTGTAGGTACCGCCTTACAAGGTGTTTGTAGTGCCGAATTGGCTTATCAAAATTCATTGATTTATGCTAAAGAGCGGCTGTCTATGCGCGCACTTACCGGCAAAAAATTTCCCGAGCAAGTAGCAGATCCTATTATCGTTCATCCTGATGTACGTAAAATGTTAATGACCCAAAAAGCCATCTCTGAAGGTGGTCGTGCCATGATTTATTACACGGCTAAAATTGTTGATGATATTGAAATGGCGAAAACTGATGCGCAGCGAAAGGCTGCTGATGACAGGCTAGGTTTTATTACCCCAATTTTAAAAGCATTTTTAACTGAGCTAGGCTCAGAAAGTGCTAATCATGGTTTACAAATATTTGGTGGTCATGGTTATATTAAAGAGTGGGGCATGGAGCAAATTGTTCGTGATGCTCGTATTGCGACGCTATATGAAGGTACAACCGGCATTCAAGCATTAGATCTGTTGGGTCGTAAAATTTTACTGTCACGAGGTAAATCGTTAAAAGCGTTTGCCAAAGAAGTCTTAGTATTTTGTAAAGATAAAAGTATGATTTCGAGTAACCCTCATAAGCGTCAAATGAATAAATTTATTTGGCCATTAAGTAAATCAGTTGCTAATTGGCAGCAATACTCTTTACGTTTAGCGTTAAAAGCTAAGAAAGATAGAGACATTATTGGCTCGGCTTCTGTTGATTATTTGATGTATTCTGGTTATATCGTTATGGCTTACTTTTGGGCGAAAATGGCGCAAACGGCTTATGAAAAGTTAGCCACTGATGTAGAAAACCGTGACTTTTACCGAGCAAAAATTAAAACAGCTGAGTTTTACTTTGAGCGGATGTTACCAAGAACTAAATCATTAGCGAAAACCATGATGGCAAGTCCAAAAACCTTGATGCAACTTGATCAAGAATTACTATCATTTTTATAAACGTTATTGTTAAATGAAAATGCACAAGTTATACCAATTACACTTGTGCATTTTTAAAGAATAATGGCACCGCTAACGCCATGTTATTCAAGTTCTATTTAAGCCCTATTTTGTAGCGCATTATTTCAATTGGTATTATTACCTTTATTGCTGATAAGTTCATTATGATCAAAATCATCAACAGCAATAACTGCTTTTCTACCTTGTTCTGTTTTAATTAATAGTGCCGCTTCAGTTGCTGAAATAGCATTTGCCGCCAAACCTAGTTTCGCCACATTATCTAGATGATAAAAGGGTAATTTTTTATCTAAGGCAAGACATACTTTGCTGAAAATAGGTTCGCAGGCAATGATATCTTCTAACGTTTGCTCTAATAGGCCAAAAACATTGTTGCCATCACGGCTTAAATATTGACCTTTACCGAGTCGTGTTCTTGCTTCACTCGGCGTTTGCAATAACGACGCTATTTGATGGTCTAAATTATCGCTTGGTTTGGTTAACCAGGTGCCAAACGGGAAAATAATCATCCGTAAACTGTAAGTTAACCACTTATTTGGGAAATTATTTAATAAGGCATCAATAGCTTGTTGAATGTTAAATAATGAATCTTCAACCGCCCATTGTAATAACGGTAAGTCATCCGCTTGTCGACCCTCATCATTAAAGCGTTTTAAACAGGCACTTGCTAGATATAAATGGCTTAACACATCACCAAGGCGCGCTGAAATTCGCTCTTTTCTTTTTAAATTAGCCCCAAGTGCTAACATAGCGATATCACTGAGCATGGCTAAGTTAGCACTAAAGCGGGTTAGCAATTGATAATAACGTTTAGTTTCATCACTAAAAGGGCTGGCTAATAAACGTGCGCCGGTAAATGAGCACCATAAACTACGGCTAGTGTTACTGAGACTAAAACCAATATGGCCAAATAATGCATGGTCAAAATCACTTAATGCTTGTTCGCCATCATTATTATTTGCTGCTTGTAGTTCGGCTAATACATAGGGATGACAACGAATAGCGCCTTGACCATAGATAATTAGGCTGCGAGTTAGAATATTTGCACCTTCTACGGTAATGGCGATAGGTGCACCTTGATAACTTCTGGCAAGGTAATTATTCGGTCCCATACAAATACCTTTGCCGCCATGAATATCCATGGCGTCAATAATAGAGGAACGCATTTTTTCAGTTAAATGATATTTTGCAATAGCTGATATTACCGATGGTTTTTCACCGAGATCAATTGCCCCGGTAGACATTATTGTTACTGCATCCATTAAATAGGCATTACCGCCAATACGCGCTAACGCTTCTTCAATACCTTCCATTTTACCTATCGGTAGTTTGAATTGTCGGCGTATACGGCTATAGGCACCTGTAGCTAACGCTACCGTTTTAATACCGCCAGCACTGTTTGAAGGTAAAGTAATAGCACGACCAACAGATAAGCACTCTACTAACATGCGCCAACCTTGCCCGGCCATGTCAATGCCACCAATAATATAATCAAGGGGTACAAAAACATCTTTACCTTGGGTAGGGCCATTTTGAAAAGGGATATTTAATGGTAAGTGTCGCCGACCTATCGTTATTCCTTGCATATCCGTTGGAATAAGGGCACAGGTTATGCCTAAACTTTTCTTATCACCAAGTAAATTATCAGGGTCTTCTAATTTAAATGCTAATCCGAGCACGGTAGCGATAGGCGCTAGGGTTATATAACGTTTATCCCAATTAAGTCGCATTCCCAATATTTCTTTGCCGTCAAATTTGTCTCGGCAAATAATGCCGGTATCAGGAATTGCCCCTGCATCTGAGCCAGCCTCTGGGCTAGTTAGGGCAAAACAGGGGATTTCCTGCCCTTTAGCAAGACGAGGCAAGTAATAATCTTGCTGATCTTTGGTGCCGTATTCTTGCAATAACTCCCCAGGACCTAATGAGTTTGGTACCCCAACAGTACTGGCTAATACTGAACTTACTCCGATAAGCTTTTGCAATACTCTTGATTGGGCAAAAGCTGAAAACTCTAAGCCACCATATTTCTTTTTGATGATCATGGCAAAGAATTGATTATCTTTTAGAAATTTCCAAACCTCTGGCGAAAGATCGGCTATTTCATGAGTGGTATGCCAATCATCTACCATGGCGCAAACTTGCTCAACAGGCCCATCTAGGAAGGTTTTTTCTTCTGCGCTAAGTCGAGGCTGTGGGTAATCATGCAACTTGCTCCAATCTGGATTACCACGAAACAGCTCTGCATCAAACCAAGTAGTGCCTGCCTCTATGGCCTGCTGTTCTGTTTCTGACATGGTAGGCATTATTTTTTTAAATAAATTTAACAACGGCATACTAATAAACTGCAAACGAATAATGTCAATATTTAAGGGCAGGGCAATAACCGCAAATAATAACCAAAAAACGAAACCGATAGTATTTAAAAAGGTGCCAACAGCTAATAGCGCGATAAATGCAAAGGTAAAGGTTGATAGTGATGCTCTCACATAAGTCATAAACCAAATTAATGAAAATGCTGCGATAAACCATAGATAAGTATCCACTAAATATCCTTTTTACCAATGAATGATTTTTCCAAAGGAGAAACTACTTGAGTTTGAACTCGGTTTTAACGGTATAATATAGTTATAGATTAAATTAATAAGATAGCCAAGAAAAATTTAGGTTGTTTTATTATAAGTTGTGGTTTTCTTTAGGTTTAGTTTTAGATTTTATTTAGGGTTTAGTTATGTGTGAGCTTTTAGCAATGTCAGCCAATGTACCAACAGACATCTGTTTTAGTTTTAGTGGTTTAATGCAGCGAGGGGGGAATACCGGCCCTCATAAAGATGGTTGGGGAGTTACTTTTTACGAAGGTAAGGGCTGTCGAAGTTTTAAAGACCCTAAACCAAGTGCCCATTCTCCTATCGCCGAATTAGTCACCAAATATCCAATAAAAAGTGAAGCCGTGGTTTGCCATATTCGTCAAGCTAACTCAGGGGGCGTTTGTTTAGAAAATACTCATCCTTTTATTCGACAAATGTGGGGAAAAAATTGGACTTATGCTCATAATGGTCAATTAAAAGGCTTCACCGAAATACTGCCAATTAAATTACATTTACCGATTGGAACTACAGATAGTGAACATGCTTTTTGTTGGATTTTAGATCAACTTTATTATAAGTTTGGCACACAACAACCCTCCCCAGAAGTGTTGTTTAAGTTTATTGCTACCCTGACATGGAAAATTGATGAGCTTGGCGTCGCCAACATTATTATCACCGATGGTGAGTGCTTATTTGCTTATTGCTCAAATAATTTACACTGGCTCACTAGGCGTGCTCCTTTTGGTAAAGCGAGTTTGATTGATGCTGAAGTAGCCGTGGACTTTAATAAAGAAACAACGGATAAAGATATAGTAACCGTTATTGCCACTAAACCATTAACCGATGATGAAAAATGGCACAAAATGAGTGCTGGTCATTGGCATTTGTTTTGTCTGGGTGAGTCAATTGCTTGTGGTGTTGAAAGCTAGTTTTGGCGTAGCAAGATCATAAAAAATATTATGATCTTGCCTTGGTATTACAAGTTCTTAACGACTTCTCCCTCGATTGTTAGACTTGAAAGTTGCGCTTCAAACTGTTCGGTACCCGCTTTAATTTGATAAAGTTTTACTAATAAATAATCAAGCTCAGGGGCGAACCAAGCATAAGTAACTCGCTCTTTTGCTTTCACTTCTCGTTTAAAGCGAAGGGTTTTAATTAAGCCATAAGGCAAAAATAATTCTTCTTCACCATCATATTGATAAACATAATCTTTAATTGAGCCAGAAGTGTTGATAACTGGATATATATAACGCGCTTGGCTAGCATTGGCTATTAAATTTAAGCGATGCTGTAGATGGTAACTAAGTTTGTCTTGTAGATTATTAGAGAAATCAACTTGATGTTCTCTTTTTCGTTCAATATCGTTAGCGGTTCCTGTGGCGGCATCATAACGCCACTCATAGCGCTTATCTCTGCCGGTGCCTTCTCTAGTATAAATATAATGCTGTGGCGTTACTTTGTTGTTATCTATGGTAAGTATTGAAGTTTCACTGCGAGTTTGAGAAAAAACAAGCCATTCAATATCGGTTTTATAATGATACTTTATGCTGCCATCTGCTTGATAGCTTAATTCTCTAGTGGCACGGCCAACAGGATCAGATTTATGTAATACCGTATATTGTGCAGAGAATTCAGATAATATCTGTTGGCTTTCGATTGGTTGCTTGGTAGTAGCGAGACTGAAAAAGCAAGTGAGCGATAACAGAGTAAGTAAAATAGATAAGGGAAAGGTAATTAACACAAATAATCCAGTATAAAGATAAGAAGGTGACTTACCTTTATACTAACAGTTTATTCTTCGTTCGCATAACCACAAGCAGGTAATGTACAACCGTCTAAAATAGCGTACTCATTTTTACTTTCTATCGCCATACTAAGGCGTTTTTGACATAGCCATTTTACCACTAAAGGATAAATTCTGTGTTCTTGCTCATGTACGCGTGCGGCTAAATCATCGCTAGAGTCACCTTCAAATACCGGTACTTTTGCTTGTAAAATTACCGGGCCACCATCAAGTTCTTCGGTAACAAAATGTACACTTACACCATGCTCTTTATCGCCAGCATCAATAGCCCGTTGGTGTGTGTTAAGGCCTTGATATTTAGGCAATAATGAAGGATGTATATTGAGTAACTTACCTTGATAATGTAGTACGAAAGCAGGTGACAGAATACGCATAAATCCCGCTAGGACGATAACATCAGGAGAAAACTGGTCAATTTTAGTGATCAAGGCTTGATCATAATTTTCACGACTATCAAAGTCTTTATGGGATAAAGCAACGGTGGCAATACTTGCACTCTCAGCGCGTGTTAACCCGTAAGCATCACTTTTATTCGATACTACGCCAACAACAGAGCCTGGGTAATCAGCTAATTCGCTAGCATCCATTATCGCTTGTAAATTAGTGCCACTGCCTGAAATTAATACCACTATTCGGCTAGACATTTGTTTTCCTTATTCTCTTTAGATAAGTCTTCAAATAAACTAAAGGGGCAAATTAGTAGCCCCTTTAATTATTTTCTGTAATTTATGTTTATTAATGTATTGCGACTAGCTTAAGAAAAAACTACTTGCTCTTCACCATCGGCTTTATCGCTGATTGCGCCAATGTGCCAAGCTTTTTCACCGTGAGCGCTAAGTATTTCAATACTTTGCTCTACTTTATCTGCAGGTACGACGATGATCATGCCGACACCGCAGTTGAAAGTACGATACATTTCATGCTCAGTGATATTACCCTTGTCTTTTAACCAATTAAAAATCACCGGCCATTGCCAAGTATCACCATTGATCACCGCTTGTGCTGTTTCGGGTAGAACACGTGGAATATTCTCCCAAAATCCGCCACCAGTAATATGTGATAAGGCATGCACATCAACGTCTTTAAGTAAGGCTAATACTGACTTAACATAGATTTTAGTGGGTTCAAGTAAATGCTCACTGATAGCTTTACCATCAAGTTGCTCGCTAGTATCTGTATTGTTAACTTCTAATACTTTACGAATTAATGAAAAACCATTTGAATGAGGGCCAGAGGCACCTAAGGCGATTAATTGGTCGCCAGCAGCGACTTTAGTACCATCAATTAAGCGTGATTTTTCAGCAATACCAACACAAAATCCGGCAATATCATAATCGCCTTTATGGTACATCCCTGGCATTTCTGCTGTTTCACCACCTACAAGTGCACAGCCGGCTTGAATACAGCCTTCAGCAATACCTTCTATTACCGATGAAGCAACCGCGACATCAAGTTTTGCTGTAGCATAGTAATCTAAAAAGAATAATGGCTCAGCACCTTGTACGATCAAATCGTTAACACACATGGCCACTAAGTCGATACCTACTGTGTCATGTTTGGCTAAATCAATGGCTAAGCGTAATTTGGTTCCCACGCCGTCAGTACCGGCAACTAAAACCGGCTCTTTATAGCCCGTTGGTAATTGACAGACACTACCAAAACCACCTAAACCGCCCATAACTTCAGGGCGAGTTGTGCGCTTTACGGCACCTTTAATATTTTCAACAAGGGCATTACCAGCATCAATATCAACACCAGCATCTTTATAGCTTAAAGACTGTTTTTGTTCGCTCACAGGAAACCTCAAAAAATTACCGATAGAATAATACCTAGACAAGCTCAGATTTTAAGCTTAGTTAGGTTTAAAAGATGCGTATTCTACCAGTGCCTGAGCACATACTCAAAATCTTTATATCAAATAGATAAAATTTTTTATTTGGCGGTATAAAATGGCATGATTGTGGTAACATTAGCAGTAAAGTTTTACCTCACTAATTCACTATGTTCAAAACATTAATTTTTTTACTTTTTGTTATTGCTAGTTTTTTACCTTTTTCAGCTATAGAAGCGGTAGAAGTTAAAGATTTGTACCAAGCAAGTGTTACCATCAAGTCTCGAAATAACACTGATAGAGCCACCGCTTTAAAAGAAGCGTTAGCGGCCATTATGGTAAAAGTGGGTGGTAACAAAAGTGTCTTAGCTAATAAAATCATCAAAAAATCGTTGCTTGATTACCGTCTTTATTTAAACCAATACCGTTACCAGCTAAAAACACTCCACACGATAAAGTCGACAGGAGAAAATCCAGCACAAAGTAAGCAATTGTTTTTATTAGCTAGCTTTAATGAAGATAAAATAAACCAATTATTTCAGCAAGCCAACCTAGCATTATGGGGGAGTTTACGACCACAAGTATTGCTGTGGTTAGTGAATGAAGATGGCTTAACTCGCACTATTATGTCTAATTCTACCGATTCTAAGTTAGCTGTTATGGTTAATGATTTCTCTGCTCAACGAGGTCTACCTATCATGATGCCGTTAATGGACTTAACTGATGCTAGTCAAATCAAGCTAAGTGATATATGGGGGCGTTTTGAACAACCGGTTAGGAAAGCGTCGAGTCGGTATCTTGCTGAAGCCATCGTGATTATGAGGATATCGAATTCAAGCTTACTGGCTTTTGATGATGTTGAACCTAATAATTGTGGATTATTGTGTACACAAGCGCCATTGAAAGAAAAACGTTATACACTTGATTGGAGCTTACTAGGTTGGAGCATCGCAGGTGAGCAGCAAATATTTAGTCAACAATACCAAGGTAGTGAACGTCAAAAATTATTACAGCAAGGTTTAGCAGATATCACTGAATTGATTTATCAACATTATGCGTTATCAGCAACAAGTCAAAATAACTTTATTATTGAAGTGGTCAATATCGACTCGTTAGCAACTTATGTTGATGTTTTTGAATTCTTAACGAATTTATCAGCAGTAAAAACAATCACTTTACTTAGTGCTGAAGGTGCTTCAAGGCGTTTTAATTTACAACTACTTGGTTCAGCAGATGCTTTACTTGCTTCATTAAAGCTTAATAAACAACTTAAACAATTTATAGACCCACTTGCTAGGTTTAATACTACTACATTGGATAACGAAACAGGCGATATAGCGGTGCCTGTTTTTTATTGGGGTAATTGATGAGAAACACTTCACAATTAACATTGCCGGTTCAATTAGCTGATGACGAAACCTTTAGTAGTTATTTGAGTAAATCTAATCGTTCGGTGGTGAGCCAATTACAATTATTTATTGAACAAAACCAAGTTACTAAGCCCAATAAGCCCAATAGTTTTTATTTATTTGGCTTAACGGGGGTAGGGAAGTCTCATTTATTACATGCTTGTAGTTCTTTTGCCGCAGACTTAGATAAAACCTCTGTTTGTTTATCTTGTGCTGAATTACTTTTACTGTCAGTGGAAGTGTTAGATGGCTTAGAACATATTGATGTCATTTGTTTAGATGATATTCAACTTATTGCAAACAATAAACTTTGGCAACAAGCGATTTTTGATCTATATAACAGAGTGATAGAACAAAACAACTGTTTACTGATCAGCGGTGATCAAAGTGCTACCCAGTTAGGACTTACTTTGCCGGATTTAGTTTCCCGTTTAAGCTGGGGATTAACAGAGCAAGTTAAACCGCTTGATGATGAAGAAAAAGTTTCTGCATTACAGTATCGAGCTTCTAAGCGTGGTTTAACCTTAAGTATTGAAGCTGCTAATTTTTTACTAAAACGTTTATCTCGTGACATGGGCAACTTGATTGCCTCTCTTGATATACTTGATAAAGCTTCAATAAGAGAACAACGTAAAATAACCATTCCTTTTATTAAAGATGTTTTACATTTAACTTAACCCTTTATAGTGAGTGCATAATGAAAGCTGTTATGGTTGATGAAAAACAGGTTACGCCATCGAAGATTATCTGTATTGGGCGTAATTATGTTGATCATATTGCTGAGTTAGGTAATGAAGTACCTGATGAAATGGTGGTGTTTTTAAAGCCTAATTCTGCTATTTCAACACAGTTACAGTCTTTTCACCAAGAAGCCTTACATTATGAAGCAGAGCTGTGCTTTTTGTATCAGCAAGGGAAATTTACTGCTGTGGCAATAGGCTTAGATTTAACCAAGCGTACGCTACAAGCTAAACTGAAAGAAAAAGGCTTACCATGGGAACGTGCTAAAGCGTTTAATGGTGCCGCTGTTTTTAGTAAATTTGTGCTTATCGATGAAATTGATAATAGCTTGAGTTTAACCTTAGCGATTGATGACAATATTATTCAAGCGGGTGGTGTTGAATTAATGATGGTTAAACCAGCTGAAATTTTAACTCAGCTACAAACCTTTATTGACCTTGAAGATGGCGATATTGTTATGACTGGCACACCTAAAGGAGTTGGGCAGATAATAAGTGGCAGTCAATTTGTTGGTAAAGTTATTTGCCAAGATAAAACACTTGTTAGGGCTACTTGGCTAGCTAATTAACGATCAATTAATAACTTGAGTTACCGCTTCTTCTTTTGGTTTACTTGGATCAAAGCGCCTTATTTGTACTATCATGCCAATATAAGGGTGATCAAAGTAATGTATTTCGCCAGTGATCACGCGTTTATTTTGATTAAAATTAATCAGTTTTACCTGGGCGCTGTCAGTATCATTATTACTGTTTTTATTTAGGGATTGATTAACTAGATTAAAATCCGCGGTGATATAAAGATAGTGATCTAAATGTACTTTTAAAAAGCCATCTAAAAACCAAGGCTGCAGCGGTTTTACGGGTGGATTATTTACGTTTAACCGTTCATTTTCATCCATACTGACATTATCAATAGCAATTAATTCGCCAAAGGTTTGTCTTTCAAGCTTAGCAATTATATTATTGATATTGGCACTCTCTATGCGCTTTATATCAGTAAACAGTTGTGTTAATTGTTGCTGTTTAATTGCTGTATCATTGTTTTTATTGTGCTCTGCTGGTAGCGTTGTCTTATCTATTTCTTGCTGTCCAGCAAGTGTTAATTGTTGGGCGATTAATTGCTCTGCTAGTTTAGTTTCATTAAGTGCTGACTGATAGTCATCTAATGCGTGTTGATATTGATAGTCTAGATGCTCTCCGGCAAACAATTTAATAGGTATAGCTTTTTTTCGGGTAACAGCCACTTGCCGCCAACCAAAATGTAATAAAGGCTTAAACTCTTTGCTCCACCGTAAGCGTTGTTTTATATCCGCTAATCGTAATGACTCGTTGGCTATTAGGTAAGGACTATCACTAATATGCGCACCTGAAGCATTAAGTTTACTTGGCAGCGCGGCAACGTCGAAAGCATCTAATTGAAAGTTTGTCACTTGTTCATCACTAAAGAGCTGTTCAATATCTTTACGACTAATAATACAAAGGTTTTGAGTGGAGAAAAGTGGGCTTGCAAGTTCCTCTTCTTGTAGATCAAAGCTAAATTCTAGCTGATAATTTAATGTTCGTGACTTGTTATTATCGGTTAAATTTTGAGGTGTTTTTAGTTTAGTATTTTTAGTCGTCGCCCTTGCAAGTTCAGAATTACTGCGACTTACATCAGTTACCTTATACTCTGGTTGTTCAATCGCTTTATTGTCAGTGGTGAATTCTGGCATGTTGAAACCCTCAACATGCTCAATGGCTTTTATAGCATTGGGAAAAGGAGTGTTAACCTTTTGTAGTGACTCAAGAAAAGCATGCTGTGCATCCTTTTCGCCACACAAGGGCATAAACTGTTTTATAGCCGATAAATTAGGTTGTAAGTAGGGCGTTAATAAATCTACATGTTTTTTGTACTGAGGTAAGTTTGTTGAACTAATATTGTCAGGAAATTGTTCTTTTAATAATTTTTTATCGCTTAGTTGTTTAAATAAAATTACTTCTATTTCAAACCATCGCGCAGGTTTATCAGTTTGAGTTGCTGATACACTACTGCTAACACCAACGCACAGTAGCGATATATAAAGTGATGAGAAAAACCTGACGCTAAATTTCATTAACTATCCGTTCGTTAGGGCTGATAAAAATTCTTGAACTTCCTGCTTTAATTCTTCACTATTGATGTTCTGTGCTGCGGTATTTGCCAAGTTTGCGTATGCTAGTGCTTTACTGCTTTCTTCAAACTCTTGCTGTCTTTGTGCCATCGCTAAATAAACAGAAGCAGTAAAGGTTTCAAGTTTTAACTGCTCAGCAATCGCTAAAGCTATTTGATAAATGTCCATTGCTTGTTCACCATCTTCAGTAAAGTCAGCGAGCGCTTCCCATTGTAGAGGATGATCTTTAGGAGAATTTTGATTGGTTGCACATAGTTTTTGTAAATCGTTACAAGCACTAGTTCTCGCCTCATCGTTATCTTTCGCCGATGCATTGGCGATGTTTTGACAGATATCGAGAATTTCATTGTATAAAGGAGCTTTCATTCGTTTCCTAATTAACCTTAATTAAATAAAGATCAAAAATATTAATGTAAATTATTTTGTCATTGTATCGCATAATATTGCACGTGCGTGATATATTAGACGCTTATTTTTTAGTTTACTAAATTTCAAATAACCCCATAGGTCTCTATTATGCTATGTGCCATCTATAAAAGTGCTAAAAAAGCGCAAACATACATTTTTGTTAAAACTCGTGATGATTTCTCTTCGGTACCTGAAGCATTAATGACAACCTTTGGTACGCCAGTTTTGGTTACCTTAACGAACCTAGCAACCAAAAAAAAGCTCGCATTTGCCAATTTAGAAAGAGTAAAAATAAGCTTAAATGGTCAAGGATACTATCTGCAATTACCACCGCCGCCAGAAGATCTATTAAAGGAACATAAAACCCAAATGGATAACCAAAACGAAGGAGAGTAGCTTTATGATAAAAGTACATACGCTTTTATTTAGTTTACTTACATTAAATATATCATTGCTTTTTACCAACACATTACAAGCTAAAGAGCTAACAATAATTGGTTTTGAACAATATGTTGTTACGTTAAAAGCTGAAGCATTAACACATGGTTTTACACAAGCCCTAATTGATAGCAGCTTTGCAAAAGTTAAATTTCATCAGCGGGCGGTATCGGCAGATCGTAAACAACCAGAAAAAGTTGAGACCTTAGATACTTATTTACCTAAACGTGTCCCTAGCTGGAAGGTGCAAAAAGCCCGTAAATTATATAAACAGCATCAAGTTATATTGACGGAAATAGGCAATAAATATGGCGTACAACCACGATTTATTGTCGCTTTGTGGGGATTAGAAACTAATTTTGGTAAATTCACTGGTGGTTATAATGTAGTTTCTGCTTTATCTACTTTAGCTTATGAAGGGCGTCGAGAAGCCTTTTTTAAAAAGCAGTTATGGGCAGCGTTAACTATATTAAAACAAGGGCATATTGATAGTGCTAATATGAAAGGCTCTTGGGCTGGGGCTATGGGACAAAACCAGTTTATGCCAACGTCATTTTTAGCTTATGCGGTTGATGGTGATGGTGACGGTAAAAAAGATATTTGGCAAAACCAAGTAGATATTTTTGCTTCTATGGCAAATTATTTACAAAAAGAAGGTTGGGATGATAAGTTAACATGGGGACGTCAGGTTAAGTTACCCTTAAATTTTGACACGGCTTTAGCTATTCCAAAAAATACCGGTAGTCGTAAAAATTGGTTAAAAGCATGGGCTAAAACTGAAAAAACATTAGCCCAGTGGCAAGCGCTTGGTATTCGCCGTACTGATGGTACTAATTTACCTAATGTAGATATTAAAGCGGCGTTGGTTTTTCCTGATGATGAGAAAGGGCGTGTTTATTTAGCTTATAATAATTACAAAAGCCTTATGCATTGGAATTTGTCTTATTACTTTGTCAGCTCAGTTGGTCACTTATCTGATCGTATTAAATTCCCCCCTATTCACTAATTGATAAATTTGAAGAAAATATTGAAAAAAAACATGAACAAACACGATACAAATATTGTGCCTTTTTGGCAAAACAAAACGCTAGCACAAATGTCTAAAAATGAGTGGGAATCATTATGTGATGGTTGTGCTAAATGCTGCTTAAATAAGTTTATTGATGACGAAGATACTGATGAGCAAACAGAGTTACAGCCAACTGATCATTTGAAAGCCGGTGAGCAAGTACATTATTCAAATATTGCTTGCTACTTACTGAACGAAAAAACATGTCAATGTAGCCAATATAACAAGCGCACTACCTTAGTGCCTGATTGTGTTAAGTTAACGCAAGACAACTTAGCAGATGTATTTTTTATGCCGCCAAGTTGTACTTATAGACGTTTGCAAGAAGGTCGAGGTGTGCCATCTTGGCATCCATTACTGCATAAAGGTAAAAAATCAGCCATGCATAAAGCAGACATGTCAGTACGAGGAAAAATAATTAAAGATGACGATGTTGCACTGGCAGATTTTGAAGACTATATCGTTTCTTGGCCTTTAAATGATATAGATTAACGTTCACTCAATACTAAATTATTTATTAACTTCGAAATTACTTATGAATCCCCAACAACAAAGTCTTATTTATTTACATAGCGCAGTATTACTTTTTGGTGGTACCGCTTTGTTTTCAAAGCTCATCGGTTTACCGGCACTCGATATTACCGTTTATCGTACGGCAGTTGCGGCGATTGTTTTATTTATTGTGTTAAGTTTACAAAAACAAAAGGTAACATTGACTAGCGCTAAAGACTACGGGATTGCTTTGCTGCTTGGCATTGTCGTGGGAATTCACTGGGTTACTTATTTTGCTGGTATGCAAATGGCGGGTGGCACCATTGGCGTTATCGCTTTTTTTACTTACCCTGTGATCACCGTTTTTTTAGAGCCATTGCTAAACCGTTTGATTAGTAAAACTAAAGCTAATTGTAAACCAAAACAAAAAGATATCATCATTGCGGTTATTGTAATGATAGGGATTTTTCTATTAATTCCTGAACTAAGTTTTGGTAATCAAGTTACTTTAGGTATTGCTACGGGGGGTTTATCCGCGTTTTTGTTCGCTTTGAGAAATATTCTTCATAAAAATTATTTTAGTCATTATTCTGGGCCGCATACCATGTTGTATCAAACGTTAGTGGCTTCGGTAATGTTATGCTTATTCGTTGAAGTGCCACCAATGGATGTTACTAATAATGATTGGCTGCTTATTTTATTAGTCGGTGTCGTGTTCACGGCAATGCCGCATTCCTTATTTGCTTCATCTTTACGTCATTTGTCGGCAACAACTGCAGGGCTTATTTCTTGTTTACAACCCTTATACGCTAGTGTGTTGGCATTTCTATTGTTAAGTGAACGAGTTGATATGTGGACAATTATTGGCGGGCTTTTAGTTGTTAGCGCGGCACTTTTTGAAACCTGGTCAATAAGCCGAGGGTGATGATTCGTTTTATTGCTTACCAATATGATCTTACATGCCTATGTACCTAACTCAGGAACGTCATTCCCGTGGTTACTTAAGCGGGCATTTTAGTCTAAAGTGGCGAGATCTTCGATTCAGCTTTGTAGTTCCAGACCAAAGCTAAGTACCTACGTCCTGTCTCTTATACACAACTTTTAAATCGGTTGGATTTATGATCTAATACTCT
>SPKZ01011766.1_pt1 | contig 20796 bp, 22 predicted proteins | sample 2456571 | NCBI WGS metagenome assembly SPKZ01 (sample SAMN11192286, study PRJNA482655) | marine metagenome | biome: ENVO:00000447; feature: ENVO:00000244|ENVO:00000211|ENVO:00000569|ENVO:00002023; material: ENVO:00002151; isolation source: ocean water from marine abyssalpelagic zone ... | reverse complement strand
TATGAAAACTGAAAGGACTAAAAGAACCTTTCCCCACGAAATCAACAAACTCATGGTCTTGTGGTCTAGGGCCAGTACCCCATGCAATTCCTGTTGTGGAGCCTAAGTCGAGTGCTATAATACGTTTCATTTAATTACCTCCAAACCGAAGGTCGAAATAAGCAGAATATATTACCATACTCATCCACCCTGATATAAAACTATCAGAAAATGACTTACAAACAATAAATGAAAATAAGCATACTGCGAACAATTCTAATAAGTTTAATACTCCTAATGTTCTCATTTAATTCTCCTTCTTAATTGTACTATACCCAAAAGCTTCTTCATTGTAATACCAATTCTTAACTTCATTATCTTTATTCGTATTCTTCGTAGTCTTCTTCGTCATCATAATCTCCTTCGCATATACAGTAATCAAAACTTCTAGCACATTCTGGGCAAAACGTAGTCACCCTCATTCCACAACTATTTTCTTCATCCATTGTCTAACTCTCCTTTTGTTATGTTTTTGTAAGTTTTACCAGTGCAAACATTAGATATGACCCTTTCTGATACGCAAAACATTTTAGAAATCTTTTTCACGGAAAACTTCCAAGTTTTTCTTATAGCCATAATTGATCTGACTTCATTTTCAGTCAGCTTGGATCTGCCATCACTCATCTAGTCATCTCCATTAGTTCTGGGTTATCATGAATATTCCCTATTATTCTACAGTAGTATGGGTCGAGTAAAAACTCACCCTCATGCCCAAATTTTTCATTCTTTAACCAAACCCTATAAAAATATAAGCTGACCTCAAATCTCTGTTGGGGTAAACAATCACCTTCGCAATGATCTGGGTTGAACGGTTCAAATTCAACAATATCACCCTCATAAATATCCTTGCCGTCCTCATCCTTCAGTCCAGTTAATTGCATTATTGGAGGGATTCCTTTTTTTGCACCTACTTTGATTAATCCTTCGTCAAATACCGTTCCACTTGATGAACCGAAATACACCCACCACCCAGTTTTTAAATCTAAGCTTACATGGTAAATCATCTTTTCTTTGATATCATCCCACGCCCTAAACTTTATCTCTCTAACCATTAATTAAAATTCCTTTCGTTATATTTTTATAGGATTACCTGGAGCACATCTCCACTCTTCTTTAGTCATAGTTACCGCTCTTTGGTAGTTGTTTAAACTTAGGTAATTTACTATATGGGACAAGTTCAATCGTATCTACTCGCATACAAGGTTTGTTAATTTCTGTTTTAAAGTAAGGTGCCTCATCATATCTAGAGCTATTAAAAGCCCTACTCTTGAGAAACCTGCCGTAATGAACTTTCTTGCCATCCTTGTCCAGTGTATTCCATAAACCTAGTATATAATCACCACTATCTTCTATCGAAGAACTATCTTTTCCAGATTGTTTATCAATTTCGATATTACCTTGTACCCCTTCATAGGACCGTTTAGCCTGGACCAAACATAATACAACGCAGTTCGCAGCTTTAGCAACACGAGTTTTAAGCTCGGTAGCGACTTGAGCAGTCTTTTCAGTATTGTTAGCGCAACCGCGAAACAAAGACAAATAATCAAAACATATCGCACCTATATCTCCTTTCTCTTGTAAATACCAATCTATCATACCTAAAACTGATTCAATTGTCAAGGCACTTAGGCCAATTACCTCAACATTTTTAAATTCTTTCTTATATTTCTCGAAAGAGTGACCTTCCTTAACTTTTTCGATAACTTCCATTTGGTTAAAGCCTTCAGCAGATTGCATATGCCTCATACTTAATCTGTCTGCGTTCATCTCCATACTGAAGAACAGCGTCTTCTTGCCAGTGGTTTCGGCTATATTCTGCATCATAGAGGAAGCAAAGCAGGTCTTAAAGTTACCAGACCTGGCTATAATGAACATTACGTCCTGTCTCCATAAGCCCATTGTGTAGTTGTCTATGAAGTCAAAACCTGTCTTGATAATAGTGTTGTTTAGGTTGCTTACCACTCTTTGTACACTCTTAAGTGATTTATCTACATCATAGAATTGCTTACCGAAAGTCTCTTCATCGACCATCTCATTCACACCTTTAGTGTAAGCACTCGCTATAGTCTTTCTAAGCTCCCTGTCGTCCATTGGAGTGTCCATGTCGTTAGACCACCATAGAATGATTTGAACAGCGTCAGCCTCCTTAACAGCCCTCTTAGCTAAGTGTCTAGCAAGCTTATAGCAAGCATCATTACGTTCACCTTCTTTGGGTACTGAGAATAAGCTTCTACCATGCTCTACTTGAGTGGGTTGTACAGTTCGATTAACCTTGACTAGGTTCTGTACACCTTCATAGAGGGCCATAAGAGTGTCGTTTACACCATAGTCATCAGGGTCTGGATAGTTCTCTTCGTAACTACTAGTTTCAGCTCTTTTTAGTATTTGTTCTAAAGTCTCTGTACCGCCCTCAATGGGAACTTTATACAACCCACTCTTAATATTCAGTGAACCAGGCATTCTGAAGATCCTAGTCACATTGTATATAGTGGGATCAACTGTTACATTAACCTTCTCTGCTATAGCTAGTGCCATTTTAGATAAGATAGTAGCATCATCTGTTGGTACAAAGTTAAACTGGGAAGTAGGTATATTAATATGAAAACCTTTGGAACCACTAAACCAAGTCTCATAACCTACTTCCCTGAAGTCTAAATACTCACGTAATCTCTGCATTGAACTGTAAGCATTGTCTAGGTTCTTATCATCTATATCAAACACTAGGTAATCAGCAAAGAATGTGGTTTCTTTTCTAAGCCCTGCTAGTGAAGGTCTATCTAGGATCTCTTCATTAAATCTATAAATTGATTGGTAGTGTTCTCCTACCCCATCGACTACAATTGAGTCTATATCGACTATTTTTGTGGTTGTTGCGACTTTTGTCTTGTATCCTACATATTTATAATTCTCGTACATATTCGCCTAGTTGGTTAAGTGGTTGGTGTGCCTTGCCAGTGTTTTACGTTGACAAGACACTGCTACTTCGTGACTCCTTAGAGCCACACACTTCTGTCAGTAACCGACAGCTTCCCCGGGTAATCTACAAAAGAGATTGCAAACTTGCAAGCCCTTCTTTAACTTTTCTTGGACCATTTAGGTTATTAACCCATTTGACCTTATGGAAGTCAGACTCATCAGCTTCTAATACTAAGACTTTCTTAGCTCCACCAAACGCTTCTTTTAACTCATCCACTGATTTATACAGTGTTAAGTTGCCACCATAATCTTTCTCAAACCGTTCCACTGTTTTCTCAAACGTAGTCTGTTCATCTGATTCTTTGAATTTGGTCTTATTTAACCAGTAGGTCTTAGAAGCAATGGTGTTTTCTACTCCCACTAATGGTATCCACTCATCTGTAGCTTCAAGGTACTCTTCTTTAAGCTTAAAGATAGCTCTAATGTTTGGTTTAGCTCCCTCTTTGGAAGTCTCGAAATACATCAATTCCGATTTGAATTTACCTTCTAATGCACTCATCTTAATTCTCCTTTGATTGTTTAATGCGTTCTGCTTGTGATAGTACTTTCTTTGGTGATTTAATGGTCTTAGCTGCTTCTTTCTTGGGTGGGGCAGGTGGTCCAGACGGTTTAGTTAGTGATCTGGCTGTTACAGTATTTGTAGTTTGGCCAGAAGCTTTAGCCCCATCATCATCATCCTTACTGCCCATTCCTAGCATACTACTAAGAGAATAACGCCTTGCATAAGTAACCAATGAACCATAAGTGGTAGGTTTCTTGTCTGCAGGACTCATTTCAATAGGGTCACTCATAATCCACTCACCTGATGAATGAATAATCATAGTGGCTAGGCATACTTTACCATCATTACCAGAACAATCCTGTAGTACTGCTAAGTCATTATCCTTTAATCCTTCTGCACTACCGTCTATATATGAGTCTAAATTAGCATACTTTTTCTCATAAAATGGATTATTAGTATCCTTTGAGGCCTTTAAGAATGCTGCCTTTGCTTTAATAAAAGCAGGTGCTATCTTGGTTAAACTTTCACTGAATTGCATATTTTAATTCTCCTGGTTGTTGGTTATCGTTGTTTCTGTTGAATTTGGTACATATTCTCTAAAGTTGATTCTCTAGAGCAAAATGGCTTATAAACACAAGGTAGGAACTTATCACAAGCATCCTTATCCCTTGTAAATTCCATGAATGGTTCTGATAGCTTCTCACTTCTCTCTATTCTGTCATGGATATCAGTAGCTACACTCACAAATTCATGTAGGAAGTCATTCCTCATCTGTTTAGTGATCAGATAGGGTTTTCTGGTAACCATACGTGCTTTCCTCTTGAGAGGCTCATTCAGCCCCGTGAGAAGCTTATCTCTATAATCTGATGCAACCATACCCTCTGAGTCGAAAAGCTTGTCAATGTCCTTGTTAGGCTTCCTAAAGACTTCGTAGGTTCCATGCTCTACTGGCATATCTAGAATGTAAGATAAACCGAAGGAATATCCCACTATTTGAGGGTCGAATAACAATCTCTTCCAATAGGTGCTAGTAGTGTTAATTAGGTCTTTAGTGGTCTTTCTCTCAGTGATTGCAGGCGCACCGTCCTTATCCCACACTTTATCAATGAAACCAGTCATTTTAAGCTCAAATCGGTCTTCTACCATGTGAGAGAGATCTATATCAATCTCATACTCATTACCTGCCTGGTCATCTATATTTAGTACATCTTCACTCTCAGCACCATACAATAGTTCCCACTTTCGAACTAAGTATTCCACTTCTGCTGCTTTAAAGTCACTTTTAAATAGGTTTGGAATATGCTTTAGGCCATTTTCAACACCTTCTACATCAATGAATGCCATTAGCTCACCAAAGTTGCTACCAAACTCCAACCACGGTTTTGTTCGCTTCTCAGACCAACCTTCAACTTTCTCCAACCAATAGAGTCGTTTACACATCTGATACTTATTATATGAGCTAATGGACAGTTTCATTGTTATGCCCTCGCCATTACGTTTTCTGCTTTAACGATAAGATAAGTCTTATCATTATGTTCCACTTGAACCCATGCGTGATTCATCACGTATATGGTGTCATTGACCGACCAAGGTAACGGCGTATAATCGTGCTGTTCGTTTAAATATCCTGGGCCGATTCCTGTGATTATACATTTTCTAGTTTGTAAGCTGTCTTCATTTGATTTATAAACACCATTGCTTAAATCATTATCTTCCAGCTCTACTAAAATGTTTGCGTAAAATACTTCCATTTGATCTCCTTTGTTTATGTATACAATAATACAACAAAGATGAGCATCTGTCAAGGGGTTATTTCACTTTTATTTTTAAGCACAAAAAAACCCCCAATTTGAGCATTATTAAGAGGCTTGGGGGCTATGTTTCGTCTAGATTTTATATGCCGTAAACTTTTGATCGTAAACAGTGCCATATAAAGTATATGACGTGAAAGCAGAAGTTCCTGAAACGTATAGCGTGTAGTCTAATTCTACCCACCTATCTACAGCCGAAGGGGTAATATTGGCCGTAAACTTCTTCGTATTGATTTCGTCTATGCTTATGGACTCAAAAGTAAAAACTTCCGTATCCTCAACAGAACCATCAACAGAAAAAGTTCCTGCAAAAGTTCCATAAAGATCTATACCGTCAGATATCCATCTGCTAGTAAAAGTACCATCAATGGTATCTTGGTGAGCCTTTAGGAAATGCCAGTTTGAGTTAGAATAGGTCCAATCTTCATTTACTGCTGCTGAAGCTGTCCCTTGCACTAAAGGCAGACCGAAACTAATAGTATCCTTTTGATGATAGAGATACCCTGTATTTTCCGCTATATTTTGACCCCATAGAGCTGCTGTTTCTTCATCTGCACTAGGTTTCATGTTACTAGTAGTAAATGAACTTGTGTTATCTATATTGCTTGCCATTGCTTCTCCTTACCACCAAATGAAGTGTGTTCCATCATAAAAATCTGTTCCTATATTATTAACTGTGCCAATAGCACCACCTAATACAGCGTCTCCCCATCCGCCTTTAGAATCGGTGTCAACCGCCTCGCCTAACGCTCCGTCAGTCCATCTACCATAGCTTCGCTTTCTGTATAAGGATTCACCATCAAGACACCTGAGAGAAACCTTTCGACTGTTCCCAAAGTCCTTTTTATATCCCACTATTTGCACTACTTTAGTACCTGAGAATGAATCAGGATCTTCTATTGTTATAAGACTACCCAATTCTCTACCTGCACCTTGCAGTGTCATATCTACGGTTATTTCTGGGGATGTTTTCTTTGCTCTGCTCAACTGTCTTGATACGAAGTTCTGAGCTTGATTATCATTCTTAATCCAACCAGACTCAATTTCCAAAGGGTTATCGGTGAGGATACCCCAATCATCAAAAGTACCTGTGATCTCTTTAGTGTGTTCTCTCTTCTCAAAACTATAAGAGTATTTCAACGTCACTCTATTGTGAAAGTCATTGATATTGTTTTTGTAAGAAGACTCTGTTATCTCATTTGTACCTATAAAACCCAAAGATTGAGCTAGATCTTGAGGTGCATAAACAGACATTTCGAATTTATTATCAGTGTTCACAAAGAATATTGAAGAAGTCATTCCCACAGCATCTTCGATATAACTAGACACGCTCCTGTTGCTAGGATCAATTACCTGATCATAAGTCTCAAAAGCCACTGAAGTCTGACTATTAGCAAAGGTATTGCCCATGTCAGTAGTAGAGTCTAAGAAGTCAGAAACCATCACACCAAACAAACAATGCCTAGTTACAGCCACAGGATCACCAGTCAACCTAATCAACTGAGATTCCCACATATCGTCTTGAGCAGGAATTAAGTCATCACCAGCCTGTATTCTTATAAGATTTATACCATAAGTGCCAGTGTCTGTGCCAGGACTGTCCGCGCCATTGCTTGTATCAGCATCATCTAGATTATTATATCCATACTTTTTGGCAGAATCTTCTGTATTTATAGTGCCAATAAGTGTTCCAAGATAAGTTCCTTTAAACTTCTTCACAGGGTTTTCTTGATGGAAAACAGTGTCTACGTGAGTAAAGCTACTGGCAAGATAGTCGTCGATCCCATCCCCACTAGTGTCATATAAGCCTGTGCCTAAATGATTAGCCTTAGTGAAAGTTTCGGTGTTGTGTCCATAGAAGTCACCTTTAGTGTCTTCGTTATCAAGATTGAATAAGCAATTGGCTTTAAGCGTACCCCAATGATTTAAAGTATCAGCAGCACTCATATTAAAGAACGCATATGAACCGTAGAATTGGAATAGATTATTACCACCTGCACCACTAGTGGTTCTAATAGGCATTTGCCATTGCAAGTTTTTAATCTTATTAAGTTTATTCTCAGAGCGTATTGTTATTAAGTTTTTCTTCTTTGTTATGCTCACTACGGAGCCTTGGTGGAGATTAAACTGATTACCCCCGGTAGTGCCTATAAAACCAAAAGAGGTGCCGTTAACCCTCTTAGAAACAGCATAGTCACCACCTACGGTCACTGTTAGTGCTACGGGGAGATTAAATGCTCCTGTACCATGACCCATCTCATCCCAAATAGTACCAGTGTTATCGGCAAGGCTTATAGTGAGGTCAGATATCTTTCTTTTAGTATCTACTGTATCCCCACTATTAGACAAGGGTGACACATTGATTATCTCATCAGTAAACCTATCAGATATACCATTGAAATCCATGCTAAATTCAACATGAACCCCTTCTCTATTATCTGTTCCATACGTAGCCATTTAAATACCCTCTATAGTGAATGAAACGTCATATCTTTCATGTGAAGTTTCAGAGTCAGACCATGAATCAGGAGTTACCCTGAAAGTACCCCAGTCTGTTGATAACGGAGAGGAAAAGGACACTATCGGTAAAGAATGTACCATTTCAAACAACTCGTCCTTTTTGCTTTCCTGTAAACCCACCCAAGTAAACGTATGGGTATCTTTACTCCAGTTCTTATATTCAAACCTACGACCTGACTTAGATCTGTATGAAATAGCATCTGATATAGAGGACGTCTCAAAAGGGAATTGAAACATATCTTCTATCTCTAAGAGAATAGGGTTTGATGAACTTAACACATCCCCAGAATCCCAATAGAATCTTCCTTGTGTACCAAATCTAGACATTACATTGATCTCCTTTCGATCTCTTCATTTGCAGAACGTATTCTGTCAATAAATTGTTCTTCACCATTGATATCACCTTGTATTATCACTGTCATACCTGCACCTTGACTTGACCCTGCACTCATCTTAGCCCTAGGTCTAACCATTACTTCTTCAGCACCTTCTTCTCCCACTGTGAAAGTAGTGGGTTGGCTAATTATGCCTTGAAATCCCGAAGCATTCTTTTGTGTAGGTTTTACATTTGTAGTATCTACACCGCCTAGTCCTTCTAACAGTGCTCCTGAGAACATATTGGCTCCTGCAAAGCCTATCCCGCCAGTAGATATGCCTAAAGAAGTACTTATAGCTTTTACTAGAAGCATTTTTACAGCCATCTTAATCAAATCAGCTATCATCTGCTGTGCGAAAGACTTCCACATTGCTCCAAACTCTTTTAAGTTGCCTCCAAGAGTTAAGTGAGCTAAAGAAGCTCCTAGTGTATCTACAGAACTTACTAGAGTGTCTACAGCCAAGAGGGTTCCTTGGAAGGCTATTGAACTTTCAATTTCAAGCACATTCTCCAAACCTCTCCACTCAATTAAAGCTGCTTCGTATTTTTCGAGTGCCTTAGTTTTAGCTTCTGACAGCTCTTCATTCTTCTTTTTTGCATCATCTATTCTTTTTTGGTCATTAACATGTAACTGCTGCATTATCTTAGCTATGCGCAAAGTTTCTGCCACTTTAATTTTATCCGCCTCAACGGCTTTGATAGCATTTCGCTCTGCTATTGCAGCATCTATTTTAGCTTGTTTGGCAATCTCTTTGTTTTTGACCGCATTTTCTACAACCAGTGCTTGTCTATCTACCTCAGCAGCAGCTAATTCTCTTTGTTTGTCGGTTAAGGTCTTTACCGTCTTAATTAAAGCTTGTGGAGACTCTCCTCCCATAGCTGAAAAGAACTCATCATCAGCAGTACTACCTAAATCATCTACACTTCCAGAAAGAACATTCATCAAAGCAGCTATTTGATTTAAGCCTGTCTTAACAACTGGGCTATAAAACTTAGACATTTCTTTGTTTAAATGTGTCCATGCAGAAGTGGTCTTATCTATTGCACCTTGCATAGTGTCTTGGAGCATTTTAGACGCTTCGTCAGTGCTCTTAGTCATCTTCTCAGTTTCTTCTGTAAGTTCCCTTATCTTGTCAATCTCTTGTGTTAGGATTTCAATAATAGGGCCAGCTCTTACACCAAACAATTCTTCAGCTTTACCTGATTGTTCAAGTATAGGTATCAATGCTTTTAGAGTGGCTTCTAAACCCTCTATTTTCAGTGCGTTAATTCCCACTGCTTGACTAGCTTTACTGGTACCATTTTCTAACCTTAAGAAGACTTGTCTTAACTGAGTACCAATAGTGGAGGCTTTAATACCTCTATCTGCTAAGACACCCATTAAGCCAGAAAGTTCTTCAAAAGATACTCCTGCTAATTCAGCAGCAGCTCCAGAGAAACTAAAAGCAGTTCCAAACTTCTCTAGATTCAATGCAGAACTACCTAAAGTAGTAAACATCTTATCTGCTATATCTGTTAGTTCTGCAGCTGCAAACCCAAAAGTATTCTTAACAGCTACCATTGTTCTACCAACAGTGGAGACTTCTTCGTCAAGTGCCACTGAGAGGTTCACAACACCCTGTAGGGAGTTTTCTAGGTCTTTACCTGCTAAACCCATCTTAGACATTTCTAAGGCTGCTGCTGCTACCTGTGAGCCTGTCTTAGGGCTTACTTTAGCTATCTCACTGATTGTGTGTTCCAGTGATTCTAGGTTAGCTCCTGCAATGCCAGAAATAGCACTAATCTTAGCCATAGTAAATTCAAATTCTATAGCTGAGGATATGCCAAAGGTAAAGGCAGAAGTCATTGTATGAATAGCTGATGAAATAGCTCTAGAAGCTAGATTAACCCGAATGAACTGATTAGTCAACCCTCTAGTAGATACCTCTAGTTTCTTAGTGCTTGCTGCTGCTGCCTTCTGTGACTCTTTTAACTGCCTTAAAGCTCTTTTAGCCATTAAGACGGCGTCATTCATGTTCCTAGTACTTTTAGTAACCCTGTTAATACCAGAAGAGACTTTAGACTCTCCTGTCATCTGTAGCACTACTTTTATCGTTCTACTTGCCATTTTAGCCTTCTTTTGGAGCAGGTCTGCTCTCTCTGTAAATTCTTAACACATCAAAAAATACTGCGGATAGGTTGTTGTAGTCAGTAGGCATTGTTAAGCCCATATCAGAATCGTAGACTGACATGAGTTCAATCCAGTACTTGGAGTTCTTATTGATAACCCCGTAAGGGCAGATACCTCTCTTGATGATCCACTCATAGAAAGAGTCTGGTGCGATCGTTCTATGCTGTTGCTTTGACCACTTATCAGCCTGAGCTTGGGAGTCAATTTCGTACATTTTATAGAGGTCAGCTTCATTGTTTAGTACCACTGGTTTTCTAAAGTAATCTTTAGCTGTTGTAGGGTAACTTAAGCAACAGGTCCGACCACCCTTTTTGTTTGGCCAGTCCTGTTGCTTGCAAGATACACATGAGTCTTCTTTATAGGTGTTTAAGGTCTTTCTCGTACCTAACTCATGATAGAACTTAGCACTTAGACCGAGGTTTTTACCTCGTTATCATCTAATTTGCCATTAGTGTAGAAATGTGTTATAGCCTCAGTGATCTCAGTCTCCATGCCTTCTGCATACCAGAGCTTGTTTTTCTCTTCACCTGTAACACTCACTAGTTCTTCTTTATCAGTTATGACGTTTTTCACTTCAGTGATGATGTTTTCCCACATATACTTATATGCTTCTCCCATCCCTCTAACGCCCTTCTTAGGATCTTTAGAGTCCTTAAGCTCAAACATCTCTTGAATAACCCAACTCTGATCTCTGTTTGGAGAAACCCCTACAAATATCATTGGTCTATCTTTCATCTCAGGAGCATCCACTTTGTATTCTTCGTGTGATTTAGGAATGAACTCTGAAGGTACTCTTGAAATGTATTTTACTGATTCTCTACTCATAATATAATCCTATTTTAATTGTTTAATTAATTAGCTACTTCAGCAGTTACACTTTTCAAATCCTCTAACTCTTTCGTTAGATCTTTGTTCTCTTTCGTTAGCTCTTTGTTAATTTTGTTTATATTTGCAATAGTGTCTGTTAAGAGCACCCACCCTTTTGCTATATCATTTAGAAAAGTACCCATCTCTGATGTTTTTTTAAGCACTTCTGAGTCAATGTTGTTTGGTAATTTTGGGGTTTCTTCGGTCTGATCAATCATATCTAATCCTTTGTTGTGTTGTACTGGGTTATCGAAGTTGCACCATATAGTGTAACTATGTTCTTGTAAATTTAAGCAGAAACCAATATCTTCACCTGTTTCTGACTGTAAATCTTCTGTTCCTACTAGAGTGTGTCTATACCAGGGGTATTCAGTAGTAGCATATACTTCAGCTTGAACATAGTGCATCCCTGCTCCTATCCAATCTACCTGCTTAAAACCTCTTTCTGCTGTACCGTACTTATAGCCAATATCACCCTTGACCCTTCCCCACTTGCCTACTTGATAGACACCGCTTTTCGACTTCGTTTCGTAGGGGAGGGCCACTATGGATTCATTAGCTGTAATCATGCTTAAAACGTCTTCAAGAGTGAACTCAATATCTGAGTCAATGGTCAAGAAGCCGTCATAGCCATTCTCAGGCTCCTGGTAGCGTTTTGAGCTATTGCACCCACTTATGAGGGTGTTACGCTGTAAAGCCAGTACAGAGCCTCTAAGGGGGCTTAGAACGAAGATGTGCTCTTTACACGCATCTAACTCTGCCAAACCTGCTTTACAAGCGTTATATTCTAGGTAATACGAAATGCAAACTTTAATTCTCATAATATTACAGTATTTTGTAAGTAAAAGCAGGCATAGAATAAAGCCCTCTTAAACTGCTTGTTGTAAAATTAGTTGCTGAAAAATCTGATCCATCCCACCTAGATATAGTAACAGTTCCAGTGGTACCGATCTCCATTTTAGCAAACTCTTTCGCCGTGTCATTGAAAACATGAATATAAACGGTTACACCAACAGTTGTTGGCCTTAAATTAGCAGGTAAACCTGACAAAGTAAAGTTTGTTGTTGCTGTAGAAGTTGCTGAAGCATTAGACTGGGGAGTGATCGTTACTTGATCATCCGATTTAGTCCAATACCAAGTAGTGTCAGTAGCACTAGCAGCTTGGTCAAGATCCATTGTAGCTGCTCCTGCTGTAACAACAGGCATTTGATAAGTGCCTCCATTTACTCTAGCGAAAACCCCTGTAGTAGTAGTCCAAAGATCACCATTAGCTGGTGCTGAAGGAGCTGTACCGTGAGGAAGTCTGAAACCACTTTTACCACTTGCAGAAGCTGTTGTAATTAAAGCCACAGCAGAGGCGATAGTTACGTCAGTACCAACAGTTACTTTTGTAGTGCCTTCAACAGCTAAAAGAATGTTGTCTGTAGTGGTATTAAGGACGGTATTTCCACCGGACCCATAAAACTCACCAGTTCCACCTGTAGTGGCTACAGTGACCTTTTTTCCTACAGTAGATAACGCTAAATCACCGACGGTGACAGTTACGTTCCCACCTGCTGTAACCCTTAAATTTTCTTGATAAACACTAGAATTTCTGCTTTGAACAATAAAGTCACCAGAACCTGCTCCACTAGGTACACACAGCAAGTTTACGACTCCAATATCCCCCGATGTGCGATCAACAGCCAAGCTAATGCCTGCCACAGCATCGTCAACCAAACTTTGAGAATTTCTCAAAGTAGCGATTACGTTATATACAGTAGGGGAATAGGGAGAAGTGTCGGTTTCCGTTACATTTAATGTTCCTGCTGTAACAGAAAGATCTCCTGAAATGATTTCAACGTCGCCAGTTGAATTAATCTCCACTCTAGCTGTCGAGCCAGTGATCAATCTCATGTTATCGCCTTGTACTCCGAACTGAACTGAATTGGTTGTGGTGGTAGAATCTTCTAATACAATCTGAGCGTTTGCATCGGTGGACACGAATTTTGCGACTATATTTTCATTTCCACTGTTTATTTCTAGGGTATAGTCTGGGCTTGCTTCTCCTATGCCTACATTACCATCCGAAAGGATGGTTACTCTTGTTGCGCCACTAGTGATAAGTCTCATCTCATCGCCAGTTGCTCCTATTTGAACAGTATCTGTTGTGGTAGTAGAATCTTCAAAAGAAATATAAGCGTGTGTATCAGTGGAAACTAACTTTGCAATAACATTGTCAGTTGCTCCGTTTACTTCTAAAGCATTCCCTGGGCTTGTTGTTCCTATGCCTACTTTACCAGTTGAATCAATTGTTACCGCATCAACAAAAGAGCCTGAAGTGAGTATAGTGGAGGCTCCTACATTAGCAGACCCTACCCTAAAAACATTATCATCATAAACCCACCTTGCTATAGCTCCAACCGCATCAGAAGGTGATCCAAAATAAATATTTTGTTCGCTCGCATTTGGCCCCAAGATAGATATACCACCATGAGTACTATTTTCTACAGTTAAGTCATCAGCACCTGTATTTGCTGTGACCGATCCTGCTGTTGCGGTATGTATATGAAGTGTTCCGTCTGGGTTCACTATACCTACACCTAATTTACCGTCTTCATCAATTCTAACCCTTTCAACTAAAGAGCCTAAGTTTCCAGTATAAAGAGCTAACTGACCGTTCTGAGAACCTTTACTTAAACCTCTTATTCCTGCCAAAGGACGTTGCGTTCCACCTGAGTCTTTACCTCTAAGTGTAACTCCACCACCATTAACTCCAGACGAATGAGTATCTGAATCAGTGATTGTAGAAATAGCACCAGACTTTATAGAAATAAGATTTCCACTTGATAAGGTTAAATCTCCACTAGCTATAGTCACAGCATTATCATAAATAACCCCAGTAGACTCTTTAGCCCATATGGTGAAATTTACTCCTGCATTGTTATTGAAGTTGAAGGAGTCGTTAGTGGACTCATAGCCCAGTTCCCTAAGCTGTAAGTCAGTGGTCAACTGCGCATAAGTTGTTCTTTCGTGTATTTGTACTATTACTTTAGTTGTAGTTGCCATTTTAACCTAAATGTCTCTATCTGCAAGGTCATACTCACTAAGTGTTCTAGTGGTTGAACCTGCATCTGCAAAATCATACTGCGAGAGTGTTCTCGCTCCAAAACCTGCATCCCAGAGTGAAATATCAGGTAAAGCATCTTTAGTTGTGTGTAACGTCACTTTTATAGGAGTGGTCCCGTCAACCTCATAAGCTTCAAAAGGCACTGTTGTTTGATATAACTCTTCAGGCTTAGGCAAAGAGTGTTCTGCATTCTTTAACCTACAGTGAGGCATTTCAATGATTATATAATCAGTAGCATTGTGCCAAATCGTACCGAAAATAGGAAACGTAAGATCGTACAAACCACCTTCAGTGAAATCCTGTATATCGTCATTTATATATTCAGCAGTAAAATCACCTTTTACAGTGTAATCCCCATAAGAGAAGGTTTGTCTCGTTCCGCTTCCTGGTGACTTTTTTTCTGTAAGGTTATTTCTGCATGATATGTTGATTGAGGTTATTCCAGAATCAGTAATGTCTGTTCCAACATCATGGCCACCTATAGTCCACGTTCCATGACTCCAGTCTGTGATTGTACCCGAAGTGTAAGTTCCTGCTCCAGTTTCACCTGGTTCGGGATAGCCAGTGCGTGACTCCCAGTCTTTAAACTTAAAGTCTGCTCTTATTTTAAAGTCTTCATTAGCAGCCATTGAAAAGCTTAACTCATCACAAAGACCTCGTTTAAAGTGTTGTGCGTTAGGCCCATAAGAGTGATCTGGGAATTGTTTTATAATATCTATAGAATAAACATCCCCTGAGATAGCTCCATAAGTACCGTCACCATAAGTATCACCACCTGTGAACCTAGGGTGTGTCTTGGAAGGTACAAAAGTGTCAATAAAGGAAGAACCCGTATCAACCTGTTCGCTCATTTGGAAATGTGACATGAAAATAGCACTGCAATTCTCAAGTCTTGGGACGAATTCTATATGTCCTTGAGGTTTACTCTCTTCCAGAAACATAGAGGTAGCAAGCATGGAACGGGTATTCCGAACCATGCTATTTCTCTCTGTGATTATCTGTTGTCGAATAAGACCTTCACTTTCCAGCAAAGGTAGAAAGGGGTCTGACGTTCCTGTGTCAAACCACCCATCATTCTCCCAGACAGTTAGGGATGCTTCGTAACCTTTAGCCATTATTCAATGCTAAAAGCTGATCCTAGCCCTGTTGTAGTAACAGTCCATGTAATAGGGGAAGTGTTACCATCATCACTCTCATAAGCTGAGAACGGTATGGACATTTCTGTGATTGCTTCTCCACCACTCTGATTGACAGAGAAAGGATCTCTTCTACAATTAGGCAAGCTAAATGATATTTGATCATTTGCTGCATTATAGAAAGTACCCACTACAGCGAAGCTCTCTCCGTCCAACATGGATCCCATGTGTTTTAACCCGTCATTAGGCATATCCATTGTGAGTTCACCATCAACCATGATCCTACCAAAAGGATATCTAGCAGGGTTTAAGTTCCCAATAGTGATCCTATCTTCCGCATTGTTCTTAGAAGAAATGGTGAAATTAGTGATATCAATGTCAGTTTCAGAATCGCCTGCAAAAGTCATTGTTCCTGAAAAGAACTCAAATTGACTGTTTGTAGAATAACTACCTACGCTGCTACTTGGATCATCGCCTGCTGTTTTATTTTCAGAACCATAACTATCAGCTTTGAAAGATGCGCTTACTTTAAGATCTTCATTAGCTGCTGCTGTCAAAGTGATTTCATCTACGAAACAAGAAATGTATTTCTGAAGATTAGCTGTTCCAGTCGCTGCTGCATGGAATTTTTGCCAAATATCTACAACAAACATATCACCTGCTGCTGTGGTATAACTGCCTGATCCATAGGTTGCACCTGCCCAATCTGGCTGTGTTTTTACTGGGACGAAAGTATAGGTAGCTACACTTGACGTAACTGTTCCCTCATACATTTGATTATGAGCCATTAGGATTAATGGAAAGTCATCAGAACGGGGTTGGAATTCAATGTTTCCACCTGGTTTCTGTGCTCCAGAAGTTCTCTGTGAGGCTTTTAGTGATCTGCCAAAAGTGATCTTTTCTGGTCTTTCTGTAAATTCTTTGTTCACGGAGAGATCAACAGAATCAGCAAATAGTGCGTGTCCTTCTCTCACTGTAGTTGATCCCCATCCGTTACCTTCACGAACTAGTATCCAACCTTCGTATCCTTTACTCATTTGTTACTCCTTAAGTATACTTATTTAATATTTCACATGTGATTAAATGCTTTAGTTTAATACCAGAGTTGATCTCTTCTGCTTCTTGACTAGCAATGCTTGTTCTTACAAACAGGCCATTATTAGTCTTATTCAGAAATAATGCCGTTAATTGGTCGTACCAGTAGCTTGAGCCAAAAGCACTGGATATGGTTTTCCTAGGGTCGGAGGGTTTGCTCTTAGTGATTATATCTACATTGATTGTCCAAAACTCGGTCAAGTGTGGGCCAATGTGTCTATTCTCTCTAGTTACAAATTCCTCTTCGCCTAGATAAATAATCGCACCGAATTGTTTAATTTGGGGATCAGGGTCGTCAGCACCTTGATATTCCACCTTATCCAGTTTAGTGAGAGTTTTTAGTTGTGTTTCAATGAAACTGATTACATCTTCTAATTTTACTGTTGCCATCTATCCTCTAATAGCTTTTGATAAGCCTTTTATTAAGTGTCTTTCGATAATCTTACCTTGTACATCTGACACTATAAGAGGATCACGTTTGGTCTTAGCTTTAAATGCAGCGTTACCGAAAACAACCTTGCCATGAGGTGTAGAAGGTTCTATACTGTGAATACCTTTCTTACTTGTCTTTTTGATACTGCCTATAGCCCCACCTCTAGCAAATAGTGGCGTTTTAGAGCTTCTAACCTTTTTTCTTAGTGTCGAGTCGTGAGAGTGACCTCCAACAGCACTATTATAAGTAGATTCTTTGATCTTTGCCATAGACTTGCCTGAGCCGTCCATACCGCCCTTTATAAGGCTTTTGTAGCTTTTAGTTACCTCATCAGCAGCATTCTTTAAGTCCTTGTCAGCGTCCTCTTTGGCCCATCTAGTGAGACTTTTGAGGACACTCTTAAAGGCTTTATCGTTTATCCGTATCGTTGCCAAACTCTACTATCTCCACATTACTAGCTTGAGTGCCTGGGTTTTTATAACCAGGAGCAAGGCAAAACTTAACCTTGTCACCTTCTCTTAGTTCTCTGAACTTGGGGTCACGTTGACCCTTAGCTAGTAATTGTTTATAATGTACGTATACCTGCCCATTGTCGTATTTTATATAGCCATAACTTTGACCACCACTTCCGAACCAATCACAGGTTCCTTCATAATAAATATCCATTCTTAATATCCTTTAGCAATATTCCTACCACCAGTTTGATTTCTCACTGGGTTAGTTTCCCATGTCCATTTGTCGCCTACTACAAATATATTTTCTGTACCTGTAGAGGTTCCCATATTAAATCTTACATAACACTCAGAATCTAAGTGTGTCCAACCGTCAGAAGTGGTGCCAGTTAAGGTTCCCATTCCATCGTTATCCCATTTAAAAGAACACTCTCTAACTCCCCCAGAAGTGCCAGTTCCTGTTATCTCAACAGACCAAGTTCTTCTAAAGTCAGCTCCCGAGAAGCCATTTCCGTAAATCTCATCGTGATTAGTAAGCATAGTACCAACAGAGGAACCTTGTGTCCTGCTAGACGGTCCCACACCTGCTTCACCAGGACTTGTTTTGTTCTTGAAAGTAACCTTTTTAGTTTTCCAATCATTATATACCATATCCCTTTCGTCTTTAAAGCCGAAGTACCAAGGCTCTTCACTTCTATCCACCTGATTGATTTGATTGTTCTTGACTATTCTATAAATAGCATCCCAGGCGTTATAATCTCGCACTGATTGGTCATAGAAACCATCGTCATTCTTCTTAACAGGAGTATGATAGCCTAAGCCGTCCAACAGCCTGTTAGTATACTTGTATGCTGCTATAACCTGATCTTCTGATTGGTTGTCGAGATAGTCTCTAATGTCTGAGAAATAACTTTCTAGCTCAGATTCAAAAACATAAGTCTGGAAAGGTGTTCCTGCATTCACTATCTTAACCTCATTGTCACCAATAAAGCTCTGAGTGCCACCTGTAGTCTTAGCTGTCCAGTTCTGCCTAATTGGACCCAGTGCCCAACCAACAGTAGATTTAGTCTCTGTGTATGTGCCATCAGTGGTATGAACAATATTCTCACTCAGCACTAAACTACCAGAAGAGTCTGTTACGTCTAAGTTTACAGCTCCACTAGTAATAGCAGTATCATCAACTTCATGCAGAGTGGTAGTAAATACAATAGTATCACCTAGTATCACTTTCTTCATTATCTTGTTACCTTAAATTTAAGTGAACTAATAGCTGTTTTAAACTTTAGTGTGGTTATGTCCTGTGTTACATAATCCCAAGCATGCTTCAAATTAATCACAACTAGTGTTACTAAAGTTATCCCACTATAAAGATCAAGCATTGTGGCTCTACCAGGTTTACCCAGTGCCCCTTGAGGTATCGCATGTTTGATGAAGGGCATTCCTACCCCCATCATTGAGAACCTCTTTTCAGCAGTATCTATAGCCATTACGGAGTCCATTCCCCTCTAATAGCTGTTGTGCCATTGTCAGAGTCGGTTGAAGTAGCAATACTACCGTCATCGTCATCATTACGTAGAGTAGCTAAAGAAGCTGTCTGCGTGATCTTATTACGAGCCAACATAAACAACCAGGCTATTCTAGCTCTTAGTGAGCTTGTAGCAGCAGGTGGAGCTGTTAGTTCTACGGTAGTGTCAGTGTCTATTACATCCACTACCTCAGCATTAACCTGTGCTGCGCTTATATTATTAAGTGCGTTGATTAGCGTCTCAATAGAGTCTTTATCAGTAGTAGCTTCTGTTCTAGTTGGACCATCATAGTCCGTTAAAGCAGTGTCCACTTCCGTGTTAACCTGTGCTGTTGATATATTGTTTAAAGCTGCAATAAGAGCAGGTATTGTTGCGTCAGTATCTACAAGTATAGCATCTACTATACCATCTATCGTAGCTAGAGTAGCAGGGAGTGTTGTGCCAGTATCCACTAAGATTGCATCAACTACCGTGTCAACTGTATTAACAGCCGTTTTTATAGCTCCTAGCCCATCCGTACCATTACTAAGGTCTGTTTGTATCCCATCCACTACTGTGTCAACAGTGTCAATAAGAGCTTTTAAAGCTCCTAAACCATCTGTACCATTAGCTAAGTCTGTATTAACAGCGTCTATAAGTGCTTTAAGTGCTCCTAAGCCATCTGTTGCATTACTTAGATCTGTTTGGATCCCATCTACCACTGTATCCACTGTAGCTACGTTTGTAGTTAGTGTGGTTATAGTTGCAGGGATTGTAGTGCCAGTGTCTACTAAGATAGCGTCTGCAACACTATCTACAGTAGCTAAGTTAGATATAATAGTGTCCTGTTTAGCTTCTGTTGCATCTCCACCTGGGACGATAGCAGCAGTGTCTATTAGTATTTCATCAACATCATTTTCAATGTCAGACTGTATTTCAGTCACATTCCCACCCACATCAGTATATTTAAACTGACCAAAGTGATGAATTTGTCCGCCTGTGCAAGTGTCAGTAAATATTTGACCTCCCCCTCCACAATGAACATTATGGTTCGCATCCATATTTTTAAAAGTAATTTTACCTTCAAATCCATGAATATGAAGTACTGAAACACCCACTCCGTTAAAATCAATTATAACGCCCGTATTACTATCAGCAAAACAGTTATGAAGATGGTATGAACCAATGTTACCTAGTGTCAAGGTTCCTTTAATTGCACTTATATGGACATAACCGCCAGAATTTAAAGTTACGTCAGTAAATACACAATGTTCAAACACATACAAAGACGTTGCTGTACATATACCACTAACAGCATGAGCACCATGAATGTGTGTGTCAGAAATATCTGCACCATTTAGTGTGAGGTTCCATCCATCACCTTTGTATATTTTCTGGGTTTCACCTGCAGCAAAGGTTATAGAGCTTGCAGGAGCAATCTCAAATCTTTTAATCCCTATGCTAGAAGATATTGTAGTTGCATCAGCCAAACTGTCAGAAGGGTTGTCTCCCGTTCCATTAACATGGTTTTCCGTTCCTGCTACACCAGTAATAGTGTCTATCCATATTGTACCATTAGAATAGCCAATACTTGAGTCTACTTGTATTGCTGAAACTAAACACTCCCAAACCCTTAAATTAGAAGGTGTGGTAGAGTCCGTTTCAAACCTAACATAAACCTTTCCTAGCTCTGAACTTGTTCCAGTAAAAGGAGCCGTAAGAGGTATACTTAAAAGATCGTCATCATCTATATTCCCTACTGTTATCCAAGCAACAGCCACATGGTCATATACCTTAACATTAAT
>SPKZ01000108.1_pt1 | contig 20826 bp, 17 predicted proteins | sample 2456571 | NCBI WGS metagenome assembly SPKZ01 (sample SAMN11192286, study PRJNA482655) | marine metagenome | biome: ENVO:00000447; feature: ENVO:00000244|ENVO:00000211|ENVO:00000569|ENVO:00002023; material: ENVO:00002151; isolation source: ocean water from marine abyssalpelagic zone ... | reverse complement strand
CTAGGCTGGGGTCCTGAAGCATCTTCAGTGCCACAGCCCATGTCTTTTCCGCGGCGGCGATATCGCCGCTCCTGTCCTGTGTATTCCACGTGAAGCCAGTGCCCATCTGGTAGAACTCTACCTGCGGGCACTGGTCGCGCAGATAGAGTTCTTCGCCAGAGAGCTGAGCACCCTTGATGAACTGGACGACACCAACCTTGTGGCCGTAACCCAAAGAACGCATGACCATGCCAAAGGCAGAACTGGTTTTTCCCTTGCCATTGCCGGTCACCAGTACAGCGACTCCACGCTCTTCATCGGCCGCTTCTATCGAAGCATCAACCTTGGCCTTCTGCTTTTCCATCGCAGCCTTGTGCTTGGCATTGCGCTTATCATCCTGAGTGCTCATACAGTGCTCCTAGAACTGATAGCGCACGCCTGCGTAGGCCGCTGCGCCAGGTGTGTTGAACCCCGGGGTTTCTTCGTAGTCCTCGTCGAGAAGGTTCTCTATGCGACCGTACAGTTCAAGCCCCTGTAGAACCTCATAACTCGCGCTGAGGTTGACCACCTCGTAATCATCCAGCGAGCTCCCATCCACGTCTACAGCGTCATAGGCACCACGGATATACAGGCCCAGACGGAGTCGCTCTGCGAGAGGGTTCCATTGGAGGCCAATATTCGCAAGATGTTCGGGGCGACGAATGCGGGTGTCGTTAGTGGAGTCCTCGGTATCGTTGTAGGTGTAGTTACCCGTTAGTGTGAGAGCCTCAGCGATCTGCCACTCGGTGATCAGCTCTACACCGCTGGAGTCGATTTCTCCATCACCCTGCAGATAGCCTGAAAATCCGACCTGGTCGAAAAAGATCTCGTTATCGACGCGCTGATCAAAATATACCGCTTCTAAATACAGGCCGCCGTCGGTTGCCCATGCGACACCGATGTCAAAGCCCTTGCTTTCCTCTTCCTCTAATGCGTTGTCCGTAGCGGGCGGGAAGGCAAAGGGGCCCTCGTTATACGCCAACTCCGAAAGAGAAGGTGCCCTGAAGCCAGTGCCGTAGGTCGTCTTAAGCTTGAGTTCGCTACCCTGCAGCGGGATCAGGTACGCAGCACTGGCACGATAGGTGGTGTAAGAGCCAAAGTCTTCGTTGTCGTCATAACGAAGGCCGCCGGTGAGATACAGCCCCTTGGTGACTTGTCCCTGGAGTTCGGCGTAGTAACCGTCTTGGTCGCGGCTCCGCTTTACAGAGCCGTCGTCCAGTTCCTCTGACAGCAGCTCGATACCCGCTATTGCGGCCCAGTTATCGCTGATCTTGTAGTTGGCCAGATACTCGATACGTTGAAGCTCGCCCTCGGTCGCAAATCCGGGTTGTCCTTCGGTGAAGAACGCGCGCTCGGTGTCGCTGAAGTTATAGCTGAGGCTATGCGTCAGAATCTCTGAATCGATTTTTGCCGATACGCGCCAAGCACTTTGATCAAACTGAGAATCGCAGTCTTCTGAACGCGAAAAGGAAGCCGTGAAGCAATTGTCGTATTCACCATCGGCATCCACGTCACGATAGACACCCTCCAATCGAAAGCCCTCACTGACATTCCAACCGGCTCGTGCATGTACTGTCGTATTGTCGTAACCGTCATCATCGCGCGTCACCGTGTCGTCAGTGCGGGCGTTGAATCCATCGGTGGAGTAGTCTGCCGCTGACAGCGAGAAGTCACCCAGTTCATTACCGCCAGCGACTGCCCCCGTGTATTGCTGGGTGCCGTAGCGGCCGCCTTCGGCGCTGACACTGCCGCCCAGTCCATCCGTGTTGGTGGTGGTAAAGATGTTGACGATGCCGCCGGCATCCGCGCCATACATCAATCCCTGCGGTCCACGCAGGATCTCTACCCGGCCGATGCCACTGCTGAGAATATGTTCAAAGCGCGGTCCGATCTGGATGCCCGATGCATCGGATACGTCGATGCCGTCGATATAGGTGCGGGTACGGAAGCCCTCTTCGCCACGGATACGTACCGTAGTGACCGAGCCCTGACCGCCGGAGTTAGACACCGCTACCGACGGTTGGGTGCGCAGTACATCAGCAAGCGCGTTGAACCCGTAATCCTGAATGGTTTCTTCAGTGATCACAGAGACTGAGGTGCCGACCAGCCGCAGTGGCATCTCGACACGCGATGATGTGACAACGACTTCTTCCAGTGTCTGTTGTGCAGACACGGGTGATGCAACTGCAACGGCAGCCGCAAGTGCAGATAAACTAAAATAGGTAGTGTTCATGGTGTTCCTCAACAGCCAGATTGTATGGCGACTGAGGGAGGGGATTCAGGAAGTACGACACAGCGGTACGTAGCCACCTTTAATGAAGCCCTCCGCTCCATCGGTGAAACGCACATCTGGCTGGTATCGGGCTGACAGCAAGTAGCTGGTACCGTTGCGGGGGCAGCGGAGGTCTGGTTACCTCACTTCCCATTTAACCTACCCAGTTGCATAGCAACGGCAGGCACCGGACGCAGGCGCACCTTAGTGGTTGAGCGCCTGCATTGTCAAACGCGCACGCCACGGCCTATGCTGGGCAGAGGAGATATCGATAGGGCGCTCATGAATCATATACACCGTGAACATCAGTAATGGCCAGGCGTGGGAGAAGGCGAGGTCGCTGGCTAATTATCGCCCTGGTCCTGTTGTCGGCTTTCCAGTGGTGGAGTGACGGCGAGATAAGCTGGCCGAATGCTGTCCTCGATGACCTGCAGGAATGGGCGAACCGGCCAGAGGCGTCCTGGCGGCAGGCCAGTGATACGCTCAATGAGGCAGCGCCCGCCATACCTGAAGACTTTGATCTTGTCGGTAAGGTCGTACGTGTCTCCGATGGCGACAGCCTGTCATTGCTCGCTGCCGATGGTAAGCAATACGCGCTGAGGTTATACGGCGTAGATGCGCCCGAACGGGATCAGCCCTTTGGTGATCAGTCCCGCGCGCATCTCAGGCGTCTTGTTGACGGTCGTTCGGTGGGCGCGACGGTAGAATCCGTCGATGATTATCAGCGTCAGGTGGTTGAAGTCTTTATCGATGGGCGCAGCGTTAACCTGATGATGTTAGAAGCGGGTATGGCTTGGTGGTACAGGTACTACGCACGTGCTCGCTCTGACATGGGGGAGGCAGAACGAGTTGCGCGTGCCAAGGAGCGCGGGCTTTGGTCCCAGCCAGATCCTGTAGAACCCAGGCGTTGGCGCCAGCAGAACCGGCGTTAGACGCTATGAGCCGCTGGGTTGTCCCTTGATAGTGGCGTAAGCAGCCAATGCGCTTTCCCGTGCAATTTTGTGGTCCACGATGGGGAGCGGGTAGGTCTCTCCGAGCGTTATGCCAGCCTCCTGCAGCAGCAACGGCGGCGTCTCCCAGGGCTTGTGGAGATACTTGTCGGGCAAGGCCGCGAGTTCAGGCACCCAGCGGCGGACGTATTCTCCTTCCTTGTCAAACTTCTCGCCCTGGGCAATGGGATTAAATATCCGGAAGTAGGGGGCTGCGTCGGAACCCGAGCCGCACACCCACTGCCAACTGCATGCATTACTCGCCAGGTCTGCATCCACCAGGGTGTCCCAGAACCAATCCTCACCATCGCGCCAGTGCAGTAACAGATGTTTGGTCAGGAATGAGGCGACCACCATTCGGACGCGGTTGTGCATAAAGCCGGTTTGCCAGAGCTCGCGCATACCCGCATCAACAATGGGGTAGCCCGTTTGACCTCGCTGCCATGCGTTCAGCGCTGTCTCGTTGCTCGCCCAGGGGAACGATGCAAATGGCGCTTTGAAGGGTTTTTCAGGGATGTCGGGGAAGTGGACCAGCAGGTGGTAGCAAAACTCCCGCCACCCCAATTCACTCTGAAACTTTTCTATGCTCGCAGCCGCTTGAGGCGTCTCATCCTTCTGGGCTTCTGCCATATGCCAGATCGTGCGCACGGATATTTCCCCATGATGCAGGTGCGCCGATAATTTTGAGGTGTAGGCCTTGGCAGCATAATCCCTGCCTTCACCGTAGTGCTCAGCGGGACCTGACAGGAAAAGATGGGCTCGCTCGTTGGCGCCGATCTCACCGGGTGTCCAGTAGTCGTGCCAGTCGGCCGCCCAATCGGGGCTTTTTGGCAGCAGCGCCAGTTCACTCAGCGGAGCGCTATTCAATGCGTCGCTGAACCAGATAGCACCTTCCGGTTGCGGTAATGGCGCAGCCGGTGGTCGCGCCGCGTTGCAAGCACGCCAGAACGGTGTGTAGACCTTGAAGGGTTGTCCCGCCTGTGTGCTGATGCTCTCGGGTTGGTGCAGCAAGGTGCCCGGGAAGCGTTTCACCGTTAGGCCCTTCGCCGAAAAATGCTCGTGCACGTTCTGCTCCAGTGTCCGCGACCAGGGCTCAAACTGTTGCGAGCAGTAAATCGCATCAGCACCAGTGTCTTTCACCAGCGCCTCAAGGGTATCAACGGTAGAACCATTGTAAGTGTGCAGGCGGCCGCCCAGATCCCTCAATTCCGAGTCCAGAGCTTGCAGACTGTGGTGTAACCACCAGCGACTGGCCCCGCCGGCTCGCCAGCTGCCGGCGGCCTCATCATCGAGAACAAAAATGGGTATCACCGGTTTGCCGGTTTGCGCCGCGGCATGGAGCCCTGGTAAATCCCGGGTGCGTAGGTCCTGTCGGAACCAGTAGATCACAGGTTTTGTCATGCCTGTTGTTACGGGATCAGCGCACGGCGAGATCATCGCTAGCGCGACTGGTTATACTAGCGCCTCAAAAATATTGATTTATCCTATGCCAATTCCTATCAAAGGCCCTTGGGGGCATGACGAGACGGAGCTGTTTTTGGCCGAGTCTACGTACCCCGTCCGACTTGCTGCCGTGGCTTCAGACGGATTTCCGCGGGTGGTCTCGCTCTGGTATCGCTCCCGTGTGTTGACGCTGGAATGCGTGACCCATCGAGACGCACCCCTTGTCAAACTTTTGGCAGCCAACGCCAACGTTGGATTTGAGATTTCCCCCAACGATCCGCCCTATCACGGCGTACGCGGGCAGGGCATCGCAACCATCTCGCCCCTGGCCGAGAGCGATACGCTCGATTGGATGGTGTCACACTATCTGGGTGACAGTGATTCTCAAGTGGGTCGCTGGTTGTTGTCTCGCCGAGAGCAAGAGGTGGTCATCAAGATTGAGCCGCAGAGGCTGTTCAGCTGGGACTATCGCGAGCGCATGGCCGATGTCAGTAGCTGAAGGCCTTCCAGCGGATGCCCAAAGTCACGCAGAGATCGCCTGCACCGTGTAGGCGAGCACTGAGCCGCAGTCGGCGTTTAGTTTTAGATTGGCCAAGTCATCACCGCGCGTAACACCACGATTGATAATCGCAATAGGCTTACCCAGAGCAGCCGCCTGTTTGCAGAAGCGATAGCCCGAGTACACCTTGAGTGAGCTGCCGAGCACTAACAGTGCGTCACTGCGTTCAATTGCGGCCATACCGGCCTCTACGCGATCTCTGGGCACTGAGCCACCGAAGAAAACCACGTCAGGCTTGAGTGTGCCCGCGCATTGACTGCAGGCCGGAACCTGCATTGCGGCCACGCGTTCATCGCTCACGTCGGCATCGCCGTCGGGTCTGGGGGACACCGTGTTGAGTTCTGAATCGGGGTTAGCCTGTAGCAAGCGCTGTTGCATTGTTTCGCGCTGGGTTTCCTGTCCACAGCCTAGGCACACCACCTGGTCTAGCCTGCCGTGCAGGTCTATCACCCGCTCGCTGCCAGCGCGTTGGTGCAGCCTGTCTACGTTCTGCGTGATGAGTGTGTCGATATGACCCTTGGATTCCATCCAGGCCAGACAGCGATGGGCCACATTGGGACGTGCGTCTCTCACCGGCGGCCAGCCAAGCATGGAGCGGGCCCAGTAGCGTTGCCGGGCCGCGGGTGTGCTGACAAAGTTCTGATGCTGAATCGGGTTTGAGCCTAACCAGGTTCCTTGCGCGTCGCGGTAGGTTGGAATGCCAGAGTCTGCACTGATACCGGCGCCTGTCAGAACGGTGAGTGTGGGATGAGCACGGATAAAGGCCAGGCAGCGCTGGTTTGCCTCCCGATCCGCTGAATAGGCATCAGCGCCGGCCAAGTCCGTGCTCGTTCGATGTGATTCCGTCATATGAACACTATACGAGCAACCCGTATTGCCGGTTTGCGTGGTCTGGCCGGCAGGGTAGTTTCGTACTGTATATGACTGCGATATGGGAATTGCTTATGCATGTGTTGATTACAGGTGGTACGGGGTTTATCGGATCGGCGCTGGTACCAGCGCTGGTGGCGCAGGGGCACAACGCTACCGTGCTGAGCCGCAATCCGGCGGCCTCAATCGCCGGCGCAGAGACAGTGACGTCATTAGCGGCTATCGGTGACGAAGCACGCATCGATGCGATCATCAATCTGGCAGGCGCGTCTCTGGCAGATAAGCGTTGGAGTACCACGTATAAACGGCAAATTGTGGACAGTAGGATCGATACCACTCGCGCGATTGGTGAACTGGTCACGCGCCTGCAGCACAAGCCCGCGACGCTTATCAGCGGCAGCGCGATCGGTTATTACGGTGCTAGCGGCGATGAGCCTCTGAACGAAACCTCCGTAGCCGGCGAAGGGTTTGCCGCTGCGCTTTGTCAGGATTGGGAAGCTGCGGGCAGGGCAATCAGTGGAGTAGAGCGGACGGTGTTTCTGCGCCTCGGTGTTGTTTTGGACAGCGGTGGCGGTGCACTGACCGAAATGGCCAGGCCCTTCAGAATGGGCGTAGCCAACTATATTGGCAGTGGGAATCAGTTTCTGAGCTGGGTTCATCGTAAGGATGTTGTCGCCGCAATAATTTATGCCCTGGAGAATCCGTCGATCTCGGGTCCGGTAAATCTCACCGCACCACACCCGGTCACCAGCCTGGGGTTTTGCGCGGCAATGAAAAAACGCATTCGGACGATGATTACGCTACCCATGCCCGCGGCGGTGATGCGGCTGATAGTGGGTGAGATGGCAGACGAACTGCTCAGTGTCGGGCAGCGCGTGCTGCCCGCGAAACTGCAGAGCGAAGGGTTTACGTTTCGCTACCCTCACATCGATGAGGCGCTAGAGGCATCCCTCTAGCGCTGGATGAGCCCGCGGTGTGAGTCTGGCAGGGGCTCACATGGGTACGGTTTCGTAATCATCGTAAGCATCGCGAATTGACGGAGAATTCGCGAGTTTGTCCAGCGCAGAGCGCTCTAGTTGGCGAACCCACTCCCGGCTGACCGACAATCGGTCGGCGATCTCGGCGCGACTCAATGGCGGCCCGTCGTGCAAACCCCAGCGCGCTATCACTACCTCGCGCTCCGCGGGATCAAGCGACTGTATATTGGTGAGTAAACAGCGATTGAGAGAGTCGATTTCTGCGTTGTTCTCTGTCCGTTGAAACGGCCCACCAGGAATCGTATCCAGCAAAGAGGTCTCCTCGCCGTCGTACTGGGGCGCATCCAGCGAAACGCCCATGTTGCGCAACTGCAGCAGGCTCCGAGTCTTGTCCAGGCTTAACCCGGCGGCCTTCGCAAGGTGCTCGTCGCCGGGTTCGATGCCGGTTCGTGCCTGCTCCAGTGCTTTCTCTCGATACAGTTTGGCAACCTGCTCCTGCACGTGCGTGGGATAACGGATCATGCCACCAGAGTCGCCGACGAAGCGACGGATAGACTGCGTAATCCAGTTAAAACAGTAGGTGCTGAAGCGAAAGCCTTTGGCACTTTCGTATTTTTCTGCTGCGCGGATCAACCCCAGCGTACCCTCCTGGATGAGATCAAGGTATCCAATACCTTTGCCCTTGTTTTTACCGGCGATGGAGTACACCAGCCTGAGGTTGTGCATGACCAGGGTGTCGCGGGCTCGTGCATAACGCGAATAGGCGTTGGACAGGACCGAACAGGTCGCTTCTGACAGTGCCAGGTCGCTGTTGTGTGCGGGCCACTGATTCTCCCAATCCTCAAGGCCATCAGCCACCGCGTCGGACACGGTGTGATCGCTTTTCCGCAGCAGCCAACACGTAATGCCAACGACCAAACTGGCAGGAAGGTTCAGTGCATTGAGTGCCTCGCGGCGCGACGCGGAGGACCTTGAACGGGCAAACTTGGCCAAGAACGTGTCTATATCACCAGCGCGCTTGCCCCCGGTGAGGTAGTCAACAAGCTCCCTGCGCAACACAAAGTGTGATTCGCGGCTGCGAAATAGCGAAATGTCGGGTGTGGTGACACCGCACTGCAGCGCCCAGTCCTTCAACCACGTGCGTCCATTGTCATCGTCCACCAACGCGTCCAGCATTGTGCTCACGGCAGCCCACTTGTCGCCGTCGATGGTTCTCTCCTCGTCGGCTGTTAGCAGGGGATAGCGGCGGGCCTCTGCAAACAACCGTTCAAGATCTTTGTCGTCTGTGTCGCTGGTCCAGTTATCCACGGTTACCTCCGTTTTGATGCCGTTAAGGTATACGGGCAATTGTCCAGCTTGGACAGACAAAACGCGCCTTTGTCCAATAAGTTTCGCGACAAAACTAGAACAGACTGGTTCGTGCCGACATCCAGTCCTATATTTGTCGCGTATCTTGACCAGGTATCCACAGGAGAAGCCTCATGGAAGCACAAGTTTTGGAACCCCGTCCGCTGTACGGAATAGGCACTGTTGCGCGCCTTACGGGCTTGAAGCCAGACACCTTGCGCGTCTGGGAGAGACGCTATGGACTGGGCGCCAGTCACAAGTCGGCTACGGGCCGCCGGCAGTACACCCAGGCGGATCTGGAGCATCTCCAGCTGGTGTCCACGCTGGTTAAAAATGGGTCTCGGATTGGCGAGATCGCGGCTTCGGAGCGCAAGACGCTGGAAATGCTGTTACGCGGCCAGCCTCGCAACGGGCAGAAATCCACTGCTCCCGCTGGTAAGCCCCGAGTCATGGTGGTGGGTGATCGTCTCTGTGACTGGTTAGATGATCATCAGGGCTGCCTGACCAGTGTCGACGCTCAGCTGGCCCGTGTGCCTCTGAGCGAGCTCGACCAGGCACTTATTAAGGACGAATCAGCCGACATGCTCTTGGTGGATTGCCCCACGCTTAACACCTCGCAGGTGGCGCGATTAACTGATATCGCGGCAGGTCTGTCAGTTCAGCGGGTTGTCGTGGTGTACCAGTTTGGCAACGAGCGCTGGTTGGAAGAATTGGAATCACGGGACATCGTAACCACAGCCTTCCCGCCAGATCCTGCTTTCCTGGCTTTCGAGCTGAGCCGTGGCGCGGCAGATAAGACCGTGAGCATGGGCGAAACCAATTTGGGCGAGTTGATCGAAAGTAAGCCGCGGCAGTTCAACGAGAACGAGCTCAGCGCTGCCCGTAACCTCAAGAGCGCGCTGGACTGTGAGTGTCCCAAACACATTGCTGACCTGATTCGAGCGTTGAACCATTTTGAGGACTACTCATCCAGCTGCTCGGTTGAGAACTGGCACGACGCAGCGGTTCATGCCTGTATTTATACCTACACGGCGCAGGCCCGACACCTCATGGAAAAAGCCATGCAAGCGGTGCTTGAAGAGCGCGGTCAGGAGTTTGCGGATGCGTTAGCGAAAACAATGGTGCGCAATGGGGCCAGCAAAAATGCGGCCTGACGATAGTAGCACTGAGCGTTTACCCTGTAGGGGTTGCACCAGTGATTGCCCCAATCGATCCACCTGTGACGGCAAGCCCTGGCGCACCGAGGCCACTGCTACCAAGCAGCACGGGTAGTAAAGGGCGACGCCCTGCCGGGTTTTTACGCAGCACTACGGCCGTGCGGAGGGGCAGGGGGTCTAGCTCTTGCCCAGCCTGGCGGAAGCCCGTTCGATCATTGCGTCTAGCCAGGGTAGGGAGCGAGCTTCCCATGCCCAAAGGCAAATGGGCGCCACTGGCGGTATGATCAATACGCTGAACTGATACGACAATGCGATGGCCGCTGGGGGAGGTAGTGCCCCGGCGTCGAAAGCGGTTGTTCCCAGCGAGACCATCAAATTCTTCAAGCTGACGCAGATCATGCCCACAATCACAAAGACCCAGAGAATCAGCAGGCCGCGGCCGAACCGCTCGATGGGGTTGCCCAGCTCTGAGGCAAAGTGAAGCGCAGCGTAAAACGGGATGGCATAGGTCAGCAATCGCGTATCTTGATTGAAGCCGATCTGAAACTCTGCCTGTGCCAGCGGCACCAGTTGCCCTGCGGTTTCGCCAAAAGGCGTCATCAGCAACATGTCCGTACCAACCAAGCTGTACTCATCGACTAAGTTGGGCAGCCAGAGGCTGAGAATCTCGCCGGCTGCGAACACGACAGGCGCAGCCAATACAGACGCCAGAGCATGCCATACGATGAAGAACGCAGGTATGAGCACGATGACCCAGGCAACGAAGCGCTGTCTCGGTGCCAATGTCATCAGGCGGGCTGTTCTTCAGGCGGTGCCAGGTAGCGGAGATACAACGCAAACACCAAGAGCACATCCAGCATAATCAGAACCGGCCAGAGGTAGAGGTGTGTCCAAGAGAATATCTCGATATTCCACTGCCCCAGATAGAACAGACTGATGATGCGCACCACATTCAACAACTGAATGGCCGCGAAACCAATGAGTATTGCCGCCAACCGTTGCAACCATGTAGCGGGAAAAGCGATAACACCGGCGATCAGTACAATGGTTGCTTCAACGCCATTGCAACCGGCCTCAATCGACACGGCAAATTGTGCGGTGGTGTGCTCAATGATGCGACCTGACGCCACGACCGAGTCGTCAAAGGGCATTATGATGGCGGCGCTGACGGTAGCCAGCCAGCCGGTGAACGGTTGAATGACTGCAGCTTGGACGGGCTCCAGCATTTCGATCGAGAACAATCCGACGAGCAGTACGGTGAATGTGATGACAAAGCGACTCATGCGCAGAGCATAACAAATAGCCGCCAGCCGCTTAAGCCAAACTGCTACACTGATTCGACAGATTAGTTTGGCAAGCATCATGTCGAATACCGCACGCGTGCTGGCGCTTTTGGTCAGCGCAGCTATGTTTGTTTTCAGTAGCTGGGTATACATTAATACCGGTGACTGGGTGGCCGCATTTTTCGCGTTGGCCAGCGTCGCCTATGCGTTTTTCTTTTTTTCTTTTGGCGGTGGATTCAGGGGGTCCTAATGCGTCTGAGTCTCGTCATTTCTCTAGCGCTTATCCTGATGGGCTGCACCACGTTCACGGGAGATATGGATCCGCCCAAAGTAACCGTGGAAAACGTAGAGGCATTGCCCACGGACGGAACCCCCCGCTTTCTAATCACGCTGAATATAGTGAACCCCAATAAACAGGCGCTGGATATAGCCGGTGTGAGCTACAGCATCGACATCATGGGGAAAGAGTTGGTGACGGGCGTCACAAACCAGGTACCCAAGATTGAGCCGTACAGCGAGCAGCAGGTAGAACTCGAGGCCGGCGTACGGTTGTTTGAATTGGTGCGCCTCCTGGCAGGGCTGGGAATGGAACCTACCGATGAGCTGGAGTACCAGTTCGAGGCCAAAATCGATTTTCACGGTTGGATGCCCACGCAGCGCGTGGACGAGACCGGTGTTATCTCTCTGCGCTAGGCCCGCGCCAGCAATTCATCGAAGGCCTCTCGCGTCGCGTAGGCGGTTTGTGTGCCGCGCCCGGTAACGCTGTGAGACGCGTACTGAACCGCATTTTCAATACTCTCCCTGATGTCGCTTCCGGCTGCGTAGTGGGCCGCGAAACAGCCGACGAAAGCATCGCCGGCGCCCGTAGTATCAACGGCATCCACCGTTGGTGCGGGCACACGGAAGCTGCTGTCCGGGCCTATGTATAACGTACCGCTGTCACCCATGGTGACTATCAGGTGTTTGAAGCCGCGGGGCATCAAAGACTGCGCTGCAGCGACTATCTCAGCCTCTGTGGCAACCGGCATTCCGCTGAGAATTTCCAGCTCAGTTTCGTTGGGAACGAAGAAGTCGCAGCGGGCCGCGTAGGCCAAGTCGAGGTCGGGCGAGGCGGGCGCAGGGTTGAGAAGCACGGGAATGCCCTCCTGATTACCAAATTCAATGGCCCGATAGACCGTTGGGAGAGGTATCTCCAACTGAAGCACTATCAGACGGCAGGCGCGCAGATCGTCTGCGGCCGCATCGATGTCGACGGGCAGCAGGTGCTTGTTGGCCCCGGGTATGATGAGAATCCGGTTCTGCGACTGGCGGTCGACCATGATAGGCGCAACGCCGCTTGAAACGTTTGCCACTTTAGTGACGTGGCGCGTGTCGACCCCATAGGTCTGTAGGTTGGTGATGGTGTTTTCTGCGAATCCATCGTCGCCAACGCGGCTCATCATCAGAACCTCAGCACCCAGTTTGGCAGCGGCCACGGCCTGATTGGCGCCTTTGCCGCCGCAACCCATGGCGAAGTCATCGGCCTCCAGCGTTTCTCCCGCTTTGGGCATTTGATCAATGTAAGCAATGAGGTCCACCATATTGGATCCAATTACGGCTATCGTCATGGGCTGGGAGTCCTGTTGCAGGGGTATACTGACGAGTATAGCCATGCGGCGAATAGCGAGTGAACCAGCCATGACCAATCCAGCATCCATTGCCAGTTACATTGATCACACACTGCTCAAAGCCGAAGCGACGCCGGATCAGGTGAGGGTCCTGTGTGACGAGGCTGTGGAGCATGGCTTCAAGTCTGTGTGTGTGAACTCTAGCTACGTGCCGCTCGCCGCCAAGGCGCTTGTGAGCAGCTCAGTGCTGGTTTGCGCAGTGGTGGGCTTTCCGCTGGGTGCTATGGCTACTGCTAGCAAGGCAGCCGAGGCAGCACTTGCCATAGCGCAAGGCGCAGCCGAAATCGATATGGTTATTCCCATCGGCAGGGCTAGGGCAGGGAATTGGGCTTACGTTAAGGAAGATATCGCTGCCGTAAACTCGGCCTGCGATGGTGCACCCCTTAAAGTGATCCTGGAAACGAGCATGCTGTCTGAGGATGAAAGGCGCGAGGTCTGCAGGCTGGCCGTTGAATGTGGCGTTGCTTTTGTGAAGACTTCCACCGGTTTTGGCGGCGGCGGTGCGACGGTGGCCGATATTCGACTGATGCGCGAAGTGGTCGGCGACGAGATGGGGGTTAAGGCTTCTGGCGGCGTTCGCGACTTGGCAGCGGCCCAGGCCATGATAGAGGCCGGAGCGACGCGTTTGGGCACCAGTTCCGGAGTAGCGATTATTGCCGGTGAAAGCGCCGACGCTGACTATTGAGGCAGACTGCCTAACCAAACAGTGTTTGGGCAAAAATAGCCAGAATAATTACCGGACAGACCACCCGCACGTACCAGGGCCAGACCTTCCAGAACAGTGTGTTTTCTGCATCTGGATTGCCTTTGCGTAGCTCCTGCAGCAGGTTATCCCTGTGCCATACCCAGCCTGCGAAGATACAGAACATAAAGCCCAATAGTGGTTGGCTATATTGGGTGGTGATGCTGATGACCAGACCGAACAATTGACCAAAGTTCATCAGGATGACGGTGCTCACCACGGTGATCGCGGCGCCAATTAGTAACACCGCTTTTTTGCGGCCCAAGCCGTGCTCTTCGATGGTGTAGGCGACGGGCACTTCCAGCATCGAGATTGAGGAGGTGAGTGCGGCGATACTCATTAGGAAAAAAAACACCAGAGACACTACAACGCCGGCCATGCCCATGGTGGTAAACAGTTCTGGCAATACAGTGAATATCAGCGTATCGCCCGAGATCAGTGCGCCGTCTGCAGCGAAAATTTCAACGCCATTGAAGACGGCGACATACATCGCGGGAAGCACCAGGAAGCCTGCGACAACAGCGATACAGATATCGACCAGGGTCACCAGCCCGCCGACAACGGGCAGATTCTCGTTGTCGTTGATGTAAGAGCCGTAAATCAGCATCGTGCCTACGCCCAGTGATAGCGAGAAAAACGCAGCCCCAAGCGCGCTGATAATCAAGGTTGGCGATAGCGCTCGCTCGAAGTCTGGCAGCAAATACACCTTGAGGCCGTCCATTGCGCCGTCCAGGGTCAGCACATACAACACCAGAGCCAGCAGAGTGATCAGAAGCAGCGGCATCAGACGCGCGGACCAACGTTCGATGCCCGCGGTGACGCCCTCGGAAATGATGCCGATGGTCAGAGCCATGAACAGCACCATGAAAAGAATGTTGCGCCCAAAACCGAACTCGGTTAGCCACTGGCTCGCCCCATCAAGTGAGAGCAGCTCGGCACCAGACGCGAGGAAGTGGGCGATCATCCAGCCCGCCACGATAGCGTAAAAACTCAAAATCAGGCTGGCCACAATAAAACCGATAACGCCCGTTGTTGCACCGATTGTGCGAACGGGGCCGCTGTTGGAAATCAGTCGGAGGGCATTAACGGCATTTGCGTGTGCGTGGCGGCCGATGATGAGTTCGGCCATCAGCGCGGGGTAGGCCAGTGAGAATGCGAGCACCAGGTAAACCAGCAGGAACGCGGCACCGCCGTTGCTGGCTGCCTGTGTGGGGAAGCCCCAAATGTTGCCAAGGCCAACGGCGCTGCCTGCGGCTGCCATGATAAAGCCAAAACGAGAGCTGAATTCGCCGCGCGATGCCGCCATAGGTTTTCCGTTAATTATGCTTGGGCCGAGAAAGGGCGGGAGTTTATCACGGTAGACGTCGCTGGGGGCGTCCTTGCTGACACGCGGGCCTAGGTGCCGCAGGGGTGGCTATTGCCGCCATCCTTGGGTTTGATGCCGAACAGGCGCATGGCGATTTTCGGCAACAGTGTCAGTGCCTCGGCAGAGGCATCCGCGACCGCGCTGATGGGTGACACCGTAGTGCGAGGGCTTTCGAGTGGTCCGCGCACTGTGACTCTGGAAGGTATCTGAAAGGTCCTGGACTTGGAGCGAGGAACCAGGACCAGATCGATGTTTCGGTTAACCAGATCGAGCTCCGCTTCTCCCTCCGCGATCATGCGCTGGGACTCGACAAGAATGTTATCTGTGTAGGCGACGCCGTCATCGAAGTCCAGTCTGGCCATAGTGCAGTCCAGGCGTGTTGAATCTGCCAGTGCCGCGCCGCTGTAGAGCCACTCAAGCAATCCAGTGGCAAGCACATCGTAGGCTGCGCCCGCGATCGTGGCATCCTCTAATGCAAGGGAAAGTGAGCCATCCAATGACTCGCGCAGTGACTCCTCGGTGGTGCCGCGACCGGTTAAGCCGCCGCGAAAGCTCAATACACCTTCGATATCACTCTCCAGTCCAATGTCCGTGGCTACTCGATTCAGGGGTATGGACAGGCCTTGACCCGCCAGGCTGAGATTGATGGGCTGTTGATTGAGGTCAATGATACCGCGCAGTTGCAACTCGCCGGTGGCATACCGGGCGTCCAGTTGCCGCAGCGTATAGGCGCCGTCTCTCCCCGTCATCTCAAGCGCCAGACTGTCGATTACGGTGGCGTCGCCACTGAGCTGATCGATGTCAATCTTCAGTCGGCTCGGGAAGCGTGGCGCTTGCGTGAGTAAGCGGTCGAGGCCACTCTCCGCCGATTCTCCCAACTGCTCCGCAGGCGCGTTGTCGGCCCGGTTAGCAGCCGAGGCTTGCAGCCCAAGGTCGGCCATACGCAGATGAGGCGAGCTGAAGGCGAGCTCTGCAGCGGTGATACCGTCATCGCTCGACGCATAGAAACCGGAACCTTCGACAGTCGATTGCCCGACAGTGCCATCAACATCGATGGCTGTGCGCTCATCCTGACTGCTAAAGGACGCCGACAGGCTGGTTTGTTTCACCTCAAAGCCGGTTAGCGCATAGAGGAGATCGAGATCAGTAATGCGGGTCGATAGCGTGAAGCTGCCATTTAAACTTGCCAAGTCGTCGATATCCCCACCTGCGGTAAAGCCTAGCGGCGCGTAGTCGCTGTTGCGTATTTCGATATTAGTCAGGGCGAGATCGCCGGCGTCGCCTGACAGGTCGAAGCTACCGTCAAGGGTGCCTATGGGTTGCGAATAGGTGAAACGCGCCACGAGGGCGCTTAATACCGCCGACGTACTCACGCCAGAAAAATCATGCGCGATGCGAACGCCGCTTAGGTTAACAAGGTCCTCCACCTCACCGGTTGCCGTCGCCGTGACTTGTTCGCCAGTGATGGCAGCCTGAATGTTTCGGGCGCTGACCCTGCCATTTTCCTGAACGATATCGGCGCTATAGGAGATGGGGCCCAGTGAAACAGCCGGTGTGGTGGTGTACTGAGAGAGAGCACTGGTGTCACTGAGAGCGCCTGCAAGCTTGCCCTTGAAATTTTGCATTAACCAACGTTCCTGGGAGGACAACAGGCTCATGCTCATTTCGGTTAAGCTGGCATCAAAGTCGCTGGCGGATACTGCCAGGGCACCCTCGCTAGCCTGCAGCTGCGGGCCGTCACCAGAGAGCTGCAGTGACAATTTCATGGCATGGTGATCGGGCAGGGTGATGCCCAGGAGTTCCGCGACATACTGGCTGTCTGGTGTCTCTGTAGTCACGGCCGCACTGATCCCGGTGACGTCGTCGAGTTCAAACTCCTGATCATCAATGGCAATTCGATTGACGGCGCCCTCGGCACCAAATGTGATGGTATCGGGTGTACCCGCGGTAACCAGGAACTGTGACACGGCCAACGCTTCCCGGTTGCCGGTTATTGTAGCTGAAGCCGCCCAGGGGCCAGTGTCCAAAGAAATTTCTCCCAGCCACGGCCTCAGTGGCGCAAGGCCGGGTGCGCTGACATCCACCATCAATTCGTTGGACGGCGCCAGTGTGCCATCGGACAGTTCGCGACGAGACACACTGCCCGACAGGTTAAGGGTCAGGCCACTATCGCTACGAGTCTGCAGGATGAACCGTTCTATTTCGGGGTCACTCAGGGTGCCCGTCAGCCTTAGGCTGGACTGGGCAGAACCCAGCCCATCCAACTCCAGATTCAGGAACTCATTAAAAGCGCGCAAGGAGGCCATTTGGCCGGCGGAATTGAGCTGGATGTGGGTTTTTCCTTCGGCAAAGTTCCTTGAGAGATCACCCGAGGCCTCGAAGCCATAAGCCGGCAGGTTTTGAAAGATGATCCTGTCGGCCGTCAGCGTTGCCTCCTCAGAGTCGCCCTTGAGCCGTCCTTCAATACTGAGATCGCCGGTTAGACGTTTTGCTATTTGAGGGTAGCGTGCCAGCGCATCTTCGATTTGTGTGGTGTCGGCCTGCAGGGAAAAGTTGTATTGGTAATCTGAATCGGTGCCGGTAAATTCTCCCGTTAAAACTGCCTGCGAACCGCTGTGCGCTGCGCTCAGATCAGCAGTCATACCAACCCCGAAGAAGCTACCCTCATCACGTAGGGCGTTGAGCTCCAGCCCCGTCTCGATAGAGTTGCCTTCCCACAGCCCCGTAGCCGTCGCGATGAAGTTGTTATAGGCGCCGCGATATCCCCTTACTTGCTGTAGCGGGAAGATCATCAGCTCCTTGTGGTGATTGATAATGTGCACGTTGCCTATGTTTGCGCGGTCTGGAAGCCAAGAGAGATAGCTCAGCCAGGTGATGGGTTTGGGGTCGTCGGCCTGGTCATTGCCTTTGACATAGACAGAAACGCTGTCTGCCGATAGTACAGCGTGTTTTAGGTTTAGAAGTAGCAGGTCGCCCAGTAGTATCTTGCTGCCCTGTAAGTTGAGCACCGATACCAGTGCGGCGCCCTCGGATTCTACATGGTGCAGGTGTAACTGCTGGGCCTCGACCGTGCCGGCGAACAAGTCTGCGCGCGCAGACACCAGTTCTAGCTCGTAGTCAGTAAAGGTGGCGACGGACCACGTGATGGCACGAAGTAGGGTGGATTCGGAGCGCAGTGCGAGCAGTGCGGCTGCCAATAGCAGTCCACACAGCAGGACGAGCGCCAAAATCCACCGAAGAACCATAGTTATCCACGGTCATGAGAGAGCAATCGATACTAGCACGATGATGGGCCTCACTTGGCTGAATTTGCGTGCTATGATGCGCGCCGCTGTCCCGCCCGGATGGTGGAATTGGTAGACACAGGAGACTTAAAATCTCCCGGCCTTACGGCTGTGCGGGTTCAAGTCCCGCTCCGGGCACCATTCTCTTCACCCCTCTTTGTTTATTGTTCGCCACTGCCGTTAAAGGCCTGCGTGGCACGTGCATCGTGACACAGCAGTTATCGATCAATCTGGCCCTCGCCTGCGGTACAATCTGCCCATGAGTGCCTACAGTTCCGCTCCATCCTTTCCCTGGCGTACCGCTGGTGCTGTCTTTTTCTTCGCATCTGCCTGGATCGGCTTTGCCAGCGGTGTGGGTGTTACCGAGCGCGACGAGGTTGCGACCGGCGGCATGCTCACCCAGGCCTATTATGCGCTCAGCCTGTTTGTCGTAGGTGGTGTGGACATGGGCGTACCCACGGGAGGTCATTGGCTTGCGCGGGCCCTGGTTTGGGTCGCGTACTTCGGGGCTCCCATACTCGCCGCGTCCACACTGATAGAGGCCTTGATCCGCGCTGTATCGCCTCAGGCCTGGCTGCTGCGCCGTCTCAAGAATCACATCATTATCGTCGGTAGTGGTGAGCTGTCACTGAGTTACCTGCGAGTGTTGCGCCAACACGAGCCCGATGCCCGTGTTGTGATTGTTTGTTCCGGCAGGCAGGAGCAGGCGGTTCTGGACGAGTTCCGGCAGGGTTTTGACGCCTCCGTGGTTGTGGGCGATATCACCCACGCCTTCTTTTTGCGTCAGCTCCGGGTGGAACGCGCGAGAAAGATTCTCCTGCTCTCCGATAACAGTCTGCGAAATTATGAGGCCGCTTCCGTCTTGCTAAAACTGGTGCCCGACATCGGCTCACGCATAGTGATGCACTGTGCCAGCTTACGGTTCATGCGAGCCATGGCAAATACCCAGGTTGCCGAGAGGTGCGAAACATTCAATACCTACCACCTGGCTGCTGCGGGCCTGGTCAAAAGCCATATGCTGAAGTTCTTCCGTGACACGGTACGCAAGGATATTGTGGTGATTGCCGGTTTTGGTCGCTTCGGACAAACCATTCTTGAAGAACTGCAGGTGCATGCCGGCGGTGAGATCGAGCAGGTGGTCATTATCGAGAGGGACGCGCACCGCCGAGTGATGGTGGCCGAAGAGCAGATGCAGTTCTCCGAAAACGTTCAACGCGATGTATATGAGGGCGATATCTCGAATCCGGATATCTGGCGTCAATTGGATCAGGATGTAGACCTCAACGGCAACAATGCGGTCTTCGTGTTGGGTACCGGGCAGGAGGAAGATAATTTACGCACTGCGCTGTGGATAAAGCGCCGCTTTCACGACGCTATGGTCATTGCCCGATCGAGTAAGCGCTCCTACTTTGCAGAGGAGGTGGGTCGTGAGCATGGGCTGGTAAGTATCAGCATTAACGAGCTGGTGGAAGACAATATTCCTGCCCACTGGCTTGCAGACAGCGCCTGACGGCTCTCGCTTGAGAGGCGTTGCCTGCTGCTATATGGTCTTGGGCTTTACTACGACGAAGGAGATTTAGCGTGAAACAGGCGCTAGTGAATATGCTGAACATGCAGCACCGCATGAACACGCGAGTTCACGAAGATTGGATTAATCAGCAGTTTGAGTGGTACCGCGCGATCTGGATCGAGTGCGGTGAGCTAATGGATCACTTCGGCTACAAATGGTGGAAAAAGCAGGAGCCGGATATGGAGCAGGTCAGGCTGGAGGCCATCGATATCTGGCACTTTGGCCTGTCGGCCTTATTCACACCCGGCGCCACCGTTGAGAGCATTGCAGCCGATATCGAAACTGCGCTGGCCGACCACCAACCCCAATGCGTGGATGTGCGAACGGCCACAGAATCCCTGGCGGAGAACTCACTGGCAACCAAGGGCTTTTCAGTGACCTGCTTTTGGGACCTGATGATCGCTGCTGGCCTTAGCTTTGACGATTTGTATACAGCGTACGTTGGCAAGAATGTGCTCAACTTCTTCCGCCAGGACAACGGCTATCAGGAAGGCACCTACCAGAAGACATGGGCGGGCAGGGAAGACAATGAGCACCTGGTCGAGCTTGTGGGCACACTGAATACAGATGATGAGGATTTCGCCGACGCGCTCTATGTTGCGCTCACAGATCGCTACCGGGATGTGTGCGAGGCCGGCTGAGACATGACGGAGACGAGCGGCCCGCTATCAACCTCGGCACTGGCGCGTAAGCTGGAGATCCCCGCGCAACAGCTGTTTGCCACCTTGAAGGACTACGGCTGGATTCAGCGTCAGGGTGAGGGTTGGTTGCTCACGCCTAAGGGTGAATTCGAGGGCGGCCAGTACCGGCAGAGCAAACGTTTTGGGCGCTATGTCGTGTGGCCGGAGTCGTTGCTGGAACACCCCCTGGTCAGTGCCATCGAATCCAACCAGCGCATTACCGCTGCGAATATGCGCCGCTATTACCCTAGGCTGGATTCGCGCCAGATCAACCGTGCGCTCGCTGAACTGGGGCTACAGTGTCACAGCCTGTTAGGTTGGGAGCTAACGGGTTTGGGTGAGCGCATGGGCGGACAGCAAGCAGAGAGCGAAGGCTCCGGCGCGTTTTATGTAACTTGGCCCCACGAGATTATTGACCACCCCGTGGTTCACCGCGAGCTTACGCGGCTGTCAGACCAAAGTCTGGCCGGCAAGCCGCCCGAAGATGAACCGGATCTCTTCGCCGAAGCTGGCCCGGCCGTACTGGCAGGTATCGACGGGCATGTGGTGCATAGCCCTCTGGCGGTGCGTGTGTGCGATTGGTTGTACCTGGCGCAGCTCGT
>SPKZ01010925.1_pt1 | contig 20864 bp, 16 predicted proteins | sample 2456571 | NCBI WGS metagenome assembly SPKZ01 (sample SAMN11192286, study PRJNA482655) | marine metagenome | biome: ENVO:00000447; feature: ENVO:00000244|ENVO:00000211|ENVO:00000569|ENVO:00002023; material: ENVO:00002151; isolation source: ocean water from marine abyssalpelagic zone ... | reverse complement strand
AGATCTCGCCTTGGCATTAAATAAAACCCTACGAGATTTAAAACAGACTCAATATAGTCAGCAGATGATTCGTCACTGGGTCGGTAATGGTGCAAAAACTTTAGTTGAGCGAGGATTATCTGGCTCAGCAAACATTAGCGAGCAATTAGATCCCGCACTGGTAAATGATGCTTTAGGGATTTTTTTACAGCATTACCAAGACGGTTTATGCATTGAGTCAGCACTGTATGACGATGTCAAAGAAGGTCTATTAATATTAAAAAGCTCAGGCTTTCGCTTGGCTATCATTACCAACAAACCAGCAGTCTTTATCCAGCCTATCTTAGCGGGTTTAGGCATAGGTGGATTGTTTGAAATTCTCATTGGTGGTGATACTTTAACTGAGAGCAAGCCCCATCCAGCACCATTAAAATACGCTTTAGCGCAGCTTAAAGTAACCGCCGAGCAGTGTTTAATGATTGGTGATTCTAAAAATGATATTTTAGCGGCAAAAGCCGCCAACATAGACAGTGTCGGCTTAACCTATGGTTATAACTATGGTGAAGATATCGCTAACTATCAGCCACAGTGGTGTTTTGATAGCTTTGCTGAGTTATTAGCCGCACTGCAACGATAACCTAAGCTAATTGACGCTTAAGTTAATATGGCTTACTTTATCCAGGCTTAGACGGGCTTATTTTAGCAGCGGCGTTACAGGTTTTTTGCCAAAGCAATAGGGTAGTCACGCTGCTTGGCTAAGGCTATTGCTTGTTCAGTGACCTCGGCGGCAGAACATTGCAGACTTATGGGGAAATAATGCTCGGTTAAATAGTCACCCAGCTCTAACTCGGCAACTAAGCCACACTCAACTAAGTTTGCCAAAATAGCATCGGCTGCTGCTAAAGCCGATGAAGCTTTAACAATTTCTGCCCTAGCATAATGTTGACCATAAAAAGAGACATCGGCAGCGCGTAAGTCAGCATCTTCTCCTGGAATTTGCTGAGCGCCAAATAACGGCTGTGCCGCTGCCACTGCTGTGCTAAAAGCGGGGATAAACTGGGCAATATGGGCAATTGAGCCTAAAGTTCTATTACTGACCACTTGTTCAGGCCATTGTTTATCAATCTTCTCGATAAATCGTGGTGCTAGTTTGGGCTGGGCACTTTGCTGACAACTTGCCACTAGGCCTTGATCAAACAGGGTAATGTCTTGGGTCATACCATGTAGTTGAAAATAGCCATCTGGGTAAGGGGTTAATTGCGCCATGCCTTGTGGAGTGCCCCGTTCACCATAAAAAACAACTTCAGGCCATAAGCCTTGGCATTTAGACCAATGGGCAACATAAGCGGCTTTAAACTCCACCATACGTTGCCGTTTAGCACTTACCATGTCATCAATTTCACCGCTTTTAAAGCCACAAGCATTAATCACGTAATCATAATGGCTGTGTGTAATAACTTGGCTTTGTTGATGCAGAGTCGATATTTTCCAACCTAAAGCATTATCTTGCTGAATAATGGCGATAACTTGGCTGCTCGTTTGCAGGTGGCAGCTGGGCAAACGCGCTATCGCCAAATTGGTAATAGCAGCAAAACGAAATGCTGATAAGCCATATTCTTGTACTAACAGCACTGGAAATTTAAGACGGTCTAATTCAACATGCTGGGCAAAGGCAACTAACCAATCAGTGTCCTCTTTTGCCTCGCTTGGTAACGGTAAATCAAGTAGCTCATCTAACTCTGCTCGCGAGTAGAATCGAAAATAATGCTCTGGCTCACCGAGTACCTTGTTACTCACATCTTGTGCCACTAGCTCTGTATATCTAGCCCTTAGTTTTTCTAAACGAGGTAATAAGTCTTCCGGTTGGCCATGATCCGTTTTAGGCAAGGCAATAAGCGTCGGGCGAATATTAACGCTGTGTGGATAGACTTTAACAGTATCAATCGATTGCTGTAATAACGTCAGACATTGCTGATCACAAATCTCACGATACAAGTTACCGCCAGCATGTAAATGGCAAATAGGTGGGCCATTGACTAAACTCGGACCTTTTTCTATAAGTGTGGTATCTAAACCTAATTCAGCAAATCGCAACGCTATGGTTGAGCCAGCAACACCACCACCGATAATGGCAATTTTAGCTTTTGAACTTAACAATGGCTGGTGAGTTGCTTGGTTTACTTGGGCTTTATTCATAATGGTGACAAGAAAATGTGTTTATGGGCAGTATTTTACTTTGCTGGGCGCTATTTTCGTAGTGCTTAAGATAAATAATTATTGTTCCTAGGTATTTTTCTTTTTACAGTTTATAAAACGGGTGTCATAAAAATGAATTATTCTGCACTATGATTTAACGATTTTTACTGCAGATAACGGGAAATACAAGCATTACAGACACAACTTATGCCCTTAAGGTGAGTGGGGAACTTTGCCAAAAGTGCTTCAGGCTCTTGGGTATTCAATTTTTTCATTTCTAATAAAACGATAAACGGCCTCAATAGCCGCGGGGCTTTCATACCAATCAGATTAATTAATGGTTCAAATTTTAATAAGAATAAATTTTCAAGAACACAGGTTTTTAGTTCCACGGCCAAATACAAGGCATTTATTTTAATAACTAGTTGTTCAGGAGAATATGCTCCGGTATTGCCCGCACAGACTGCTCCAACAATACCGCAGGGGGCAATTCTTACTAGCTCTAAAATCTTAATTGAGTGTCACTGTTGGTTTTTCTATTCTGATCAGTGTTATTGGAATAAGTGCACAACAGGATAATAGAGCTGCAATCAAAAAAATCGCAGAGAAGTCGCCAGGTACTAAGTTTATCAAAAGTTGTCCGTTCCCATGGCAAAATAAAAAACGACTTGGTGAAGTGGCATTAATCGACTTCTATTAGCGTTTTGACTCAGGATATTAAACCAGCTTTCTATAACCATTAGCATCACTGCTGCTGACAAGCCACTCACGACTCTGAGTAGGGCGTAAAATATTACACTGTTAGTTAAGCTATGAATGATAGCTGCAGATATTGCTATAGCACCAAAACCGGCAAATGTTCTTATATGTCCTACCCGAGCAATGTTTTTTTCCTTGGTAACTACCAATGACTAAACCAATAGAATAGAGAGCCATTACTTGGCCAACCGTATTGGTAGATATTTCGTTATTTGAAAGACTTAAGGGAATGGTAATACCCAGTAAACTAATAGCCTGCATCTGCTGCAAATAAGCTCACCAGTAGGGCTATGATCGTTACTATGGAGCTTTTATCGTTAACGCTATATCTCATTGATGGCTGCCTCCTATTGACTTCGAAGTCACTTGGTTGAGATCATAAAGTACGTTAATAGCCTGTAAAGTACACTTACAGGGTTTTAATTGAATGAAATGTTAGTGTTATTGTAGAATGTGACAGAATCTTTAACTTAAATGGATCGTAAAACCAAATAGATGACGTCGAAGTCATCTGGGTTTTTGTTTTGTTTTGATGTTTTCCATCTTTGTTATTCTTTCATTAAAACAAGTGCTTATTGTATTTTTATTGTCTTTTGATGATCTTAATCATAATAAATAGATATAAACATTAAAGCAACACTCTTGACATCAAAGTGACTTCGAAGTATAAATATATGCATGGGTAATATATAAACAATAAATAGCCCATAACTGACACTAATTAAAATAATATACACTTAATTCCTTAAGTGATAGAAGAGGGTTTATCCATGAAGCCAGTTACACCAAGAAAACTTGTTAAATCGGCTATTGCGTTGGCAGTTGTCAACGCTTGTTTAAGTCAATCAGTATATGCAGAAGAAGCAGCTAAAGAGGATGACGCAGGTAGAATTGAAAAAATAATTGTTACTGCTAACCGCCATGCACAAGATTTACAAGAAGTATCTTCTTCTATCACTGCATTGGGGGCTGATGATGTTGAGCGCGCAGGCATTATTGATATCACAGGTTTACAACAAGTAGTACCTGGTTTAAAAGTTGGTAGCTCTGGTGGTGAGGTAAGACCTGCGATGCGTGGTGCTCGAACCAACGAAGTGGGTGTAGCAGGAACGGGAATAGCCGAACAAATCATTGGTATTTTTCAAGATGGTATATATGTACCAACAACAACAGCGGGCATGGGCGCGTTTGTTGATATTGAACGAATTGAAGTATTAAGAGGTCCACAAGGGACGCTTTATGGTCGAAATACCTTTGCTGGTAGTATAAATATTATCACTAATCGTCCGGTAATGGACGAAGTAGAGGGTAGTGTTAAAATTACTACAGGTGCTTATAATCGTAGTGCATATGAAGGTATATTAAATATACCATTGGCGGATGGCTTAGCTACGCGTTTAGTTATGGCCTCAGACAGACATGATGGCTACATCAAAAACCACTTTATCCCAGGCCCTTCTGACGACTTACGTGAAAAAAATCAATTTTATCTTCGCTCAGTAACTCGTTATGAAGTAAGTGATGATTTTAATGCTACTTTCCGTTTGGACTACTCGAAAAAAGATGCCAACTCATCGGCTATTTGGGGATATCAACAGATTGCGGGATATACCTTAACAGAAACTGCACCTGGCTCTGGAATTTTTAATCCTAATGCAACCGTAACTAAAGGCCATATTTATCAACCAGGCGATGTTGAACGTGACGACATTGGTCCGTATGACGTATACCGAAATGCAATGTCATGGGATAAGCAAGAAGCATTTTCTGCGACGGCTATTTTTGAATGGTACACCGACTTTGCCGACATAAAATGGACTTCAAATTACTCAGAGTTAAGTGGCAAGCAGTTCTATGATAACGATTATAGTGATGGCGGTTTAGATGCTGTTGGCGGCTTTGGTCGTCAAGATGATCAAAAAACAATCTCAAGTGAACTACAGTTATCTTCTAATAATGATGGTCCGCTACAATGGATTGCAGGTTTGTATTACTTTGATCAAGAAGCTGATTGGGCATGGATATGGCGCGAAGATACCACAGGAAGTGGGGTAGCCGATTCGTTAGTTGTTCCAAGCTGGGGAAATCCAGATTATGACCCACATACGTCAGATTCAATCGCGGTATTTGGTCAATTACGTTATGAAGTATCAGATGATCTGCGTTTGGTCGGTGGCCTGCGTTATAATAAAGATGAAAAAACCTTTACCGGTGATAATATCCCCGATTGGGATGATTCAGCGGTATTGTGGAAAACGGCAATTGAATATGATCAAAGCGATGACTTAATGTTTTATGTTTCAGCCTCTACAGGTGTTAGAACGGGTGGTGCTAATGATGGTCGCGTTGTTTCTCGTGGTGCAGCCCCTTTATATGATAATGAAGAAGTAATGTCTTATGAAGTTGGTATGAAGAGTACGTTACTTGATGGTGATATGCGTTTAAATATTTCAGCATTTGTTAATGAATACGATGATGTTAAAGCCCAGTTATTTGCTGTGGCGTGTAGTGATACGACAACTTCTGATACAGTATTAGAGTGTGTTGATGCAGGTACAACACAAAGTTTTGAATATTATGAAAATGGTGGCAGTATTGATACTGTTGGCGTAGAGGTTGATATACAGTGGCATCCAACTGACAATTTGTCATTTTCTGGTACGCTTGCGTGGTTAGATTCTGAATTTTCTGATGACTTTGCCGTTGGTAACTCATTACTTCGTCCATTACTTGGCTTAGGTAACCTTGACGGTCGCCAGGACATTAATGACAATAACAGTCAATTCAGTTTTGCTGGCTGGTCACCGGCAATGTCTCCAGAATATAGTATTGGTTTAGCGGCAACGTATGAAGTTGATTTGGGTAATGGTGCGTTCTTAATCCCTCATATTCAACTAAATTACAGTGATGACTACTATGCGTTCGATACTAACATTCCAGAAGCAAAAGTAGATGCTCACGCTATGGTTGATGCGCGAGTGAGTTGGATTATTAGTGAAAATGTACAAATGGATTTCTTTGTTAAAAACTTAACTGATGAAGCAGTATTAACTCGTGCTGTTGTGCATTCACAAATTCGTGATGCTAAGCCTCTCAACTCAGTACAAGCTAACTGGAACGACCCAAGAACTTGGGGTGTAAGTCTTAAGTATACTTTCTAACGTAGACTTCTTTAGTTTCATGATTATAAAGCCGCAGCTTAGCCTGCGGCTTTTTTATGTACACACGGTACGATATGTTGCGGTGTTATCGTTGGTAAGGAGTGTGTGCACATATCCTTGGCATAGTACTTCATTACTAGAAGGTTAAAATTGAAAGGGTAGTGTATTTTTGGCAAAAGTGTATCACTTCACCTTTTAGGCAACCATTTTGTAAAATCACTTGTATTTGGCCGTTTTCCCTATGTATAAAATAGATCACCTAATTAATGAAACTGGTATTAGTTGGCCATTATTTGGATCCAGAGCGTGAACAATACTGGGAAGTGAATGATGCTTTATTTGAACAAGCCAAAATGACTTTCCTAAAGATCAGAAAACATTTTTGACGATTATAAAATGACTATAAAGTCTATTTTAAGCTTACATAAATAACATTATGCTGCGCTTTCTCTTTATTGTGGTATATCAGTTTTAATCAAGTAATCAAAACCGCCAGCACAGTCATATTTACTTTAGTGAAAGCTGTTCTGTTAGGGAAAGGAATTATTAACTGCTAATGGGAAGTTACAATTGATAAAAACTGCTAGCGGTTTTCGCCGCTAAATAGTTAGCTTCATCAATAGTGTAGGCAGAAGTGATTTTTTGCCATTGGACGAATAAATCAGCATAAGAGATATACAGTTTATCGACAGGGAAGTTAGAGCCAAACATGCACCGTTGAGGGCCAAAAATCTCGATAGCAGCGTGTGCGTAACGTTTATAGCTTGCGCAATCAAACCCATGGCTAAACATTGAAAATCCAGAAATCTTCATATAACAATTTGGCAGCTTGGCAAAGGCTCGCATTTGTTTTTGCCAATAATTAAAGCCTGAATTTGATTGATCCCAAGGAGAAGCAAAATGGCAAATAGCTACCTTTAACTCGGGTACCCGCTCAAGTGTTTTTAATACAATTTCATATTGTTCACTGGTTAATTGCAAATCAAAGCTTAGTGATTTACTGGCTAAATATTGCCAATTATTTAACCAAACATCGGGAATAAATTCAGGTAGTGATTTATTCTCTTCAGGGCTCTTACCAATAATGTCTCTAGCACCGCGAGTGATATCATAGGTTAAATGAGGGGCAAGTTGCTGCTCAATAGATGGCTGCCGCATATCAATAGCCACAACCGCAGCATTTGGGAAGTGCCTAACATCGCTTTGAGCTGATTGTGATAATCGGTGAATAAGTTCTGTTTCTGCTAATGAATTAGCAGCACCCACTTGGATATGCACACTTTGCGAAATTTGCTGTTGATGATCGCTAGCAAAGTCTTTGAGAAGATAGTTTTTTCTGATTGGATCGGGTTGACCGAAAAAGCGCTTTTCACCCTTGGCGGCTAGCCAAGGGTAATGCACTGTATCTAAGTCCCAAAGATGATGGTGGGCATCAATCCATGATGTTATTTTGTTCATACAAAAGGGTAAGACAAATTAAAGCCTTTACAAAGTGCTAACCAATCTACCTGCAATTGTTCATCGACAATTAAATTGTTTTCTAATCGTATTATCGAGGTGATAGGTAGTCTAATGCGTTTAATGGTATCATTTTCAAGGTAATCACCATCAATATGCCATTGAATGGCAATTGTATTTTGCTGCTCGTCAACACACAGTTGTTCTAGCTGACAATAATTGCGATTCATTCTATTATGTAATTTCAGCTGGAATTGTCTTAATGCCTGGTAACCTTGGTTTGAGCCAAAGCCAGCGATATTCACTTGGGCATCAGTATGATAAATTTTTTCGAAGCTGGCTAAATGCTTTTCTTGCCATATGCTCCACCATTGTGTAATTACCTGGTCAATATCCTTAGGCATATCACAGATATCAGATGGTCTCGCGTGATAGCTTTGCGGATGCATTTGATGATCAAATTGGCTCAAAAACAAAGGATCCGGTGACGGTAACTCAGCAATTACTTGCTCAGGAGTCAGATTTAACAACTGTGCTAGCCTTACCGTATCAACGATGCAGTGTAGGCGTTTTATATAAATATTATTATGTTCTAAGAAAAACGTTATTGAAACACTTTGATTAGCTTCATCATTCTTTAATTCAAAATAGAGGGCTGAAAACTCTTTTCCTTGCACTGTTTGCTTCTTTGAAAGGGTGAAAAAGCCAAACTGCTCAAGACTTTTTAACCATAGCTTTTCAATTTGCATATTACCATAGGCGGTAAAATCATGCTGTTTCCAAGACGAGCTATGCAGTATATTTGAAGATAATTGCGCGATATCGCCTCGTGTATACAGCTCAATAAGATTATTAAACATAATTAAGCTCCTTTTTGTAGTAATGGTAACGACACGCCAGAGTCTCTAATAATATTGGCGTAAAGAGAAATTTCATCAAACACAGTCACTTCTTTAATGATCTTTTGATCTCTTACTCTCAGATGACTGCAACCGAGCACAAAAAAGTTATTACCTTTGAGTGTGGCTAGTCGTTCAACATGTGGCGAATAAGTACCAGCAACTGACCAACGAAGTGCAATATCAATGGTATCTTTATCAAAACCGACAACCCCAATATGATCTATTGTCATTTTGGCATCAGGGCATTGTGCTAGCCATTGAATTAAGGTGCCGCTAATTTGTGCAAGGCCGGTTGATTTTCTCCCGCCTGGCCATTGATGTGCAGCGGCAACGTGGTAAAAATCAGTTAATGTAGAAAATTGCTTTTGATTGAATATGGTTTGCGCCCATGAGTGGACGAAATTCTCAACGGTCCAATTTTTATCGGTAAAAGTTAAGGGTATTCTATGTTCTGTTTGTCGAACACGATCAAACTCATCACTGTACCAAGAATTAAAGGTGTCATTTGGTATTATCTTAGCGAATTGAATAGCGGCGTCAATCAAGTCAATTCCAAGCTGAGCGATTAAAAAACTATTGTCACGTACTAACCATTCTTTAATTATTTTATTTTCAAAACATACACAGTCGGCAATGGTGGTTACTCGACCGGTTTTATTGGTGGCTAAACCAAAATCAGAGTTACCAGTATTGGTCATGATACTGGTGATTAAATGCGATGAATAATAAGTTTTATCTTCTTCTTCTTCCTTCCAAATAACATTTTCACCAATTAAGCTTCTGTCTGGAAAAGCAGCAATGGTTTTTAACGTACCTTGAACGACTTGCTCAACACATTCAAAATATCCGCCTAAAGTAAAAACAGGACAAATATCGCTATAGTATTGATAGCAAAGGCCGACGTTTTTTTGCTCCCAAATACGGTGGGTTATACGAATGATATAATCAACAATATCAATAAACTCATCATCAAATCCATGCAGTGTTTGCTGCTTTTTCCCCGAAGGCTCTAATAATTTAGTGAGAGGTTGCCAATGTACTTTGGTGATTTTATTATTAAATTTAGATGTCATAGTGTTATCCGTAGCCCTTAAATAAAGAGCTCAAAGGAGAATAAAAAAACTAGGGTGAATATAAAGAAGCCAAAGAGTGTGTAGCACACCTTATCTACTTTACCCGGTACTAGGTACCAACCATTTTCAGTCGTTGGAGAGCCGCTATCTGCAAAGGCCTTTATTTGACCTTTAATCGTGTAAGGCGAGTATTCCGCTTGCTTGCCATCTATGGCGATACTGGCGATGATGGTTACCACAACATTGACAAAAGCACCTATTGCGGCATACCACGGCCAAGCAACATCAGTATAAATTGCAGTGTAAGCAACCGCTATTACGCCCACTAAGGTACCTACTAATAGCCCACGTTCACTAGCATGTTTTGAAAAGAATCCTAGACCAAACATTCCCAGTTGCGCACCAACAAAATAAGAGCCAACCTTACTTAATACTTCTAAAATTGAGCCGGTACTGTATAAGTGATACATAATGGCGGGGAAAATAATAATCACAGCCCAAAATACAGTAAAAAGACGTGACACTTTGAGGTAATGCACATCACTTTCGTTAGGCTTATAGTATTTTTTATAAAAGTCTAATGTTGACACGGTAGATAAAGAATTAAATGCCGAATCTAAGCTCGACATGGAGGCAGCCATTACGGCGGCGGCAATAATCCCCATTAATCCGGGCATGCCATATTCAGCGGCAAACTGTAAGATGATAGTATTTTCATTTTCGAAGGTCTTACCTTGGTAATGGTTATAAAATAGGATCCCCATAATGATAAAAAAGAAATAAACGAAGAATGCGAGAAAGCCCATCAGTAGATATGATTTTTTTGCATCACCAATGTTTTTAGCGGCTAGGGTGCGCTGAACCATCATTTGGTTAGTACCATAAACCGTAATATGATAAAGCGTCATGGCAATAATTCCAGACCACACCGTGGTGACATTGGTGAAGTCGAAATCAAAATTAAGTGGGTTGGTTTTACCTTGTGCCTTTAACTCGGCTAAGCTTTCCATTATGGGGGTTGTGCTACTATCGATAAGGGCATACATAATGATACCGGCACCAAGTAACAAAATACCCGATTGAATAACATCCGTCCAAATTACTGCGGTAATCCCCCCCATCACGGTATAGATTAAGGCAATGATAGTCACGATGATAATGCCGGCAATTTCAGGAATACCGGTGATGTAACTGAGCACGATTGCGGTGGCGTATAAAACGGCTGCTGAGCTCATTGTTTGGGATATTAGCCAAATACCGGACACTAAGGCACGCGCTTTTTTGCCAAACCTTTTTTCTTGGTATTCATAGATTGAGGCAACACCTGCGTTATAGAAGAAAGGGAAGAAAAAGGTGATAACGGCAATAATAACCAAGGGGTAGTTTAAATGTATGGCAATAACCGATAAGCCATCTTTATATGCCCATGCCGGCGCACCTAGGAAAGTCATGGCGCTGACATAAGTTGCAATAACTGAAATACCAATTGCCCACCAAGGTGTTTGTTTACGGCCTAAATAAAAATCATCGGCCGTACTGACTTTTTTACTAATAACAAAACCAAGTAAAAGGTTTGCTAAAATATAAACTATTAAAATAGTCCAATTTAAGGTGCCAAATTCAGTCATGAATATATCTCTTATTGTTTTTTCGTTGAAGTCTTATTATAAACTCACACAGTTTGACTTCGAAGTCAAATGAGAATAGCATTGTTTAAAATAATTTGAAAGTCAACATTATTGAAATCCATAAGCTATATGAGTGTTAATTATTTAATTTATCTCTTTTAAAGAAAAGTTTTTATAATGTCGATTTTTGTAAAGTAACTGAATTTTAACTAAATATTTTATTCTATAACTATAATGGAGAACTTCTATCATGAGTGCCGAACAGAAAAATAAAGAGCTGATTTTAGAGTATTATCAAGCGTTAGAGAAAGCAAACTCCGAAACCATTGGTGATGTTTTATCTCACTATATGAGTGATGACTGCCAATGGTATGGGGTGCATCCATTTAATGAACAAAAAGGCCCTGAAGCGGTAAATCAAGTCTTTTGGCAACCTTTTATGCAATCATTTAAGCATATCCAACGTCGGCAAGATGTATTTATGGCAGGTGTTAGTGGTAATGATGATGCCAACTGGGTTACTAGCATGGGTCATTTTATGGTGCAATTTGATCAAGATTGGTTGGGTATTCCACGCTCGGGCAGAGTTGTGATGATTCGTTATGCTGATTTTAATTGTATTAAAGATGGCAAAATTGTCCGTTCAGGTTTCTTCTGCGACATTATCAGTGTGATGAATCAAGTAGGCATCAATCCATTGCCGCAATCGACAGGCCATTCTTTTATTTATCCGGGGCCAAGAACTCATGATGGAATTCAATTACAGGATATGGATCCCGCTGAAAGCGAAAAAACGATGGCTTTGTTAAATCAAATGATTGACGATTTTTCACAGCTTAATAAAACAGCCAATGATAATTACCCACCTGAGGTATTGGAAAAAACCTGGGCTAAGGATATGGCATGGTATGGCCCTGCAGGTATTGGTGCGACTTATACTATTCCAAAATTTCAAGAACAGCATTCTTACCCATTTAGACAAGGCTTAAAAGACAAAGTCTTTAACGGCCATATTTGCCGATATGCAGAGGGAAATTATGCCTGCTTTTTTGGTTGGCCCAACTTAACTAACACCGCTATTGGTGGTTTTTTAGGATTACCTGGAGCTGACATTCGTGCTGATATGCGAGTGGTTGATGTTTATCGTCGAGAAGGTGATAAGTTAATGGAAAATTGGGTATTAATTGACATTCCTTACTGGTTAAAACAACAAGGCTTAGATATTTTAGAACGTAGCAGAAAAATTAATAATCCGAGTTAACCCTACCTAAGGCAATGTAAGCTAAAATCTGTGATAAAGATACCCGCATTAAAAAGGAAGCTGAGTAAGCTTCCTTTTTATTTGGTTTTAACCAGTAGAAATGCTCACATAGTTAGTGAGATTGATATTAATCAGTCATTAAGCATCATCGCCCAGTTGCTCTCTCATCATCGCAAATACGTCAAGACCCATTTGCATGCACATATCAATAATATCAATAGCCACCCAATTTTCTTTGAGTAAATCACCTTCACGACGCCAAATATCCATTACTCGTAATGATAACTGTTTATTACAAGGAGGTAGTCCTAACCAACCGCCGGCGCTATGGGTACCGTGCATGTGTGGCCAACCACCCGTTGCCACATAATTACCGTCAGCAACCAAGGTTGCTTTATGGTCTACATCTCTATCAGGAAAACTAAATACAAACGGCCCTTGATGGTCTCTTCTAAAGCCTTCAATACCACGAGTTGTACCTATGCCTGCGGGGCCATACCACATAAAATCTGGATGCCAGTAGTTTTCTAATTTCATACTTGATAAGGACTTACCGTCAAAACGGCCTAATTCATCAAGCATATCAAGTATGAGTTGTTGAGATTTTTGTGCCGCATCTACGCTACTTACTTCTCTAACTATGCCGTCCATAGTTGATGGTGGCATCATTAATCCGCTATGACCTAAACTTTTTCTTAATGGGTTAACGCCTACTTGGTTCATCGCATCAAGAAAATCTACAATAATAAAACACTGTTTAATTTTGTTATTTTCTAACTGCACAAGCTCTGTGTAACGTAAGTATAGGGTTTTATTGTTGGCGGGTATTCCCCAAAGTGATTGGCTTAACGTACCGACAAAATAGCCAGTACTTGCGATCCAATCTTGACCTTGGTATTCACTTTGCACATTAATAAAGGGTTTACGTTCTATATCGGGTAGGGCCTTGAACAAAGGTTGCCAAAATGAGGTTAATACCTCGGTCAAACCTAATAAATCATTGATGGGGGCACTGACATGCCACGCTACATCATGGTGAATATATTGTTCAATGTCGGCGGGGGATGATTTGAGTTGCTGATACAACTTATCGATAACGGTTAACATAATTTTCTCCACTTAAATAAGTTTTACTTGAATTACTATTAAATCAGGTTATCATCGAGTGACTTCGAAGTCATTATTATTTTGATATTAAATGGTATGTAGGCAAAATAAGCTTATGCCTCAGTGTGATACCAAATGAAATAATGAATGATCTATTCATTATTTCATTTGGTATTAGTGCCAGAAAAAATATCAATCACTAGTGGCTGTTTAACTATAGGGGAAGACGAGTGTCTGAAAATTTACATAGTGTTAATAAGAATATAATAAAACCACTTAGCCAAGCATTATATGACTATGACGATAAGGTTGTTTATCAGGCAATTAAAAAAGTGTTTGCACCTGACGCTAAAATTCAACTTTCATATCCCTTTGAAACGTTAGCAGGGCCCGAAAGTTTATACCAAGATATTTATCAGCCTTTGCATTATGCAATTCCTGATCTTGAACGCCGAGAAACCATTGTGATCGCGGGCACCAGTGAAGATGGCAGTGCTTGGGTAGGGTGCTGTGGTTATTATACGGGTAGCTTCGAAAATAGTTGGTTAGAAATTCCTGCTACAGGCCATCAAGTTTCTATGCGCTTTCATGAATTTTATCGTATAGAAAACGGCGCTGTTATTGAAATGCAAGCCCTGTGGGATATTCCAGAAGTCATGATGCAAGCCAACGCATGGCCGATGGCGCCAAGCTTAGGTCGCGAATGGCATGTACCTGCACCCGCTACCCAAGATGGGCTAGCTGTTAAGCATGATGATGAAAAATCGGCTCGTAGTTGTAAGCTTGTTGCCGATATGTGTCACTCATTAGGACATTACGCCACAGGTGGTGTTGAAGCTATGCAACTTGAAAAGTATTGGCATCCACGTTGTAGTTGGTATGGACCGTCAGGGATCGGTACTGGCCGTGGTATTAAAGGCTTTAGAAATTGGCATCAAATTCCTTTTTTAAATGGCATGCCTAATCGTGTAGGCGATGTGGGTAACGGCTATATATTTGCTGATGGTGATTATGTCGGGTTTACCGCCTGGCCGGGTATGCAAATGGTGTTGAGTGATGACGGTTGGTTAGGCATTGCACCTGCAAACCAGCAAATTACCATGCGAAGTTTAGATTTTTGGCGTTGTGAAAACGGTTTAATTCGTGAAAACTGGGTTTTAGTTGACTTGCTCCATGTCTATCATCAATTAGGCGTTGATGTGTTGGCACGGATGCGAGAATTTAATAAAGCGCGTCGATAGGTTTTGAAAAGGCACTAGTTAAGCGCCTTTTTTTAATCATTTACTTTGAAATTGTATCTTGAAGTGAAGCGGATATATAACTACTTCTCTGCTTGTTTTATTGCATCCGTAAATTTTTGCTGAAGTTGTTGTGCACCACTTAGCATAAAGCCGTGATCTGAGCTCAGTAAAAATAAGCTGACACCTAAAGAAATCCAGTGAGGAAGTTCAGTTAAATCGCCAACAAACATACCGCAATTTTTACCGTGCTTGTTAGCTGCATTAACGACTTTTTCAACCGCAGCTAATACATCGCCATGGCTGGCATCGGTATGCTCTAGAGCAACAGTTAAATCCATTCGGCCAATAAAAATGCAGTCTATGCCTGCTACTTGGCATATTGCATCGATATCATCGACAGCCGTTAAGTCTTCAATTTGAGCGATAATACAGGTTTGATTTTGACTGTTGGCTAAATTCTCAGGAAGTTTTTTCGTGGTGTAGCCAGCAAATCTAGTCGAGCCTGCATATCCTCTACCATCAGGGCCGTAGAAACATTTTTTAACAACACGGCGTGCGTGTTCTGCATTTAATATGTGTGGTAAAACAATACCGTCTGCACCTAAATCGAGGGCATTTAAAATAGTGGCACTTTCTGTATCGGGTATACGTATTACCACTGGCATTTGTTGAGATTTGGCGGCTAATACACAAGTGTCGAGAGCAGAGCGATCAAACGGAGCATGTTCAGCGTCTAGGCACAAAACATCAAGGTTTGTATGAGCGAGCACTTCGGTATTGTGAAAATGGGGGGTTTTGATAAAAGTGCCAATTAAGGGCTTCTTTAGCGCTAAAGATTGTTTTAAAGACATAATAGACCTGTGAATAATGTAACTGTAGTGATCAAAGAGCGTTTGATAAATACCAGTGTGTTAATAAATTTGAGACCTTTTCGGCTTGCTCTAATGGTGCAAAATGGCCACATTGATCAAGCAGTTGTAAGCGACTCTTGGGTAAGTTTTTGTGCATCATTTGTTGATGCTCAATAGGACATATTTTATCTTGCTTACCGCCAATAATAAGTATGTCGATTTTTAGCTGTTGCAGTACTGATAGGGAGTCTGGCCGATCTTCGATAGCCATTGCTTGGGCAGCAAAGCAATCAGCACCTAGAGTTTTTGCCATTCCTATTATTAATTTTTCGTGCACGTTATCTGCTTTGAATAAATAGTTAGGCAAAAATGTTTTTGACAATAATTCGATTAGTTGCCCTGATTTTACTTGGGTTATTTGTGCTTTACGAGCTATTTTTCGCTCAGGAAGATCCGCATGACAATTGCTGTTCACTAAAGCCAGTTTTGCGATAAGTTGTGGGTGTGTTCTTGCTATTTCTAATGCAACTATACCACCCATAGAAAAACCTATTATTGCACAAGGTTCATTTTTAGTCGCTTTAATGACTTTGTTGGCCATTTCGGTAAGTGATTTTTCAGTGGTAAATTGCACTACTGTAATATCTTGGCAATATTGCTTTAGCTGATTTATCTGCTCGATAAACATAGCACCAGTGCACAAGGTGCCAGGTAAAAATAATATGGGTAGTTGAGTCATATTTAATTGCTTAATAATAGTATTTAACTAACCTACACAACTAATTATTAATTAGCACTGTAAGTTAGCTATGGACGTTTAACAGAATTACCTTTAATTAAAGCACCGGTTAATACCCGTGCTTCAGGAGGCGAGTCAGGATTTTCAATGTGCTCTAATAATACCTCTACTGCGGCTTTAACCAACTTTTCTACAGGCTGCTTAATAGTTGTAATTTGATAACTTTGCCAAGCTGAAGAAGTAATACCATCGAAGCCAACAACCGATATATCATTAGGTATATGAAGTTCATGATTCTCACGAGCCTCATCAATAACGCCAATTGCCATGGTGTCATTACTACAAATAATCGCATCTGGGGCAGGGTTATGCTGTAGCCATTTTGCTAGGCAGTCACGACCAGATTGATAAGAATAATCACCATAAAGAATAGAAACGTCTTTAACCGCAAATTGCTTTAGTAACTTAATGGCAATTTCTCGACGTTCATTGGCAACATCAGAGTCTTTAGGGCCTGATAGCACCAAATATTTTTTCGGATTGTTTTTTTCTAATTCGGCAATAAGTTGTTTTATACCTTGCTCATGATTACAACACACAGTATTGGCCATAGCATCTGATACATTACGGTTATATAACACAACCGGAATTTCATGCTTCTCAAATTGAGCCAGTCGGTGGCTTTCAAAATGGGCCGCAAGTGCGATAACCCCGTCAACTTGGAAAGTCAGAATTTGTTCAAATAACTCATCTAGTCCTTCGACGTCATCTAGGGTAAACAATAAAACACGTTTATTCCTAGCCGCAAGTTGCTTGCTCACTTGTGAAAGTACTTCCGGATAATTAACGTTGGCGCGTGAGGAAACAATAACCGCAACCATGCCAGATTGCTTAGTGATCAGCATTCTGGCGATAGCGTTTGGTCGGTAACCCATTTCATTCGCCGTCGCCATTACCTTATCACGTGTTTTTTGCGAAACACTTAGACCTGGGCGAAAAACACGAGATACCGCTGATTGAGATACGCCAGCTTCACGCGCCACGTCATAAGATGTTACTTTTTTATTTTTAGCCAATGTTTATCCTTTATATCTTCTCAAACGGATATCCGCCTGCTCCTTATGGCCGGCAAAGCCTTCAACTGCACAGAGTCTTGAGCAGTATTCGCCAACGATAACAGATGCTTCTTCCGTAGCACTTTGGAAAGTACAGGTTTTAATGAATTTACCCACCCATAAGCCGCCAGTATAACGTGCTGCTTTACGAGTTGGAAGTGTATGATTCGTTCCAATACATTTATCACCATAAGAGACGTTAGTTTCTGGTCCTAAGAATAAAGCGCCAAAGTTACGCATATTCTCTTTAAAATATGGTACATTTTTAGTCATAATTTGTACATGTTCAAATGCGAGGTCGTTTGCAACTTCAATCATTTCTTCATAAGTATCACAAACAATAACTTCTCCGTAGACACGCCAGGCTTCACCGGCAATTTCTGCCGTTGGTAAAATGGTTAACTGACGTTCAATTTCTTTAATCGTATCATTGGCTAATTTTTCACTGTTGGTCAGTAATATGGCAGGTGATGTTGGACCGTGCTCTGCTTGACCAAGTAAATCGGTAGCGCATAACTCGCCGTCAACGCTTTCATCAGCAATAACGAGGGTTTCTGTTGGGCCGGCAAATAAATCAATACCAACGCGGCCAAATAATTGACGTTTAGCTTCGGCAACAAAGGCATTACCAGGGCCAACAATCATATCTACTGGTGGAATAGTTTCCGTGCCGATGGCCATCGCAGCGATTGCTTGAACTCCGCCAAAACAATAGATTTCATCTGCGCCTGCTAAGTCCATTGCGACAACAATGGCAGGAGAAGGTTTTCCATTAAATGGTGGAGCTGCGGCAATAACGCGCTTAACACCAGCGACTTTAGCGGTAACGACACTCATATGAGCTGATGCAACTAAAGGATATTTTCCACCAGGTACATAACAACCAACACTTTCCATAGGAATGTGTTTGTGACCTAAAGTGACGCCTGGGATGGTTTCTACTTCAACATCTTTCATTGAGTCACGTTGAATTTGTGCAAAGTTTCTTACTTGAGTTTGTGCCCATTTGATATCTTCAATGACACTGTCTTCAACTTCTTCATAACATTTCGCAATATCGTCCTTACTTAATCTGAATGACTCCGGATTCCATTTGTCAAATTTTTCAGAATATTTTGCTATAGCTTTATCACCATTAGTCTCAATATCCTCAATGATAGTCTCTACAGTAGCCTTAACTTGCTGTAAAAACTCTTTTTTATCACCTTCTTGTTTGCCTTTCTTTAAGTAGTTGACCATTTTATAATCTCCTGTTTGTTTGACTTGAATCAAGTTTTATTTTGATGAATTACTTGAATATGAATAAATCTTACGTAATAATGACTTCGAATGCAAACATTAAATTAGAGATATTTTATGACGGGTTTTAATAACGAATTGTTTATTAATAGAACAATACTTGTTGCAGGTGCAGGTAAAGGAATTGGCTTGGCATGTGCGCAAATGGCTGCTGCCCATGGTGCAAATGTTATTGCTGTGGCGAGAACACAAGCGGATCTTGATGTACTAGCGGGGCAGTATCCTGACAATATTACTAGTTGGGTAATGGATGTAACCAGCGAGGCGTTTTTTGAAAGAGTTAAGTCACTCCCTGTTTTACATGGTTTGGTGAATAATGCAGGTATCAACCGCGTAGGCCCGATGGAAGATCAGCCTAACGAAAATATAGATGCGGTTATCGATTTAAATGTTCGTACGCTGTATAAAATATCTCAAGCAGCAATAGCGCCGATGAAGCGAGCTAATAATGCCTCAATCGTTAATATGTCTTCGCAAATGGGCTTTGTTGGCTCACCTAACCGCACGCTATATTGCATGAGTAAACATGCCGTTGAAGGCGTAACAAAAGCGATGGCAGTAGAGTTGGCTGAATATAATATCCGTGTAAATACTGTTGCACCGACCTTTGTATTAACACCTATGACAAAGCCAATGTTTGATGATGAATCCTTTAAGAAATTTGTCTTCGATATGATCCCCCTTGGCCGTTTAGGAAAAGTAGAAGATATAGCGAACAGCTGTACGTTTTTACTCAGTGATTTAGCGTCGATGATTACTGGCACAAGCATTAAAGTTGATGGTGGATGGACTGCTCGTTAGTCATATTAATGGGCAAACATCTTTGAAATTTATCCCTTGAAAATAACAGGAAAAACGAAATGACACTTGAAAATAGATTGATTAGATATGTAGACTTAAAACCATGTACCAGCGCGTTTATTGATACCCGTAGTCCTGGCAGTGATCAGAAAGAGAACTTTACCTTAATTGGTCCAGGGGTTGCGGAAAATCCAGAGCAGCATGTACACATCTCAATTCCTCATGGTTTTAATATTGGTGGGGCAAGGCAGCCAAGTGGTTGCTTAAACTCACAACATAGTCATCTAACCGAAGAAGTCTTTGTTATACATAAAGGCACTTGGGCATTCTTAAGTGGTGTTAACGGCGATGACGGTAAAATAATCCTAAACGAAGGCGATATTATTTCTATCCCTGTGGATATTTTTAGGGGCTTTGAGAATATTGGTGACGATATAGGTTACTTGCATGCTGTATTAGGCGGTGACGATCCGGGAAAAGTATTATGGGCACCTCAAGTATTTGATCTGGCAAAAGAGTATGGTTTAGTGCTGTTGGAAGATGGTAGCTTAGTTGATACCACAATTGGTGAAGAAGTGCCTGGTGATAAAAATATAATGCCGGTGACTTCTGCGGCACAAATAGCTGAGCATAGAGTGGTAAATAGTGATGCGATGGAGCCAATTGTACAGCGAACAGAAAACTTTGTTTGGGCAAAAAATAACTGTTTGGCACAATTTGAAGGGGTTGAAGAAGTCGCTTTGGTGGGACCAGAAAACTCAGCGGAAGATTTACTTGCTGGTAAATTAAATTGGTCACATAAGTTTGTTGTTCGGGCGTTGAAAATGAGTGACGGTGCGAAAGTTAATGACCATATTCGCTATGAAGAAGAAGTTATTTTTGTTCATCAAGGCAAGGTAGATATTATCGTTGACGGTGAAACTCTTACCCTTGGTAAGGGAGACACCTTTACCACACCGATTAACGCCGTCCGTTCCTTTAAACAGCAGGGTGATGTCGAGTGTATTCTTTATATTACCCGTCGACATGATCAGCCACAGGCACCAACATTTATGTAATACCGCATTAAGCGGTAAGTGATAATTGGTTACAATGTGAAGCAAGCGGAACCGGGCCAACTGTTACGAATCCTTTTGCATACCTTGTAATACCAATGAGTTATGACATGGCTCATTGGATCAAACTACCCCAGTTAAGCACGGCTAGCGCATTTTAATCCCAGATTCCAGCAGGGTTGAGCGATATTCATCGTCTAGCCCTGCCATTTTCTTTTTAGCGGCTATACTGGCTTTTT
>SPKZ01007845.1_pt1 | contig 20870 bp, 17 predicted proteins | sample 2456571 | NCBI WGS metagenome assembly SPKZ01 (sample SAMN11192286, study PRJNA482655) | marine metagenome | biome: ENVO:00000447; feature: ENVO:00000244|ENVO:00000211|ENVO:00000569|ENVO:00002023; material: ENVO:00002151; isolation source: ocean water from marine abyssalpelagic zone ... | reverse complement strand
TCTACTAATAAAAGTACACAGTCAACCATTTTAAGAACACGTTCAACTTCTCCACCAAAGTCAGCATGGCCTGGAGTATCAATAATGTTAATTCTTACACCTTTGTAATCAACAGCAGTATTTTTAGAAAGAATAGTAATTCCTCTTTCTTTTTCAATATCATTACTATCCATTACTCGTTCACCTACGTCTTGGTGAGCCGTAAACGTCCCTGATTGTTTTAATAATTCATCTACTAATGTAGTTTTACCGTGATCAACGTGTGCAATTACAGCAATATTTCTAATATCTCTCATTTAAACTCTTTATGGTAATATTTTGCGCGAGTATACTAAATACAAGCTTAAATTAAGCATAATTTTATAATTATTCCTATTAATTTGTCATTAATCATGTAAATTATTATTAATTATCAAAATAAACCTTATTTGTTAATACAATATTTAGGAAAGTAAAATTAAAATATGTTTATAAAAACAAAGGAGGATAAAATGAATTACGATTTAATCTTAAAAGAAATACAAGAAGAAATACAGCCCTTATATAATAAAGGTAAAGTAGCATCTTATATTCCTGCTCTTAAAAATATAAATCCAAAACAGTTTGCTATGAGTATTCAGCTTTTTGATGGAACAAGTTTTCATATTGGAAATTACAATCAAAAATTTTCTATTCAAAGTATCTCAAAAGTATTTACTTTTACCCTTGCTTTGCATTTGTACGGAAAAGAGCTTTATAAAAATGTAGGACACGAGCCTTCAGGAGATCCTTTTAACTCTCTGGTTCAACTAGAATATGAAAATGGAATTCCAAGAAACCCTTTTATTAATGCAGGGGCATTGGTAACTACTGATTTATTAATTAATAAATACAAGGAAAAAACTTTTACCAAAGTCCTAGCTTTTATTCAAGAAATATCAAATAATAAAAATATTGTTTATGATAAAGAAGTAGCTGCTTCAGAAGAACAAACAGGGTATATGAATTTTGCACTTTTAAATATGATGAAAAGTTATAAAAATATTTCAAACGATATTAAGGAAGTAGCCCAAACCTATTTTAAACACTGCTCTATTTCAATGAGTACAAATGAACTCAGTCGCGCTATGCTTTTTTTAGCAAATCACGGAACAGACCCTCTTTCAAAAAAAGAATTTGTTACCCAATCCCAAGCCAAAAGAATTAATTCTTTGATGTTAACTTGTGGTCATTATGATGCTTCAGGGGATTTTGCTTTTAAAGTAGGACTTCCAGGAAAAAGTGGGGTAGGAGGAGGAATAGTTGCAATCATTCCAAATCTTATGGCTATTTCTGTGTATTCTCCAGAGCTTAATAAAAATGGAAACTCTTTAATAGGAACAAAAGCCCTAGAGTTGTTTACAACAAAAACGGGTCTATCGATTTTTTAAAGGCAAAAAATGAAAACATATATCTGGTCTCTTCCCACAAGAGTATTTCACTCTTGTTTGGTTCTTTTTATTGTAATCACTTATATAAGTGGAGACGATGATTATTTAAAAATTCATTCGGTGTTTGGTTATGGTATTGGGGTATTAATATTATTTAGATTATTATGGGGGAAAATTGGCCCTAAGTATTCAAACTTTAAAGATTTTAATCTTTCATTCAAAGAAGCACTTAATTATTCAAAAGATATTTTATTAAAAAAAGATACAAAGATTTATGCAGGTCATAATCCAGCAGCGTCTTTTGTTTTGTATTTTTTATTAATAACAATTGGTATTGTGGTATTAACAGGCCTTTTAGCTCTTGGAGAAGAACCCAATAAAGGTTATTTCAAATTCTTAAACACTTCTATTTTTGAAGATATTCACGAAATAATAGCAAACTTAATGCTTATCCTTATAGCTGTTCATATATCTGGCGTATTATTAGACAGATTCTTACATAAAGAACATGGTACTTTACAATCCATTGTTTTTGGGTATAAAAATATAAGTGGTGAAAGTGTAGTCTTAAGTTTTAAACAAAAGATTGTTTCATTTCTATTTTTTTGTTTGATGCTCTTTATTATGTATTTAACTGCAACAGATTTTGATCATTTGTTTTGATAGAGTTTTGGACGTTTATTTAGGGCTTAAAATTAAAAAATAAAGAGCAAAAAAAGCTCTTTATTTTAAAGTAAAAATTCTGTTCTTAGAATTTCATTGTAACAGAAGCATGTATTGTTCTTCTATCCCCTAAAAATTGTTTATTAACCCAATATTCTTTATCCGCAACATTATTAATATTTACTCTAAAAGTCAATGGTTTTTTCGTATCTTTAGTAGTATATTTGGCACCTATATTAACTAAGGTATATGAAGGCATTTTATCTGTATTCTCTTTATTCCCATAAAAACTTCCTGTGTAATTTATTCCTGTATTTAAAGAAATATCTTTTCTGGTAAAAGGAGTATATTCTAAATATACTTTGGCAAATTCATTAGCTACATCATCAGGGCGTTTTCCTTCATATTCTGGGTTTTGTTTATTTTCTTTTATTTTTGCATCTAGAAGCGTAAATCCACCTACTGCAGTTAAATTATCAGTAACTTTGCCTGTAAATGTAAACTCTAGACCTTGATGTACTTGTCTTCCATCTTGAACAAAAACAGGTGCATTGGCATTTGTAGAATCATAATACTCTAAACCTTTATCAATTTGAAATAATGCCAAGGTATAAAACATATTATTATTCGAATACTTTGCCCCCAGCTCAATTTGATTGCTTTTTAAGGGATCCATTGAATCTCCAGCATTTACAACTGCTGCTGAATTATGCGTATCCTTAGCAATTCCTCCTAGTTCTACACCTTCCATATAACTAGTATATAAACTTAAGTCCTCAAAAGGTTTATATACAAAAGAGATTGAAGGAGTTAAAGTACTCTCTTCATAGTTTTTGTCTTTGTATTGAAGATTTAAATAACTAACACCCACAAGCATAGACCATTTAGAATTAAACGTAATACTATCCCCAAAAGTAAGATTCTTACTTTTCATAAAATACTGCTTAGTATCCACAGATAATACTTTTGACGCAACAGGTACAGCAACATTTGTAGGTGAAGATAAAGATAACCCGCTTAAGTTCACAGTAGAGTTTGTATCATCCATATTATGAGTTGTCCAATGACTCTGGCTTGCTTGAACTCCTATGGTAGCCTGATGATTAACACTTCCTATATCAAAATCAACATCTACATACGCGTAAGCTCCTTTTCCATAAAGGTCATCTTCACTTGTATCATTTATTACTTCTTGCGAATACGTTCCGTTTGTTTGAATTGTATTGTCAGCAGAAAAACCACTTCTTGTTACTTTTTCTTGCATATATGCCGCTCTAAATTTGACAGAATCAGAGATATCCCACAATAAATTTGTACTATATCGTCTTACTTCGCTTTCTTGATAAGACCATTCTTGGCCCCAAATTTTATTAGAATCAATAGAAGATGCATCTGGTCTCGTAGCTCCACTTGCAATATTCCAATACGCTTGCCTTCCATCTAATCTATAATAACTATCAGATATAAGCCCTTGTAACAATACATTATCCGTAAGCTGATAATCTAATGTAAGATTAAATATGTTCTTTTTTAAGTTTTGATTTTTGACATGGGTTTCTCCATCTTGAGTAACAATATTTAATCTGTATGCAAATCTTCCTGCCTCATCTATAGGTGAGCTTAAATCTACGTGAGCATAAGGACCTTTTCCTCCCGCATTACCAAGTTTTACACTATATTGAGCAGTAGAACTTGGTCTTTTAGCTATAAAGTTTCTAATTCCACCTACAGGAGAGGGTCCATATAAAAACCCAGATGAGCCAGTAATTGTTTCTAATCTTTCATACTCTTCTACATTAGTATTATGTGTCCATTGCCATTTCTCTCTTCTCATTCCATCAAATGCCGAAGCAGAAGAAGAAAAACCTCGTAAAAAAACATATCCATTATTATTTTGTTGTTCACTCCAATTCATCTGCATAACTGGATTTATGCTATACAATTGATCTATTGATGTCGCATTCAAATTTTCCATATAATCTTTTGACATGACATTTAAGGAATAGGGAGTATCTTGTAAACTTTTTCCTTTCCATAAACCTACATCTGAACTTTTATATACTAAATACCCATCTTTACTTGTACCTAAATCAGAACTTTCTACAACTTCTACATCCTCTAAAGTAGAACTAGAAGAATTATTTATTTTCATCTTTTTGATGATTATAAGATCATTTTTAATTTCTGCTTTTAAATTAAAATCTTTTAGTATTTTATTTAAGGCTTTTAATCCACCTTCAATATTTTCTATACTTTTGCTTCTTTTTCCTTCTACAAACTTACTATCAACAACATAAGGTAAGTTTAAATCAGAAGTGATTAGTTTAATCACTTCTTTTAGAGGCATTGCCTCAAGTGTATAGTTTTTCGCAAGAAGATTAGATGAGATGAGCAATACTAAACTTGGTGCTATTAAGAAATTTTTTTAATAATTTCATTCTTTCATTTCCTTTTAATAATGATTTTGAGAATTGTTCTCTACACATAGGACGTAAAAATTATACGAATAGGACCTAAAATGAAAAAGAATTTTACTATTTAATAAATTATTTCTTTTTATTAATACTAATAATATTCTTTTCTTCATTGATAATAAGGGGATGAATAGAAGAGATTGCTTCAAAAAACTTATTGGGTTTATCAAGGAAAAACTTTCCTGTAATAGCTAAAGAAGCTATTTTATCATCCACTTCTATTTTTTTTGTAATATATCTTGACAGTTCATTTACTGCCTCTTTTATACTTATATTATCAAAGAATATTTTATTATTTCTCCATAAAGCGATGTTATCTAAAGCTACTTTTTTAAGCGCTGTAACTTTTCCTAAAGAATTAACCGTAATTTCATCGCCTTTTGTCAAAAGAGAGAGTATACGTGGCGCTTTATTTTCATTGTAAACATAAGATACTTTTACTTTTCCAGAAGAAACACGAACTATGGTGCGTTTATCTAACTTTTTAACTTCAAAACTTGTACCCAATACCTGTATTTGCGTTGATCCTGATGTAATAATAAAAGGTCTCTTTACATCTCTATTTATATTAAAAAATACTTGTCCTTGCAGAAGTTCAACTCTTCGCTCGCTTACATAAAAACTAATATTTATTTTAGTTTTAGCATCAAGGGAGAGAAGAGAATCATCTGGTAAAAGTACTTCTTTAATGGGTTTTGTTTCACTTATTAAAGTATTAATATAAGAAGGAGAATAATACTCATTTACTTTAAAAGCCCCTACACAAATAGCCAAAATAAAAACAGCTGCACTTGCATAATATTTTAAGTTTCCAAAGATTTTTGATCTTTTTGCTGTTAGTAGAACCTCTTGTTCTAAATTGTTAAGGTATTCATCGTCAAAAGAAGCACAAATATTTTCAATTTTAGTGATTGAATCATAGTTTTTTTTATGTTCAATATCAGCGTTTATCCATCTTAAGAAAAGTTTTTCTTGGCTTAGAGATAAACCTTCTTTATTACATGAGTACCAATATGATGCTTCATTCTCTAGTTTTTCATTTTTAATCATACAATTCCCACTCATCTAAATCTATTTGTTCTTTCACTTTTGTTATGCCTCTTGTTATATGTTTTTGAACAGCATTAACACTAATTCCCATGATTTCTGATATTTTTTTTCGTGAGTAACCTTTCATTATATGTAAAACAAAAGCTTGTTTACTTCGTAGAGGTAGGTTTTCTATTATGGTTTTGATATCATCTTCTCTTGAATTAATTAAAGCTATTTCTTCAGGCTGTTCTTTTTTGGGGATAAAGTGTTCTGCTTCTTCGAAGATTACTTTTGGAAGTTTTTCTCTTTTTCGTACCTTATCAACAACAAGATTTCTAGCTACTTTATACAAAAAAGCCCGCTCGTTTTTTATCTGCATTGTTTTAGACTTTTCAAGAGTCTTCAAATAGGTTTCTTGTATGATGTCTGTTGATTTTTCCTTGTCACCTATCATTCTTTGAACATAGTAAACAAGTTCATTATAGTACTTTGTCATAGCTCCCAATTCTTTTTTGATAGATATTATCAAAAAGAAACTTAGAAACATCTATAGTAAAATAATTTAAAAAATAACTTATTTTATGTCATATTCCTACTAATAAGACGCAAGAATATCATGAATAGGACAAAGAAAAAAAAGAATTCATAAATTTAGTAAAAAAGTCTTTTTTTATTCGATATTGGCATTACTTTTTCTTATTTCATTGATTATTTTTTCTGTATTTTTAAAAGAGAAATAAATTGCAAGTAAAAATAAAATCAAACATATTGTAAAAAGAAATATTGTTAGATTACCCCAAATATTCGTATTATTCTTAGCTTGTGACAATTGTGTTGTCAAAGTCATTGAAGATGTTTGCATTGTTTCCATACCATTAACTTGACTCTCTTGGTTTTTTGAAAAACCTTCTTTAGGACTAATTCCTACTTGGATAAGTACATGATCAGGCCCACCATCCAAAACAATTTGGTAAGCTTCATTAGGAATACTTATTGTAAGTTCACTCTCATAAGGCAATCTTTTTTTATATAATATTTCTCCTGTACTAAGAGATTCAAACCTTATCATAGCTCCTGCTGCTTTATCACCTGTATTATAAGCCCCTACAATTGTAAGTGTATTGTCTTCATTATCGAGTACTTCCATTATTAAGTTATGTGAAAAGCCAAGTGTGCAAAATAAACTTAAAACTATTAATATTTTCTTCATTTTTTTCCTTTATAGTATTCTAGTCCAAAATTTTTGGGCCTCTTCTCTCGAGCTTGGTAGTTTTACACTTACATAAAATAAGATAAGAGCAAAAATAAAAAGTCCTATATCCACTCCTAAAATATTCCCCATGTTTTCATTCCATAATCTTACAGGTGAAAAACCACTAGAATAAAAATGAAGAAAAGGAGAAATAACAAAAAAAACTGCTGCTATTTTTAAAAACTGTTTCGCTGTTTCATAAGAATTTATCTTATAACACGCCCAAGTATAAGTAGCTATCCAAAAAACAGCAAACATTCCTTTTTGTAAAAGAAACCTGTCTTGCATATCAAAAGGTAAGATCCATTGAAGAACAAAGAGTAAACCCGTTGCAGGAATAACTCCTATCATAACAGCTAGGGATAATTTTCCCATACCTTGATAAACAGGAATATCTTTAGGAAAAACTTTGGCTTTTTTCTCTAACCACAATAACACGCCAAAACCTAAAGCAAAAGCAGAAATAAGCATTATAAAAACAACAAAAAACCTTGTAAAAGTATCCACTCCAAATAATTTATGAAGAAACATCATACTGTCATAAATAAGTCCAGACCAATGTTTATCCATTACTTTATTTTGAGATATTAAACTTCCATCAATCCCTTTTAGTGTGACACTAGGATCATTTGATATTCCGTTTAAAAAAGGCATATAAGGATTATAACCTTCGAGTTTAGCTTGGGCACTTGAATCTTTCCAGTTAATCAAAATTATTTTATTAAAATTAATATCAGGATTAATCTCTTGTGCTCTTTTTATAAGTTCATTCATTTTTAACATAGGCACAATATCGTTCTTTTTTTCAATTCTAGGCAAAGCAGGAAATAAAACAGGATCAGTTAATTTCCACTCTTGAAAAGTCTCACCTTTGGAAACAACGTAAGTCATAGGCATAGACATAGTCCAACCTATATTCATCAATGCCCCAGTTAAAGTAATAATAATAAAAGGAGGGAAAACCCAAGTAAATATTTTTCTGTGCCATTTTGAAAATCTACTTTGGGCATTTTTACCTGTATTATTAAACTTTTTTACAATAACAAGAACAAGCCCACCTACAACTAAAAATAATCCAGCAACCGCAACAAAACCAAAAAGCCAATAGCCAAAGTCTTTTAAAGGTCGTCCATAATGCATATGATTTAAAAACCTTGCAAGTTGAGACTGTTTGCCTTCGTTTTTCACTTCTTCATTGGTATTGGGATTAAAGATTCTTCTTTGTGTAAAAGGAGCATATATTGTAAGTGAGGGGTTTCCTCTGTAACCAGGAAGCCTTATTTGAACCCCATTTATCATAGGATAGTCAGGATCAGCCAAAACAGGGTCAATCATAGCCGAGTAGTTTATATTTCTAATATCTGGCATTGCATAATGTTTTGAAGGTTTTTCCCAAGCTGATATATATGGAAGTACAATAGCAAATATTCCAAAAAAAACAGATATATACATAAATAAAGAGAAAGTAATCCCTACAACTACATGTACTCTTAAAAGTCTTTGATTATTTTGTCTGCTTGCTTCTTTTTGTATTGATTGATTCATTCAAAAGCCTTAAAGATTATAAAAAATAACTAATAATATTGAAAATATAAAAGAGGGAACAAAAACTCTCATCAAAGCAATCCATTTAGTAAGAGCTATGCTTATCCATAAAGAACACATAGCCCAAACAATAGTATGAAAAACTATTGGTACAGTTAGACTTTCACCAACCGTTCCAGGAAGTAAAAAAACCAATAAAGTCATAGCCAAATAAGAAAGAAAGCAGCCACCAAAAATAGAACATATTGTTCTAAATAAACCTATTTTACGGCCATTATTTTCTATTTTTGATAGTTCTTTATATAAAGCATAATATTTATTCACGTTTTTCCTTTAAAAAGTAATGAACTTCCATAATATAAGACGGATTAGGTGATAAAAACGGACAGGTTTTCAAAAAAACTTTGAGATTTTTTGTTTTCTAAATAAAAAATAAGAATTCTCAAAGTCTTTTTAAATAACGCTCATTTATGTAGCGTTATTTATATAAAATTTTATTAGAACGTATAGTTTAGTTTCATAGTTATATTTCTAGGGTCACCATATCGGTATCTTGCACCATAAAAAATATTAGAATAATATTCTTTATCAAATAAATTGTTTACATTTACTTGAAGTGATAAATCATCTTTTAAGTCATATTTTCCCATGATATTTACTAAGTAATATGATTCTTGATAGATTCTTTCATTTTTACTCGTTGAAGGATTTTTAGCTGTTTCATAAAATTTACTTTGCCAGTTTATTCCAGCACCTAAACTTAATTTATTTACAGTATATTTAGTAGAAAGTGTTATTTGCGTTTTTGCTTCATTTGTAACTATAACTTTACCCTCTTCATCTTTTGCAGAATAATGTGATAAACCAAAATCTACATTCCAGTTATCATTTATTTCTCCGGATACTTCAATTTCAATACCTTTAGAAACAACCCCCTCAGCTAATTTATAGGCTTGATCACTTGTACTTAAGACAACATTTGAACCATCTTTAACAGCTAATTTATCTTGCTCAATTCTGAATAAACTTATAGCACTGTTTAATGAGTCATCAAAAAATGAACTTTTTAATCCTACTTCATAAGAATTTCCTTCTTTAGGATCTAAAGCGTCACCATTTACATCCTTGTTCTTTGTTTGAGGTTTAAAAATATTTGTATAACTTGTATAAACAGAGTGCTGTTCATTTAAATCATATACTAGGCCTGCAAAAGGAGTTATATTATTTTGAAAAGTAAAATATTCATTATCTTCATTGTATTTCCAAGTAGATACTCTTGTTCCTAAAATTAACTTTAAATCATCTGCTAAAGAAAATTTAGCAACCGAATAAATACCTAATTGTTCTGTTTCATTAGCGTACGTACCATCAGGAGTGTATGTGGGAGTAGTTGTGGTACTGTTCCAATTGTATACACTGCTAGTTAAAGGATTTCCACCTATATACCACTCTCCTTTTGTTTTATCTCTGCTATACATCAAACCTGCCACAAGTTCATGATCCCTGTTTCCTAAAGTAAAGGGAAGGGATGAATATATATCTACCGCATGTGTTTCTCTTTCTTCTAAGTCATTCCAAGCTTCAGAAAGTGTTAAGTTTCCTGTTGTTATATTAGGAAAAGAAGATCTCTCCCAAAATCTAACTTCATCAATGTCATTTTTGATATAAGAATAATTTGCTGTTACTTTAGCCTCGTTATTAAAAACATGTTCAAGTTTGGCAGAAGCAGAAATTGTTTCAAAATAGTGATACGCATCATCTCCCCCAAAATTAGAAGACTTATCAAAATTAGCTCTACTTCCATCTGAGAAATATATAGGAAGCCCAGCCCCTGTAAAATTTTCATTATTAAACTCTTGTTTACTAAAAGTAAGTGATAATAATGTGTTATCCCCTAAATCAGCTTCAAAAGCAGTATAAATTGTATTTTCATCTTCATTATAATTATCTATAAAAGAATCATTTTGTTTATACGAAGCAATAATTCTTCCTCTTATACTTCCCTCTTCATTAAGGCCTGATGATAAATCAACACTTGTTCCATATGCATTCCAAGAACCTACTTCTACTTCAAGAGAGCCTTTAAAGTCCTTACTTGTGGCTCTCTTTTTTACATAATTTATACTTGCCGCTGGATTTCCAGCTCCACTAGTTAAACCATTTGCACCTCTTACAATTTCAACTCTATCATATATTATTAAACTTTCTTGTCCTTGATTATTATACGTCGTAGGAATTCCATCAACTTGATAATAATCTACTTTAAAGCCTCTGCTATAGATTTTATTATTTGTCATATAATATTTTTGCATATTGATTCCAGCTGTTGCTGCTGCTACATCTTCAAAAGAATTTATATTATTATCTTTAATTTTTTGATTGGTTAGTACTTTAATACTTTGAGGCGTTTCTTTTAGTGATAAGTTAAGTTTTGTAGCTGTGCTCATTGAAGCTATTGTATAAGAACTGCTATTTTCTGTGTTATTATCTGCATGTTCAATAACTTCAACATCCTCTAATGTAGAAGAAGAATTATTCGCTTTAATTTTTACAATTACAATCGTATTATTTGAGATTACTGCTTTTAAACCACTACCTTTTAGAAGCGCTTTTAAAGCTTGTTCTAAACCTTCTATATTTTTAATAGGATTTGCTTTTTTTCCTTTTAAAATATTTTTATCTACTGCGAATGGTAGTTTTGCTATTTTTGATATTTTTGTGATAGCTTCACTTAAAGAGTCTGTTTTTATACTGTAGGTTTCTAGTGAGTATAAACTACTTGATAGGAGCAGTACCAAGCTTGGAGCGACTAATATTTTACTTAATAGTGTCATTTTCTTTCCTTTTGATAATAACGACTTTGATAATTGTTATCTGCTAAAGAAGACGAGAGAGATGAATATTCGTGACAGTAAATTCTTAAATCTTTTTTTTGATTATAAATTTATTGCCTGTTTCTTCGATTTTTACGGGGTGCATAATAGTAAGTATTTTTAAGAAGTCTTTAAAATGATAAGCGTCAAAGTTTCCACTAATAGGATAAGAAGCAATTATTTCATCCTCAATTTTTACATTTATATCAATATATTTTTGAAACTCCTTGATAATATCTAGCAAAGTACTTTGATCAAAATTAATTTCTCCACGTTTCCATTTTGCGATATTCTCGCTTTTCATTTTTCCTAAGCTTTTAATTTCACGATATTCATTCAAAATCAAACTTTGTTCTTTTGTAAGTAATGCAAGCAGTTTATTGTTTTTAAAAGGATTAAATACGCGTACTATCCCTTCACTCACATTAACTGAAAAATCCATCTTTTTATTGATTACTTCAAACTTGGTTCCCAAAACTTCAATATTTACTCTTTGTGTTTTTACAATAAAAGCACGATTTTTGTTTTTAGCAATATTAAATAAAGCTCTCCCTTGTGATAAGGTGACTTCTCTTTTGTTTTCATAATACTTAACAGTGATTTTTGTATTTACATCCAATGATATTTTACTATTATCAGGCAAAACGATATCATTAATTATTTTATTTTCAGCCATATAAACCTGTGAAAAACTTGCTTCTTCTGGAGAAAAACTCATATATAAAACAGCCAAGATACAGGCAGCACTTAAAGCTGGGGCTATTTTATAAAAAAGGTTTTTTCGTTTATTTGTACGCTCTCGTTTTACTTTAACCTCAGCACGCAAATTACTTAAAAAAGAAGAAGGAAGCGCATTTATTTCATCAAATAATTTTTTGTTTTCTTGCATTAAATTTCATTCTCCTTTTTTCTCATTTTCTCTTTTAAATCTATACTTGCTCTTGAAATATGTTTAGCTACTGCACTATTAGAAATCCCCATAATAGAAGCAATTTTATCTTTAGAATATCCTTCTATTACATACAATACAAAAGCTTCTTTTCTTTTCTCAGGTAGTTTATTAAGCTCAAGCATCAGAACTTTTTCTCTGTTCTCTGCAAGTACTATATCTTCTACTTCATTTGTAATATTAACAATGTTTTCATTATATGAAACTTCATTTATAATTTTGTTTTTTCTAGCTTTATCAATGATCAGGTTTTTAGCGACTTTGTATAAAAAGGCTCTTTTATTAGTAATATCATTTTGGTTTGGTAAAGAGATAACTTTAGTATAGGTTTCTTGTACAATATCTTGAGCATAATCTTTGCTAGAAACTTTTTTCATAATATAAAATAATAACTCTTTATAATGCTCTACCATTCCATCCTAGCTCTCAAATAATTTTAATAGTAAGAATTATAATCAATTATTTATTAAAGTTTCTAAATTTAAATAAATACATATTTCTAAGCTAAGATATTTTATATAAAGAGGAGACCTATCCTCTTTATATTTTTAAAATGTATAGTTTAATTTAATCGTTACATTTCGAGGATCTCCATATCTGTATCTTGCTCCATAAAAAATAGCAGAATAATATTTTTTATCAAATAAGTTATTAACATTTAATTGAAGGGATAAATTATCTTTAATGTCATATTTTGCCATCGTATTTACTAAATAGTATGCTTTTTGATAAATCTTTTCATCTTTATTTGTAGCAGGATTTGTAGTATTTTCATAAAATTTACTTTGCCAGTTTAAACCTACACCAACACTTAGTTTATTTATTTTGTATTTAGAAAAAAGTGTTATTTGTGTTTTAGGATCAGTACTATTTATTTTTTCACCATTTTGATCTTTCGCACTATAATGAGATAAACCAAAATTTACAGTTAAGTTATCATTAACTTCTCCTGATAAATCAATCTCAATACCTTTAGAAACAACCCCTTCTGCAAGTTTGTATGCTTGGTCTGTAGTACCTATAATTACATTTGAACTATCTTTAACTGCTAAATTATCTTGCTCTATTCTAAATAATGTTATTCCAGAATTTATAGAGTCATTAAATAAAGTACTTTTTAATCCTAGCTCATAAGAGTTTCCTTCTTTAGGATCTAAATGTTTTCCACTTATATTTCTTTTATCCGTTTGTGGTTTAAAAATACTTGTATAACTAGCATATATAGAGTGTTGATCAGTAATATCATAAACTATACCTAGAAAGGGAGTTATATTATTATTGTATGTAAAATTCTTTTTTGTGGGATCACTCCCCGGCCAATAGTCTTCCTCATTATACTTCCAATTAGATACTCTTGCTCCTAACATTAATTTAACGTCATCTGATATAGAAAATCTAGATATTGCATAAGCTCCTAATTGTTTATATTCTTTATTTGTATAACCATCATATATGTATGTTTGTTTTGGACTCGTACTATTCCAATTATAGACATTACTGAGGTGATCAGCTCCTGTTGACTTGTAATATGAGGTATCATTGTTATTCTTACTATACGTTATTCCTGTAAGAAACTCATGTTTTTGAGTTCCCAAAGTAAAAGGCACAGAAGCATAAATATCTAAACTATTGATTTTTGATTTATTAACATAATTAAATCCATTACCTATATTTAATTGTCCCGTTTGTTTATCAGGGAAAGTAGTTCTGTTCCAAAATCTAATTTGATTTAAATCTGTCTTTTTATGTGAATAATGTGCACTTAGTTTTACATCATTATTAAATGTATGTTCTATTTTTGCAGAAGCAGATGTAGTTTTATTATTAACAGAGTTCTGATTTGAGCGAAAAGAAGTTGATCTTGAAAAATCAGTTCTTGTGCCATCAGTAAAATATATTGGATTGGCTGTTTCAGCTAAATTATCATCATTATGTTCTATTTTTGCCACAGTAAAAGATAATAAAGTATTATCACTTAAATCTGCTTCAAATGCCGCATATAATGTTTTTTTGTCTACTTCATATTCATCTAAAAAAGAATTACTCCTACTTTTACTAGCAATAACCCTTCCTCTTATACTTCCTTCTTTATTTAAGGAAGATGCTAAATCAACACTTGCTCCATACTCATCCCAAGATCCTGTTTTTACTTCGATAGAGCCTTTAAAAGCCTTACTTTTAGCATTTTTTCTTACATAATTAATACTAGCAGATGGATTTCCAGCTCCTGTCATTAGTCCATTAGCTCCCTTTACAATTTCTACTCTATCATATATTGTTAAATCTTCTTGATTCTCTCCATCATAAGAAGTAGGAATACCATCAATTTGATAATAATCTATTGAAAACCCCCTACTTTTAAGTTCTCGTGCAAGAGAATAGTTATTTTGACTAGTAATACCTGCGATAGAAGATACTACATCATCAAATGACTGAATGTTTAAATCATTCATTTGATCATTTGTGATAACAGATACACTTTGTGGTGTTTCTTTAATTGATAGATTCATTTTTGTAGATGTGTTCATGGAAGATATTGTATAAGAGTCACTACCTTCTGTAGTATTAGAAGAATTTTCAATAACCTCTACATCATCCAAACTTGTTGAGTCTGAAGCAATCTTATTTTTCGCTTCTACTTTTACAATAACAATTGCATCATTTTTTATAATAGCTTTTAGGCCTGTACCTTTTAACAGTATTTTTAGTGTTTCTTCTAAACCCTCGATATTTTGAACATTTTTTGTTTTTTGAGATTCTAACAACTTATCATTTGCAATATATGACAAGTGAGATTTTTTTGATATAATTTCTAGAGCTTCTTTTAGAGTTTTGTTTTGTATAGTATAGACATCTTGGGCAAACAAGTTGACACTAAACAGTAAAACTAAACTAGAGGCCGCTAGCATATTCTTTCGCAATTTCATTTATTTTTCCTTGTTTTGATTATGAGAACTAATATCTCTTATAAATTAAACGAAACAACGTACAAAAGCGGACAAGATTTTTTTATTTTTTTGAAATATTAATTAAAGAAGCGTTTTTTGTGTATTTTATTGGATAAATAAGCGAAATAGCTTCTAGAAAAGAATCATAATGCAAGGTTGAGAACTTACCAGATATTTTAAGTTGAGATAATTCATACGTAGAAAAGTTCATTTTTTGATTGCTATAACGCTCAAAAATCAAAGAAGCATCAGCAAGGGTCATTTTATCAAATACAATAATGTCATTCTTCCATGAAGCAATCTTTTTTATATCAATATTTCCATAGTTTAAAACTTTTCCTTCATTATTTATACTTAAGGTTTGTGATCTTTTTAATTGTGAAAGTGTTTTTTTGTCGCCTTTTTTATTATAAATATAGTCTACTTTTACAAGTCCTTCGATAACATTTATTTCACTTTTATTTTTTAGATGTACTACTTCAAATTTTGATCCTATGACTTCTATTAAGGTATTTCCAGATCTTACATAAAAAGGTTTATCAGGATTTTTGGATACGTTAAAGATAACTTTTCCCTGCTCTAAAATCACAGTTCTTTTATTTAGGTAATAGGTAATTTTTATTTGTGATTTTACATCTAAATCTATTATTGTTTTATCAGGCAAAACAATATTTAATATTTTTTCATTAGAACTAAGATAGTCTTGTGTATAAGTAGTAGAATAATAACTATCAATTTCATAAGCTGAAAAGATTAAGATACAGGCAACTGCTATTGAAGCAGCAATATATTTAGAGCGCGTAAAAATATTTTCTTTTTGTAAAACTTCATTTTGCATTTCACTAATAAAATCTTCATCCAAATTCAAAAATTCTGAAATAAGTTCTTTATTTTCTGCATAGGCTTTTGCATGCGTTTTATTTTTTATCCACAAAGAAAATTCATCTTTTTCTTTCTCAGTTAAACCTTCTTTTTTTCTTTGTAGCCAAGAATTTGCTATTTTATTAATTTCATTTTCTAAATTCATGACTCGTCTTTCTTCATTTGTTCTTTTATTTTTAATGTAGCTCTGGTGATATTCTTTTCAACTGCATTTCTGCTTATGTTCATCAGTTCTGCTATTTCTGTTCTTGTATAACCCTTGTAATAATACAATACAAAGGCTTTTTTATTTTGAGCTGAAAGATTTTGTATGCATTCTTTTAGTTTTTCTTTTCTATTTTCTTGAGTCACTATTTCATCTGGCATGTCTTTGAGAGGAATACTGCACTTATCTTCTTCATAATGAACCTGTGTTAGTAATTTGTCTCTTCTTACTTTATCAATAACAAGATTTCTGGCAATCTTATAAAGGTAAGCTTTTGGAAGTGCATCATCTAGTTTACTATTATTTTGCAAGACTTTGACATAAGTATCTTGTGTTAAGTCTTTTGCTAGGTTTTTATCACCAGTAAGTTTTTGAATAAAATATGATATTTCATCATAATATTTTAACATATGAACTTTCACCTTAATGAATATGATTTTAATTATCAATTTTATATAATACTTATACTTTATTTAAGATTAATTTGCCTTTTATTCTTTGTTTTAAGTATACTAATTTAAGTATATTTAAGATTTTTTGTTATAATTCCTAAAAATGAAGGATAAAACTAAGATGAGTATATTGGAACTTGCTGATTATATTGGAATTATTTCTTTTGCATTAAGTGGATTTTTAATTGCAGTGCATAAAAAGTTTGATATCTTAGGAATCATTGTTATTGCTTCTGTAACTGCCCTTGGGGGTGGAATTTTAAGAGATGTAATATCTAATACTACTCCACATATTTTTACTTCCTATATTCCTATCTTACTTGTCATTTTTACTGTACTTATTGCTATTATTTTTAGACTTCATAAGATTGATAATTTAGAAGGAAAGTCTTTTTTTGTATTAAGTGATACCTTGGGGCTTGTTTCTTTTGCTATTTCTGGAGCTATTGCTGGTTTAGATGTAAACTTTAATTTTTTTGGAGTATTGTTATTAGCCATGTTAACTGCAACAGGTGGAGGAACTATAAGAGATGCTCTTTTAGGAAGAACTCCTACTATTTTTGTAAGTGATTTTTATGCCATCATTGCTTTGATGTGCGCAACAAGTGTTTATGTATTAGATTATTTTGATCAATTAACAATCTTCCATATTCTAATTTTATTTGCTCTAGGCGTTGTTATTCGCCTAATCGCATATTATAGAAAATGGAAACTTCCAAAACTCTCTTAATGAGCAGAAACCAAATCTAAGATTGTTTCACTCAAAGTAGGATGGGCAAAAATCATTTTTGATAAGTCATCCATACTTAGGTTGGTATTGATAGCTATTAAGAACTGATGAATAAGTTCTGTGGCATCATTTCCAATAATAGCTGCACCTAAAATCTTCCCTGATTCTACTTCATGTATGATTTTTACAAAACCAGAGTCATCGCCTTTTATTTTGGCTTTTCCATTTACTTTGAAGAATATTTTACTGGCTTTATAAGTAATGCCTGCTTCTTTTAATGCTCTCTCACTTTGTCCAATACTTGCAATTTGGGGAGTACAAAATGTAACGGAAGGAAAAATAGCTTTTTCACTCATAACTTCTTCTTCACAAATGATTGCTGCCACTCTTTTAGCTTCATAATAAGCAACATGTGCAAGGGCTGGTGTTTTAATAACATCCCCAATAGCATAAACATTTTTATTTGAAATACTTTGTAAGTTTCCATCAACTTCTACAAAACCACGATCGCATGTAACATTTCCAGCTTCTGCATTAAGACCATTTGTATTTGGATTTCTTCCTATAGATACAAGTACTTTGTCATACACTTTTGTTTGCTCTTTTTTACCAACAGTCATAGTTACTTCTACATTAGAAGAATTAACTGTGTATGAAGTAACATTAGCATTTAAATAAATACTCATACCTTGTTTCTCTAACTCTCGTTTGAGTGTTCTTGCTATATCATCATCTTCAATAGGAACTAAGCGTGGAGTAAATTCTGCAATATCAACTTCTGTACCAAAAGAGGCGAAAAAAGAAGCAAATTCACAACCAATTGCACCTCCACCTATTACTAAAATAGATTTAGGAATTTCATTTATTGAAAACACTTCTTTAGATGATAGAATTTTTCCATCAACAAGATTCATTAAAGGATGTTCTCTGTGTACTGAACCAGTAGCTATTACAATTTTAGAAGCTTCAATAACCTCTTGGTTATCACCATCTATTTTAATAGAAGTTTCACCTACAAAAGAAGCATTTCCGTATTTAATCTCAACTTTTGCTTTTTTTAATTTAGCTTGTATTCCAGATGTTAAATCTGTAATCAAACACGAGGTATTTTTTTTGAGACCTTCAATATCAAAAGAATCTAAGGTAAAATTAACACCAGTAGTCTTAAAATAAGCGGCTTTTTTAATATATGAAGATGTTTCTAAAAAGTTTTTAGCTGGAACACAGCCTTCATTTAGACACGTTCCACCAATTCTATTTTCACTTTTATCAATAATACATACACTTTTTCCAGCACTACCTAAGAGTGAAGCCACTTCATAACCAGCAGGTCCTGCTCCAATTACAATAACATCATACATATATTCTTCCTTTTACTTAAATCTTTTTTTATTCTTTACTTGTTTTTTTGCCCTTATATTCATGAGCCATATAAGATGATCTTGCATAAGGCGTAGAATGTACAAACTCAAAACCCATATCCAGTGCTTCTCTTTTATACAAAGCAAATGTTTCAGGGGTAACATATTCTTTCACTTCTTCATAACCACCTGTAGGTTGTAAATATTGTCCAATACTTAAAAAATCACAGCCAACTTCTCTTAAATCTTTGAATACTTGTGTCATTTCTTCATGTGTTGCACCAAGACCAACCATAATCGCACTTTTGGTTTTAATCTTACCCGCACCTAATTCTTTTAATTGTTTTAGAACATCAATTGAACGTGTATAAGTAGATGCTTTTCTTATTTTGTATAAAGAAGGTACTGTTTCAATATTGTGTCCAATAACACTTGCTCCTGAATCAACAGCAGTTTGTAAAGAAGAAGTTTTTCCTTTAAAATCTGGAATTAAAAGCTCAACATCAGCACCTGGAACTTTTTCCAGAATATCTTGGGTTACTTTATAAAACTGAAGTGAACCCCCATCTTTTAAATCATCTCTGGCTGGACTTGTAATTACAATATATTTAAGTCCCAATTTTTGAACAGAAGTAGTTACTTGATCTATTTCTTTTTGGTTTACTTCAAAGGGTTTCCCTGTTTTTACATTACAGTAGGTACAGCGTCTTGTACAGATATTTCCTAGAATTAAAAAAGTGGCATTTTTATTAGCAAAACACTCGCTTATATTAGGACATCTTGCTTCTTGACAAATAGTATGAATTCCTGATTCATTTAATAATTGATCCATTTCTTTTTGTGCTTTAAAATCAATCTTTTTTCTTAACCATTCTGGTTTTCTCATAAAGTTTTTAGTTTTCATTGTCATTTCAAATCCTTTTACAAAACGTACGTTTTAATATTCTTTTAAAAAGAGTAATCAATTTTTGTTAAAAACTCATTACTTCTTTCAAATAAAGCCGAAGCCTTACTTAAAAACATAAAAGAAGAAATCTTCCTTTATGTAATCATTTATCTAGTGTCGTGATCTTACGTTTAATTCTTTAATAGCCAAAGTATCATCAGGTCGTGATACTCCCCATGTTTTAGGATAAGCTTTAAAAGCAGCAGGATCTTTTCTTGCTAACTCAACCGCTTTTATCATACGGTCACAAAAAATATCAATTGTTTCTTTATTTTCTGTTTCAGTAGGTTCAATCATAATGGCTTCTTTTACAATTAATGGGAAATAAACAGTAGGAGCATGCATACCAAAATCAATTAAGTATTTTGCAATATCCATAGCTGTTACACCATTTTTAGCAAGCGTTTTAGCAGAGAATACACATTCATGCATACATAAACCATCAAAAGGAACATCAAAATAATCTCTAAGTCTTACTCTTATGTAGTTTGCATTTAACACAGCTTTTGTAGAAGCATTATACATACCATTTCCACCTAAAGATGTCATGTACGTAATTGCTCTTAAAGAGATTCCATATTGTCCAAAGAAAGGAGAAATCTTACCAATTGAAGTACCATTTCTATGATCAAGTTCATACTTACCATCAACTTTTTTAATCCCTAAATCAGGTAAAAAAGGTTTGAGTTTTTCATTTACTCCAACAGGTCCAGATCCTGGTCCTCCACCACCATGTGGTGTTGCAAATGTTTTATGAACATTGATATGAATAACATCAAAACCAATTTCACCTGGTTTTGCAACTCCCATAATAGCATTCATATTCGCACCATCGTAATACATCATTGCATCATATGAATGAGCTACAGCACAAATATCTTTGATTTTTTTGTTATACATTCCAAGAGTATTTGGAACAGTTAACATAACAGCAGCTACTTCATCAGACATTTTTGCTTTAAATTCATCAAAATCCATAGCACCGTTTGCATCTGATTTAATAGTAATTACTTCATATCCAACCATAGCAGCAGTTGCAGGGTTAGTACCATGTGAGCTATCAGGAACAATAACATATTTTCTTTTATTCCCTTTGCTTTTATGATAAGCATCAATCATCATAATACCTAACATTTCACCATGAGCACC
>SPKZ01003003.1_pt1 | contig 20946 bp, 27 predicted proteins | sample 2456571 | NCBI WGS metagenome assembly SPKZ01 (sample SAMN11192286, study PRJNA482655) | marine metagenome | biome: ENVO:00000447; feature: ENVO:00000244|ENVO:00000211|ENVO:00000569|ENVO:00002023; material: ENVO:00002151; isolation source: ocean water from marine abyssalpelagic zone ... | reverse complement strand
GTGATTTTAGCACGTTTCATAGAACTAATGATCTCTTGACCATCAGGTTTCTGATTCTGAATTGTGCCATCAGTTAGTTTTTGATAAAATTCATTCATTTTTCCTTCAATGTATTGTGCCTTTATAGAATAAAATACCAATATTCACCAGATCATTGTACAATTAGATAAATTCTTGGTTAGATTCCTTAGAGGCCTTAACCTTTCTTTAGGAATAAAAAAAGATTCAATTTAGAATCTACACTGTGAGGATTTAATATTACTATTCACATCACATTAACCATGGATGAAAAGTTGTACACATGTAAAAATTGTGGAGCAGAATTCCCATCAAAAGAAATTAGATTGTATTGCAAAGTCTGTAAATCTAATTTAGATAAATCTGGTAATTTACCCAAATTGTAGATTCCATTCTTTAGTCCTTAATCCGTGGGTATTCGCCCTACCAAATTGGGGACAAATTGAGACGCAGATAGTTGTGAAAAGAGAATATGAGTTGAAAATTGTTTTACAAATCCTTTCTTCTTAATTTCAGCTCAAACAGAATCTAATCTAGATTTCAATACAGGTTTCATCATTACTTCAATTCTATCAAATGAAGCTCTCCAGGATTTAATCTGTTCTAACATTATTTCAATATCTGCAGATTCTAAACCTATTTCAGAATTTATTTTGCCTTTCAATTTTGTGGATTCTCCAACTATGTACTCTCCAGTTTTAAGATAAATTTCGACTGCATCTTTGATGTCATTTACGTGTTCAACCATGAAACATCTCAGAAATTTCTGGTTAAAAGTTTGCTCATCATAAGAATAATTTCCTATTCACAAGGTTGTAAATAATTATCAAATAGATTCAATTTCTAAGTGGATTTTGATTATTTCCAGTGTTTTGATCCATCAGAGAAAATTTGGCCATACTTTTTTGCAATTTTAGATTCTTGTTCAAAGGATACATCACCTTTTGAAAGTAATTCACTAACTTCCCAGAAATAAAATTCAAGATTTGGAGGACTAACTACTATTGCATGTCCTCCTTTGTCTCCAGTAACAAACCTGTGAAGTGCTCCTGTAGGAACACAAACTGTATCTCCAGCTTTTGCCATAATTGATTTATTATTTAGAAAGAATGCATAATCTCCTTCAACTATGTGAAATGTTTCAGGACCAGCAGGATGTTGATGTTCGGCAGGACCGATATTTGCTGCATGTAAAATATCTAAAACAGTGTACCTATCATTTGATTCAGAAGAAAGCACTTTGATTGTAAATTGTGAACCATGAAAATCAAAAGGTTGATTTTTCATGTGTTAACAATAATTTTATCGAATTTAAGGAATAGTATGTTTAGTCCTTAGATGCTTGAATCATTTGTGAGTGCAATAGCTTCAATTTCTATCATTGCTTCTGGCGTGTATAGTCCTTTAACCTCTACAATACTGTCTGCAGGATAGGGTGTGAAAAAATAGCGCCGACGTAGTTCAACTACTTCGTTAAAATTACTCATATCAGTCACAAATATTGTTACTTTTACAACTTTTTTTAGAGAACTGCCAGATGCCTCAAGTGCACGTTTAAGATTTAAAAAAGCTTGATTACCTTGAGCTGCAAAACCCCCTTTTACAATTTGTCCATTATCATCGTAACCAGCTTGACCTGACACAAAGACAAACGGATCTGTTTTTATCGCCTGTGACAACAAATATGGAGTATAAGGATCAGGTTCGGTAGATATACCTTCAATTTTCAATGTTATTTCTACTTTCTATTATCATAAATATTTTTTTGACAATTCAATCCAATTTGTTTATTCCAATCTGCATTATCCCAAAAAAGATATTCTTCTTCAATTTAACACTTGAAATGACAGAGACTTGAACCATTTTTGGGGATAAAAATGGACGCGGTTGGCATTAAATAAAAAAAGAAGTCTAATTGACATTGTTGTCAATGTAGGACTTGATTTTATCTTTTGATGCAACTCCTGCAGATTGTGCAATTACTTTACCATCTTTGAAGATAGCAAGTGTTGGAATACTAAAGATATTGTATTTTTGTGCAAGTTCGTTGTTTTGATCAACGTCTACCTTGACAAAATCTACTCGGTCTTTGTATTCACCAGATAGTTCTTCAACTGCTGGAGAAACTGCCTTACATGGACCACACCACTCAGCCCAAAAGTCAACAAAGACTGGATGAGTAGAGTTGAGAACCTCTTGTTCAAATTGTTGTGTTGATATTATTTCGATCATTGTATCACCTCCTTTGCAAATACTGATGGGATTACAGCATCACGAATTTGTTTTGCGTATCCTAATCTCTTCTTCAAGTCTTGAGAATGGGTTCCAAAGTCAAAGACAAGATTTACGTGATTGACTCCTAGTTTCTCAAATCCTTGAATATCTTCAGCGATTTGTTCAATGCTTCCGTTCATGGATAGTCTGTCTGCTCCCAAATCACTCTCTGAGACTTCAGGGAAGAGTAAGACTGGAAACTCTATGCTTTGAGGATCTCTTCCTTGTTCTTGTGCTGCTTTTCTGAGTTGTTCTTGTCCTGTTTTGAAAGCATCAAGATCCAACTGTGGGATTCCTATCCATCCATTTGCATTAGATGATATTATTCTATCAAGTGCCTTTGGTGCGGAACCTCCAAGATAGATTGGAATCTTTTCTTGGTATGGTTTTGGTCCAATGACTGATTTTGGAATGGAGTAAAATTTTCCTTTGTGTTCTACTACATCATCATACCAAACTTTGTTTAGTACTTGTAAGAACTCATCAGCTCTTTCTCCTTTGTTCTCAAATGGAACACCTGCTGCTTGGAACTCGTCTTTTGAATGACCAAGTCCTAAACCAAGTTGTAATCTTCCCTTTGAGAGATTGTCAAGTGCTGCAAGTCTGTTTGCAAGAATTACTGGGTTTTGATATAGCATATCAATAATTCCAGTTGCAAGTTTGATGTTCTGTGTTATTCCTGCAACATATGCCAAAGTCTCTATTGGATCAATTACGTTTTGATATACTTCAGGCCAACTTCCATCTGGAGATGGTGGATAAGGCGTCTGTGGTTCTGAAGGCCAAAGAATTCTGTCAATGACCCACAATGAATCAAATCCCTCTGTATCACCAAAACGTGCAGCATATGCGATATTTTCTACAGTTGCAATATTCCCCATGTGAGGAAGACTAAATCCTACCTTCATTGTAATACATCCTGTACTACTTTATTTCGTAAAACATTTGCTTGAACAGGAGACATGTTATTTTTGGATGCATTTCTTCTGTACTGAACAAATTTACTCATTGTTCTGTAATAGGCAATACCTAATTCTTGACTCAAATTAGTTATTGTCATTTTATGATCTCTCCTCAAATAATGTCCAAGTTAATCCTTGAAGATCATTCCAAGATAGCTTTTTGGGGTTTGTTAAAAGATTTGACACTTCTTTTACAGGCTCTTTTTGTGCCTGATTTGTTGACCGCGAATGCTGTGGTGTTATTAAGTAACTTTCCATAGTATAGCAACTATACAAAGGTTATTTATATCGGGTAGTGAATTAGTTGTTACTTACTTCCATATGGTAAGTTACAATTTATTACTAACTATAGAAAAGTAAGTTATATATACAAAGTATAGTAAGATAAATCATGACACAACAAACACCAATGGATATGATGAAATGCTGTCCAATTGACAATACATTTAAAATTATTGGAAAAAAATTTACAGTACACATAATTCGTAACATGGCAATGCATGGACAAACAAGATTCAATCAAATGCTTGATAGTATTGAGGATTCAAATCCAAAAACACTATCAGCTAGATTAAAAGAAATGGAAAAAGCAGGTCTCATTGCGCGTAATGTGTATGATGAAACTCCGATTAGAATTGAATACAAATTAACTAAGAAAGGAAAAGATTTACAAGGATTACTAGATCAGATGGCAACTTTTTCAATGAAACATTATTCCAAAGAAGTATTCAAGGATGGTAAACAACATAACTACAAACAAGTTTTCAAAAAACCAGTTACTGTTTTAAATTAATTTCTAGATTTTGTTCTCAGTTTTGTATTACAACATGGATATCTAATGTCAATTGTTTTAACAAACAAAGAACAGTTTGTACATCGTTTGTAACCTGAAGAATACTTTAATCCGTTTGAAATTTTTTCTCCTGTATATCTAACACAGATTCCTTTACAAACTTGTCCCATGATACATGTACAATAGTAAAGAAGTTAAGTTGCATAGTTACCAAAACGAAAGTTGATTACTACAAGTTCACTTTCTATTATAAATATAGTATTGTTATTTACTTACTTTAGGTAAGTTAGATGAGAACAAATAAAGAAAACAAAAACAAGACAACTAAGATTTTCAGAGTTGCTATTCAAAACATTGCCCCAACCCCCCCAAGCAATATTGTTCTCACTCTAACCTTACTCCCAAGACCAGGAGGTGAAATGTATGGAATGTAATGGACAACAATGCTCAACTTTACGCACAAATTCTGACTGTGAATCAGATTCTTGTAATGATGGCGGCTGTGAATGCCCCTCAGGTCAAGATCTACTCAAATTCGGTGAGATAATGTGGCACAAGGCTGCAATGGCAGCAATGTTTGAAGCTAAAAAAGATAGAATAAAGTCAAGACTAGAGAAATCATTTGGACCAACACTAGATAAAGGTGCAGATGCAGTAGTTGAGGCAATTCAGAAAAAGATTCAATCAGCAGTTACAAGTGCTAAGACCGAACAAGAACTACACACAAAGCTAGTTTCAATATTAACTGAAACTACAAACTAAATTTTTTAATTTAGTTTTTATTTTTTTTTTAATTATAATAAAAAAGAAAAAGGATGTATAGTTTGAATTATTTCCTATAATCCGTGTATTTTCTTTGAACCCTCTGCAACTCCTTGGAATGTTGTAAGAGGAACTATTCTCACTTCATTGAAGCTTGCCATTCCAGAATCAACTGCAAATTGTTCTATTAGATGAGGATCTTCTGCATCTAAAATCCAAAGAAAAGTATGTTCTAGTCCAGAATGATACTGACCTAGTATCTTGTCTATTTTGTATTTTGGTAACATCTGAGAAAAGTCACTGTTAGCTATTTGTATAACACGTTTTGCATTCTCAACATTGTTCCAGGGACATGTGTTTATTTCATGTCGACCATAAATTCCGTATAACGCCATATTCATATCACCTCCTTTAATTTGCATTAACTCCAATGTGTTGGAGAAATGATTGTGATGTAAGATATTCATGTTGATGAATTGGATCATCTACAAATGTATTACAATTACTACAGTCAAAGTGTACAGGTTGATTACAATCAACGCAAAGTTGTATTACTTACAATTTTTCTCCACAGTTTCTACATGAATCTATTTTCATCATAACTTACCTAATGTAAGTAACTATAATAACTATATTTATAACAGCTAGTTACCTAAACTATAGTGAATTACGCCTAATTCAGTGCCCAATATAAATAACCTTTGTATAGTTACTATATTATGGTAAGTAACATCAAAAATCAAAAATGGAAATACTTAGGATTGCTTGCAATCTTGCCTCTAGCATTGGTATCATTAGCACCAGACCTTGTTGATGATGCATATGCACAAAAATCTGAGGGAAGCCCAGGTAATCAATCTCCAAAATCCTATGGATCAGCAACTGATGACATTGTCTGTGGAGCAAAACTCTGCAGTACACCTCAAGGTAGCCCAGATCCAGTAAATGAAGGAAAAGCACAATAGAAGACTAGAATAATTAAAAAAATTCTTTTCTTTCTCTTTTTTTATTTTTTAATAATTATAATCTAGATTTCAAAAAGCTAGAAATTTTCTCAGCAATAAAATCAAGTTCTCCTTCTAAGGCAAAGTGACCAGTATCAAGAATATGTTTTTCAACATCACTCAAATCATTCTCATATGGATGAGCACCTGATTCAGGGAAGATATAGTCATTAGCACCCCACACAATTAATGCAGGAGGATCATGTTCTCTGAATTGTTCTTGCCATTGAGGGTATAGTGGAAGATTAGTTTGATAGTCATATGCCATTGCAAGTTGAACTGCTACATTACCTGGTCTTTGTAATCCTACATTGTCTGTAATCCAAGTGGATTGATCAACTGAGTTAGGACTGTTCATTCCATACGTGTACTGCCATTTTGTAGTATCTGCAGCTACAAGATAATGTAATTTTGCTTCATTTTCTGGAGTTTTGTCATTCCACCATGTTTTCCAATCATCCCAGAATGTTTCTAACCCTTCTTCGTATGCATTTCCGTTTTGTATGATAAATGCTTGAACTCTTTCAGGATGCTCTGCAAATATTCTAAATCCAACAGGTGCACCATAATCTATCACATACATACTGTACTCTGTAAGACCAAGTTCTTCAGTAAACTTGTTGATAATGTCTGCTTGATTATCAAATGTGTATTCAAATTCATCAACTGATGGCATTGAACTTTTTCCATAACCAATCATGTCAGGTGCAACAAGGTAAAATTCATCTGCAAGTGCTGGAATTAGATTTCTAAACATATGAGATGATGTAGGAAAACCATGTAGCAAAAGAATAACTGGTGAGTCCGGTGACCACCTTCTTTGTATGAAACAGTTAGTCCATCAATTTCTATAGTTTTTTCTACCACGTTTAATTCTGCAAGTACTGGTGAGTCTTCTGCTAATGTTTCCCATCCCAAACCAGTGAGTTTTTCTGAAGACGTTGGTGTCACACATGCTACACTGCCTGAAGGACGAAGCACCAAGTCAAATCCTACTCTACATAACACATCTTCGTTTAGTACACCATCATCCATCTGTTTATTGGGAGTACCAAAAATATTTCCAAATGACATGGCTGGTGCCATTCCAATTGATAAGACTAGTGGAATTAATGCAATAATGATAATTTTGTTAAATCTCCCAACCATCGCTTACAAAAATATATTATTTTAGAATTTAAGTGATCAACGACTGAATTTGTAGAGATTAATCTTTTTTGGAGATAAAATAAGACGCAGTTAATTATGATTCTGATTTCATTTTATCAGAAGCATATGTTGGAAACAATGATGGTATCCAAGCATGAATAAATAATGTTACACTCATAGACATGGCTCTCAACCAATGAGATTTGTAAGTTGTATTATTTTCTTCAAGGTGTTTCATAATACCAATTTTTACAAAATAAAGTAATAACAGTTACTATTTTTATTTTTATCATTAAAGGTAACCCTGTCTATTCTAAACTTAGATTTGTTGACAACAGCCACAATTTTTGTGTCCTACATGAGCACATTCATAGCATTCACAGTTTTTTGATTTTTCTTGATCAACCATCAGTAGAGATTACAAATCTATACGAATAAACTAATCGAACCTAAAAATTCTGTTTTAGAGATAGATTCTGAAATGAATCTGTTAAGGCCTGAACCTTACTTGGGGAAGAAATGAATCCGAAATTCAAATCACAATTATCTTTTTAGATAAGACTTTTGAATCTAGTTTATGGAAGAAGGACAAATCATTGTTCCATTATTGATAGTTCTTGCTGTAGGAATTTTTGTAGGATCTAGAATATGGATTATGTTTAGAAGATAGAGTTTATGCTGGAGTGTAATCTTTTGCTTGTCCTGCAACTGCTTTTGCTTGAGCATCTGCCTTTTGCAAGATTTGTTCTTTTGTCTCATCAGTCATAAATCCTGATTCTACAGATACTGAACGTGCAGATTGTGCTGCTTTGCCAAGTATTTGTGAAATGTTATCTGCAGTGATGTATGCTGCCTCAATTGATAGTGATATTGCTTCTTGGTGTGCTTGTCCAAATTGTTCTCTGACTTTATCAACATCAATTACCAATTCTGCTTCAGAATATTTGGTGCCGTCTTCTAGTGTAGTGAATAGTGAAATTCCTGCCTCTACTGGTTTGATATCTAATTTACCTAAAATTGCTGCTAATTGTTCACTAATTGGCTCACCCTTTAGTACTGGGGTACTGTCTTTTGCAATCCAAATTGTTCCTTGATCAATTTTAGTTGGAATTCCAGCATTTTTGAATTCGGTAAGCATTGGTCCTGGGGCAATTCCTGTGTTCTTTGCAGGTACGACAATATCGATACTTGCAATATCTCCACCTCTTGCATTCATCATAATTTTATTTTTAGATAGTAAAACATTGAGTTTGAATGGTGACATGTTTGTAAATATTAGCATGCATTGTCCTGAAATCTCTTTGATTATCTCTTTGATTCCTGGTACATCACTATCTGCAAATACTTTTTTTGCAATCTTGTCTTTGATACTTACAAACTCTACATCATTTTTGAGAATTTTTCTTAATGGTAAGATTTGTGTTGAACGAACTTTTCGCATTTGAATTATAGATAGAACCTTGTATTTTTTTGGAAGTTCTTGTAATTGCTGAAACATTTGAGTTTTCTTTTTAGGATAACTTGTTCTATTTTCATGCATATTTCTTCTTTATCTCCTGTACTTGTTTTACTGGTTTACCCATTGAAGTTTTTATCATAACTTTTTTAATATTTTTTTCACCGTTTGGTAATTTCTTCTCAATTGCATTAAGAACTGCGTGTGCATTAATTGCTAAATCTGCATCATCCATTGACTCATCTCCAATTTTACATGATACGGATAATGATGCTCTTGTTCTAACTTTGATTGATGATCTAAATCTTGCCAAAAATGCATCCATATCTGCATCAAATGGAACTGGTGTTGGCATTTTTCCTCTAGGACCTAATAGTTGACCTAAAGACTTACCGACAGTTGGCATGACTTTGGTGTCTGCCAAAAAGAAATCATATTTGTTAATGAATTTTCGAGATTCTCTTTTATTACTTGCAAATTTACTCAACTCTGCTTCGCCAATTACAATGTCTGCCTTTGCAGCTTTTGCTTTTTGACCAATTTCACCATCAGCTATAATGCATACAGTTGCAGGAGAACTTGTTTTTGGAAGTTGAACTACTTCATTAATGGCAAATCCTTTCTTGACATCAATATCTTTGAAATTAATGATTAACTCTATGGATTGTGTGAATTTTCTTTTCTTTGTTTCAGTTTTTGCTTTTTTAATCACTTCAGCAAATTGTGTCTCAGTAACCATTACGAAGGAATTCGAGATAGCCTACTTAAAATCGTTTAGAGGATAGGGTTTCATGAAATCGTTTATTTTAAAAAAATTACATCTTTTCTAAAAATAATTGTAATTCCAAAGCAAATTTAACTCAAAACCTACATATATTAAATCACAAGCAGAATTTTCTAATACATTGCACAGATTTGATGAACTTGATATGAAATTGCTTTATGAATTAACCAAAGATGGTTCAATCTCAGTCCCTATTTTGTCAAAAAAATTGGGAATTAATGCATCTGTATTGTATAGTAGAATTAAGCGATTATTGAAGAAAAAATTAATCAAAAAATTTACCATAGTTATTGATGATTCTCTTTTAGGAATAGGAGTAAAAGCATCTGTTGGGATTAACCGAGATCCTAAATTCAAAGATAGTATTCATGAAAAATTCATGGAAATCCCAGAAGTTGTTTCAATTTCTGAGGTTACTGGTAGATTTGATATCTTGATTCATGTCTTTGCCAAAAATCTTGAGGCTCTACATACTGTAGTTATTGAAAAAGTTGGAAAAATTGATGGTATTCAAAATACTGAAACCTTTGTAGAATTACAAAAAACCGATAAAGATCCTGTTTATCTTACTGATTAATTTAAAAGATCAAGGTTTTCCAGAAGCTGGAACTCCTTTACCGTTTCCAGAATTCTCTTCAGGCCATGGATGATTTTGTGAGTTACCAAGTGATGATTCTAACTGAGTCACCCTATTTTCCAATGAATTATTTTCATTCTCTAATTGGGTTACTTTATTCTCCAAGTCTGCAACTCTATTATCTAATCCTAAAATTTGTGCCAACATGTTTTGTATTTGCTCTAAAATCATTTCCAAGACATCAGAATTATCCTCACATGCATCCCCTACACCGTTATGATCAGAGTCTGACTGATCAGGATTGTAAACAGTTGGACAGTTATCCTCAGCATCTATAATTCCATCTTCATCAGTATCATCTGGAACTTGATTTGCAGGACAACCAAAAGTTAACGGTTCAGTTGGTATAGCAACAGGGGCAGGTCCTGCAGAAAGTGACATTGAGACTAGCTCCACACAAATATCATTTGAAACAAAAGTTAACGGGATTGGTGCGATATTGCCAATCCAAATAGGTGAATTAACATCAAATATTGTAACTTCTCCACCAAGTTCTCTTTGGGCATTTTGATTCTCAACAAAGTCTGGAATACCATCTAATGTTAAACTAAATTCTCTATTGTCTATGGGTGCAGAAGTTGGAACTCCATTAAATTCGCCGTTTAAGGAATCAAAGACAATAGGTGCAAAATCTATCTGACCAACATCTACAGGAATGTTTGAACCGTCAGTTCCAAGTGGAGTTATTCCCTCAATTCTAATATCCGATGTTGGAGTGTCTCGAGAAAACAATTGAATCAATCCCAGATTCCCTGCAACATCTTCTCCTTCAAATGAAACGGGTATTGATATTCGTGGAGTTAATGGTACATCCGCATCAATTTGAATCTCTAAAAATATTGGAGATGTAAAGAAAATATCCTCTGGAAATGGAATTATCTCTCCTGGATGTAATGTCATTAATCCCATTTCAATTAGGATAGATTGAGTTTCAGTGTATAGTGGAATAAAGCCATCTGGAGAATCATAAATGTTAACTGTGACATCATGATTCCCTTCAATTATTTCTCCAGTAGTTCTATCAATTAACAATCCTTGAATAATTGCGGGGACAGGAATTATTGCATCTTCTCCATTACAATTCTCATCAATGTCATTTCCTGGAACATCAAATGCACCCGGATAAACATCGGGGTTATCATCATCACAATCTCCATCTTCAATGGTAACTCCATCTCCATCATTATCTACAATGTTTACAACATTTGGGTCTGTTTCTCCAGCATCAACTTTACCATTTGCGTTTAAATCCTCATCGCCATCACTTAATCCATCACCATCTGTATCAAAATTCAGAGGATCTATACCCAATGCAATTTCGGCACCGTCACTTAATCCATCACCATCTGTATCAAAATTTAGAAAATCAGTTTCACCAGTATCGAATTGACCGTTATTATTTGTGTCCTCTTCTATAGTTGGAATGCCATCATTATCATCATCATCATCTATACGATTGTTAATTCCATCACCATCAGTATCTGCAAATAATTCATCAGAGTCTAAAATCCCATCATTGTCTGAATCAATATCTAAATAATCAGGAACACTATCATTATCAGTATCAAAAGAATTGTCCCCTTCTAATGCAGTTGGATATCCATCATTATCATCATCTGTATCTAAATAATTAGGAGTGCCATCTGCATCAGTATCATCATCGGTAAAAATTCCATTTCCATTCAAGTCCTCTACGTCATCATCTATTCCATCTGAATCTACTGCATATACACTAGGGATAGAAATTATCCCTAAAAGTAAAATTCCAAAAATTATGAATAATTCTATTTGTCTCATAACTTGATATGATTAACTTAAGAAATTACTTAAAGATGATCTATCGTTCTAAATAATTATTACAAGTTAGTTTTTTTAATTATTGGAATTTTGCATCCCATTTACCTTCATTGATTTCTGCAGTCATTTCTTTTGGGGTCTTTCCTTCTACTTTGACTCCTAATGCTACACATGTGCCAATGATGGTTTTTGCAACTGACTTTAATGATGATGCATAAGATTTCTCTAATTTTGTATTTGCTACTTTGATAACTGAATCAATTGTAACATCTCCCACCCATTCAGTACCTGATGCACCTGAACCTTTTGTAATTCCTGCTTCTTTCATAATTAGTGCAGCAGCTGATGGAATGCCGATTTCAATTTCATATTTTTTTGTATCAGTATCAACAATCACTGTAACTGGAACTTTCATTCCCTCAAAGTCTTTGGTTTTATCATTAATTGATTTGATAACTTCCATGATGTTGACGCCAAGAGGGCCCAATGCTGGACCTAATGGTGGACCTGCTGATGCTCCTCCTCCTGTTACAAGTGCTGATACTTTTTGTTCTCCCATTTTTTTATCTCATTAACTCCGAAAATTTAATCCTTACTAAGACTCACTCGATATTTTTAGATAGTTTGCATCTACTGTGACTGGTAGTTGGTATGATGCATCTAACAAGACTACTGTTGCTTCTTCTTTATCAACATCAATTCTTGTAATTGTTGCTTTCATTCCCTTGAATGGACCACCGGTAATTTCAACTATATTATCTACTTCTAATTGTGAAACTGTTGATTTCTTGATAAGATATCCTTCGATATCTTTGAATTCTAATTCTCCTCTTAATTGACCACGAATGTGTCTAATTCCTTCAACTGCCATGTATGCATCACTTGGGTTGACTGCTTCTACTACGACATATCCCTTCAAGTCACTTACCCAAAATACTGATTGAATGTTAATTTGATTGGCATTAGCTTTTGCTTCTAATAATCTCATTACCACTTTTTCTTGTCCACCAGTGGTTCTAATTGCAAATAAGTGTGATTTCATTTCATCATATGATGGAACTTCTTCAGTTGATTGAACTTCTTCAGTTGATTGAACTTCTTCAGTTGATTGAACTTCTTCAGTTGATTGAACTTTCTCTGATGATTTTATTTCTTCAGACATTTTTATCTACCAAATGTGATTACCGAAAAGACAAACTGAATTGTAAATCCAATGGCACCAACTCCCATTATTCCTAACATTACTAATCTAAGGTGTTGTTGATACTCATTTCTGTCTGGTTTTTTAGTCATTTTCATGACATTTACCATGTTTTTCAAAGTTTGCTTAGGGTTTATCATTGGTGGAAATTATTAAGGTGTCCTTATATTCCTTATCTCATGGATCTACTAGTTGCGTATCAAGATGACCCGGCAGGTCACAATATGGCAAAATTTCTTTCAAAAGAAATGACACAAGATGGAAATATTTTTCATGGAAAAAATTATGATTTGGTAATAATCCCAACACCTGCAATTTCTGCTGATTGGTTAGAAGAAAAATATGATTATGATGGATTTGTATTTCTTTCAAAACATGCAGCTGAGTCTGGTGTATTGGCTTTGACTTGTCATTGCACTGGAAATTTCACTGAAGCAAAGTTTGGTGGAAATGATGGACAGATTGCAGTCCCACACCCACATCTTCAAAAAGCATATCTCCAAACTTTAAAGGAGAATCAGTCTACTTTTCCAGAATTTCAAATTACAATTGAGGCAACACATCACGGACCTACAGCATTAACTAAACCATCTATTTTCATTGAAATAGGTACCACTGAAAAACAATGGAATGATGTTTCCCTGTGTAATTCTGTAGCAACCCTGGTTCACAAAGTAATGATACAACCAATTAAAGAAAATCCCGTTGCAATTTGTTTTGGTGGAACTCATTACCCTTCAAAATTCACTGATGAATTACTAGATGGAAAACATGCCCTTGGAACAGTAATTCCAAAACATGCATTAGATAATCTTGATGAAAAATTATTTTCTCATATTATTTCACAAAATAGTATGGCAAAAACTGAACTTTTGGATTGGAATGGATTGGGTCCAAACAAATCTAAAGTAATTGATTTACTAAAAACAACAGACCTTGAGGTAATCAAACTTTGAATCTTGAACAAAAAATATTTAAAAAATTATTACAAGTTCCAAAAGGCCAGATCACAACTTATGGTGAACTATCAAAAGCTGTTGGATTAAAAAATGGTCAAAGAGTTGTAGGAAGAATAATGAACAAAAATCCTTACCCTGTGATTATTCCATGTCATAGAGTTGTAATGTCTACTGGAAAAATTGGTGGATATGCGTATGGCGAACCAGTAAAGACAAAATTACTAAGCGATGAAGGTATTGAAATTAAAAATGGTAAAATTATTGATTTAGAAAATAAAATTTATCGATTCTAGTTCTGTCTTTTTACTTTAATTTCTTCCATCAAAGTTCTAAGATGTGCTTTGTTTCTAACAGTATTTCCACCTACTTTTTTGTAGAGTGCCCAAAATTCTGGATTAGTCAAATCTTTTCTGTCCTTTGCAATTTTTAGTAATCGTCTTAATGCTCTAACTTTTGCAACGTATACTGTTTTCTTACCTACTCTAGCTCCTTTGGCTCCTTTTTTTGAGCCTTGTTTTGTACCTCTTTTGTTTTTCTGAGCTTTCTTTACATGTGCTCTACCTTTTGATGTACCTGTAAATCCTTTAATTCTGATAGTGTTTGCTGTAATTAAACTTCGAATGTTTTCTCTTGTAATTGCATCTGCAATGTCATCTAGATGATCAGTATCAAATTTTATTCTATGAATTCCAACACCTGTGACTCTAGATGCTAGTCTCTTCTTAGCTTTAAGATTAACTACCACTTACACTCACTCTTGCATTGAATATTTTGAACTTTTGTTCAATTGCTTTAACAACAATTTCTTTTCTCTTTTTAGTACCAACACCATGTGCAAATCTTACTCCGTCTATTTTTGGATCTAATTTTTCTAAATCATTCAAGTTGTGAACTAAATTATCTGTAAATCCTGATGGGTGTAATCCTTTTGCTTCTTTTGGTCCACCATATCCTATTTTAACAAGACCTGGTCTACCTCTACTTTTTTGTTTTCTCTGATGATGATCGATACCTTTTGGTTTTCTCCAATTAGTTTGAAGTCTAACATAACGCCAACTTTCTGGTCTTACAAAGTCTGGTTTGTGTTCTTTAACCTCTTGTCTCTTTGCAAGCTTTTCCTTGTTGATCATCAGGCTGGTTCTTGAATTTTGAAATAAATACGTTCCTAGCCATAAATTCTTTCATACTGGAAAGAGATAATAAGGAAATTCAAGTCGGTTTGAAATATCTCATGAACAAGCCTGAGATTAATAATATTATTTTTGGAGGCATTATCCTCTGACTCAAGTAGTAGGTACAGCTGTAACTGACAAGTTTTCATCTCAATTAACTTCGTTTGGGATCAAACCATCCAAAGTCCACCGAAATCTCAGCGTAGATGACATGGTAAAACTTGCAGTTGAAAGAAATGAAGGTGTTGTAAATTCAACTGGTTCACTTTCTGTTAACACTGGAAAGTATACTGGAAGATCCCCTGATGACAGATTCATTGTATTTGATGATGTCACCAAAGACACTATTGATTGGGGCAAAATCAATCACCAATTCTCGAGTGATAAGTTTGATAAGTTATTTGAAAAGATGAAAGCATTTGTTGATAACAAAGAACTTTTTATTTTTGATGGTTTTGTAGGTGCTGATCCTGAAAATCGTTTACCAATTAGAGTGATAAATGATCGTGTTTGGCAAAATCTATTTGGAAGAAATTTGTTTATTCGTCCAACAAATGAAGAGTTGGAGAACCATGAACCTGAATTTACTATTTTATGTATAAATGACTTTGTAGCAGTTCCTGATGTTGATGGAACTAGAACTGACGTATTCATTTTAATTGATTTAACAAAAAAAATTGTTTTGATTGCAGGTACACAATATGCAGGGGAGATGAAAAAATCTATGTTCGGTGTAATGAATTTCCTCATGCCAGACCGTGGAATTTTCCCAATGCATTGTTCTGCAAATACTGGAGACCATGGAGATACTACATTGTTCTTTGGATTATCTGGTACTGGTAAAACCACACTTTCAGCAGACCCTAACAGAAAACTCATTGGTGATGATGAGCATGGATGGTCTGATAATGGCACATTTAATTTTGAAGGTGGATGTTATGCAAAATGTATCAATCTTAGTCAAGAAGCAGAACCTGAAATCTGGAATGCCATTAGACCAGGTGCAGTTTTAGAAAATGTAATTCTTAATGATACCGTACCTGATTATGATGATAACGCCTTAACTGAAAATACTCGTGTTGCATATCCTTTGGATTACATTCCTGGTGCAGTAATTCCAAGTATTGGTGGTCATCCAAAAGTAATTGTATTTTTAACTGCAGACGCATTAGGTGTTTTACCACCTGTATCTAGATTAACAAAAGAAGGTGCCATGTATCATTTCATGTCTGGATATACTAGTAAGTTGGCAGGAACCGAAAGGGGAATCAAAGAGCCAAAATCTGTGTTTTCAGAATGCTTTGGTGCTCCATTCATGCCTAGATCTGCATCTGTTTATGCAAAACTACTTGGTGAAAAAATTAATCAGCACAATACTGTAGTTTACCTTGTAAACACTGGCTGGTCTGGTGGTCCATATGGTATTGGAAAAAGAATAAAGATCAAGTATAGTCGTGCAATGATTACAGCAGCTCTTTCTGGTAAACTTGACTCTGTAAAATATCGACATGATGATACATTCAATCTAGATATTCCTACTGCAATTGATGATGTTCCATCTGAAGTTTTAGATCCAAAAAATACTTGGATTGACAAAGAAGCATATGATGATTCAGCAAAAAAACTATCTCAAATGTTTGTTGAGAATTTCAAGAAATTTGAAAATGTTTCATCTGAAATAATTAATGCAGGTCCTACACCTTCACAATAGACTGTTTTCTTTTAATCAGTCCAAAGATTCCTATTACTAATATAAACAATGCAATAATTCCAATTTGTTTTTCTGGAATGTCTATAATTTCTAATCTATTACCATTTTCTGACAATGAATTAATTTGAATTGTACCAAATGCATCTGTTGTATTTTCATTAACTCTAATTTTAGCATCAATCCAATATTCTGCATTTTCATATATTTCAATAAATGCTTCTTTGTTTGGAGTTATTGTTGTTGTATCTGTTTTTCCATCTTTACTATTAGTAACTGAAATTTTAGCAAAACTCCATTTCTCTGGGTGATTTATTTCAAAGAAAAGTTTCTGATTTTGTTGATTTATTGAAATTGAACCTTCTGTGTAATGTAATAGAAATGGAATAACATATTTCATATCTTCATGAGTAACAATGATTCTCCCTTCATGATCTCCAAAATTTTTACCAGAAATACTCATTTTGATTTCTAAAATATTATCATTAAGAATGTGGGAGAACTTTATGAATTCTGGGCCAATAAATTCTACATCAAGATTATCAAATGTACCTTCAATCAATTTTAATTTGAATTGTTTTTCTGCAATTAGATCATCTAATGATACATTTACAACAAAATTTGGTGGCAAGATAACCAATTTTGCATTAAATGCATTTCCAATATCCAGCCTACCTGCACCTGCATCATGTATTGAAAATCCCTGTCCATAGGCGTCTGAAACAGGCACAACTGTAGTCAGTATGAGTGATTTTATCTCATGATGGTGGAGTTCTGGATTTTTTTGAAGCAATAGTGCTACTGCCCCAGTAACATGTGGTGCAGCATAGCTTGTCCCACTTGTAAAATTATACCCTGCATTATTTTGCGTGGTATTGATGTATGCCCCTGGTGCAACGATTTCTGGTTTTATGTAAAATGGTGAAACTGGACCTCTGGAACTAAAATGTACTACAAAGTCAGGATTGTAAAATAAATGCATAGATGCTTCATTTCCATTTTTTATTGATTCTATAATTTCAAGTCCTTCTTCTCTATCAATTGATACAACTGGAATTTGTGGTTCATATTCTGGTTGGATAAATTCATGAATTAATTCCCCCAAAAAAATTCCTGGTTCATTGTTGTAAACAATCAAAGCTTTTGCACCTGCATCAGCTGCATTACCTTCCTTAATTGAAAAATACAATAACTCTCCTTCAAGATTACTTCCTCTCTCAACAATTAATATTGAATTTTTTACATCAATTTTTTCTAGGTCTTCTATTTTCCCATATCCTCCAAAAACTATTTTTTCTGAAATTGGTTCTAATTTTGAAGAGCCAACCATTGGAATTACAGTATATGGTTTTCCATCTACTTCTAATGTTGCAACTAAACTAGATGTAAGATTGTTGTATGTTGCACCTACCGTGATTGCACCAAAATTCCTACCTGGACTGCCAATTGTTTTTAATCCTGGACCATCATTACCTGCTGCAACAACTACAAAAATTTCTTTTTCTAATGCATTATCAACTGCACGATCAATCTTTGCATTTGTTTTGTTTACACCCAAACTAATGTTGATAATATCTGCTCCATCTGCAATTGCTTTTTCAATTGCTTTTACAATTAATTCTGATGATACTCCTTCACCATCTTCTGAAACTTTGTAAGCAAGAATTTTTGCTTTTGGTGCTACTCCTACTGCTTGACCATCTGCTGCAATTACACCTGCAACCTGTGTACCATGACCGTTGGTATCTAGTGGTGGTTGATCTTTTTGAATAAAATTATACCCTCCAATCACTTTTCCATCAGGACCCCATCCAAACAAATCTGGGTGATTGAAATCTATGCCAGTATCAATTATGGCTATTTTTATTCCAGTTCCATCAATTCCATCCATTCTTGGAATTTCTGTTCCGATGAATGGCACACTTCTCTTTAGATATGTCTGAAATTCATTTTCAGATTCTAAAGGTTGAGACAAGATAAAACCCACTAAAAATACAAGAACAACAGAAAAAATTACCCAATACTTCACAAATTTTCTAAATATTTTAACAAGTAAAAATGAATTGTTGCTAAACCAATAAATGGAATAAATCTTCTACATGCCTCATGGGAAAATATACACTTCCTGAAATGCCATATGCATATGATGCATTAGAACCTCACATTGACGCAAAAACAATGGAGATTCATCATACAAAGCATCATCAAGCATACACTGACAAATTAAATGCAGCTCTTGAAGGCTGTCCAGCTGAAATTCAAGAAAAAGATATTCTTGACATTTTAGCTGACATCAATTCAGTCCCAGAAGACAAAAGAGGCGCAGTTAATTTCAATGGTGGTGGTTATGATAACCACAGGTTATTTTGGAATAATATGAAAGCAAACGGAGGCGGAGAACCTGGTGGATCAATTGCTGATGCAATTAAGGATTCATTTGGAAGCTTTTCTGACTTCAAAGAGAAATTCACATCCACTACAGCAGTAATTCAAGGCAGTGGTTGGGGATGGTTAGTATACAATCCTTCAACATCTAAAGTTGAATACAAATCAATGCCAAATCAAACTAGTCCAAGAACTGAAGGATTAGTTCCATTGTTAGGCTGTGATGTTTGGGAACATGCATACTATCTAAACTACCAAAACAAAAGACCAGTCTACATTGCAGCATGGTGGAATGTAGTTAATTGGGATGAAGTAGAAAGTAGATTCTCAAAAGCAAAATAAAGTTAAATCTTTATTTTTTATTTATTCATTTTTTTGATTTTTTCTAATTTATCCATGAATGAATTTATAACCATCTGGGAATGGTTTGTTGTAAATGAGTGAAGAACAAGCACAGCAAATGATGCAGCAAATGCAAATGCTTGAAACCTATTTTGCAGATTTATCTCAAAGAGAAGGCACTTTTATGAATATTTTCAGAGAGGCATCAGCTGCAATTGAATCCATAAAAGCTCTTAATTTGAAATCTGAATCAGACACACTTATTCCAATTGGTATGGGAACATACATCCCAACAAAAATTTCAACTAATAACAAAATTGTTTTGAATATTGGTGCTGGTGTTGCTGTGGAAAAAGATTTTGCTTCAGCTATTAATTATCTTGAAGCACGACTAAAAGAAGTTGAAGTTGCTTTACAGGATACTAGTGTAAAAAAACAAGATGCTGCAGCAAGATTAGAACAAGGAAGAGAGCAAATTAATCAATTAATGCAAAGTACAATGCCACCAAAATCTGGATAACAACATGTTTGAAAAACTTCGTAGTGCATTTTCTGATGCAGCGAAAAGCCTTGGTGAAAAAGAACTAAATGAAAAAGATATTGAATCTATTCTTTTTGAATTAGAAATTTCTCTTTTAGAATCTGATGTGGCAGGTGAAGTAATTGATGAAATCAAATCTGATTTAAAAGAAAAACTGATTGGTTCTAAAGTTAACAAACATGAAGTTGAAAAATTTGTTAAAGTTAGTTTAATTTCAAGTATTTCTGCCTTGTTTGATGCTGTAGAAAAAGTTGATTTGATTGAAAAAATAAATGAAAAAAAGAAACAAGGTCAACCTTTCTTGGTCTTATTTGTTGGAATTAATGGAACTGGAAAAACTACATCACTTGTAAAAATTGCACATTTACTACAACAAGCAAAATTTTCTATTGTAATTGCAGCCGCTGATACTTTTAGAGCTGGTGCAATTGAACAATTACGTGAACACACTAATAGACTAAATCTAAAACTTGTTGCACAAAACTATAATTCAGATCCTGCAGCTGTTGCTAGGGATGCAGTATTGTATGCAAAATCTCACAAAACTGATTGTGTGTTAATTGATACTGCTGGAAGAATGCAAACGAATGAAAATTTGATGCAACAAATTGCAAAAATTACCAAAGTTGTAAATCCTGATATGAAAATTTTTGTAGGTGACTCTTTAGCTGGAAATGATACCGTAAACCAAGCACGTGAATTCCATAAACATGTACAATTCAATGCTTCTATTTTGACTAAAAGTGATGCAGATGCAAAAGGCGGCGCAGCTCTGTCAATTGTCAAGGTCACCTCTACCCCAATAATTTACCTTGGAACTGGACAAGAATACCCTGATCTAAAACCATTCAGCAAAGAGACTTTTCTAAAAGATGTGTTTGGTTCATTAGATGATGTGGACATTAAGGAATCACCAAAACCTGAACCACAACTAGAATCACCAAAACCTGAACCACAACTAGAATCACCAAAACCTGAACCACAACTAGAATCACCAAAACC
>SPKZ01005044.1_pt1 | contig 20964 bp, 43 predicted proteins | sample 2456571 | NCBI WGS metagenome assembly SPKZ01 (sample SAMN11192286, study PRJNA482655) | marine metagenome | biome: ENVO:00000447; feature: ENVO:00000244|ENVO:00000211|ENVO:00000569|ENVO:00002023; material: ENVO:00002151; isolation source: ocean water from marine abyssalpelagic zone ... | reverse complement strand
GCCCATTGCTGGTAGCCATCTGGTCATCTGATACGCCGCTAGCTAAATCAACAAGGTTACAAACGTCAGTGAAATACCCGTCCTCACCTGCTACGTACTTATAATAACCAAAAATTAGCCCGCCGCCGACACCACTAGACACACCGGCAATTTCTATATTCCGAGCATCAAATTCTACATTAAGCCCCTCGAAGAATATTAAGGCGCTTGGATTTACACGAAGGGTTCCTGTAAGCTTGAGATTATTTTCATTCGTGAGCGTCATGTCTGAGTCAGTAGCAGCTAGCTCTCTAGCGCTATAACTCAAGACAAATGCATCGCCACTAGACGGCAGCACATCTGACGCCCTATTGTCTGAAGTCGGGTCAATAAAGGGATTAGTATCCCATGGATGGGCAACAGTAATCTGAGAACCCGATACCGCAGTAATTTTTCTGTGCTGTAGCTTAGCGTTTCCTGTCCGAATCCATAAAATTCGTCCAACATCACTACTCGCTAAAGTTATCCCAGAGACATTAAAGGTAGTTGACCCCGATGTCGGAGCCCCGTCAAATGTCCCAGACTTGTAGGCAGTGGAATAAGTAGACATCTATACCACCTCCACTGAGCAAGTGTTTGACTTTTCGACCACTAAGATGGCAGCCAATTGACATACATCTTTTGTTTTTGCATACCCCATCAACCACCTCCAAGGACAGCTGCTGGGTCAACGCCAGCCTTCATGCATGCTTGCGCTGCAAACAGTAAAAGCGCAGATGCTGCTTGCGGGTTACTATGAATTTCTGGTTTGAAAACTTTGTTTTCTTGGCGAGCGCAATCATCAGCAATAGCTGCCTCAACACACATGACTGCTGCTAGCTTACAAAGTTTGCCTTGGTCTGCTTCTTGGTTTGCCACAGCACGATAGTCTTTATACCGGAATTGAAGTTTGTCAGCTGTTGGGTGAAGTCGGCGCTCGGTTCCATTGTCGCTCAAGTACTGAAGTACGTACTCAGCTACAATAGGGACATCCTCTTGGCTACGTGGATCAAAAGGCTGTGACAATGCCATATGCACTAAGTGCAATTGGTCAAAAGTCTCAGAGAAAACTGGTGCTTCATTTTGATCAGAGTGGGTGATACCCATCGTAAGCTCCACATTGGATAGATGTCTGATGTAGGATATCGTGAAGCTTATGTTTTATTTTGTCTGATCAAGCGGGTCAGACTTTTTAGATTTGTTGGTAATTAAATTAAATATCCACCATACACCATATACCAAAAGTGGTATGAAGATGCTTGCTGCGACTAGTTCGCCGTACTCTCTGAGCAGCCAAGGAAGTATCATGAATCCGACACCTGCTGCGGCTATAATTGCTCCAGATCCATACGGCAGGACTGCAGCTGCTCGTATAAAGAATCCTCCAGTGCCAGTTGCTGAAGATAATATGGAAATTGATTTCTTTTTGGCTAGCCAGATAAGCAGTCCAAATATAACAATCACAATGCCAACAATCTGATACATGAGGCCATCTGATGCAGTAACTTTATCTGCTTCACCACTATTGGCTTCGGCACCCTTCTCTGTTGCCTTGGCTGTGGCTGGTGTCTTTGGAGGATTGGGTTGCTGCGCTTCAGCTGATGAAAGTGCTACCTTGGTATTGGGTGGAACTGTTAAGTCAGACGGAAGTCCGGTTACCTCTGCGGGTAAAACCATTTCTTCCTCAGCCGTTTCAACATTTATATTTGCTGCGCGTGAGAATCCAGGGGTTGAGCAGGCAGCCAGAAATAAACATATGCATGCAGCTGCCGCTAAAATCTTCATTTCTTTCTGACGAGTTCCAGTGGCGGCTTATCTGTTTTTGAAGGGATGGCCATTGCCTTGGTTTGCTGAATACCTTTGTTGGGGTCTCCATCACCCTTGCCTTCTTTGCCCGATACCAATCCGCTGGCAAAAGCGCCAGCTGCAGTAATCGCAACGGTTCCAACAGCATAGCAAATCCAACGGACAGCGGGGTAGTCTTTTACCTTTTCCTTGACTTCTTTGATCTCTTCTTGCTGCTTCTCTTGTATTGCTTTCGCTTCTTTGATTTCGGCATGATAATCTGCTACCTCGGAACGAACTTCGGATATCTCATTCTTGACAGATGTGATCTCTGGTATCACAGATTCAAGAATCGCTGAAGATACAGCTAGCTTAATAACGTCGAGACTGTCGGTGTCACTCATACTATAACTTCAGTAAAGATACGCCCTTCTTTACGATAATATCGCGCAACCACTTATCCGCTGAAGGGTATTTACGGTTAGTAATTGGAGATTGAACAGTGTTTAAATATTCAACCTCGGATTCCAATGACCCAACGATATCTAGCGTGCGCCTTACTTGTAGGCCACGCTCGTCATACACTGGATCGGGAGAAAGTCGGATGCTTAATTCACGCAGCGCATATTCAGCACATGCTCGCTTGAGATTGGTTGGCACAGCGGCGAAGTCATTGCCCAGTGAGTCTACTGCGTTATCTCTAGGCCACTCCAGTGATTGTTCGCTAGTCTTGCGCGTACCAATAAAACAAAACGTGCCGTCTAAATAATCGGTGGCACGAATTAAGGCAGCTTGCTTCAGTGTTTCAGATGCCGCTGACCAAGTGGTATTGTTGCGATCAGAAAAATAAGCATCTGCAAACGCTACATCAGCGTATGTGTTCGAGTTGCTTAAACCTGTACCATCTTCTGGGGTGAATGCCATGTTTTGATAACCTTGTAATTGATAAGGTAGGGCTCTCAAAAATAGTTCAAGTAGACTCGACCATCACTTAACCTGTCTTGACCTTAAGCCCTCAATGGTGATCACCAGTGTTTCTGTGCCGACTGAACCATGTCTAATGGTAAACAGCCTTGTATCTGTTGATGCATCAGTTGGTTGAGTCATAGGGTCGGTTCTCATAATAACCTTAGTAAAATCAGATACATTAAGCACTGGTTCACTGTCATATGTAATGAAATCTGGGCCATTGCGTTGAATGCGGAACTCGCATGAAGATACATCAGATCCCGACTTAACGTAGTATGAAAATTCTGTTTCATATTCAGTAAACGGTATGGTATCTCCGATTATAATTATTCTACTATTAACAGGAAGTGTTACATCATATGTCTGATTTCCATTATCAACTATAGATGATCCACCAACTAGACGGGGGTCATCTGTTAAATCTGAAGAAATAAGCGTGCGGCCATATCTCTGTTTGTTTCTTCGTAAACGAGAAAGAGTAGATATATCCTTAGTAAAGGATGGTCTTGTGGCTGTAGTGGGTAGATTTCTACCAAGTTTAGACACCAGTAATTTCCTTCTTCTCATCAGCACTGAGAGTAGGCCATATCTCTTTAATTTCAGCGATTACCGATGCACGGCGTTCGTCCCTCTGACGTTGCTTAATTAAAGCATCTTGCTTACGTTGCATAGCAATAACTTCTGCCAATGAAGCCTGCTTAATCTTTGGACCGTTAGGACTGACCTTTGCAGGAGCTGGCTCCTCAACAGGATCTTCCTTTACTGGCTCTTCGGTCTTTTCTTCTTCAACCTCTTCTGCAGGTAGTTCGTCACCACGACGGAAGTCACCTACAACTTGAGTAACATCTTTGCGTTTAATGCTGGAGTCACCCACCAAATTTTCAACGGCTTTCATACTGGGCAAACCATCACCAGTCCAGTGATCGTCGTTTTCTTTATCAAGTTTGCTTACAGCTTCGCGGATATCCATGTTTGGTTTTCTTTTCTGTATATAAAAATCCCTTGGTATAGATCCCCTCTCACAAAGGACGGACCTACACCAAGGGAGACTTTTAAGCTATCTTAGCCGTTGGTTTTGAGGATAGCAATCTTGACGTTCTTACGAACGAAGACGCGATTCCAGTTAAGAGCGTTAGCCAGCTCAGCATTGCTTGGGCTGACACTTGCAACGCTTGCACCAGTCCATGCAAAGCCTTGTGGGTGGATAGCGAACTGTTGGCGGCTGACCAAGGTCTCAACACCACCACCATTGCCTTGCAGCTCTTCGCGTTGGAATGCCATTGGATTCTTGGCAGGAGCACTGCCGAAGTAGATGGCACCAGGGGCGTAGAGGTAGCTGGTGTAGGTGATGCGCTCGGCACCAGAAACGGCTGGGCAGCTGTCAGAGACAATTACGCGAGTACCCATGTAGGTTGGGATCTCACCAGCAGTTTCACTGTCAGGAATGAAGTCAATTTCTTCAGCCTTGAGCAGGTTATGGTAAACAGCACTGTGAACAACAACAGCAGCCAAGTCGCTAGACATGTCACCCATGGTAGCTTTGGCATCGATAAAGTTGCTGACAGTGAACAGTTCAGCGGCAGCGATAGGACCAGCAGCATCATTTGCAACGTTAACGACCATATCGCTATTGTCGTTTGCTACGTTGTCGGCTTCTACACCAGCCATGCTGTTGATGGCGAACTGGTCGTATTGAGCGCCCCAGTATTCAGCAATCAAGTTACCAATAGCGAGCATTGGGTCTTGCTTGTTGATCATGGCGTTCAAGTCAGCAGATTGCCATGCACCGTTACGGTTGTGGCGGGTAGCGATTTGCTTGCCAGTGGTGATGCCAGCTGGAGTAGCTACGTCAGCAGCGTTATCAGTGCTGATGTTAGCTTCGGCAGTGTCCAGTTGATTCCAGAAAGGAATAGCAACATTTTCACCGTCGCCGGCTAAGAAGCTAGAAAGAGTGGTGTTTGATTGGAAAATGCCGCTACCCCAAAGGGCAGACTTACGTGTAGATTCCTCAACAATGTAATCCAAGAGGATTTCATTATCCAATACTAAGTCAGGAAGACGAGTTGCAGACATGGGTTAAAGTTTCCTTCGCAGGAGCTATAGGCCAGCGGCTGCTTTCAAGCGAGCTGCTAGCTCTGGGTTTTCTTGTGAAATACGTGCGGCTTCAGTCAAGTTGTAGGAACCAGACTTCTTATCAAACGGATTTCGCTCCTGCGAATAATCACCTCCTAGTGACCCCGTCGAGTCGCTGCCTTTCGGCTGCTTCCACCAATGCTTAGCAACTGGCTTCAAACTGTCAAGCCACTCGGAAGGAGTTAAAGGAGTTTTTGCGTCTGGTCCATAAAGAATGTTGCCTGAAGCATCTCGCGCCACCATATTTTCATTCTCATCCAGAGAGAAAACATTTTTAGCCCGAAGAATTGCATCCTCAACTGCAAAGGATTGAACCTCTGCTTCTATCGCTGCTGAACGAATAGAATCGACGAGAACCTTTTCTTTCATTTGGCGAGTGATAGCTTTTGCGCTTTCTTCAGCTTCGATGGCACGTTTTTCAAGTGCGTCAAACTTGGAGTCGTAGTCAGCCTTCATGCGTTCTGTTCGACGTTCTAAAACATCTTCCAGTTTGCCGTCAGCAAGCAACTTCATTTCTTCATCTTTTTCGATGCGTTCCATGAGCTGCGTGATCTTATCGACCCCGCCAAAATCATTCAATGAATCCAACTGCCCCTGCAGCTGATCCAATTGAGATCTGGCTTCTTGCTTTTCTAGTTTCAGTTGGTCACGGTTTGCCTTCAAACCTGCGACTTCTTTTTCGATGGCTGCCTGAGTGGCCTCCGCGATTTTGGCTTGTAACTCTTCTTGAGTCAGCTCAATTTTATTGTCTTCCGACATTTTCCATGCTCCTGCATATTGGAAAGTTATGTATGAGTTGTGCTACTTACCGACCTTCGGTACGACGCTCAAGCTCATTGAGTGAAATCACCTTGTTGGCTTTTACAAACCCGTCAAGCTGGATCGACCCTTTTTCGTATAGTTTAAAACGAGATGGGCCTAAATATTCTTTCTGAAAAGTAGTTGATTGATTATCAAACCACTCACTGAAAGAAACATCACCCTCTTCAGACACCTCTTCTTGACCTCGTACCACAGGTACAGTTCTTGATCGGCAGTTAGGGTGAGCTGGTGGTCGTTGGCCTTCTCCTACTGGATAGACCGTGCCATCAAGTGATGCACAGATTAATGAAGTTCGTGCGTCGAGTACTGAAACCCAGCGCACTCCAGAAATCCTATTTCGGTTTGCTTCGTAAATTGCTTCTCGCGACATCGTCACTGCGTGTGTGTGGGCTGTCCTTGAGAGCTTACGAATCTCGCCTGCCAGCTTATTAAACATTCCATCGGAATACTTATTTGCTGGTGTGCCTACTATTCGTGCGACAATGTCCTTATCTGTAAGTCCTTGGCGGTATAGGGTTTCTATCTGAGTTCTGACCTGAGCAAGGCCACGCCGACGAATCTCTTTTTGCCAATCCTTAATCCCACCCACTTCAGACATAGGTGTATTGACAATCCTAGAACGCATCTCAGCTGCTGGAGGTCGCTTTAGGTTATTGATATTGAAATGTGTGTTGAATTGCTGGCGAGTGAAGCCCCACTGAATGCGTGCAATTTGTTCCAAGTCTGCCAACTGTTTGGCAAAAACTTCTTTGTATGCATCGCCTTGGCGCTTGCCGATTTCATTGAGTAGCTTCGTTAATCGTTCTGAAAGTCTCTTTGGGAGTCGATGTGTGCCTTGAGGCATTGCTCCCAATCGGCGGCTGAGAAGAGATCGGAGCGAAGGAAAGATAGCAGCAAAAAGTGCCACCGCCTCATCTGATAAGCTCTCTTGTGCTTGTTCTTCTTCTGTTGACTGGGTTATAAACTCATCGAAAAACTCAGCCATGGTCGAAATTCTTATCCGTTTCTTTGCTTTGTTCTCGCTCAAAGTTGCGAAGCAGTGATTCAAGAACTGGAACAAGTTCCTCGCCTTGAACTTTAATTTTTCCTAATGGTACTGTTTCTGAAAAGGCTACGTACTTACCGTCTTGCATACGCTCGACACATAGTCGTGCTACGACATCTCCGTCTGGCAGCATTTACTCTTCCACGCCTCCGTTATCGTCTTTCATCATGATTTGATTTAACATGTTTTCACCAAGTGGCTCTTCACTTTCAATCTCAGCCACCTCTTCATCATATTCCATATTGGTAAGCTCACCCTTCTTCATCAACTCATGGAGTGATTTGTTGGAGAGTGGAGCACCTTGGTTCTTAGCTGCCATGTAGTTAAGCAGATCTTGACCAAACATACGTTGTTCAACGAAGTCAAGATTTGGTGATACAGAAACTTCATCTGGATTCAGGTTTAAGAAGCGAGCGCAACTGCGAAGAGCGTGGGCTAAAGCTTGGCCTGCGTTGATCGATAGGGTTACTGCGTCAGCTGTTTGGTTTTGTAGGCGAATTCGTAAAGCATCACCAGACTCAACACCGTTGCGTGCTGTCTGAATGAGGGTTGCGCCGTACTTGCCAGCCTCTTCAAAGTCATCCATGATGGCTTGGCGCTGGGACTCAAGACCTTTGCCTTCAACATCTAGGAATCGTGCTTGGGCGGTTGGGTCACCAAAAGTCCAGACAGTGGTTGAGCCGATAGCTTCAGGAGTTTCATCGCCGTCTGAGATACCTGAAATGACGGGTGTTGGGTCACCTGTCATAAAGATCGCACGACCGTAGCTGGCACGCTTGCGGAAGATGTCCAATGCCTTGCGAGCAATAGGTGCCATTGGTGCAGCATCTGGATCAATGTCATTGTTCTTTGAGCCAGCTACGACAAATGGGATGTAGGTGAAAGCATCGCCAACTGTTTCAATTTTTACCTCATCGATTAGCACTACTTCGGTCTGCGTGCTGTCGTCAGTGCCGCGATCTTTCAATTGATCCATCTGTGACTGACTGATTCCTTGCCAAACCTGAACGTAGTACTCACCTTCAAAGAAAAATAGCACACGGTAGCGATGTACCAGAGCACGCTCAAAAATATTTCGCTCGTCTTTTGAGTTGTAGCTTTCATCCAAAACGACCAGATCCAAATGGCCTGAACCACCATTATCAATTTGAGGATCTTGTTTGTCTTCATTCCAGTTAATAATATCAAAGGCATTGTAGCCACGGATGTATGGGTCACCGCCATCGCTCGGAGCGTCAGTCAGCAGCCCATACCGTCCGTATGCTACCGTTTGGCCAATCATGTTTTTGAAGAAATCTTGTGCTGGAGTGCCTTTGCCGTCCATCGAATCAAGGATGTATTCCATGCCAGCTGGAACCTTAATGTCCACTGGCTTGCGAGTGATCATCCCAATCATGTTGTTGTGGGTTTGACTGGTGAAGTCGGGCAGCTCAGCAAAGCTGGAATAGAAGCGATAATGTGACAGCTGTTTGTTGGTGTCCGTCTCGGCAGCCATCGCTGGAGACATGGCGAGGTAGTCCGTACCTTTACGCTTTACCTCTTCTTCACCTTCCAGTACGTCTTTGATTTTGCGCCAAATATGAAGGTGACGATCATACAGAGGGTGAGTATTCGCTACGGTGGCAGTCATCGCTTATGCTTTCGGGACGGAGATACAATCATGATTTCTCCAAAAGCTATGAAGTGAGTGACACACTGCAAGTAGAAACGACCTACCAGCCAGTGATAGCACGCTTCTTCATGCGAGAAGTACGAGCCAAAAGTCGATATCGCAATGCGTCGGCAATGTGATCTTCCGTGTCTGAGTCGACATCCTCTGGCTTCTTAACGTCGCGAGGTAATGATGGCAGTGTTCGGATGCACTGAACGCAGGTGTCGAAGAAGTAGAGACCAGGGTTGTCGTTGTGGATCTCAATCTCTCTGATTTCTCCATCAATCAGTTGTGGATCTTTGATCATTGGTCGAGCATAGTATAATGCATCGCGCATCATCTGCCATCCAAGTGGCCGTGTGTTTGGACCCTTGTTCGCTGCCTTCCAGAATACGCCTTCCTTCTCCATGTCGGTGGCAATACAGTTGCCATTCTCTGAGTTGTAGATTGCTGCGTCAGCTGGGCCAGCTAATACATTCGGACCATTCTTCTTATTAATATCATTATCTATTTGCTTAATGGCTCTGGCAATGTTCTTTGCTAAATCTTTGTCGCCAACATTAGGCTTGCCTGTCCAGCCATATCGTTCGCGAATGACAAACAGGTCGCCACGCTTGGTTTGATGATCTCTTCCATAAGAGTCAGTCCATGGGGTGCCATCTGATTCCGCTACCCAGAGCGTAGCATGTGGTTTCGTTGAACCCCAGTCAAAGCAGCGATCAATCTCCCATCCCTCTGGAATGCGGAATGGCTTGACGATATTATAGCGTGCTTCAAATATGTCATCAAACATGCCGCCACTGGTTATGTTCCAAGAGCCTTCCAGCCACGCTGCACGTAGCACGGGGTCTTCGATTGACATCATGTTTTGAAGATAGCTGATGTCATCTTCACTGACGAGATGTGGGTTGTCGAGCATGTCCACGCGCAGGTGTGTGCGGGTGTTGCCTTCATCATCTTCGTAAATTTTGCCAGCTGCTGTGCGGTTAATGAAGTGTTCTTTAACCCAGTTATTCCCTGGTCCACTTGGGTTGGTGGTAGCACGAATGCGCTTCCTGAGCCCCATGTTAATAAATTCTTTCGGTACACGCGAACAGGTTTTCATCTTCACGTAACAAGACGGGCTTGGCCAGTTGGTTAATTCTTCCCATCCAATCCACGGATATTCGTGACCGTGAAAGTTGAGGTAGTCATCTTCCCGCATGATATGGGCGAAGTAAAGCGTCTCGCCATCTGGGAATGTCCACTTCTTTTCCTGCTTATTGTATTTAGCTTTAGGGAAAATTTGCGGGAATAATACCTGCGACTTTCTGATAACGTCCTTCAGCTGAGGGAAGGTCTGACGAAATAAGATGCCATTCCAAGCAGGGCCAAACCCTTTGCCTACGTCTGAAAGATAGTCAACGAGTAGACAATCAGTCTTACCGCCTCCACGATTGCCGTGAATCAATAGCTCAAATGCTGGACAAGATAAGGCTGCGGTTTGGCCACCTTTGTTGGGCGACCATACGACTCGTCGTGCTATGTGAAAGCTCCTGTGTTACCTCTTACCACTGAGGTATTGGGAGACTTTTTCTGGGCTGCCGCGCAAGAACATTTGCAGTAAGTTTTCAACAATGTCTTCGTGTGCTTCGTAAAAGTTTTCATCGATTAGTTGGTGCTCACTTTCATCGGATACGCTTAAAACATGCGTGCGAAGAGCTGATGTTCGGCTGTGGAAACAGTGACAAACTTCGTGTACAATAGTGTTTCGCAGCTCCTCTTCAGTTGTGAATTGGCAATAGTTGAAAACAATCGTTGGATTTCTTGAATAGCGACTTGGACATATATTGGCTCCAGCGCATTCGTCACCTTCATCTTGATATACCTCAACAATTGGTCGGATATGGTCCATTGCCATAGCCTTTAAAACTTGGGTTACCCCACGTTGACAGAACTTTTCGAACTGACTTACGTTCATTTTTTCTTCTTCGCGCTAGAGAGGACTCGCTGAATCTTATCCTCGGTTGACTCGTCATCTTCAGCAGCTGACTCCCACTGTTCGTGGTTGTGAACAACTGATGCGACCTCAAGAATGGGTCGCTGGTCTTCTTCTTTTTCTTCTGGTTTGTCAAAGATGCCCAACTGCTTGGTCACCTCAATGAGCACTTTCTCACTACCACGCTCAATAAACTCAAATATCTTCATGCGAACGTAGGCTGAGAGGAAGTGTTGGCCGCTCTCTAGTTCGTGCGAGAAGTACTTGAATAGAAAATTTTCGTCGATGCGGATGGGAAGATCAGTGTCACCATTCACTACGCATGCGATGCCAATTGGCTCAACTCCAGCCTGCGATAGCTTGGTAATCATCTTAGTAATGTGTTCGGCTTGAATAGGATTATTGCGTAATAAATCCAAGATTCTATCGTGGTCCTCCACGATTTGCACATCATTCTTCATAATCTTCCTCTGGCTCCTGCTCAGGAAACAGCTGCCAATCCATCAGCGACTGCACTCCTCTCTTAACGGTATCACTGGATGCGTCAAGCTGATCGGACATAATGTCAGTTGCTCGTTCGGCATACTTCATCTGTTTCTGCATCAGCTTTTTGGGCGTATAGTCCTCTTTACACAGAAATTCATCCAGTGCGCTGTGGAACATTGCTGATGATCGGGTGTGGTATGAGGTGCGGCATCTGAGTGCGTGTAGCTGGGTATCGATGAGTCCAGCCATCACAATCACTGAGCAAGTCTTGCACTTGTTGCGCCTCATGGCCAAGTACACATCTAGGTGATTGATGATCATGAAGTTGTGATCAACCATGATGGCCGCAATCTTCTCGCCCTTTTTGATCATGCGATCCCAGTGATCGATCAAATCCCTCTTGGGTCTGCGTGTGTGTCCAAGAGTATTGATCGCTAGCAGTGGCACATTGTCAATGCGATGCACTCGTTCCAAGTACACACTGTTGTAGATTTTCTCTTGGTCTTTACGCATGAAGACGCCAAGGTATTTGATTACCTTGGGTCATCAAGTTAAAATGGCGGCGCGGGGCAGAATCGAACTCCCAAGGCTGTTACGCTCGGCTGTTTTCAAAACAGCTGCCGTCACCAGTCGGCTTGCCGCGCCATGTATGGCAGATAGCAGTGGTCCCGACCCACAATGCCGAAGCATCCAACGGATTAGCAATCCGTGCCTGTCACCTGACAGATTTACTATCTATATGGAGTCAGAGTTGGGATTCGAACCCAATGCTCACGTTTTGCAGACGCTTACCTACCCAGTAGGAACCCCGACATATAATGGTGGCCTCAGACTCGAACTGAGAACTCTGGATTACAAAACCAGTCCTTTACCAATTAAGAATAACAAGGCGTAAGAAAAAAATTTCAAAGAAAAACCCTTGGCTTTTGACCAAGGGCTGTTTGAGTATCTAAAATTTAGACGTATACCTCAGCAGCAACCCTCGTATGTAAAGGTCGAACATGATGTCGTAAAGCTGCTGGTGCGTAAATGTTTCATTGTGGTTCGAAGCTTATGGTTAATCCTTACATGTCAAGCTTTTGTTCGCTTCAAATTATTGATGGCATCATGTATGGCTTCGTCCAGACAGCATCCTCCATTGTAAAACCGCACTTCAAAGTCAATTGTTCCATCTTCGTTTGCTGTTGCATTGTAAACGTCATCGTATGGGTCTATGTCTTTTTGGTTAATGATTTCCCAAATAATGCCACCAATGACGACAGCATTTTCCAACTCGCCTTCATCTACATACTGCTCTTCTGCCATATAGTCGTTTGAAACATCATCTTCATATCCATGATAAATCGCAACTTCACGAATAGTCTTGCCAGTTGATCTCAGAGTTCCTTTAACATGTTGATGTTCGCTCATTTATTTGTTCCTTTACTTGGGTCATACATAATCTTGCCTGTGTTGGCCTCGACTGAAATACATCGGTCGTCATACATGGCAATCATCTTGGGGTCTTTCTCATTCGTCAGTTCGACCATCTCACTAATCTCAGTGTTGAAGTGTTCTTTGAGCCAAGCGCGAATAACAGCTTCTGTTTCTTCGGGTGGCGTGAACATCGGTGACATGCGTGCAGTGATGATCTTCACCCGCTTGCCTTGATGTATGAGTCGTAAAAAGATTCGGGCGATTGCTGGAATAGGTTTGCCGATGTGTTGTTCTGAAACCCATCCGTGATATTCGGCCAGTGTGCCGTCGAGATCAAATCCGTACCATCCGCGATTATCCATTACTTGTCCTCTACGTCAGGTAGATGATTATTGAGCACGCTGTCAATAGGAACAGTAGGGTGACCATGTCCAACTTGTTCATTGGGGACATAAAAGTAGATTCCTAAAATAATACAAATGGCTGCAGCAAGAGCAAAAACGCCAATAAGGATTTCAATTGCTAGCTGAGTGATTTCGTTTGATGATTTCACAGTTCGATCATCTCCACATTAAAGCCGCAGTTGGTGGCGAATTTGGTGATACGTTTCTGCATGTGTTTGTCGATTGGCATACTGCAAACTGCTAGATCGTCTACCCAGGGGTACTTCATAAAGTGAAGATCTTTCTTGTAGGTTTTCTGCGTGAGGTCGGCTGCCCACACATTGTTGTTCGGTGTCAGTCGTTTGGCTACGCTGATCTTTTCCTGTTGTTGGTTGGCGGCTGCCGTGATAACGTAAAGAGTTGGCATGTTATGGTCCAGTGAGGTAAGTGATTAAAGCTACGATCAGGCAAGCCAGTGCAAGGATGCCAAAGATAGTGTACGTTGCTCGTTCGTCGTTTTTCAATTTTTTCTTTCCACAGTCACCACTAAAGTGCTGCCTTCGTGTTGGTGTTCGAATTCAAGTGACTCACCTGAATCAAGATGGTGGTAGCCGATTAGAGCAGCCGCCTCAAGCATGTCTTCTTGGAATTCATGTGAGGTGACCTTCTGATGCTCGGCAAAGAATGCCCAGTCAATCTTCATATCCGATTTCCTCGCAGTACCATTCGCCGTCATCGTTGAACAGTCTGGTCATCTCTTCCATGCTTTCTTTCAATGCAAAGACAGCTGACTCAGGATCGGGTCGGTATGGACCTTCGATGTATGTGTCGTTCAGGTCGATGTGGGCATACCAACCTTTGTTGGTGTTGTGGGTTACTTCTACTTTCATAATGTGTCCTTTCTTGGGTCACATGTTATGGCTGATCTGGAATGTCAATATCCAATTCGTCAATTTCGAGTTGCTTCAGTCGAATTACCTCAGCAAGCTGATTCTGATCGTCAAGGAGCTTCTGAAGTTCGTTGTTTTTCAGTTTGCGCTTGACCTTTAATACGCGAGCCTCTTCAGCTGCTATTTCTTCGGCGTTGTCTTCACGCCATTGTTCGTAAGCAGCCATCTTGGCTTCATGTTCGCTGACAATCTGGTCATAGTGAACTTGGGAGTAAGCCATCACACAGAAGTCAATTTCATACTTGTCTTCACTGACAGATTCTACGGTGATGGTGCTTGGCTCAAATTGCCGTGCGCCACAGTGCTCTTGGACTGCTTCAAGAATAAAGTCCAGGGGTAGTCGTCGGGCATTAATCTCAACGGTTTCAAAACATGAGTGGTTGGTTGGTAAAACTGGCTTGTCCACTATCGGCTCCTTCGTTCAATCTCGGCAATCTTGTGTGCCATCCATCGGCGCATAGTGGGGTGCTTCATCCATTGTGCAAGCATCTGAGAATCGTGGATACCCATTTGATGTTGAATGCGTCCCATCCCTGGTCCGTAGATGCTTCGGTGTTTACCGTCAACAATGAGTGTTGATACCATGCGCTTCTGGCGATATGCCATTTGTTTGTTGCTGACGCGAGGTGTGGCGTACTTGTCGAATACTTTCTTATTCATCTTCGATTCCTAATTCATGTCGGACTGCGGATCTGAACTGCTCTGATGCAACAACCTTAAGGTGATACTCTTCTTCCCTCTTGGCGATCTGTTCTTTTGTTGGCTGATATTTGAATGTCAGCTCGATATAATAATCGTAAATTTCTACATTCACTTTTTCAGGTTCTATTTCGTGATCCTGAGCAACCTGCAGTATATCTCGGAGTGTACAGTCTCTTAACTCAATCTCTTTTATTTCAGGCTTGCGATTGACTGGCGATGGGTGCTTGGCTGCTGGATGCATGCGGCATATCCGCTCATAGACAACATACTTCGCTGCTTCAGCTACAGCCTCCAGTTGATCCTGTGGAACTGCAATACCAAGCATGCCCTCGACGCATTTTCGAATTGCCGTTTTGGCTTCATGTTCGTAATTCACGTTTTTGGTCCTTTCGTTCTTGCCAGATTTGCTGGCCTGCTTTCCATGCATCGACGACTGATGATGGGAGAGATCTTAGTTCGCTGACATGGAATTCCATGTAAATGTTGAGGAGCAATTGTTTGTGTGTCACACGCTGGTAGTCAGTTGGCACCGCCTGTCTCCTGTATGTGTTTGAGGTGATGGTGGTAATCTGAACGGGCTTTGGCTAGATGGTAGAGACGTAACCATGCATCTATTTTACATTGCTGTTGTTGGTTGTCGGCAATTTGCTGCATGACGCGACGGTTGATTTCATCAAGAGTTTCTTCTGCTTCAAAGTCAAAGGCAAGGATCTCTTCTTCGGTGCCAACATACCGAAAGTTCTCCAGCTCTCTGTCTGGATATGCTTTGCGTATCCGGTATTCAGCGTCTTGTAGATTTGATGCCTTCAGATCCTTCTTATACACGGTATGTGTCTCAATGACTTTCTGCGGCGTTTCATCAATAATCAGGTGGTCATCCCACTCTGGCTGATAGGGGTGCTTTTCAAAGAAGGTTGTCAGTGGGTCGGTCATGCCTGTTTCCTTAAGATAATCACTCCCCTCCCCAAGTGGTTTGGGGAGCGACCACTAGCACACGCTAATGGATTTGACATAGGATTGTAACAATTCTGTTTCACTTGCTTTGCTGACCAAGGTAAAACGTCCTATGTTTTTCCTACTCAGCAACACACTGAGGGGGAACTTTATGGTGAGCTGATCTCAAAAATCTTGGGCCATTCTGCTGGCAGATCATCTTCATATACTTCTGGGAAGTCTTCAATGTGATACTTGCCGAGATCTTCTGGGCGTATCGTGATTTCTTCAGTTGTCGCAGACTTCATACACATCTGTCCATGGTCTGCGTATACATAGACCAGCGTTTCATTAGGCAGATCCTTGATGGCTTCTTTGAGCTGTTTAATGTTCATTGTTATGCTTCCTTATTCGATTGACTAATTGTCGCTTGGTTCCTTCATCGCTGATGCCCCTCTTGCGGCAGTTTTTCTGCAAGTCCCATTTGGTTTTATGCATCATCCAAACCGTAACATAGGCTTCAACTGATTCTCGAATACCCAGTTCATCTATTACTTCATTCAGCGATATCATCTTCACCCTCTGGTATAACGTGGACTTGTGCGTCCGTTGGAATGGCGATTGTACTGCCGTCCAAAAAATACAAGACAATTTGTGGCGCGTTCGTGATTCTTGTGTGATACACTCCTTCAAACCACATCGATGTGCCGTCAGCATAGAGCACTTGCACTGAACTGGTGGTGAGTGTTGGGTCGGGGGCAAAAAGTACAACCAGCAGTACAATGATTGCCGAAAAAATTAATGCAGTTGTGACAACTGTTCGGTTTTGTTTCATTTTCTTGCCCAGTCTATGAGGCTTAGTACTGCCATTGCAAGCATTCCCAAGCCAGAGTAATACAGATCAGCCTGAATGCATTGCATGGCAGCAATAATCCAAATCGCTATGGTTATTTCTCCCAATGGTCCGGATTTCATTGCGTCAATTCCACCTTACCTGAAAATGGTCGGAGTCCTTCAACAGCCTCTTCTGGTGAATTTGCTCCAAGCTGCCACCCAAGACGCCCACTGAGGTCATAGGTGTGCCAGATGTCCTTGCGGGAATTGGTCTGTAGTTGATAAACACAGTCCTGAAACTCGGAAGATGAGTCTTCGGGAACCCACAGTGATCCAGCTTTTAGCTCAGTGTGGGACGGGGTGGTTGGTGTGATTTTGATTTTTGTTTTCATTGTTTCTTCTCCAGATCAATGTGTGTGATGTGCTCTTCGATGGATACTATTTCGCCATTAATATATGCACGGTGAAGCAACCCATCTCTGAAGTATCCCGATAGGCTTCCAGTACACTTACGATTTAAAACCTTGCCTCCAAAATCAAAGTATTTGGGTCCATCGTGGTAGGCTTCAGTGATTAGGCATATATCACCGTTACTGCACTTAATGACATCACCACGCTTCAAGGGATCTTCTTTTTTATCTTCTTCCTTTTCAGTGACTTTCTCAAAGCATCCATGCTCAACCCACCATTGGGTCAAACTGTCTCTTGCTACCTTAAATTCGCCCAAGTCAAAGTCGACATTTATTGCGGGGATGTCGTGATCAATTTCAATAACAAGCCCAGAAGCGCCAACCTCTGCATAACCAGAAATTGCATCATCGCCTTCAGATCTCGTCACGACGATCCGGTCACCAATACTGATGCATTGAACAGACCCTTCCACCTTCTTTGGTCCATCAACCATGTCGAGCTGAGCAATGTGTTCGATGAGTGGTCGTTGGTGTTCTGCCTTCTTGGTTTCTGGTAGGACTGTAGCAAAAGGTTCGCTTTGAGTTTTGGGAACCAATTTGTGTGCTTCCCCCTCTTCCATTTTGAAGACTTCGGGGTAGACCCTTTTACGATTCTTCTTGATTGCTATGAACACCGAGTTGCGGCAAATGGAATTTGCAAACTGAATAGTCAGTGGCTCGCCGTCAATTGACAGCTGAATGGTGTCGGTCTTCTTGATCTTCTTTGGGAGGTTGTGAATAGAGTATGTGCGTGGCATGTTGTTTCCTTTCAGTCCAATACTTTGGTGATAGTTTCATAACTTGAGTAAGGGTCACTTATACCCTTCATGTTGGCGTAGATGATTTCACCATCTTCAGTTTCAAGATCTGCATGTGAATATTCTCCAATAACGGAGTTGCTACTGTTGTACCGAATTACATCTACCACTTTAACTCTGCGCAATCCATTTACCGAAACATGTTTGCCAACCAAATCTTCTACCTCCTTTGAGGTAAACTGCGGTGGTTTGTTTAGATTGCTTTCACTTGTGTTAACACTTGCTGAGATTTCCTCAATCTCATCGTCAGTTGGTTTGGTGGATGTGATGTTTACGTTAACTGGCTGACTGAGTTGTTCCAGCTCTGCCTTCTGTGATCGATATATACATATGAGGAATTCCAATCGTAAGATGGTGTCCATTGACTGCCAGATGCCAGAGTCTGGAAATAGGTTGTCAGGTAGCATGTCTCGCACCTGCTTGTACTGGTTGGCGAGAGTCTCGTTGACTTCTGCCCTAATGAGCTGTTGGCGCTCTGGTGGCAGTTGGGCGATTGCTTCTTGTAGGTTCATTTGATTTCTTCCTTCTCAAGTTTTTCAATTAGTCGTTCGATGTCTTGCACATCAACCTCTGAACGGTAGCGGTTGAGTGAAGTTAAGATGATGTCAGTGCCATCGGTGAAGTCTATTTCGATTGATCCGAGGTTGTCATAGCCATCGGTATATGCCGATATGCCTTCGACACTGTATCGACTGAACAGTGAGTGGAGTTCTTTGAGGAATTGTAGTTTGTGGTTGTTGGTCATTCTTTCTCCATATGCCTATTGTTTTAATGGTGTGCTTCAGCAATTCTGTTTTCAGCCAACTGAAAATAGCTGGAGTCTGTCTCAATGCCGATAAATTTTCGTCCAGTGTTAGCGCAGGCTACACCTGTTGTTCCGCTACCCATAGCAAAGTCTAAAACCGTATCCCCCTCATTTGTATAGGTTTTTATCAAATACTCCATGAGAGCTACTGGCTTTTGGGTTGGGTGAAGCCCTCTTTCACTTTTGAAGTGCTGAACGGATGTTGGTCTACGGGTCGTATCGCCACCTTGATAGTTGCGCTGTTTTGATTTGCCAAAGGTTGGGGAGTGGCCATAACCCTTGGCGCTATTGGTGGGGGCGTGCCCAACCGTGTCTTGCGGGTTATATGTTGGCTTTCCCTGCCCCACAAAAACACAGATATTTTCGTGTTTCTTCATAGGCATATACTTAGCTTGTAAGAATCCGGTGGCTCTGTTTTTGTGCCAGACCCACTCATACTTAAACTGTCTTATGTTGCTCATAATAAGAGCTGATGTGAAAGGTTGGCTTGCAGTCATGACAATAGCAGCATTGATCTTCGCAACATGGCTGATTGCTGACCACATTGGCTCAAATGGGATGATGGAGTCCCATTTGCAGGCTGTGGTTCCGTATGGTGGGTCGGCAAGTACCAAGTCAACACTGTGCTTTGTGAGTGTTGGCATAACATCAATACAGTCTCCGTGATATAGCTGGTAGGTCATTGCGCTGCCTTTATTGCTAATGTGTAGACGACTGGGACGAATACTATTCGTGAGGAATATCCCAGTGTCATGGCGTACTTGAGGTCTTCAACGCTCTTCAGCATCTTGTCATCGTGGAACATCATATAGATCATACCTTCTGGGCAGACTGAGGTGAGTGGTAAGCCAGTCGGTGTATTGCTCTCATCTTCCTCATCCCGTATGGTGTACCACTGGTCGCCACTTCCTATTTTTAGGGTGGTTTTCTCTGGTCGGAAGTTGGCTTGCCTGAGATGGTAGATCATTCTTTCTCCATCCGTTCTTTGATTTTTGTGATCTTTCGCTGGATGTCTTGTATAACGATCCATCGACTATCTTCAAATTCAATGTGTCCATCTTGAAAGTTGAAGTCGATGGAGTCAACATACCCTTCCCCGTCGGAGAATACTTCAATCCCATCCACCTTATGCTTCTGGAAAACTGCGAGGAGGTCTTGGAGGAAGTTGAGGTGTTTGTGGTTGTTGGTCATTTTGCAATCCTACTGAGTGAAGGTTAATGTGCCTTTGAAGGGTGCTAAACCTAATACTGCATCTATTGCTACGGTGCACCCCCTTCTGTGCTCTCTTCCCGAACCTTCGCCACTGCTAATGTCGATGGTGTGCCATCTGTCATGAGCTTTGATGAGCATGTATACAGCATCATCCGGTGATTCAGGGTCAGTATTAATCCAGAGACTTCCTTCTTTTAGGAAATATTCTTCGTCCTTATGTTCGATTTTTACAATGGTCATTCTATTTCCTCCTCTGCATCTAGGCAGTTTAGGATACTGTCAATCTCTTGCTGGATATTCTCAACACTCACGTGAGGTCGGATTTGTTCATGGTCGCTGATGCCATATTCGTTGAGGACCACATAGGGCTGGTCATCTGCTGGTCGATGGCTGATCATTGCCACTCGGTGGGCGATCATCAGTTCCTTCAACTGAATGAGGAAGTCGACTTGTTTTTCGAGTGTCATGGTTGTTCCCCTTGATACTTTTTAGGCCAGACGATATCTGGCTTGGTGAAGTCATCAACTGACATCCAGCATATTTCCCGTGCAATAATCTCAACAATGTCTTTGGCCGATATGGATTGCTCTGTGTCAAACACTCCAAGCGTGTTGTTGAGCACCACCTTATCAAGCCACCGCTGAGAGTTGGTGTGTTTGCCGCATATTTTGAGGAGCCAGATGGCTATCCATTGGTCATACTTATCACTATCTGGTTTTGCTTCCTGCCACTGACGGAGAGCGTAGATCCTTCTCAGTCGTTGGATGACGGTGGTGTCATTGCCGAAGTGCAGTTTGCAGGCTCGGATGGCCAGCATGTCTTTGTCTACTTTTTTGCGGTTCATTGCTGGTCCTTATTGATGTCAGATAGAGTGCCATCCCAAGAATCAATAACTAGTGATTTGATGTGGTAGGCAACTGGTGGTTGTTTGAAAGGTCTGTGATAGCCCCACCACTCTGATCCGTCATACTCCTCGCGATGCAACATTGACTGGTCACTGAAAACAATGATGAGGTCGGAGGCAATGTTCTGACCACCATAGCCATTGTCATACTCCATATCAGCTAGCTTGGTGAATTGCTCCCAAGTACACTGGTGACCTGACTTTTCAGATCCAATGAAGATGATGTCTTCTGGGGTGTAGCCCCGAACATGGATTTCGTCTTTGGTTTCTTCTAGGAGGTTCATGGTTGATTTCCTTTCTTGGCTATGGCTACTTGATCTATCCAATGCTCAACTTCATATGCCTTGCTTTTGTACATAGATATGAGCCATTCCACTCGCTCTACGGTATCACCGTCGCGCCAGCACTTGGATCCTGAGAATAAATCGTCAGGCAAGAGCTTGATGATTTTTCTATACTGATTGGCAAGTGCCTCATTGACATTGTTTTTAATTTCTTGCTGCCGTTCTTCGGGTAGCTTTGCGATTGCTTCTTCTAGTCGTTTCATACGTGGTCCTTTCTTTGTTCCACGGTTGGTTGTGAGAGCTACTATGTCAGATGGTAGCTGGCGTCAAGAGGGAGTTTTTTTGTGGCCTTTTAGGGACTGAATCAGAGGGTTTCCTTCGTCAGCG
>SPKZ01004404.1_pt1 | contig 21004 bp, 16 predicted proteins | sample 2456571 | NCBI WGS metagenome assembly SPKZ01 (sample SAMN11192286, study PRJNA482655) | marine metagenome | biome: ENVO:00000447; feature: ENVO:00000244|ENVO:00000211|ENVO:00000569|ENVO:00002023; material: ENVO:00002151; isolation source: ocean water from marine abyssalpelagic zone ... | reverse complement strand
TCCATTAATTCAACATTCTCTATTCCATTAGAACTATTATTCGTTTTCTCAAGATTAATCAATGGCAACACAATGGAATATCGCGTTCCTTCGCCTAATTTTGATTTAATATTTATTGTCCCTTCAAGCTTTTCTCCAACAAGCGTGTGAACAATATTCATGCCCAGCCCTGTACCGCCCCTTGCACGTTTCGTTGTAAAAAAGGGTTCATACAATTTACTCAAAGTATCTTTAGACATGCCAAGCCCATCATCACTGTACTCAATGATGATGTCATCGTTATCGACTTTAGCTGAAATCGTAATGGTTCCGTGATCTAATTGCTCAAAACCATGTAACACTGAATTATTAATTAAATTAGTGTAAATTTGATAAAAAACCCCAGGATAGCTTTCTATTTCAATAGACTTTGGCATTAAATTAATAATGTTGTATTTTTTATCAATGGAGCGGCGCATGCTCGTCAGTAAATTATCCAAGTGCTGACTCAAATTAAACTGCTGTAAATGCTCCTGATGTTCATTAACTGAGACTAATTTAAACGACTTAATCAGTTGAGCCGCTTTATCTAAACTGGTTGCAATTGAACTTGTTAAGCTGACCGAAGACTGTAAATAGTTCACCAGTGCCGATTTGGTGAGAGCACCGTTCTCTATCTTTAGCTGTAATTTTTCACTACCAGCTTGAATATGAGTCACTGCAGTATAAGCCAGTCCAACTGGGGTATTTAACTCATGAGCGACCCCTTGCACCATATTACCAATCGCGGCCATTCGCTCAGATTTTACCAACTGTTGTTGTGTGCTTTGCAAATCCTTTACCGTTTGTGCCATTTTTTGATTAACTAAGACCAAACTGGTATTTTTATCTTCAATTTCTTGGCGGAAATTTTGTTCTAATTCAATTTTAATTTGGCTTTGTTCAACCTCAGCACTGAGTGATAATGAAAACTCTTTAGCATGAATCATTTGTTTTAAATTAGTTTTAGTCTGATTCAGCGCTGAGACCATCGAGCCTATCTCATCGTTGTCATGGCCGATACGCCGCTCTAAAGCCAAAGATTGGTCAAGATTATCAAAACTAATATTTCTCGAAAAATTTGCCATAGTCACTAAATGTCGAGTCACCAAGTAATAACAGATAAATAAAATGAACAACGACATTAGCGTTGTTTTAATCCCTTGATAAATTAAAATGATTATCGCCTGATCATAAACATCGCTATATAAACGACTTAAATCAAGTTGAATGAATACTTCGCCGATTTTATTATTTTGACCATCAATCAATTTATAAATTGGAAAACGATGCTCTATAAAGTCGGTTGTTAGTGCTTGACCTGATTTTACTAAGGTATTATGGATAACACGATGGTCTTTTGGGCTCACATAACTGTCATAAACAACAACAAATGCAACATCTTGTTGGTTGAGCAGCCCAATGATGACACTCTCAATTTGCTCAATATTGACATCCCAAATACTCTTACTCAATGAAGCAGAATAACTTTTTTCAATTTGAACTAACCGTATATCCATTTCAGATAAGCCATCGTCATAGAATAATTTTAATTGAACAACGGTAAAGGCAAAGGTAAAAAGAGAACTCGCTAACATCACGAAAATGAGCAACTGACGCGCAATGGTAAAGTCAGATTTGAAGTATTTTGATGAAAATAGCCCCATCATTTTAATGATCATGACAGCAGTATTCTCGGGAGGAGGAAACAAAACGAAAAATAAGGTAAGTGCAGGTGTAAGTAAACATAAAAATCCTTTTAAATATCTCTTCGTAAATCCATTACCAAAGAGTCCACAACTAATTTTATTATAAGCATTTACCATCAATTCAATCAAGTAGAAACTAAAAAATATTACTCATCAATCAGTAACTTCCATAGTGAGGGGAATTAATGAGAATACATTTTATGATTCTACCTGCCGTAATTCTCGTCTTAGAATTTTTCCAACCGTTGATTTAGGTAACATATCAACAACGGTTATCATTTTAGGCACCTTATAGGGTGTTAACAATGACCTGGCCCAGCTAAAAAGTTCTTCGATATCAACATCAGCATTAACCGTAATATAGGCGCAAACTTTTTCACCAGTACGTGAGTCTTCACGACCAATCACCGCTGATTCCACCACGTCAGGGTGCTCCATTAACACTTCTTCAATTTCGTTTGGATAAACATTAAAACCAGAAACAATAATCATGTCTTTAAGTCGATCGACAATCTTAATACAGCCATTCTGCCGTTTGATCCCAATATCGCCAGTTTTAAAAAAACCATCATCACTCATCACTAGCGCAGTTTCCTGTGGCATGTTCCAATAACCGGCCATCACTTGCGGACCTCGCACCACAATTTGTCCCTCTTCGCCATCGGGTAGAGAATGATCATGTTCATCCCATATTTCCACTTCCGTGCTAATTAATGGTTTACCAATAGAGCCTATTTGCTCATTGCCCGGTTGATTAAAACAAACAACCGGTGATGTTTCAGATAAACCATAGCCTTCAGTGACTGAACAGCCCGTGATTTTTTGCCATGTCTTTTCAACCGGTAAAGATAAAGCACTCCCCCCGGAAATCGTTAATTTTAAAGCTGAAAAATCAATGTTGTGAAACTCTTCATTCTGGCTTAAGGCAATAAATAAAGTATTTAGCCCTGACAAGCCCGTGAATTTAAAAGATTTCATCGTATCAACAAATGTATCGATATCACGTGGATTAGGAATTAAGACATTAAGATTACCGTGACTGAATAACATCACCATATTCACCACAAAAGCATAAATATGATAAAGCGGTAAGGGGCAAATGAATATTTCTTCACTATCGACACACCGCTGCTCAATCCGGTGATACGTTTGAGCACTATTACTTAACACTCCACGATGAGTTAAGCAGGCTCCTTTTGCGACCCCTGTGGTACCTCCGGTATATTGTAAAATACAAATATCGCTCAATTGACTTGTACGCGGTTGTAATGACAAAGACTCTCCCGCATTAATCGCATCAAGCAAAGATGTACCGACTTTTGGTTGATAGATATTCGGCTGAGCTAAATCCATTGGCTGAGTAGAAATAACGGTAATGATATCGGTTTGTTCAGCAATTAACACATAATTGTCTAACAAACTATCTAAGGTTATTAATGCCTTAGCGCCTGAATCCTTAAATTGATGTTGCATCTCTCGTGGCGTATATTGGGGGTTTGAATTCACTAACACCAACCCTGCCCGTAACGCCGCGTATGCAGCGATCGGATATTGGATAATATTGGGTAATTGAATAATGATCCGATCACCCTGCACTAAACCCGATTGCTGTTGTAACCAACAGGCTAACTGATAAGATTTCTGGTCAATTTCCTTAAACGTCATGGTTTGATAAAAGCAGTGAAAGGCGGGATTATCTGGGTACTTAGCTAAACTATACTCGATAAAATCACCCATATTTTTAATGTTCTTGTGTATCAATAAATTACTCATCTAAAAACCTTATATAAATTTTCATGACATCAGCACTCCTGTCTGCTATCAGGTATATAATTTAAGTATTATTGATAATTTCATCATTGAATGGGTAATTCGCGCCAATTTTTTATCTTTAGCACCAATGCGTACTATTTAGGATGCAGATGATTATGACGGTACTCCCCAGGCGTCGTATTGGTCCAGCGTTTAAAAGCACGATTGAAATTACCAACACTGGAAAAACCAACCAGATAGCCAATCTCACTTAAGCTAAGATGAGATTGAACAATATAATCTAAGGTTAATTTGTGGCGTGTTTGCTCTAAAATATCTTTATAACAAGTGCCCTGAACATGTAATTTACGCTGTAAATTTCGTAAACTCATCCCTAACTGCTGCGCAATCTCCGCCTGTGATGGTGCCCCGAGCGCTAAAGACTGGTGTATTTTATTCTTAATCACATAGGTTAGATCGTGTTTATCGATGCGAGATAAAAACTCATCGAGCATTTGTTCATGGACTTGGGTTATTAAAGTATTTGAACCGAGCAACTGAGTATTTAACTGTTTTAAATCGAAGAATACGAGTGTTTTCTCTGCATCAAATTCAATAGCACATTTAAAAAACTCATTTAAATAATCGGTGTTATAGCTTGGCTTTGGAAAGGATATCGTCATTTTTATTGGGTTGAGCTCAAAAGCAACCAACTCTCGGAGGATGTATAGCACGGTTGCCAAAAATGTTTCGCTCGACTGTAAAGACATCACTGCACGACCAGTACTCTGATGTTTCATCATGATCATTTCAAAAATCACTTGCCCACCCTGCTCCAGTAAACTGAGTTTGCAAGAGTTAGACACGACCCGTTTATATTGAACAATTCTTGCTAATGCATCTTGTAAGCAGCTTGAAGACATCATCGCATATCCGAGCGCATGAAACATACCCGGGTGAAACTTTTTGGCCACTTGAATCGAAAAGTCATAACGACCGCTTTGTTCATTACAATAAAGCAATAACCCCGCAAATTTATCAACATCAACTCTTGATTCAGGATCTTTAATTAAATTGGGATCAATATCGAATTTTTTAAATGCTTTATTTGTATCAATATTAAAGATTTCCATCGCCCTAGAAAAAGGAATAATCCAACCGCTTATTGTCGAGTAATAACCAATCGCCATAATCTATTTATCCAGTTAATTAACTCCTTTAATTATAGAAGATAAAAAAACATCTATACAACAACGAAATAACCCATATTTATTAACAACTTAAAGTCAACCAGTAAAGAAAGACAAAAATTTGGCACATATTGCGACAACTTAGTTCACTCATCCACATACAGTTAATACTCAAAAACCATTAAAAGTGAGTAACAAAATGTCTGAAAAAAACAGTAATAAACGGTCATTTTTTAACCTTTGGGTTATTTCAACTATCGTCGCTAGTGTATTAATTAGCCCGTCAATATTAGCAGCTGAGCTCTATTTTGGTGAAAATGACGACATCATTTTACAAATAAATTCCCAGCTATCTATCGGATCCAGTTGGCGACTAGGAGATCCGGATCCACGATTCATTGCGGCAGTTAACGGCGGTTCAGGGGCGACAGGCACCACCGATGATGGTAATTTGAATTTTAAAAAACACGATACTTTTTCAAAAATAATCAAAGGAAATCATAGTTTTCAATTATCAAACGATACCTTTGGCGCTTTCATGCGCATTAAGTATTGGTATGATAAAGAGCTCGATGATGAGAAACGCTATCATGGCCATTCAAGTAATGGTTATATCGTCAATACCAAATTAAATGACCAAGACTTTGCTGATTTTTCAAAGTTTAAAGGGATCCAGTTACTTGATGCTTATCTTTATGCCCAGTTTGATATCGGGCCAATGCCAATAGATTTACGGCTCGGTCGACAGGTGATCAGTTGGGGAGAAAGCACCTTTATTCAAGGCGGTATCAGTTCAGTTAATCCATTTGATGTCAGCGCTTTTAGACGCCCAGGAGCCGAGTTGAAAGAAGGCTTGCTTCCCGTCGGGATGCTTTATCTCAATCTCGGATTAACCGAGAATTTGAGTCTTGAAACCTTCTACCAATATCAATGGGAAAAGACCCAAATAGATGGTTGTGGTACTTATTTTTCAGGGGCTGACTTCGCCGCCGATGGTTGTAACGCCGTCACCGTAAAAATACCCGATCAAAAGGCCTTACCTGCTGGACTCGCCGCTTTTCGTCGTGCTGATGTCGAACCTGATGACGGGGGCCAATATGGTATTGCACTACGTTATTATGCGCCCGCATTAAATGACACCGAGTTTGGGCTTTATTATCTAAATATTCACTCAAGAGTACCAATGATTAATGCTGTACGGACCGGTATTCCTGGTAAATTTGGAATAACAGCACCTATTTTTGTCCCTCGTTCATTGGATAGCAGCCCGGGGCAAGCGATGTCGACGCTAAATCCCGCTTATCAAATCGAGTTTCCTGAAGATCTAAAATATTACGGTTTGAGTTTTGCCACCAATATCGGCGGTTTAGCACTATCTGGTGAAGTGTCCTATAAACCCGATACACCAGTACAAATAAATGGCGCTGAACTGCTAAACGGGGTGTTATCTGAAAACGCGATATTTAGGTTTACCCCTCGATTAAAAGCCGTTGGATATGGCCAAGTAGCCAAGGGTTATGATGAATTTGATATTACCCAAATTCAAATTACCGCCGTGCAATTTTTTGAGCGAGTGATGGGTGCTTCACGTTTAACGTTGATTGGTGAAGCCGCGGTAATTTTAACCGATTATATTAGAGAATCGAACCAACGTTACGGTCGTAACTCCGTCTTTGGTATTGCTGATTTTAATCTCGGTAACGGCATCAACTGCACCAACCTCGTTGCCGCTAAAGCCGTGGGCAGTGATTGCCGCAGTGACGGTTTTGTCACTAATTCTGCTTGGGGCTATGTGATGCGCGCCATTTGGGAATATGATGATGTTTTTGCTGGGGTGTCTCTCAAACCGGTATTGAGTTGGAAGCATGATGTTAATGGCTATTCCCCGGCACCAGGCCAACAGTTTCATCAGAACAGTAAAACGTTAGGCTTATCTGTCCAAACAATATATCAACAAAAATATTCAGCCACTATCGCTTTCAACTCCTACAGTGGCGGTAGCCATAATGTCATGGCCGATAAAGATTTTGTTTCACTAAGTTTTGAGATTTCTTACTAATTCCCGTTACTAAAAGAGCGAATAAATTATGAAAAATTCAACATTATTTCATGGCGTAATACTGACTAGTTTAACCCTGCTTGCAGGCTCGGTCATCGCAAAAGTATCACCGGAACAAGCCGCTGAACTAGGTCTGTCACTGACGCCTGTCGGCGCTGAGCAAGCAGGTAACAAATCCGGTAGCATTCCCGCATGGCATGGCGGTCTCACTCGAAAAAACTCAACAGCCAATAAAGACACCGGGCGGCCAACTAATCCTTTTTCTAACGACCAACCTTTGTTTGAAATAACTAATCTAAACCTAGCGCAATATCAGGCTAACCTAACCGCAGGCCAAATCGCGATGTTTGCAAAACACCCTAATTATAAGATGCCAATTTATCCAAGCCGCCGTAGCGCAGCTTATCCAGAGTCTATTTATGCTGTCATTAAGAAAAATGCAACTCGGTCACAATTAGTATCTGGCGGTAATGGCCTTGGTGACTTTGATACCACTATCCCTTTTCCTGTGCCACAAGCAGCCCTTGAAGTGGTTTGGAATCATATCACCCGTTATCGCGGTGGTTCGGCTAGACGTGTCGGTACCACAATTCCGGTGCAAGCTGACGGCTCATTCGCACCCGTTAAAATTACCGATCGATTAGTGTGGCCCGAATTTTTAAGCGGTGGCCGCGATGCAAAAAAAGATAACAATGTACTATTTTATTACTTACAACGTATTACCGCGCCCGCTCGATTAACGGGCACCGCATTACTGGTGCATGAAACCATTGACCAAGTTAAAGAAGCACGCCGAGCCTGGGTTTACAACTCAGGGCAACGTCGAGTTCGCCGCGCTCCGAATGTAGCATACGACGGTCCAGGAGCAGGCACCGATGGCTTAAGAACCACCGATAATTATGACATGTACAACGGTTCTCCCGATCGTTATGACTGGAAGTTCAATGGAAAAAAAGAGATTTACATTCCTTATAATTCCTATCAATTACTCGACACGGATCTTAAATATCAAGACATCATTGGTACAGGATTCCTCAACCCACAGCATGTCCGTTATGAATTACATCGGGTGTGGGAAGTGACCGCAACGCTAAAAGAAGGTTCTCGTCACATTTATGCACAACGAACTTTATATATTGATGAAGATACATGGGGCGCATCGGTGATTGATCATTACGATGGTCGAGGCGAACTGTGGAAGCTATCGGAAGCTCATAATATCCAATTCTATGATGTTGAAACCCCTTGGATGGTTGCTGAAACTTTATTTGATTTAAACTCAGGTCGTTATTTAGTGACTGGATTAAGTAATGAAGAGCCTAAATTTATGGTGTGGGGCGAACAAGTGTCACGACGGTCATTCTCATCGGCGGCATTACGACGCATGGGTAGGTAAACAACAATGAACCGAACATCGCAGGATATTCGGTTTCCGCGCGGGCGACACACCGATACACAAACAACTTGGAATGTTGCCTTATATTCAAGCAGTAGAAGGGTTAGTAGTATGAGTAATATAGAACAGATTAAACAATCAGCCGAATATCAAGAGCTGATGCAAGCATTGCAAGCTTACGATCAAGCAAAAGCACGAGCCGCAAGTGAACGGGTAATGACACGAGCTAGCGATTCCGGTAGTAATGAAGGCACTATCGGTGGTGCGACAGGAGAACTGCCAAAATTCCCATCATCATCACTGCCTCAACACTCCGATAATAGTGCTTTAACGGCTCGCCAAGATGAAATTGTCGAAGCCCAAAATGTCAATTGGTTTGCCTATGACAAACTCGATGGCGCCGTTGTTCATGGCAATATGGAAGCACAAGATCTACTAGATAACACCAAATGGATGCTCAAAGGCACCGATGAAGAACGTGCACAACATGCCCATGAAGATGATTTTGGCGTCGATGATGCTCATCCCGGTGAAAATGCGATTGATATCTACGAAGCAGTTCCGCAATATGTGGCTAAGAATTTTTTGGCCTTTATCGAAGCGCCAAACATTATTTCCGCATTATTACGGATGCTGGCCCTGATTTTTGAAAATATCTTTAATGGTGATTTTAGCCAGCTAAAATTTGAAATAATTGACCCCGTACTCATTGGTTTACCTGCGCGCAAGGCCCTTAATGAGGAAGAATTGAATTTTTTCCCCGACGATGATCAGCGTTATCCCAAACCAACTTATTATCATGATTATCGGGATGATGACTTAATGGGTTGGTTACAAGTGGCACCGATGGCACCACTCTATAAACACCTGTCACTTTACACTGAACATTTAACCAACTTCCCCGTTACTAACGAGATGTTTAAACAAGTGTCGCACTTTAGACAAGACGACCTCGAACAAGCCATGCTTGATAAACGGGTCTTTATTGCTAATTATAATAATTTTCACCCACAAACAACCGCCGAAAAACCCAACCAAGCCTATGGCGCAACACTCAATGCCGCCCTCGCTTTATTTGCAATCCCTAAAAACGGCGGCAGCTTAAAAATCATTGCGATTCAACCTACTCAAAATAATCAACCGTCAAACTTCTTATGGTGGTTAAATCGTACCTTCGGTGTCAACGATAACAACAATCCATGGTCGCGAATTCTAACCCCTGCAGATGATTATTGGACATGGCAAATGGCTAAAAATACCGTCACTACCATGAGTTCAATGTCAGGTGTGGTTGACCATTTATCCACCCACCTTTATTTGGGGCCGATCCCTATTGCATTTTATCGTAATATCCCAAGTCACCATCCACTAGCGGCTCTACTCGATACGCATTTAATGTCCTTGGTGGGAAATAATTTTACGGGGATATTTAAAGATGTTGGTACCAATTTTAGCAGTGTAGATTTTGGTGATGGTTATCATGGATTATTAACCGGTGCAATTTCAAATCTGTCTGGTTTTTCCAGCGAAAGTTTTGTCAATGCCACGGTTGCACGTGCCCAAGAATATCATTTTATCGAAGACAGTACGCCACTTGATCGTTCACAAGATGATGATTACGCTAAAATTCAAGATTATGCCCTCCATGATGATAATCAGATCCTGCCGATTATCAAACGTTGGGTCGGTAATTACCTCAGTTTATATTACAGTAATGACACCGACGTTATTAACGATTATGAACTCCAAGGATTTTTGAGCGAAACCACCAATCTTGGGCAAGTCAATGGCTTCCCTGATAATGCAACATCAATTGATGAACTGGTCGATATCACGAGCCGGATTATTTTCTGGATGAGTACCAACCATGCATTAGATCGCTTCCCATCATTTTCAACAATAGGCAGTCTAGGTTACTACAGTAGTCGTGTTCCAGGCCCTGGTGAAGTACATAATAAAAATGATTGGTTAAATATTTGTCCGACCATTAATGCTGGTTTAGCCTTATTTGTTTTCTCTCGTATTTTCGTTGATTTACCAACCGATTGGCATCGCTCATTAGGAAAATATCCTCAGGGACAGTTTATGCAAGATCAACGCATTTACAGCCATTTAACCAAATTTCAAGACGAGTTAAAAGCATTAGATGACGAGATAAAAACCAAAAATGAGGCACGCCGTTGGGGATTCGATTTAAGAATGCCATCAACCATTACCGTCAGCCCTTGGAACTAATTGAAGGATATACATCATGTTAAATAAAAAAATTGATCGTCGCACTATCATCAAAGGTACTGCTGCTATTGCGGCGGTTAGCACTCTCGCCGCTCAAACCAAAATGGTATCTGCGATGACCCCCTCTAAAGAACAAGCGGCGGCGAAAAAACAGATAAAAACCATTAAACAAAATCTAAGTCCTAACGAGCAATATATTTACGATATTGTTGAGCGCCACACCAAGCGTATTGCCGTTATCACCCCGCCCACCATCGAACATTTCACTAAGGAATTTGTTGGTGTATTAGGTGCCGATTTTGATTACAAAGGAACCTTTCCGTTAATTGTTGGTGAACATGAAGTGATGCGCTGCTTTATGAATAATATTGGCCAATTAACTTAGTGATGGATTCACCTCCCGGCTCATCCCCGTGGTTACGGGGAACACTTACGCTCTGGATCGGGAGGATTGAAGTAAACAATAGCGGCCTTGTTCAGGGCAGATAGACTAAAGCTTAACAATTAACTTACCTTTATTTTGACCGGTAAAGAAAAAATTCAAGCCCGTAATCGCTGACTCTAAGCCTTCTAACGTATGGCTACGATGCTTAATTTTTCCTTGCATCACATAAGGAGTAAGTTTCTCTAAAAGTTGTGGTATGTCACCAAAGTGATCTGGCATAGTAAAACCTTGTATGGTCAATCGTTTTTTGATGATAGGGATCCAGCTTGGCGCCAAATCTGGTTGTGCTTTCGGATAATCAGCAATCATCCCGCAAACGACAATACGACCATGGGCATTCATTCTGTTAACGACATGATGCTGGATTGAGCCCCCGGTATTTTCAAAGTAAATATCAATACCTTCAGGAGTTAATTGTGCTAACTGTTCGGCTAGGTTTTCCGATTTATAATTAATGGCACCATCAAAGCCTAACTCATTGACTATCCAATCGGCTTTGTCAGCTGTTCCTACGATACCAATCACCCTCAGGCCTTCCGCCTTAGCGAGTTGTCCGACAATCGATCCCACCGAACCAGCCGCACCAGAAACCACCAGCGTTTCACCCTTTTTCGGTTTTCCGACGTTGAAAAGTCCTTGCGTCGCGGTCAAGCCTGGTAGAGCAAATATTGATAAAATGGTCTCATCTGTTAGTGGCACTGTCACTTTATTTAATCCAGCACCATTACTTAGTATATATTGTTGCCAACCCATCATGCCCATCACTCGGTCACCAACGTAAAAATCAGGATGATTACTCTCTACCACTTCACCAATACCTGAGCTACGCATCACCGTACCTAGCTCAACGGGTGGAATGTAACTGTCTGGATCTGGGCTCATCCAGCCAAACATCGCAGGATCAAGTGACATATGGGATTGTTTAACTAGGAACTCTCCTTGCCCCACGATTGGTAACTTCTTTTGCACCACATCAAACAGTGCCGGCCCAATAGGGCCACCTTGTGGGCGGGCGATTAAATTAATTGCGGTATAAGTTGTCATAATGATTCTCTCTTGTTGTGCCATGAATTTACCAATGTATGCCATTTTGGCTTAGTGAAAGCACTCAGCGAATCATTGGCGGATGTTTTTATTCGGTCAATGACGACCGTTATTGTGAAAATTTTTTATTGATTTGAACACTTATCGAGATTATATTGGCGTAGCTCTTTTCTTAGCACTTTACCAACATTGCTTTTGGGCAATTCATCCATAAACTCAACTAATTTCGGACGCTTATAATTGGTCAGCCTAGCCTGGCAATATTCAATGATCTCTTGTTCCGCCAAATTAGGATCTTTACGGACAATAAAAACCTTGACTGTTTCACCGGTCAGATCATTTGCGACCCCAATAGCCGCCGCTTCAATGACTCCTTGATGCATAACCAGAATTTCTTCAATTTCATTGGGATAAACATTAAAACCAGACACTATAATCATGTCTTTTTTACGATCAACTATGGTAAAAAAGCCATTTTCATCCATGGTGGCAATATCCCCCGTCGCTAACCAACCATCTTTTAGCACTTCATCCGTTGCGGCTTGGCAATTGTAATAACCACGCATCACTTGCGGACCTTTTACCCACATTTCCCCCGGTTGACCTAACCCGACGAGTTCTCCGTCATCATCGAGCAAGCGGATATCGGTAGAAGAAACCGGGACACCAATCGAACCATTATAGCCTTGCAGATCATATGGATTTACGGTGACCAAAGGCGCACATTCTGTTAAACCGTACCCTTCTAATAAACGAACACCGGTCACCTTTTGCCACCGTTCAGCCACCGGCCGTTGGAGAGCCATCCCTCCACCATTACTAAGCTTTAAAGCGCTAAAATCCAGTTGCTCAAAGCCTGGAGTATGCAATAAGGCATTAAATAAGGTATTAACTCCAGTGATCGCAGTAAATGGATACTTAGCGAGTTCTTTGACAAAACCAATCATATCTCTGGGATTAGTAATTAACAGGTTAGTGCCGCCATAAGGAATGAAACACAGGCAATTCGACGTTAGGGCATAGACATGATAAAGCGGTAATGCCGTGATTAAAAATTCTCGACCGACTTCGTAAACGTTCTTGGTCACTGCATTTGACTGTTCAATATTGGCAACCATATTGCGGTGGGTTAGCATTGCTCCCTTTGCTGGGCCGGTGGTACCACCGGTATATTGCAAAAAAGCCAGATCTTGCCCGGTGATTCTAACAGGAGTAAAGGTTAATTTTTTTCCGATAGCTAACGCGGTATTAAACCCTATTTTATTACTCAATTTATAGGCTGGCACCAGCTTTTTTATATGCTTGAGATAAAAGTTGATCAATGTCCCTTTAACTAGGTTAAGCCGATCTCCTATTCCCGTGGTAATAACATGTGCCACCGATGTCTTATCAATAACCGCAGCAAGCACATGAGCCGAATTCTCTACCACCAGCACCGCTTTAGTACCCGAATCTTTTAATTGGTGCTCTAATTCTCTAGCAGTATAAAGCGGATTAACATTAACCACCGTTAACCCGGCCATTAAGGCACCAAATAATGCGATAGGATATTGCAAAGTATTTGGGATCATAATGGCAAATTTATCACCTTTCACCAACCCTAAATCTTGTTGTAAATAAGCGGCGAAATCAGTGGCTTGTTGCGCTAACTCCTGATAACTCAAAGTGGCATTCATATTAATAAATGCTGTATTGTCTCGATATAATGTAGTATATTTAAGAAATAGATCGACCAGTGATTTGTATTTATCAGGGTTAATTTCAAAATCGACCCCTGGCGGGTAACTCTTTTCAAGCCATATTTTTCCCACGATACTTCCCCTATTTATTATTTTAAAGTACTTCAAATAATCCGGCCGCACCTTGGCCACCACCAATACACATGCTAATGACCACATATTTAACACCGCGGCGCTTACCTTCAATTAACGCATGCATCACCATACGCGCCCCGCTCATGCCATAAGGATGACCAATTGAAATTGCACCACCATTGACGTTTAACCGATCGTCAGGGATACCTAATTGTTCAGCGCAATAAAGTACTTGTACCCCAAACGCTTCATTGATCTCCCATAAACCAATATCATCCATGCTCAAGCCATTACGTGCTAATAATTTAGGAATAGCGAAGATTGGTCCAATGCCCATCTCATCAGGTTCGCAACCTGACGTCCAAAATTCATCCCTTGTGAACCTTGTTGCAAGGCAGCACCAAAAATACAATCTTCGATTTCTGCCGGATCTACGCCAGCCCGTTCAACGGCAGCTTTGACGGCGAAAGATGCTAAAGTAGGTGCCGTTAAATGATTAAATGCGCCTCGATATGCTTTACCAATTGGGGTCCGTGCTGCTGATACAATAACGGCTTCTCTCATGATGATTCCTTCAAGTTATTTCATTGCTGCTGTGATTTTAGGTAAGCCATGGCTTTGCCGACGAATTTCTCTGATTGTTGGATCCCAGATTGCAGCACGGTATGTTGGTCAATCGCGATAAGTTGTTGCCATTTCTCTCGTAATTTTTCAGGTGTTTGATTTGCTTGGGGGATAAAACAACCATCGGTTTCATAAATATTAGCACTGGCAAAACCACCGGCTCCGGCGCTTAAGATAAAACGATTAGGGGCATCATCATCACACAGAGTTAACATCCCTACGGTAACCGATTCCGGTGATAACAGGGTGGCGATTTCTGCCGGGATCAAGTCCTCGGTCATCCGAGTGCCGGCGGTAGGAGCAAGGGCATTAATCCGGATGTTATTTTTAGCACCTTCAATTACTAAGGTATTCATTAAGCCCAAAAGAGCCATCTTTGCTGTACCATAATTAGACTGACCAAAATTACCATACATCCCACTGGAAGAAGTGGTCATAACAATGCGACCATAATTTTGCGCTCGCATAATATCCCACACCGCCTTGGTGCAATTAACAGAGCCCATCACATGCACATCCATCACTAGCTTAAAGTCATCTAAACTCATTTTACTAAAGGATTTATCGCGTAAGATCCCGGCATTATTGATTAAAATATCGACTCGGCCCCACTTATCCATGGTTTGCTTGACCATGTCTTGCACTTGCTCAAAATTAGCGACATTAGCGTTATGACTGATTGCTTCACCGCCATTGTCTTTAATGAGACGAACGACTTCTTGCGACGCCGCTGATGACATGCCATTACCATCTCTAGCACCCCCTAAATCGTTAACCACCACCTTGGCACCACGCGCGGCAAGTGCTAAGGCATGGGATCGACCTAACCCGTTACCCGCGCCAGTAACGATAGCGACTTTGCCTGCAAAACTTATTTTCATTATGAGTTCCTTAGAATTAGTATCAATAGGTTTACTTAACCATTTGGACCGATATCCACTGAGCAACAAGTGCCGGGGTATCACAATTTTCTATTTCGATGGTCACTTCAGTCTTAATCCGAAATTGACCGGTTTTTTTTTCTTCAATCGATAAAATTTTGGCATGTGCCCTGATTTGACTGTCGACTTTCACTGGTTGTAAAAACCTGACTTTGTCAAAGCCGGCGTTAAGCCCCATGTAAAAACCCTCAATGAGCAGGCTGTAACTTTGCGAAAAATGCGACAACATCGATAAAGACAAAAAACCATGAGCAATGGTAGAACCAAAAGGCGTCGCTTTAGCCGCCTCGGGATCCGTATGAATAAACTGTTGATCGAGCGTACAATCGGCAAATAGATTGATTTGCTCTTGAGTGACGGTATGCCATGAAGTCGGCTGAGCTTGATAATCGATATATTGAGCTATCTCATCTTTGTTAATCGTCTTAAGCATGGTCTTTATCCTCTTTCGTGAGCCATTTTTTATGTTTGATAAACGGTTAAAACCAATCAGTTTTCATCTCGTAACAGGTGTTATCCATTTCACTTAAGATAATTGACCAGTGATAAATAAGAGGGAGTTCAAAGCGATAAAAATACTGCAACGCCTGAAGCTTGCCTTGGTAGAAGTTTTTATCACTTAGCGGTGGCTGTTCTGCCAAGGCTTTGGTCGCAACAATACCTTGTTTAAGCCATAGCCAGGCGATCATGATATGACCAAATAACTCAATGTATTTAACCGAGTTGGACAACACCAAATCGATGTTTTGAGTTGACATCGCATGTAATAGCATATTAGTGGTTTGTTTTAAGCTAGTTACTGCCGATTCAAGCGCTTCGCTATAGCATCTTAAGTTTGCATACTCGGTCGCTACCTGTACGGTTTTGTCTATTTCAGCTAAGGTCGCCAAATAGCCGGCTTGATTATTCATTGGCAATTTTCGGGCTAATAAATCGAGCGATTGAATACAGGTAGTGCCTTCATGAATAGGATTTAAACGATTGTCACGGTAGAACATTTCTACTGGATGCTCATTAATATAACCATGGCCAGCCAGCACCTGAATCGCTAAATCATTCGCTTTGGGGCCATACTCTGAGGGCCATGTTTTAATGATAGGGGTTAAAAAATCCAGTAACAAATGAGCCTGTTTTCGTGCTTGCTCCGTGTCAGCGGTTTTTTCATCGTCGGAGAGTTGGGTACCATATAACACCAAGGCAAAAGCGCCTTCTGCATAGGATTTTTGCGCTAATAGCATCCGCTTAACATCAGCATGTTCAATAATATTGATCATTGGCGAATGCGGATCTTTACATGATGGTAAACGCCCCTGTGGACGCTCTTTGGCATAATCAACTGAATAGTGATAACCCACTAGCGCCGTAATAGCGGCAGAGGTGCCAATCATAATTCTCGCTTCATTCATCATATGAAACATATATTTTAGGCCGTGATTTTCTTGGCCGACTAAATAACCTACCGCCCCATTTTTTTCACCAAAATTTAATGCAGTTGACGTTTGAGCCCGCCCGCCCATTTTGTGAAATAAGCCCGCTAAAGCCACTTCATTCTCAGCACCAATTGAGCCATCATCATTAACCAAATATTTAGGTACTACAAATAACGAAATACCCTTAATCCCCTGAGGCGCACCTTTAACCCGTGCTAGCACCAGATGAACGATATTTTCAGTGAGATCATGATCGCCACCAGAGATAAAAATTTTATTGCCGCTAATTTTATAATTACCGTCTTGAGACTTTACTGCACTGGTCGTGAGATCCGCTAAACCTGAGCCACTACCCGGTTCGGTCATCGCCATCGTGCCAGCAAAACGGCCGCTACGCATTGGCTTGACCCATTGATTAATGAGTGATTCACTGCCATAAGTTTGTAACAAGTTTGCATTGGCTGATGTTAACGCCGTATACCCCATACCAGTGCCACCAGCGGCAAAAAGATAAGCGTTTGCAGCACTTGCGACAATGGGTGGTAATTGCATTCCCATCAATTCATAATCAGCGGTTGCTGACGAAAAACCGGACTCAATCACAGCATCAATAGCGACTTTCAACTCTGGGATTAAATGAACTTTTTTACCATCAAAGTGTGGCTGTTGGGTATCAAGTTTTTGTCTAATCGGTAAAAAATATTTCTCTGCTAAGGTTTTAGCGGTGTTGATCGCCTGATTAAACGTCAGGCGATCATGATCTTGATATCGTGCTCGCTCGAGCAGCGATTCACTGTCAAACAATTCATAAAGCATAAACTCAAGATCACGTTCATTCATCATAGGTGCGGTCATAGTCTTCTCTTTTATTAGTGATTACAGCTCATTAGCAATATCAGTTTTACGCCGCTGAAACACCGCCATCGACCGAAATACATTGCCCGGTTAAATAGGTATTTTGTGGTGATAACATCATGACCATCATCACTACAATTTCTGCTGGTTCGCCGAGACGTTTCATTGGCACAACTTTGCTCATCTGACTTTGGAGTGCATCATCGGCCACCTTAGTCACCATTGGTGTTAAGGCGAATGAGGGACAGATAGCATTGATCCTAATATTATGGCGGGCATACTCAACAGCACCGGTTTTTGTTAATCCAATAACCGCATGTTTAGCCGCGCCATAAGCAGCTAATGAGGCTGCGGCCCCAATCCCCGCTCTTGAACTGACATTAAGTATGCTGCCTTGACCTTGCTTTAACATTTGCGTGATCTGATGACGCATTCCAAACTGCACACCTTTAATGTTAACGGCAAACTGCTGATCTAACAGTGACTCATCAATTTCATGTAACGGTAAAAAAGGCTGACTAATACCGGCATTATTCACCGCAATATCAACCGACCCAAATTGCTCGACCGCCATGTCAACCAAGGCCTTACAGTCGGCATTTTTTGATACATCACATTTTAATCCAATGACATCAAACCCTTGGTCTGATAACGAGTGGGCCACTTGTTGAACCTTTGTTTCATTAATGTCTCCCAGTACTAATTTTGCACCTCGCTGGGCCAATGATTCGGCTAATAATTGTCCAAATCCTTGAGCCGCACCAGTAATAACCACTACTTTTGAGCTAAAATCTAATAATGAATCCATGACTAAACCTCCTGTGAAGGATTGTATTTTTTGATTGTGTTGGAATTAAATATAAAAACTATGACATTTAGGGTGGGATTTTTTCTTTGACCGCACAGCGGTCTCTGCTAGAGCCTAAAGATAATCGTTGTTGGGCAATAATATCTAACGCCATTTTTGCTAAGGGTTCGACAAATTTACCGACTTTATTAGCATTTTCATTGGACGCATTACCTTGCTCTGCACGTTTAGCAATCCCTTGCACAATAGCGGCGAAGCGGAAAAAACTAAACGCCAAATAAAATGCCCAGTTTTCAATCTTCTCTATGCCCATGCGTTGACAATATGTCGCAACGTATTCTTCTTCAGTTGGAATACCGAGGCTGGCGCGATCAATCCCTTTTAAGCCATCGACACTCCCTAAATCTTGCGGTATTCGAAGTTGCATACATTGGTAAGCTAAATCGGAAAATGGATGTCCTAGGGTTGATAATTCCCAGTCAAGCACCGAAATTATTTGAGGTTTTTTCAGGTCAAATACCAAATTATCTAAGCGGTAATCACCATGGACCAGCGATAAACGACCATCGTTTGCTGGTAGATGATCTTGGAGCCAAACGATTAACTGATCCATTGCTGTGATGGTTTGCAATTGGGTCTTGCGGTATTGGGCGGTCCAACGTTTGAGCTGGCGTTTAAAATAATCGCCTTGAGGACCAAACTCAGCCAGACCACAAGCCTCAATATTGACATTATGTAATGCCACGAGGGTTTTATTCATCGCATCGTACATCGCCGCTCTTGTTTGCTTGCTATCAATTTCTTGTAGTTTAGCATTCCAATAAACCCGACCTTGACAATATTCCATTAAGTAAAAATATGAGCCTATTATTGAAGTGTCTTGGCACAGATGAAACACCTTAACAACCGGAACATCACAGTCTCTAAGCGCAGATAATACTTGATACTCACGGTCCACCGCATGGGCTGACTTTAATAGCTGGCCCACAGGCTGGCGACGTAACACATAAACACCAGACTTAGCGGTGACTTTAAAAGTAGGATTTGACTGTCCACCAGGAAATTTATCCATGGTCATTGGACCTTCAAAATCTTGCACGTGCTGTTCGAGATATTTAGTTAACGTTATAAACTCAGACGGTGTAAATGGCGACATAATATAAATACTCTTAAATTAATCAAATTCGCTACAGGGTCAAAAATGTTTCAATAAGTATTGTTTAATAATTTGTTAATTGCTTTTTTTTACATTATTTAAGCACTTTAATAATAGCCTTACTAGCTATTGAGCTTCTATTGGCTTGAATTAGCCCTTCACCTCGTTTACTTTCTAATCAACTTATTAAGACATTGACTATGCTAATGCTATGTCATAAATTAAACAAATGAATAGTTCTAATGCCCTACTATTCATATTATTTATAAATTGATATATTGTAGTTACAGTACTCTTGGTCAAAATAAGGAAAGAAATTAATGAAAATTGATTTAAATTTGTTTATTGTGTTCGATGCTATTTATTGTGAAGGTAATATTACAAAAGCGGCGTTAGCCCTCAACCTATCACAACCGGCGGTGAGTCACTCACTGGGGAAATTACGAAATTATTTTGATGATCCTTTGTTTGTGCGCCAAGGAAATCAAATGCGCCCGACAGCTGTCGCAAATAATGTGATTGCCGATGTTCGAGAGGCTTTACATCAACTTCAAGTCTGTTTAGTACAGTCACGACAGTTTGAACCACTAACATCACGTAAACATTTTACCCTGTCATTGCACGGTTCAGTAGAAGCATCATATTTACCCTTACTCATGACACGTCTGCATAAAGAATCCCCCTATACTAAGTTAAAAAGTCTAAAACGGGTCCACCGTAATGAATTAGAAATAAAACTCGCCAGTGGTGATATAGATTTAGCCATCGATACGTTATTACCCGTTAGTGAAAATATTATGCATACCCAACTAGAAGAAGATCAACTGGTGGTCGTTGCGCGTCAAGGACACCCGGCATTGATAACGCCACTTAGTTTAGATAAATACCTTGGGCAAGATCATGTACTGGTTTCTTCTCGCTCAACCGGACCAGGCATTGAAGACTTTGAATTAGCTCGGCTAGGAGTCCATCGAGAAATAGGGCTAAGGTGTCAACATCTATTCGCAGCATGTCAGGTAATCGCAGGCAGTGATATGTTATTAACCTTACCAAAAACAGCAGCTCAGATGTATAGCAATCTTCTAGGCCTGATTATTTCGCCACTGCCAGTGAAGTTACCAAAAATAGATGTTCATTTATATTGGCATGTCAATGTCGATTTAGATCCAGCAAACAAATGGTTAAGAAACCAAATGATGATGACCGCCGCTAGCAAACAAGCCTAAGATCTATTGATTTTGTGTGCCAACGCTGCGTCGCTAGTATTGTCCCGATCGCTTTTCAGGAGCGGTGTGTTAAATTTTTCCCGCAGAAATTTGACTAAAATACCGGCACTAAAGAACATGATCAGAGTATAAATAGCAGGAGTAAATGACATTTTATAATTATCGAGCAGCGTTAAGGCCATAAACATTGATAGGGTACTATTTTGCAAGCCGACTTCAATGGTGATTGAGCTTGTTTGAGCGGCGTTTAATCTAAACCATTTACTTGAATAATAACCCAATGTCATGGTTGATACATTTAG
>SPKZ01000090.1_pt1 | contig 21033 bp, 21 predicted proteins | sample 2456571 | NCBI WGS metagenome assembly SPKZ01 (sample SAMN11192286, study PRJNA482655) | marine metagenome | biome: ENVO:00000447; feature: ENVO:00000244|ENVO:00000211|ENVO:00000569|ENVO:00002023; material: ENVO:00002151; isolation source: ocean water from marine abyssalpelagic zone ... | reverse complement strand
TCGTCGTGTCCCCGTGCGCTTCCGGAACCCAGTGCGTTTCGGTCTCATCCGGCGACTGTGGTTCGGTGGGATCGAGGAGCTGGCGATCCGCAGCTCCGCCTTGTCCCGGGGGGTCGTTCGTGGCCCAGGAGGTGAGCAAGTCGCCCGAATCCGTGAGGGGCAGTTCGCCGAAAACTCCGCTTTTCGAATCGTCGAGCGACGTGAGAGAAAGCGGTTCGTCGCAGGACCCCGGGCCGGCTTCGGCGGGCGGCTCGGGGAGCGGGTCCTGACTGGACGCCGGAAGCTCCAGGTAAAACGGGTCGTCGTCGAGGCAGGCCGGGGAGTCCGGGGACGGCACTGCATGGCTCGCTCCGGGGGCCTCTTCGAGGTCTTGCTCGGAGCCGTCGCGGCCCCCGGGCGTCAGCGCCACGATCGGCTCCGAAGAGAGCACGGTCTCGTCGCCGAAGACCGGGTCCGGAGCGTCGGAGGAGGGCAGCGGCTCCTGATCGGCCGGACCGAGCACGACCTGGGGCGCACTCCCGAACGTAGCCGGTTCGGGGTCTTGGACCGGTTGTGGCGAAGCCTGGAGCAGGGTCTCGACCTTGCTCACGAGCGCGTGGGCCTCGAACGGCTTCGCGATGAAGTCGCTCACCCCGGACTCTTCGGCCAGGCGCTCGTCCACACGCTCAAAGGAGCCCGTCAGCAGCAGCACCGGCGTGTGCGCGAGTTCGGTGTCCTCGCGGATCGCGGCGCAGAGTTCGTAGCCCGAGAGTCCGGGCATGCTGACGTCCGCCAGGATCAGGTCGGGCTGGAGTGCCCGCGCCCGGATCAGGGCATCGTCGCCATTGTCGACCGTGACCAGCCGGATGTCCTCGTTCGCAAAGGTGAGCCCCACGATCTTCTGGATCGTGACGCTGTCATCTGCGAGAAGCAAAGTTCTGGACATGGAAACCTGACCCTCCGTGTCCCCGCTACAGGTCTGCGGCAGAACCCTTCGCCCAGGCGCGGCCGCCGACCGGGAACGAGTCCAAAGCGCGTGGTTCCCGGCTTATCGGACGCAGTGAGCGGCCGGTTGAACCCCCCGTCGAAGCCGCGAAGACCATACCAGATCGCCCGGCCGCGGGTAGCGAGCCTGGCGCTAGCTGTCGCCGGCTGTCCGGCGTGTCAGGAAGTACTCGGCGATGCGTGCGGGGTCGACGCGGTAGGCGCCGAGCGCGATACGACGCCGGAGTTCCGCCAGGCGCTCGGATCGAGCTTCACCGCTCGCACACTCGAGCAGGTACTCGGCCGAGTAGACCTCCTCGCAGTCCTCGAACTCGGGTGCATGATCGGGAGCTTCGTCTAGCGCGCCCTGCTTCTCGTCGCCCATCGCCTGTCGGTCTCCCCGGAACGTCTTCGCATCCCTGAGAGGCTTATCGGGCGGCCCGGGACATTCTTTAGCAGGGGAGGTCTCTCTCGCCAGATTTTTTCAGGTCTCGAGAACCTCGGCGAGCTTCGAGCGGAGGCGGCCCACGGCCTTCGTGTGGATCTGGCACACGCGGGATTCGGTGATCGAGAGCACCTGCCCGATCTCCTTCATGTTCAGATCCTCATAGTAGTAGAGCGACATCACCAGCCGTTCCTTCTCGGGCAGTTCCGCGATGCAGCCGCCGATCGCGGCGCACAGTTCGCGTGACTTGAGGGTCGTGTACGGGTTCTCGGCCTTGACGTCCTCGAAGACGTCGGCGTAGATGGGGCCGTTTCCCTCGCCCGCACTCCGGAGTTCGTCGAGGTTCACGATCGAGATGCCGCGGACCTGATTGATCATTAGGTGGAGTTCGTCCAGATCGAGCCCCAGCGAATCCGCGACCTCGTCTTCGGTCGCGGCGCGGCCAAGCCGCTGCTCCACTTCGTTGGTGGCCGTGTCGAGCCGGCGGCTCTTCTGCCGGACCGAGCGCGGAACCCAGTCGAGCGCCCGCAGTTGATCCAGAATCGCGCCCTTGATCCGAAACTCGGCGTAGGTCTTGAAGCGGCAGTTCTTGGTGGGGTCGTACTTATCGATGGCATCCATCAGGCCGATTACTCCAGTGCTGTGCAGGTCGTCGAGATCGATGTGAGAAGGCAGCCGAACCGCGATCCGGTTTACGATGTACCGGATCAAGGAACCGTGCTCGATCACGATTTGCTCCTTGAGCGCGGCCGGTACGTGCCCGTGACTCTCGTGTGCATCCCGCAGCAGAGCGTCCATTCGATTCCTCCCGGCTTCCTTGTCTGACTTGTCCGACATGGGCTTGGTCCCGGCGGGGCCCTTGTGCAAGTCGGGTGCCGCAGGTCGGCAGCGGGGTGGAAGCTCGGAAGCTTCTGGCATCTAAAGGACGCGGTTCGGGCCAGAAGTTCCCGAAGCATCGAGGGAATCGGCCGGAGACCTGAAAGCCTCGCGAGGCCCCAAGCCCGGCTCCCGGAAGGGCAAGAACAGACGGAATCTTGACGCTTGCGCGCGGAATCTGTCGGTTCACGCAGACGCGGGCACGCCGCCGAGCGGCGCCTTCGGGCCGGGCTAGATGCCCTTGGAGCGGATCTTCTCGACCAGCGTCGTGCGCTTGAGCCCCAGGATCTCGGCGGCCCGGTTCTTGTTGCCCTCGGTTCGGTCGAGGGCCTGGCAGATCAGGTGGGTCTCGACCGCGCTCATGTAGCCGGGTAGGTCGATGCCTTCGGGTGGCAACTCCGCGGCCTGGGGCCGTTCGCGCCCCTGGCGCTCGCGCAGTTCGGGCGGCAGGTCGGTTTCCTCGATCCAGCCGGATTGCTTGAGGATGGAGAGTCGCTCCACCAGCGCCTCGAGTTCCCGGACGTTGCCGGGCCAGGTGTACTCGCCCATGCGCTTGAGCGCGTCTGCGCTGATCCCCTTGAGCTCACAGAAACTAAGGCGCTGGCGGGCAAGGAAGTGCGCTGTGAGTTCCGGGATGTCGTCGCGCCGCTCGCGCAGGGGTGGGACCTCGATCGGAATCACGTGGAGTCGGTAGTAGAGGTCCTCTCGAAAGCGCCTTTCCGTGATCAGCTGTTTCAGATCCTGGTTGGTGGCGGCCACAATCCGGACATCGACGCGCTCCGTCTTCGACGATCCGACTGCCTCGAATTCCTGTTCCTGCAACACGCGAAGTAACTTGGACTGGAGGGGCGAGCTCATGTCTCCGATCTCGTCGAGAAAGAGGGTCCCGTGATCGGCCGCCTGAAAGCGCCCGATCCGAGCGCTGGTCGCGCCTGTAAAGGCGCCGCGCACGTGTCCGAAGAGTTCGCTCTCGAGCAGATCGGAGGGCAGGGCGCTGCAGTTCACGGCGACGAACGGTCCGTTCGCCCGGTGGCCGGTATAGTGCAGGGCGCGCGCGATCAGTTCCTTGCCCACGCCGCTCTCGCCCAGCACCAGCACATTGGCATCGGTCCGGGCGACGATCTCCACGGTGTCGAGAACTCCGCGCAGGGAGGTACTGCGCCCGATGATGTTCTCGACCCCGAAGCGTACACGCAGTTGGCGCTGCAGCGTCAGGTTCTCGTCTCGCAGGTCGCGATTCTCGGTCCGCAGCCGGCGGACGTCGAACGCGGTCGCGACACAGCTGACCAGGGTCTCGAGCGCGTCCTCCTGGTCGGGCTTTTCCAGGTACCAGAGCGCGCCGGCCTGCATCGCTTCCAGGGAACGCGAGCTGTTTCCGAATGCCGTGATCGGAATACACTCGCAGTCATCGTAGCGGGCCTTGATTCTCCGAACGAGTTCGATCCCCCCGATTCCGTCCATTCGGATGTCGGTCACCACGACGCCGAAGGAGCGGGCCTCGAGCTTCTCGAGCGCGGCCTCGGCATGGGTCGCCGTCTCGACTTCGTAGCCCGCCTGCTTCAGTTCGCGCGCGAACTGCCGCAGAAAGATCCGGTTGTCATCGACAACGAGAACCGCCTCTTGACCCACGCCCCCTCCAGGCAGGGAATGTAGGCAAGAGCCGTTCGGGCCTCAAGCATTGCCGGCCCGGCTCCGATTCTGAGGACGATGCCCCCCGAGCTCCAAGGCGACGCGCGCGCCGCTTCGTTGCCGCGGATTCTGCTGGCCGACGACGAGCCGCAGTTTCTGCGCATGCTGCGCCGTATGCTCCAGGGCGAGCCCATGGAGGTACATGAGGCGCGCGATGCGCCAGGGCTGCTGCTCAAGCTGGATGCGCGGCCGAGCGTATTGCTGCTCGACCTTCGGCTCGATGGCACCCCGGGTGAAGAACTCATCGCGCAGGTTCGCGAGCGCTCGCCCGACACTCAGATCATCGTAATGACGGGCCACGCGAGTGTGGATTCGGTGGTTGCCTGCATGCGGGCCGGCGCGGTCGACTACCTCGAAAAGCCTCTGTTGGACCGGCACCGCCTGCTTCAGACGTTGCAGCGCGCGCTCGAACATCGAGCGCTCCGGCTCCGCAACCGCGAACTCGAAGGCGAGCTCGATTTGCGCTCGGCACTCGATGGAATCGTGGCACAGTCGCGCGCCATGCGGGGCGTCACGAAGCTCGTGCTCGACCTGCGCGAGAACGAGTCGACCGTACTCATCGAGGGCGAGAGTGGCACGGGCAAGGAGCTGATCGCGCGTGCGCTTCACGACAGTTCTCGGCGCCGGAACGGCCCCTTCGTGCCCGTGGATTGCGGCGCGCTGCCAGAGGGCATCATCGAGGCAGAGCTGTTCGGCTACGAACGAGGGGCGTTCACGGGCGCGACCCGGTCGGCACTGGGGCTGTTCCGGAGCGCCGCGGGCGGAACCCTGTTCCTGGATGAGGTCGGCGAACTGCCGCTCCTGATGCAGTCGAAGCTCCTGCGCGCGATTCAGGCGCGCGAGGTCCGGCCGCTCGGAGCCGGCATTCCGGAAGCGACCGACGTACGGCTCGTGGCCGCGACCAATCGCAATCTGGCAGAGGAGGTTCAGACCGGCCGCTTCCGCCGCGACCTCTACTACCGGCTTCGGGTCGTCGCGATCGAGATCCCGGCGCTGCGGGAGCGGCCGGAGGACGTCGCCGTCCTCGCCAGCCACTTCCTGGAGCGCTACGCCCGTGGCACCCGCATCAAGGGGCTCGAACCGGAGGCGCTCGAAGCCCTGCTCGCGCATCCGTGGGAAGGGAACGTTCGAGAACTCGAGAACACCATCGAGGCGGCCGTGGCGCTGGCGCGCCGCCCGAAGCTCGGGGTCCGCGATCTGCGCCTCGCCGGTCCGCGCCCCTCGAGCCTCCCTGAGTTCGGGACCGCGGCCGGCAACGTTTCCGGAGCCCCGATCCAGCTGTCGCTCAGGGCGTACGAACGTGCCTGCATCGAAACCGCCCTCGTACACTGCAGCCGGGACGTGTGCCGCACCGCGAAGCTGCTCGGGATCGGGCGCAGCACGCTCTACCGCAAGTGCAAGGAGTTGGAGATCGCCTAGTCCGTCTCGGATCGCGCGCCCGGCGTGCGTGCTAGGCTGGCGCGCGATGAGGGTGGTCGATCTGGACCGGGACATGTCGGACGTAATCCCGACCGGGGCTTCTCCGGATTCCGAATACCTGTTCGCGCGGATGGAGGAGGTGACGCTGGAGGCGCTGCGAGCGCAGCCGGGCTCGCGCGTTCTCGACGCAGCCGCCGGCGTCGGCCAGGACGGACGTCGGCTTGCCGCGGAAGGAATCTGGACGGTCGGTGCCGAACCTTCCCGGCGGATCATGCAACTGGCCCGGCTCGAGGACGCGCGGAGGCCGGGCGGGAGCGAAGTCCGGCGCGTGCGCGGTTGGTCGGAGGCCCTCCCGTTCCGGGCGGGTTGCTTCGACGCGGCGTTCTGCAAGGGGGCGCTGGACCACTTCGACGACCCGCTGAGGTGTATCCAGGAGTTGGCGCGGATCACGCACAGCCGGGGTCGCGTAGTCCTGGCCGTGGCCAACTTCGAATCCCTGGGGTCTCGCGTCGCGCGCGCCCTCGAACGCTGGCTCGGCCGCTGGCGCCCGGCAAAGCGACGGGGCCGCCGTTACCACGACGTTCCGTCCGACCACCTCACCCGTTACGACCCCGCCCTGCTCCGAGAACAGATCGGGGCCGCGGTCGAGATCGAAGAGTGGACGGGCCTGTCGCTCCTGTGGGGCGTGCGCAGTTGGGGCCGGGCACTCGCACGGTTGCCCCGTCCACTCACGCGCGCGCTGCTGCGCGGGACCGATGCGCTGGCCCGCTGGCTTCCTTCGCTCGCTGACGTGATCGTGGTCGCGGGTCGCCCGCGCGGTACGAGCCGGCCCTAGCCCCGCTCGAGGAGACGCTGGTAGATCCGGGCGGTGTCCGCCGCGATCCGGCTCCAGGCATAGGCCTGCTCGATGCGGGTCCGGGCGTCGAGCGCGCGCGCATGCTCGGTTCCCCAGTGCTCGAGGACCTGCGAGATTGCGCGGGCGAGCGCTGCCGGGTCCGCCGGCGGAACCAGCACGCCGGCTCCTGCGGCCGCGATCACCTCGGGCAGCGCTCCGGCGCGCGAGGCGACCACGGGGGTGCCCGCCGCGAGGGCCTCGACCGCGGGCAGTCCGAAGCCCTCGAAGAGAGACGGCAACACCACGACGGCCGCGGAGCGATAGGCGCGGTCCAATTCCTGGCTCGACACCTTCCCCGAGAAGCGCACGCGTCCGCAGAGGCCCAATTCGCGGATCTGCCGTTCGAGTGCGGTCCCGGCCGGAAACCCATCCAGCACCCGGAGGGTGAGCGAGGACGGGAGTTCGGCCAGCGCCGCGAGTAGGTACTCGAGGCCCTTGTTGGGGTCACCACAGCGGCCCACGAACAGAAGTTCGGGAGACTTCGGCCGACTGCGGCGGGAGCCCGGTAGCGTCAACTCGACACCGTTCCGGACCCGGTGGACGCGATCCGCGCGCACCCCGAAGCCGGCTGTGAGTTCGCGTGCCGACGCATCGCTCGAGGTCAGCACCGCGTCCAACCGGCGGGCGACGCGCCGCTGCGTGCGCACCGGGTAGAAGGTGAGGGTCCCTTTCTTCTCTCGAAAGCTCCGGTCCCTCCGCAGGCTGGAGCGGCGATCGACGCTCAGCGGGTGATGGATCGTCGTCACCACCGGGAGCCCGAGTGCGCGCAGCCAGAGCAGTCCGTAGCCGACGGATTGCACGTCGTGTACGAGCTGGTAGCGCCGGCCGCGGCGCATGCGCTCGATGACGGCGCGCGCGGCGCGGAGGCTGAACGCGAACGACTCCGGGAGAAAGCCAAAGCGAGTCACCGCGAACTCGTAGAAGTTGAGCGGTGCGAAGATTCGGAGCGGGTCGGGGCTGGGCAGGAAAGCCCCGGGGCCGGGCGCGAAGCGGCGGCCCCAGAAGCACTGGTTCTCGATCCGGGTGACCTCGGCCCACGGCATCGGGTCGGGCCAGGGCGGGCCCACGAAGACGTCGATCTCGTAGCCGAGGGCCGCGAGTTCCCGGGTGAGCGCGTACAGGTAGATTCCCTGGCCCCCGCTGGTCATGCTGCCGCGGTAGGCCAGGAACGCGATCCGGATCACGGACACCCCGTCGCGACCCGGGTCCCGTAGAGCACCAGACTCTTGGGCCAGATCCAGTCGAGCGCGTGCTCCACGCGGGAGCACAGCTGTGACTGCGACGCGTGGATTAGAAATCGGCGATAACTCCTTGTCAGAAATGGGGATTCGTCGTCCAGCCCGAGCGCGCACCGAATCGCCCAATAGGGCGAGTGCAGCGCGTGCGCGAAGCTCACCCCTTCGACTCGAACTCCGGCCCGTGCCAGCGCCCGCGCCAGGTCCCGAGGGCGGAAGATCCGGATGTGGCCCCCCGGGCTCTCGAAGTACGCTCGCGAAAGCCGCAGGTAGAGGTGCTCGGTGATCGCGGTCGGAATCGTGACACCGATCCGGCCGCCCGGACGCAGCACGCGGACCAGTTCGCGCAGCGCGCCCGCATAGTCGTGCACGTGCTCCATGACCTCGGCACAGATGATCCGGTCGAAGGTGTCGTCGGGGTAGGGCAGTCGGAACACGTCGCCCCGCAGGACGCCTCCGCGCGGCCTGTTCCTGCCCGCGCCCGGGGATCGGCTGCGTTCCGCAATGCCGGCGCGCGCGACTCTCAGGCTCTCTGGATCGAGATCCAGTCCGACGACGTGGGCGCCGCGATCGAGGGCCCCGAAGCAGTGCCGGCCGCCTCCGCAGCCCGCGTCGAGCAGCCAGTGCCCGGGCTCGATCTGGAGCCGCTCAAGATCGACGGTGAGCACGCACCACCTCTTCGAGGACCCGGGCGGTGCGTTCTCCGGCTTCTTCCCACGAGAAGGCCTGCTCGATCCGGCGCCGCGCAGCAGCCCCCATCCGGGCCGCGCGGACGGGGTCGCCTGCAAGTTGCGTGATTGCCTCGGCGAGGGCCGCGGAGTCGCCGAATGGAACCAGCAGCCCCGCGTCGCCGGAGCTTCCGACGACCTCCGGCAGCGCGCCCGAGCCGGTCGCAATCACGGGCAGTCCGCACGCCATTGCCTCGGAAGCCGGGAAGCCGAAACCCTCGAAGAAAGAGGGCGCCAGGGCCACGCGCGCGGTCGAATATTCGGCGACGAGTTCGGGCACCGACAGCATTCGCTCGAGCAGCATCACACGCTTCTCGAGTCCCAGCTCGCGGATCTTTCCGGGCACCAGGCCGGCTTTGGGAATCCGACCGTCGACGATCTTGAGGGTGATGTTCTCGGGGGTTCGGGCGAGCGCGTCGAGCAGGAAGGTGATGCCCTTCTTGCGGTCTTCCGTGCGCCCCACGAAGATCAGATCGGTCTCCTTCCTGCGTTCGACGGGGCGGAAGATTTCAGTATCGGTGCCGTTGTAGACGACCTCCACCTGCTTGCCGGGAATCCCGAAGTAGCGCTCGATCTCGTGCGCCGATGCGTGCGAAACCGAGAGCGTGCGCGCGAGCCTGGGCAGCACGACCTGCTGCATCAGGAGCGGGAAGTACAGCGTTCGCTTCCACTTCCGGCGGAAGCGCGGATCGATCGCGAAATCCGCGTGGCGATCGATGTGCAGCGGGTGATGGACCATCGCGGCCACCGGCACCCCGCTGGCCTGAATCCCGAGCAGTCCCCAGGAGAGCGATTGATTGTCGAGGACCACGTCGAAGCGATGGCGCCGCTGGAGCGCCCGCCAGCGCACCAGCAGCCGCAGCCCGAAGGCCGTCATCTCCGGGAACACCCCAAGCCGCGAGAGCCCGTACTCGTAGAGGTGGGATGGGAAGAGGGTGCGCAGTGGACGCTCGGCGGGCAGCGCCTCGCGCCCCTTGAGCCCGAAGTAGTTGTGATTCGGAATCACGTGCAACGGGATCCCGGGCTCGAGGTCGGGGAGCGGCGGGCCCGCGATCACGTGGACCTCGTGTCCCAGGCGGTGCAATTCGCGCGCGATGTAGGCGGCGTAGATTCCCTGACCGCCGCAGAACATGTTGCCGCGGTAGGTCAGGAGCGCGATGCGGAGCCTGCTATGAGCCGGAGTCACCCGTGTCCACCCCGGGGTCCGACGTCTCAGCGGGTGTCTCGCGCGAGGAGGTGGCCGCACCCGCCCCGCCCGGTCCGGCGCCCAGTTCGGCGCCCTCCGCCTCGATCTGAACGGTCAGAATCGTCCAGCCGATCCAGAACACGAGCCCGAGTACGAACAGCACCAGGACCGCGACCGGAACCGCGAGCGCCCACCAGTTTTCCTTCGCGATCCCCACCAGGAAGAGCAGGCCGGCGAGCACGGCCCCGAACGCAACAGCGCCGCCGAGCATGCGAGAGCGATCGTCGGCCGGGGTCGCCATGGGAGCCGGACGTTACCCGCGCGCGCTTCGCCGTGTCAATCCAGACGCGCAGTCGACGCGTGCTCGCGGCCCCGGGAGGTCCGGCAACTTCTCGTACCCGCGAGCCGACAGGCTAAAGTGACGGACCCCCGGAGGAGGGCGGCGTGGAACTCTGGATCGGACTCATCTCGGGTACGTCCGCAGACGGCGTGGACGCGGCGCTGGTGCGCGTCGGGCCCGGATCAGGCGAACTGGAACTCCTCGCGCACCGCTCCGATCCGCTGCCGCGCGCGCTCTCCGAGCGGATCCGGGCCCTCGCAGCCGAGCCCGTCGGCCTTCGCGAGTTGCTCCTGATCGACCGCGAGATCGGCGAGCGCTTCGGCGCAGCCGCGCTGTCCGTGCTCGATCAGGCCGAGATCGCACCCGCGCGGGTGAGCGGGATCGGGTCTCACGGACAGACCGTGGCACATCATCCGGAGTCCGAAGTTCAAGGATCACTTCAACTCGGCTCGGCGGCCGTGATCCATGCGGCAACGGGGCTACCCGTGGTCTCGGACTTTCGCAGCGCCGATCTGGCGGAGGGCGGTCAGGGGGCGCCGCTCACCCCGTTCGTTCACCGCCGGCTCTTCGCCGCGCCCGGCGAGGCCCGGGCTGTGCTCAACATCGGAGGCTTCACGAACGTGACCTTCATGGCGGCCGGCGCGTCGGAACTCGTCGCGTTCGACCCGGGTCCCGGGAACGCCTTGATCGACCGGGCCGTGCGCTTCGAATCGGGAGGCCGGGAAGCTTTCGACCGCGACGGCGCACGCGCCCGGGCCGGACGCGTGCGCGAACGGGTCTTGAAGGGGCTGCTGGCGGATCCCTATTTCGATCTCGCGCCTCCCAAGAGTACCGGACACGAGTACTTCGGAGCAGCGTTCTTCGCGCGAGTGCGGGAACAGATTCTGGATGAGAGCGACGACCCGAACGACGTCGTGGCGACGCTCACCCGGCTCACGGTCGAAAGCGTCGCGGCATGCGCGCGCTTCGCGCCGGAGCCGCCTGCGCGCTGGCTCCTGTGCGGAGGCGGTGCGCACAATCCGATGCTGGTCGAGCCGCTTCGCGACCGGCTGGCGCCGGCCCGGCTGGAGACGACCGACGACCACGGGGTTCCCGGCGACGCGCTCGAGGCAGTCGGCTTCGCGCTACTCGGCTGGGCCGCCCGGCACGGGATCGACTCCAACCTACCCGAGGCCACCGGTGCGCGGCGCCGGGTCGTACTCGGAAGCCTGAGTCCACCGGCGGCTTTCGACCGGCGCTAGAATTCCAGCGCGAGTCCGTCGTACGCGGTGTCGAACTGGACGAGGTCCAGGTTCGACAGAACCGGCGCGCCGAGGTGCGTGAGCACGATCCGAGCGGCACGGAAGAGCTTGCGCTCCGCCAGTAGACGCTCGTGGTTCAGGTGATACTCGAACCCCGGCTGCATCAGTACGCACTCGGCGATCAGTAGATCGACGTCCCCGACCCGGTCCGGGAACTCCGGGTGCCAGCCGGTGTCGCCGGTAAAGAACAGACTTCGGGCGCCTGCGCCAACCCGGAGCATGTGCGGGCGCGTATCGGGCTGGTGGTGGGCCGGAAACGGGTGCAGCGTGAAGCCTTGGGTCGTGCAATCGCGGCCCGCTTCGAACTCCGACCAGCGCAGTTCGAACGCGCGGTCCGAGAGCGCGCCGTCGTAGCCGTAGGCCCGGGTCAGTTCGTGCATGCGTGCCTCGATTCCGGGAGGCCCCAGAACTTCGAGCGAGGCTCGCTTCCCGTCCTGGAACTGGCGGTCGAGCAGCAGGAAGGGAAGGCCCGCTGCATGATCCCCATGGAAGTGGCTGATCGCGATGGCGTCGATTTCGCCCGGGTCGATCCCGAGGTCGCGCAGACCTTGCAGCGTCGTCGGACCGCAGTCCAGCAGCAGCGTCCGCCCCGCGTCGCGCAACAGGATCGCGCTGTGGCGCCGACCCCCGCTCCCGAATGCGTCGCCCGTCCCGACAAAAACCACGTCAGGCATCGCTCCAGTACTCCTTTTCGTACGCCACAGCGTAGCGCAGTCGCGCCGGTGCCCGCGGCTTCGCGTGTGGCAGGACCAGGCTCTGCTCGATCGCCGAACCCGTACCGATCTCGGCGCCCGCGCAGATCACGGCGCCCGGGCCAACGCTGGTTCCGGCCGCGATGCGCGCACGGGCCCCGACCCAGACGGGGCCCCGGATCTCGCCGCGCACCTCGGCGGTCGGGTCGATGGTCGTTTCGGCGTCCAGTTCGGCCAGCGCCAGCAGGTTCGTGTCGAGCAATTCGCGGGGCGTGCCGATCGGCCACCAGCGTGCCTCCGGCGGCTGTTCCCAGACGCCGATTGGCAACCCGTCGCGCAGCATCGGCAGGTACAGGTCGCGTACGCTGTCGCAGGGACCCTCCGGTAGCCGCTCGAGCAGAGCCGGCTCGACGAGTTGCACACCCAGAAAGAGTCCGCTCGCAGACTCGCCGCCGCGATCGAGAAGCGTCGTGATGCGGCAGAGCCGCCGCCCGGCGTCGAATCCGAGGCTCCCGAACTCCGCCCGTCGCGGATCGTCGCGCACGCCGAGCGTGACCAGGGTCCCGCCGGCGCGGTGCTGCTCGAGCAGGGCACCGAGGTCGAGATCCAGCAGCATGTCGCCATTGATCACGAGGAAGGGTTCCGAGCCTTCGAGCCAACTGCGCGCGGCCCGGAGCGAGCCGCCGCTTCCCAACAGCACCGGTTCCGGACTGTATCTGATCGGGATCGGAGCGCCGCGGAGCGCCGCCCGCACGGACTCCGGAATCGCGTGTATGTTCACAACCGCCCGCTCGACTCCCTGGTCTGCGAGTTGGTCGATCAGGAGCCGAATCATCGGGCGCCCGAGGACCGGCAGCGTGACCTTGGCCGCCCGCTGGCTGAGCGGGGCCATGCGCGAGCCGAGCCCGGCCGCCAGAATCAGGGCTTTCACGAGTCCTCCGCTTCGAACACTTCCCGGAGCACCGCAGCGAGGCGGCCGAAGCGGTCCGGAAGCTCCGCCAGAATCGACCGGATCGCTTCGCGCGCGGCGCGCTCGGGTGCCCGGTAACGGAGGTCTTTTTTCACTCGAAGAATCCGTCTGAAGATTGCGTAGTCCTTACACTTTCGCTGGACCACCAGCAATCGGAACGCGTCCGGATCCAGGCGCCGTCCGCAGCCGGCCGCGTACCGCTCGAGCAGGGCCCTGCGCTCGCCGGGCGAGATCGAGACGTAGGAATCGTAAAGAAACGCGGCCAGGTCGAGTTCGGGGGGAGCGAGAAGCAGATCCTGATAGTCGAGTAGCCTCAGCTTTCCCTGTCTGTCGAGCATCAGGTTCTGACTCTGCACGTCCCGGAGCGCGGGGCGTTTCGGGAGCTTTGCGATCGCGCGAGCGAGGTCTGCGAGGGCGGGCGCGAGGCGCTCGCGCAGCGACTCAGTGACTGCGTACTCGCCGAAGATTCCGAGTTCAAACCGGATCCATTCCTCATCGAACACCCGCGGGTATGGAAGTTCCCCGGCCGGAATCGCGTGGACGCGGACGAGCAGATCGATCACGTCGGGGCGCAGGCGTGTCTGCTCGGACGGAGCGAGGTCGACGAGCCGGGTGTCGCCCAGGTCTTCTTCGAGTACCAGACGGCGCTCGCGGTCGACGGCCAGGATCAGGGGCACCGGCAGCGCGTGACGCGCCAGGAACTCGGTGACGGCCACGAAGGGGATGTCGCCCACGCTCGCGCGGAGTCCCGGCGGTAGGATCTCCGGGTCTTCGGGGGCTGCGTGCATCAGCACCGCGCCGGCCCCGGGATCGTGGGTGTGGACGCGCCAGTAGCGCCTCGCCCCGGCGCCGGCTTCGAGCGACTCGAATGAGCGGACTCGCGATCCGAGTGCGCGCTCGACCCAGGCGCGTGAGGACTCCATCTTATGCGACGTGACTCCGCGTGTAGGGATCGCGCCCGACATCAGCGAGGCGGGGGTTGTCTCGGTCGAGCCGACCTATGTCGAGATTCTCGCCCAGGCCGGGGCCGAACCCGTGATCCTGGATCCACGGGCGTCCGCTCCGCTGGCGGGCGTGCACGCGCTGATGCTCTGCGGGGGCGCGTTCGACATTCCCCCGGACTGGTACGGCGCGGCGCCGCGCGGGCGGGTCGATCCTGCGCGGGAGGCGCGCAGCAGCTTCGAGCGCCGTGCGCTCGAGGCCGCGGATGCGGTCCGATTGCCCGTGCTCGGGATCTGCGGCGGCGCTCAGCTCATGGCCGTTTGCCGTGGCGGGACGCTGGTGCAGGACATCGCGAGCGAACTTCCGAACGCACTCGCGCACGAACAGAGCGCGCGCGCCCGCGAGCCGGTGCACGAGGTGAGCCTCGCCGAAGTCAGCCGAATCGCCCGCGTTCTCGGATGCGGCTCGCTTTCGGTCAACAGCACCCACCACCAGAGCGTGGCCGGCTGCCGGGGTGGCGTGGACGCCGTCGGCTGGGCGCCCGACGGTGTCGTCGAAGCCGTCGAGGATCCCTCCCGGGAGTTCTGGATCGGGGTGCAGTGGCATCCCGAGAAGCTGCTCGACCAAAACTCGCTGCGACTCGTGCAGGCCTTCGTCCGAGCGGCGCGCGCCTGGATTCGGGAAGGGACTCAAAGCCCGGGTTGACCCGAGGCTGCGGCGGTTCGCGGATCGAGCCGGTCGCGCAGGCCGTCTCCGACGATATTGAGTGCCACCACGGTGAGCAGGATCGCGAGCCCGGGCGCGATCGCCAGGTGCGGGGCCAGCAGAAATACATCGGCGCCGTGGTCGAGCATGCCGCCCCAGCTCGGGAGACCCTGTACGCCCAGGCCCAGGAACGAGAGGCTGGCCTCAGCAAGAATCGCCCCCGCGGCGGCGAAGGTCGCCAGCACCGTCACCGGGCCCACGAGATTCGGGAGCAGGTGGCGCAGCAGCAATTCCCGCTGGGTTGCGCCGAGTGCGCGCGCGGCCACCACGAACTCGTCGCCGCGCAATACCAGCACCTCGCCGCGGACGAGGCGCGCGAACGCGACCCAGCCGAGCAACGTGAGTGCCAGGATCACGTTGCCGAGCCCCGGGCCCGTGATCGCGACCAGCGCAATCGCCAGCAGGATGCCCGGGAACGCCAGCAACACGTCGATCACAGCGGAGATTCCGCGGTCGACCCAACCGCCGAGCAGTCCCGCAATCCCGCCGACCAGAACCCCGAAAGCGACCGAGACCACGACCACGGCGAGCGCCACGCTGAGCGAAACGCGCGCCCCGAAGAGAATGCGTGAGGCGACGTCCCGCCCCTCGACATCGGTCCCGAGCCAGTGCTCGAGTGACGGGCCCTCGAGACCGTGCCGGAGGTCCGGGCGGCCCGGGTCGTAGGGCGCGATCCAGGGCGCGAGCACCCCGCAGAGCGCGATTACGAGCAGGAGCCCCAGGCCGGCCCGGCTGGAGCGGTCGAGGCCCGCGGTCGCGCTCACGCTGACTCTCCCAGCCGCACCCTCGGATGGATGGCGCTGTAGAGCAGATCGGTCACCAGATTGACGAGCACGTAACTGGTCACGATTACGGCGATGCACCCCTGCACCACCGGATAGTCGCGCGCCTGGACCCCCGAGATCAGCAGCGCCCCGATACCGGGCCACCCGAACACCTTTTCGGTGATGATCGCTCCCGCCAGCAGCGCCCCAAACTGCAGACCCACGAGCGTCACGACCGGGATCAGGGCGTTTCGGAGCGCGTGCTTGAACAGCGTTGCCCGGGTCCCGAGGCCTTTGGCCCGCGCGGTTCTCACGTAGTCGTGGCCGAGTTCATCGAGCAGGCTCGAGCGGGTCATGCGGGTGAGGATCCCGGCCAGCGAAGCCCCCAGCGTTACGGCGGGCAGCACGACGCTGGCCGGCCCGTCGAACCCGGAGACGGGAAGCCAGTCGAGCCAGAGCGAAAAGACCAGCATCAGCAGGATTCCGAGCCAGAAGTTCGGGACCGAGACTCCTAACAGCGCCACCAGCATCGAGGCACGATCGATCGGGCGGTTCCGGCGCAACGCCGCGAGCGCACCGAGTGGGATCGCGAGCAGGAGCGCCACCGCCATCGCGCTGCCCGCCAGCAGCAGGGTTGCCGGGTAGCGCTCGGCGACCAGGTCTGAGACCGGGCGCCGGAAACTGTACGACTCGCCGAGTTGGCCCCGGACGAGCCCCGTCAGGTAGCGCGCGTACTGCTCGGGGACCGACCGGTCGAGCCCCCAGCGCGCGCGAAGCGCTTCGCGGTCGGCAGGACGCGCGGTCTCGCCGAGGACCATGTCGACAGGGTCCCCCGGGATCAGGTGGATCGAGAAGAAGACCAGTGAAACGGCGGCCCAGAGCACCAGCGGCAACGCGATGAGCCGGCGGAGCAGGTAGCTCACGAGCCCGCCCCGTGCAGCCGGACGCGTGCCAGCGCGCGCAGCCCCCCGCCTGGCTCGAGTTCGAATCCGTCGAGACGCTTCGACACCACGGCGGTGTCATCTTCGTGCCACAGAAACACGTAGGGCAGGTCCCGGGCGAGCGTCTTCTCGATGCTTCGGTAAAGCCCGCGCCGCTCGGTTTCGTCCGCGGTGCCACGGCTCCGTTCGATCCAGTGGTCGACCCGGTCGGAGCGGTAGCGTCCGCGATTGGCTCCCTCCGGCGGAATGCTCGCGGAGTGGAAGACGTAGTGGAAGATGTCGGGGTCGGTCAGGCCCACCCACTTCAAGGTGTAGGCGTGAAAGTTCCCCCGCTGGATGTCGCCGTAGAAGGTCCCCCACTCGAGAGAGCGGGTTTCCATCTCGATTCCGACCTCGCCGAGTTGATAACCGATCACCTCGCCGATCTGCTTGCGCAGCCGGTCGGTCGAGGTCTTGTACGAGATGCGAAAGCGCGGCTCAGGCCCGGCGGGATCGGGATAGCCGGCCGCGTCGAGCAGTTCCCGCGCGCGGGCCGGGTCGTAGGCGATGCCCTCGCCGAATGCCGGTCGCGCGGCGTGGCCGGGTGGCAGCAGGGCCGAGGCCAGGCTCGCCCGCCCGCGCAGCAGCGTATCGACGATCGCGGCGCGGTCGATGGCGTGTGCGAGCGCGCGCCGGACGCGCGGATCCGCGAGTTCCGGATGCTCCAGATTGAGCCCCAGGTAGGTGGTCGAGGCTCCGGGTCCGCGCAATACGCGCAGTCCTTCGGCTTCCTCGAGCGGGCGAAGCGCGTAAGGCGGGACTCCATTGACCACCAGGTGAACCGAACCCTTGAGCAACTCCAGCACCCGAGTCGCCGAGTTCGGTAGTACCCGCAGCAGCACCCGCGAAACCGGGGGTGCCCCTCCGAAGTATTCCGCATGCCGCTCGAGCAGAATCCGCCCCCCGCGGTCGAAGGCCGCGAGCTTGAAGGGCCCGGCGCAGATCGGCGACTCGAGCGCTTTCTTGCCCGCGGCCGCGACCTGCCCGGCGGGCAGGATCATCACGTCCGCGAGTTTGTACAAGAGCGGAGCAAAGGGCTCCCGGAGTTCGAAGACGACCTCGAACTCACCGTCCGCCCGAACCCGTTCCAGGAACGCGAGGCCTCCGGCTGCGATCGCGTGCACTCCGGGATCGAGTACCGAGGCAAAGCTGGCTTCGACGTCGCGAGCCCGGAGCGGCGTCCCATCGTGAAAGCGGACGTCTTCCCGGAGTTCTACCCGAAAGCGGCGGGGGCCCTCGAAGTGCCCTGCGCGTGCGAGATCCGGTACCGGGGTTCCGCTGCGGTCGAACTTGTAGAGCGCATTGCAGATGAGTTGGATTACGTGAACCGCATTTGCGCCCCCCGCGAAGCGGGGATCCAGGGTCTGGGGCGTTGCGTCGAGGGCCACCACGATCGTGTCCGCTTCGGTCGCTTCGCTGCCGTGGCAGGCCACGGCCGCCAGCGACGCGAGCCCAGCCAGGCAAAGGAGCGACACACGAATGCACGCGCGCACGATGGAACGGCCCCCCGATCGGTCTGGTTCAGTGTGCGGGATGTCGACGCGAGCCGCACGCCCGCCTACCGTTCTTCGGTGCATGCTGCGCACATCCAAAGCCGTGTTGGCAGGTTTTTTTGCGTTCGCGGGTGCCGGGGCGGGGCTTTGTGCCGAACCCGCAAACCCGCTGGCGAAGCTGCTCGCTGATCCGGCCCTGCGCGGGGCTTCGGTCGGAATCGTCGTCGAGGATCTCGCGAGCGGCGAGCGACGCTTCGCGCACGCGCCCGATCGGGCCCTGGTCCCGGCCTCGAACCAGAAGCTACTCGTGACCGCCGCCTCGCTGGCTGAGTTCGGCCCCGCCCACCGCTTCGAGACGCCCGTGCGGGCGGACGGTCCGATCGATTGCAAGGGCGTCCTCGAGGGCACGCTCTGGGTCGTAGGCCGGGGGGATCCGAGCCTGATCTCGGAGAGCCTGTGGAAGCTGGCCGAAAAGATCCGGCTCGCCGGCATCACGCGGATTCGCGGCGGGATCGGCGTGGATGCCAGCTATTTCGACGGGATCCGCTTTCATCCGGACTGGGGCAGGGTCTCGTCCCGTGCCTACCATGCGCCGACCAGCGCGTTCGCGGCCAACTACTCGAGCTTCCGGGTCGAAGTCGCTCCGGGGCGGGCGCCCGGAGCCCCGGCCCGCGTGTGGATCGCGCCCGAGACCGGGCACCTCCGGCTCGACTCGAGCGCGGTCACGAGCCGGGGCCCGGGGGGTCACGCACGCCCGCTCCGGATCGACATCGAGCAGCTGCCAGACGGGACGCGAGAGCGGGTGCGGGTGCGAGGCACGGTGCCGGGCGGCGACACGCCGCGCAGCTTCTGGCGCGCGGTGACGCTTCCCGAGCGCTACGCTGCATCGCTGCTCCGAACCCAGCTCGAGGCGCACGGAATCCAAGTCGACGGGCCGATCCGGCTCGGCGCGGTTCCGTCCTCGGCGCGGGAACTGCTGGTGTGGAAGAGCGATCCGCTCTCCCGGATTCTTCAGCAGCAGAACAAGTGGAGCAACAACTTCATCTCCGAGCAACTCACGAAGGTACTCGGCGCCGAGACGGCCGGGCCCCCGGGAAGCTGGGAGAAGGGCACGCGCGCGCTCGATGTCTACCTCGCGTCGATCGGGGTTCCGCCGCGGGCGGGATACATCGCGGACGGTTCCGGGCTCTCGCTCCACAACCAGATCTCGCCGGCCGTCGTGGTCCGCGTGCTCCGAGAGGCGCTGCGTCGCTTCGATTCCGGTCCGGAGTTCCTGGCGTCGCTTCCACTCGGCGGCCTCGACGGGACGCTGCGCGACCGCATGGGCGAGGAGAAACCCACCCCGGTCCGCGCCAAGACCGGAAGCCTGCGCCGGGTCACCTCACTGTCGGGGGTCGTTTCGACCGCGTCCGGTGAGCGATGGCTCTTCTCCGCGCTCGTGAACGGCGGGCGCGGAAGCGATATCGCGGTGCAACGGGCGGTCGATCGCTTCGTGGCCGAGCTCGCGACGACCGGGGCTCCCGGGGAGGCCGCAGCCGCCGCGGGTCCCTGATCGCGCTCGCCCCGAACCCCGCGGGAACCTCATCCGATCCCGCAATCCGGTCCAGGAGCGCGAGAGCTGCTCAGGGGCTGGCGGCGACGAGGAGTGCGGTCTGGACCTTTCTGACGTACCGCTTCGGGAGTGCGTGACCGTGGCGAAGACGACGCGCGATCGCGGTCGGTCCCCAGTTGTAGGCGGCCAGGGCCCGCTTGCGATCTCCGTAACGAGCGTAGAGCTGACCCAGGTAGTAGGTACCGAGTTCGACGTTGATCGAGGGATCGAAGAGCGTGTTCTCGCCCTGCCAGTCGATGCCGACTTCGGCTGCGACTTCCATGCCCGTGGAGGGCAGCAACTGCATCAGGCCCAGCGCGTTGACACTGGAGCGTGAAAAATTGTAGTAGCCGCTCTCCGTCTGAATCACGGCGAGCACGAGCTCCCAGTCGAGGCCATTGCGGGCCGAAGCTTCGATGATCGTGAATGCGACCCGGCGGATCTCGGCGTCCGAGAGGCCGGACTGACGGCTGCGGAAGCGCTGTACGATCAGATCGACCGCGGTCGGGCCGAGCGGGACCGGCACTTCGCGCTCGACCGCTGGCTGGCCGGCAGCTGGGTCGAGTGTGGCCAGATCCGGGGAGGCCAGCAACGTGCAGGATGTGAAGTAGGCACAGAGCAGCGCGAGCGCCGCGATGCCGTTTCGCAGTCTTTCGGCCTGCACGGGCTCAGATCCCGAAGCTCGGCATGATTCCGAGCGCCTCGATGACCCGCATGTTGTTCCAGACCGCGATCCCGGGAAGCGCGATCAAGATCAGGAGAATCACCAGACGCAAGCGCGGCGACAGCAGCGAAGTCCAGACGATGAAGCCGACCGTGAAGGTCGTGACGCTCATCTCAAAGACCAAGCCTTCGAGCAGGCCCATGGAGTCGAAGACCCAGCGCGCGACCGGGTTTGCCTCGACGACGAGAAAGCCCGGAATCGGCTCCACCAGACAGAAATAGGTGGTCGCGTTGTCCGCCAGGTTCAGGAGCAACACCAGCGCACCAAAAAGAAGACGTAGCAAGTGAACTTTCTCCGCCGAATGATTCCGCGGAGGGTCAGTTCAAGACCTGTGCCTCATCCGGGGCTTGCCGGGATTTCCTCGGCGACCCGAGGGCTTGCGCAGGGACCTGCCGGTCGCTGCCGGATCTTCGGACGGCCCCGGTGTAGCAATCCACTTCACCGCGGTGTGCGATCTGCATCACCGCGACGTGCGTTGAGCTGGAATCAGCGGCGGCGCGGTTGTCCGCGTCCGAGCAGTAGCCAGTCCAGCGAAACGTTCTCTTGCAGTGCGAGCGTGATCAGGAAATCGGCGTGGGGCGTGGTTCCGCTCTCGTAGCGGTTCACGTTCTGCTGGAAGACCCCGAGTTCACGCGCGAAGCCGCGCTGCGAGCGCGCGGATCGGATCTGCGAGAGTCGTCCCGCGATCTGCTTCTTGTGTCGCGTCAGGGCAGCCTTTGTGACTCCGCGGGGACCACGGCTGCTTCGGGAGCTTCTTGCGATTGCCTTCGCCATTTGCCTGATCTCCTCCGACCTTGGAGTGGGGAGTTGCGCGTCGGAGAGTCAATTTCTCTTCTCCGGGCGGGATCCTGGGAGGTTGAGTTGGCACGGGGAACACTCGACACCGTACCCTCTCGCAATCCGTTCTGGGGGCGCATCCTAAGCGATCAGCAATGCCCGTTCAACCCATGAAGTGTCATCACTGCCAGCGGCGCCTCGAACCGACGCGGCATGGCAGATCCGGGATTACCGTTGACTACTACCGGACCGTGACGG
>SPKZ01006393.1_pt1 | contig 21046 bp, 18 predicted proteins | sample 2456571 | NCBI WGS metagenome assembly SPKZ01 (sample SAMN11192286, study PRJNA482655) | marine metagenome | biome: ENVO:00000447; feature: ENVO:00000244|ENVO:00000211|ENVO:00000569|ENVO:00002023; material: ENVO:00002151; isolation source: ocean water from marine abyssalpelagic zone ... | reverse complement strand
TGCCTAAGTTTTTTAATGCTAAATCAATGGCAGATGTTGCTGTTTTAAAACAAGATATTGTTTCTACTATTTCTTCTTTGCAAAGTTATTCTTTAAGTATGGGCTCTGTTGATAAAATATCGGATGTTATAACTTTGAACGAAACTTTATGGACGGTGAAAGATAAAAAAGTTTCTTTTGTTGATGGAGATAGTACTTGTATTTCTATTGAAGTTAAAAATACAACGTTAACTAAAGAAATTGTTTTGTTGATTACTCCTAATGTTAGTACTTTATGTACAAAATTAAATGAAGCAGGTATTGTTTCACGAAATTACCCCTTGTACTAAACTATCTATATTGTTAGTATACTCCTAAGTCTATCTTTGTTATAATCTTAAAAAAATAAAAGAGTATTAATGAATTCACAAAGAATTACCAAATGTTTATTCCCTGCTGCTGGATATGGTACACGTTTTTTACCTGCTACAAAAGCCATGCCTAAAGAGATGTTACCCGTACTTACTAAACCTTTGATTCAATATGCTGTTGAAGAAGCTTTAGAAGCTGGTATGGATACTATGGCTATAGTTACTGGGCGTGGAAAACGTGCGATTGAAGATCATTTTGATATTTCTTATGAGTTAGAGCATCAAATTAAAGGAACATCAAAAGAACCTTTATTAAGAGAAATTCGTTCTGTTTTGAATAAGTGTACATTTTCTTATACTAGGCAAGTAGAGATGAGAGGTCTAGGACATGCTATTTTAACAGGAGAAACACTTATTGGAAATGAAGCTTTTGCTGTAGTATTAGCAGATGATTTATGTGATAATAGGGATGGAGAAGCTGGTGTTTTATCTCAAATGACAAAATTATATGACAAATATAAATGCTCAATTGTAGCTATTGAAGAAATACCTATGGATAAAACAAATAAATACGGTGTTATTTCAGGTACTGAAATAGAAGAGGGAATTTTTAGAATTACGGATATGGTTGAAAAACCTGAAGCAAAAGATGCACCTTCCAATCTAGCAATTATTGGACGGTATATTTTAACACCTGATATTTTTGATATTTTAAGAGTAACTGAGCCTGGAAAAGGTGGCGAGATTCAGATTACCGATGCGCTCTTAGCTCAAGCAAAACAAGGTAAAGTGTTAGCATATAAATTTAAAGGTACACGCTTTGATTGTGGAAGCGTTGATGGTTTTGTTGAAGCCACAAATTATTTTTATGATAAAAGTAAAGAAGCTTAATTGTTAGAAAAAGCTGTATTTTTAGACCGTGATGGGGTAATTAATATTGAAAAAAACTATTTGCATAAGATAAAAGATTTTGAATTTATTCCTGGTCTTTTTTCTTCTTTGCAGTATTTATTATCTTTGGATTACAAACTCTTTATTATTACGAATCAATCTGGAATTGGAAGAGGATATTACACGCAAAAAGATTTTGATATTCTTACTTCTTGGATGTTAGAAAAATTAGAAAAACATAATATTAACATTTCACAAGTAGAGCTTTGTCCTCATGCCCCAAATCAAGAATGTGAGTGCCGAAAACCAAAAACACAAATGATCGATAATATTTTAAAAAATCACAGTATTGATTTAGATAATTCTTGGTTAATTGGGGATAAAAGTTCTGATATTAAATGTGCTCTAAATGCAGGGATAACTAATACCATTCAAGTAAAATCAGGGCATGATTTTATTGAAAAAGATTCTTTGGCACAATATGTTTGTAATTCTATTGCTGATATAAAAAGTATTATTAAAAATTAGTTTTAAAAGTATTAATGTGAACTATTCTTCTTTTCTTATTCGTAAGAAAGAAGCAAAACGCGGTTTTTTATTCTTAGTTAGACCATAGTATTTAAAAGTCACGATATCACCAACAGAAGGGGGATTTGCTCTCTCATCTTTGCTAAAGCCACCTCCTAAATTAAACGTCACATTATTTTCTAGTTTTATTAATAAAGAACGCATTGTATTGTTTTTACCATAATTTATTTTCTCAACTCTACCTTCTGTATCGTAAAACATAGTAACTTTTAGGGCTTTATTTGTTCTTGTTTTAATATATTCTAAATTAGGGTCTTTTACTATTACACCTTCACCTTTTAATAAAACAATTTTTTTAAGATAATCGTATAGATGTTTTTTGTTTTTGCATACTATTTGTTCAATAATATGTACTTGTGAATTGGGATTATTTTTAAACCAATTTTTTGCTTTATTAACACGTTCTAGAAAATTACCCTTAGCATTTGGGGCTTCAAAAATATTATAGGAGATTTCTTTCCAGTATTTTGACGGAGTTTTATCTAAAACAATGCTTTGAATATTTGAGAAATCATTTCTTTTTGTCCACAATTCCCCATCCAGTTCAAAAGAAGGGAAGTTTTTAGTAAAACTAGCAGGTGCATAGATTTTATTGCCATTTTTACTTAAGAATTCTTTTCCATTCCAATAACCTCTTATTCCATCTAGTTTCTCACTCATAACCCAACCACTTACATCTTGATTGGTATATTGATTGGGTCTTTCAATCTCTACTTGAAAAGAATACAGTGATAAAAAAGTAAATAGAAGCAAGCTTAATATTTTCATGACCTGAGTATATTACAATTTAGATATTTTTATTATAAAGTCATAATGATTTTTTGGATAATATATTTACTATATTAAACAATTGGATAAACTATGACATATACAAATACAGATTTTAATAACAAGACTATATTAATTACAGGGGCAGCAGGTTTCATTGGTTCTAACTTATGTTTTTATTTTCAAGACAACTATCCAAAAGCCAATATCATTGCTCTTGATTGTTTTCGTTCAACAGCTACATTATCAAATGGTAATCTAAAAAGTTTTGGACATTATAAAAACCTACTTGGTTTTAATGGCACGGTAATCTCAGGTGATATCAATGATAGGAAACTTTTAAAAGCTTTAAAATACGACTATAACTTTGATTATATCTTTCATGAAGCGGCTATTTCTGATACTACGGTAGAAGAACAAGATTTAATGATTAAAACCAATGTGAATGCTTATGAAGATTTATTAAAAATTGCTATTAAACACAAAGCCCACATGATTTATGCTTCATCAGCTGCTACTTATGGAGATGCTTCATCTCCACAAACTCCAGGGGATGAAGCACCTGGAAATGTTTATGGTTTCTCAAAACTAATGATGGATAATATTTCAGATACTTATATTAAAAAAGACCTAGGTATTTCTATTATTGGATTGCGTTACTTTAATGTATATGGAGCAAAAGAATTTTTCAAAAATAAAACAGCTTCTACTGTTGTACAATTTGGCCATCAAATACTTGCAGGTAATACACCTAAACTTTTTGAAGGCAGTGATAAGATTTTAAGAGATTTTGTTTACATAGAAGATGTCATTCAGGCTAATATTAAAGCAGCTTCAAGTGGTGTTTCTGGTGTGTATAATGTAGGTACTGGAAAAGCAAGATCTTTTCAAGACATAGCTGATCTTTTACAAGAAAACTTAGGTACTAGTTTAGGTACGAATTATATTCCTAATCCTTTTATTGGCCAATACCAATTTCATACAGAAGCAAATATTTGTGCTACTACTGCTGATATTGGATATGAACCAGCATATGAGCTAGAAGATGGGATTAAAGCTTATATAGAAGAGATTAAACGTTTATATACAACGGAGGTGAAATAATGATTGAAAGTATTTTACAAAGTAATAAAAGAACCTCGATTTTAGTTATTGGGGATTTAATGATTGATCATTATTTATGGGGAAGCTGTGAGCGTATTTCTCCAGAAGCTCCTGTTCCTGTAGTTGATATTAAAAGCGAAACTACTGTTTTAGGTGGGGCTGGAAACGTTATTAATAATCTTGTTTCTTTAGGAGCAGAAGTAGGAGTACTTTCTGTTGTTGGAAATGATGCTGTTGCAAATGAATTAAAATATATCTTAGATGAAACAGGTGCTAAGTCTTTTTTAACAGAACAAGCAGGAAGAAAAACATCTAAAAAATCACGTCTTATGGCTGCTAAGTCACAAATTGTTAGATATGATCATGAAAGTAAAAATGATATATCTTTTGAGTCAGTAAAAAAAATATTTTCTAAATTTCAAGAAATTATTAATGGTTATGACATTATTTTATTATCAGATTATGGAAAAGGTGTTTTAACTGATACGTTAACAAAAGAAATTATTGAGTACGCAAGTAAATACGATAAAAAAGTATTAGTAGATCCAAAAGGAACAGATTATTCTAAATACAAGGGTGCTTATTTATTAACACCTAATAAAAAAGAAGCACAAATTGCTTCTGGAATTGAGATTGATTCTAGCGATACTTTGGAATTTGCATTAAAAAGACTGAAAGATATAGCAGCTTTAACATACTCTGTTATTACCTTAAGTGAAGATGGTATTGCTATTTTAAAAGACAATAATGTGATTACCAAACCCACAGTTGCACGTGAAGTTTATGATGTGACTGGGGCAGGGGATACCGTACTTGCTTCTTTAGGTTTTGCTTTGTGTTTACAAGATGATATTGAAATTGCAGTTGAGTTTGCTAATTTAGCAGCTGGTGTAGTTGTAGGAAAACTTGGATCTGCAACAGTAAGTTTAGATGAAATAGAAGATTATAAATCAAGTATCTCAAAAAGCTCCATTGAACTTCATATTAAAACACAAGATGAAATAGAAAATCTTACAAAACGTCTTGCCTTAAAAAACAAAAAAATTGTTTTTACCAATGGTTGTTTTGATATTTTACATAAGGGACATGTTTCTTATTTAAATATTGCTAAATCTTTTGGAGATGTATTAATTGTTGGATTAAATTCTGATGCATCAGTACGAGCTTTAAAAGGTGAGAACAGACCTGTAAATGAAGAAGATGACAGAGCGTATATGTTAAGTGCGTTAGAGAGTGTTGATTATGTAGTGGTATTTAATGATGATACGCCATATGAACTTATTAAAAAAATACAGCCTCATACTCTTGTAAAAGGGGCTGATTATGAAGGTAAAGAAGTAGTTGGTTCTGATATTGCAAAAGAAACACGATTGGTTGAATTTGTTGAAGGCAAAAGCACAACAAAACTCATTGAAAAAATCAAAAATAAATAAGGCTCTAAAATGAAAGACATTATTAAAAATGAATTTAATTTACATTTAGAAACAATTACTAATGTAATGAATACTATGCAAGGGCCTTTAGAAGAAGCTGCTAAATTAGCAGTGGATACTTTAAAAGCGGGTAATAAAATACTGTTATTTGGAAATGGTGGAAGCGCCGCTGATGCACAACATATAGCAGCAGAATTAACAGGACGTTATAAAACAGAAAGACGTGGATTACCTGGTATTGCACTTACTACTGATACTTCTGCTTTAACAGCTATTGGAAATGACTATGGATATGAGAGAATTTTTGACAGACAAGTTGAATCCTTGGCTAATAAAGGGGATTTACTATTAGGAATCTCAACTTCTGGGAATTCTAAAAATGTGATTTCTGCTTTTAGACTGGGACGTGAAATGGGATGCCGAATTCTTGGTTTCTCTGGACGTGATGGAGGAGCTATGAATGAATACTGTGATGTGAATTTAATAGTACCCTCAAATGATACTCCACGTATTCAAGAAATGCATATTTTATTTGGACATACTATTTGTCACATTATTGATACAGCATACGAAGAGAAGTAAAAGTTAAAAAGCAAAAAAGGTAAAAAGTGAATTTAAGTAAAGCAGACAAACAAATAATAAGTGACTCAATAAGAGATATACAAGACTTTCCAAAAAAAGGCATAGTATTTAAAGATATTACGACTTTATTAAACAATAAAGAAGCCTACCAAGTATTGATGAATCATTTAGAAGAACGTTACAAAACATATGATTTAGATTATATAGCTGGAATTGATGCCAGAGGTTTTATTTTTGGAGCAGCTCTTGCTGATAGATTAAAAATCGGTTTCGTACCAATTCGTAAAAAAGGAAAACTTCCTTCTACTACTGTATGTGAAAAATATGAATTGGAATATGGTTTTGATGAGGTAGAAGTACACTTAGATGCTTTTAAAGACATACCTAATGCAAGAGTATTAATGATTGATGATTTAATTGCAACAGGTGGAACTGCGAATGCTGCTGCTAAATTAATAAACAATGTAAATGCCCTTTTAGTAGAATCTTGTTTTATTATGAACTTGACTTTTTTAAATGGAAGTGAAGCTGTAAGCAAACATGCACCTGTATACTCTGTGTTAGAGATTTAAATATATAAAAATAGGATAGAAGAATGAATAATCAAAACAATAACTTAGAAGAAGAATTCAGAGAATTTTTCTATCTTCCAAAAGCATCAAAATTTGATCCCGATGAAAATGGACATTTTGACAAGTTTGGTGGAAGATATGTACCAGAAACGCTAATGCCAGCTTTATTGGAATTAGAAAAAGAATATAAAAGTATTCGTTTTGATAAAGATTTTTGGATAGAAGTTAATGCTTTATTAAAAGATTATGTTGGACGTGAAAATCCATTATATTATGCAAAAAATATTTCAGAAGAAATGGGTGCAAAAGTATATTTAAAAAGAGAAGATTTAAATCATACTGGGGCTCATAAAGTTAATAATGTAATAGCCCAGGGTTTATTAGCAAAACGTTTGGGTAAAAAGAAAGTAATAGCTGAAACAGGGGCAGGGCAACATGGTGTTGCAACGGCTACTATTGCTGCATTACTTGGTTTAGAGTGTACTGTTTTTATGGGTGCAAAAGATGTTGAAAGACAAGAATTAAATGTATTCAGAATGAAACTCTTAGGTGCTAAAGTTGTTAGTGTTGAATCTGGAAGTAAAACACTAAAAGATTCAATGAATGAAGCTATTAGATATTGGGTTACAAATGCCAGAGATACATATTATATTATAGGTACAGTTGCAGGGCCTCATCCTTATCCTATGATGGTAAGAGACTTTCAAGCTATTATTGGTTTTGAAGCAAGAAAACAAATTCTTCAAAAAGAAAATTGTTTGCCTGATTATGTAATTGCGTGTATTGGTGGAGGTTCTAATGCTATTGGAATGTTTTCACATTTTTTAGAAGATAAAGAAACGACTTGTATTGGAATAGAAGCAGGTGGTTTAGGAATAGATACGGATAAACATGGTTGTTCACTTGCAAAAGGAACACCAGGTGTACTGCATGGTCAATGCTCTTATTTATTGCAAGACAAAGAAGGACAGATTTTAGAAGCTCACAGTATTTCTGCTGGTTTGGATTATCCAGGAATTGGGCCAGAGCATGCTTATCACAAAGAGTTAGAAACAGTAGAATATGATTCTATTACGGATCAAGAAGCTTTAGATGCTTTTGTATGGTTAAGTAGAAAAGAAGGAATTATTCCTGCTTTTGAGAGTGCTCATGCAATTGCGTATTTGAAAAAAGCACAAAAAAGATTTAAAGATAAAATTATAATTATTAATCTTTCCGGACGTGGAGATAAAGATATGGTACAAGCAAAAGATTTACTAAACTTTGACTAAGGCGTAATATTGAATAATTTATTAAGACTTTTTAAAAAACACTCAGGCAAAATTTTAGCTTTAGTGGTGATAACATTTTTTTCTTTTTTAGCCTACAATTTATATCAAGCACCAGTAGATGGATTTACTGATAAATTTGTATATTTATTAAAAACCTATGGTTATGTGATTTTATTTGCATGGAGTATTTTAGAGGGGGAAGCTGGTTTAATAATGGCTGGACTTTTATCTCATACAGGTGATATGAATGTGTATATGGCTGTTTTTATAGCAGGTCTTGGTGGTTTTGCAGGGGACCAAATATATTTTTATATTGGACGTTTTAATAAAGCTTATGTTCATAAAAAATTTAGAGGTCAAAGACGTAAATTTGCCCTCTCTCATTTGTTACTCAAAAAATATGGTTGGCCTATAATTTTTATGCAGCGTTATATGTATGGAATGAGAACTATTATCCCTATTTCAATAGGGCTTACAAGATACAGTGCTAAAATGTTTGCTTTTATAAATCTTATTTCTGCTTGGTGTTGGGCTGCTATTACTATAGTACCTGCTTGGTATTTTGGAGAAGAAATATTAGTAGTTCTTCATTGGGCTAAAGAGCATTGGTATTTCGCTTTACCTTTTGCTTTAATCTTTGGTGGAAGCATAATATACTATTTTAATAAAATGACTAAAAAAAAGGAAGAAAATGAAAATTAATTTAAATGATAAAAATATTAATAAAATAAGTGCAGATGTAGAAATTATTATCACTACGCCTACAAACTTAAATAAATCAAATGATATAAAGTTATTAGAAAAAGTAAACTTCAAAGCACATGACGAAGAAGTGGTTTTATTACTTGAAAAACAAAAAATATATGTTGGTTGTGAAGATAATTCTTATGATGGTATTGCAATTGCTATATCATCTGCTATTAAAGAGCTTAAAAAAACTACTTTTACAAGCGCAAAAGTTCTTTTAGAAAATGATGATGAAAACATTTTAAAACCCCTTGTTGAGGGTGCATTTTTAGGTGAGTACGAATTTTCAAAATATAAAGCAAAAAAAGAAAAATCAACTAAAATCAAATTAACAATTGTCTGTAAAAAATTAACAACTCTTTTAGTTAATATTTTAGAAGACTCGGTAATTATTGCATCTTCTGTTAATAAAGTAAGAGACTTTGTAAATACTATTCCTAATGATTTTTTCCCAAAAACAATGAGCAGAGAAGCTAAAAAAATAGCTAAAAATGACGATGTATCTGTGAAGATTTATGGAGAAGACTATTTAGATAATAACAAAATGCATACTATGTTAGCCGTAGGTCGTGCTTCAAGACATGAATCACAACTTATTCATTTGACGTATAAACCAAAGAATGCTACGAAAAAAATCGTATTGGTTGGAAAAGGTTTGACTTATGATTCAGGTGGTTTGTCTTTAAAACCAGCAGATGGAATGTTGGGTATGAAATCCGATAAAGGTGGAGGATGTGCAGTACTAGGAATTTTAAATGCAGTTTCTTTACTAAAACTACCTATTGAAGTACATGGAATTATTGGTGCGGTTGAAAATATGATTGGTGGAGATGCTTATAAACCAGATGATGTATTAATTGCAAAAAATGGAACAAGTATTGAAATTAAAAATACAGATGCAGAAGGAAGACTTGTATTAGCTGATTGTTTATGTTATGCACAAGAACAAGTAGAAGATTTAGATTATATCTTTGATTTTGCAACCTTAACTGGTGCTGCTGTTGTTGGTGTTGGACAATATACTACTGCTATTATGGGAAATGATATTGCTTTAAAATGTTCTGCTGTAGGTACTGCTTTAAGAGCAGGAGAGTTAGCAACAAATCTTCCTTTTAACAGACATCTTAGAAAATTAATTAAATCAGATATTGCAGATATTGCTAATCTTGGAACAACCAGGTTAGGTGGAGCTATTACAGCTGGAATATTTTTGGATCAGTTTATTACCAAAAAGAATAAAAACAAGTGGTTACACTTTGATATTGCTGCTCCTGCTTATGTAACTCATGCTTGGGGATACAATCCTATTGGAGCATCAGGTGCTGGTGTTCGTATGACAGTTGAGTTCTTAAAGAATCTTGATAATAATAAGTGTTAAACACTTATATATATTTAAAGAAAAAGGAATAGCTTCCTTTTTCTTTAAGAGTAGTATTTTATATTTTTAATACACTCTTTTGGGTTTATTTTAAACTCTTTAAAAAATGCATTTGAAAAGTTATTTGAATATTTATATCCCATTAAGTGTGCTACTTCATTTACATTATATTCTCCCTCTTCTAATAAATACTTTGCTTTTGTTAATTTATATTTTGTTAAAAATTGATAAGGACTTTGTTTATATACTTGTTTAAAGCCTTTTTTTAATTTAAACTCATTGATACATACAATTTTTGCAAGCTCAACAATTGAGGGTGGGTTTTGTAAATCTTGAAGAAGTATTTCTTTTGCTTTAAGTATTTGTTGTTTATCGTAAGTATTTAGTTTGATTGCATTTTTTGTTGCAGATATTTTATTTATTTCTAAATATAAGAGTTCTAATATTTTACTTTGTAAAAATAGCTTATTAATTTCACTGTTATTAGAATGGGCATAGATTTCATTTAAAATTCTTTCACTCTTTACACTTGTAGGGGAAAAATCAATCAGATTAAGTTTTTTATGATTTCCATATTTATTTAAAATAGTATTTTCAAAATTTTTTTGTAAAAAATCTTCATTTACTATTAATCTAATTTGTTCAACTTTTTTGCTAGTAAACTCTCTAATGCCTTGGGAACCATCAAAAAGAGAGATGGTAGTAAATCCCTCCTTAAATTCTATTATTTCTTTTTTACCAGAGCTTTTATAATTGGAATAACCTTTTAATCCAAATGTTATAACAAACTTTTTTTCATGTTGATTTGTTTTTATTTTCGTTGGTTTTAGAAATTCAAAATGGGTTTTTAATAATAAAAGTCCTTCTTGAATATGCAGTTTTTCCATATAGTCTTTTCCTATATTTTTAGGAAAGGTATTCTCTAAAATATTTTCATTGGAGGAAATATTATCTAACAATATCTCTTCTAAGTTAAGTTTACACATGTTTTTCCTTTTGTAATAGAAATAAAACCTTTTAGCATATTAATGATATTGAATATCATTTTTATCCAAGATATAATAATTTCAATTAAAAATAAATTAAAGGAAGAATAATGATAGACCTTAAAAGTAAAACATTATTAACAATAACAAGTATTATTTTAAGCAGTAATCTTTTAGCTAATAATACTCAAAATCTTAACACAGTTACAGTAAGTGCCCAAAAAAGCATAGAGGATGTACAAAAAATTCCTATGAGTATAAATGTATTTAATGCACAAACATTAAAGAATAATATAATAACAAAACTTGATGATATTGCTTTATATACCCCTGGTTTATTACTTTTTAATACAGGAGAAGAGGGCTTAATAACTCCTTCAATCAGAGGAATATCAGGAAACATTAGTTCTTTCTCTACTCCTGTTAGTTTATATCTTGATGGTGTGCCTGTAATGAGTAGTTTTGGTTATACAAATGCTTTATTGGATGTAGAGAGGATAGAAGTATTAAAAGGTCCTCAAGGTACTTTATATGGTAATAACTCCGAAGTTGGAGTAATCAATATAATTAGTAAAAAACCAAATAATAAATCAAAAGCTAAACTCTCAGTTATTATTGCAAATAAGGGTAAAAAAGAATATCAAGCGAATCTTTCTTTCCCCATCATTAAAGATAAGTTTTATGTAAGCCTTGCTTTAAAGCATGAAGAAAAAGATGGTTTTATAAAAAATACCAATAGTTATCAAAAGGAAAACAATAAAGAAGGTGATTTCCAAAAGATTAATTTACGATTTACTCCTTTAGATAACTTGGATATTTCTTTTGTTGTTTCTAATAGTAAAAGAAATGATGGTTCTTTAGATTGGGCAAAAGCAGGGCAAGAAAATAATGTAGAAGTAAGCTCAAACCTAATAGGTTATTCTAAACCTAAAGAGCGAAACTATTCTTTGAAAGTAGATTATGATATTAATAATACTAGTAAATTTACATCAATTACTGCAAAACGTAATTATAAAGAAAAAGCTGCACTAGATCTTGATTTAAGTGCTACAAACATGGCACATATTTACAGAGACTATGAATTTGATACTTTTTCACAAGAGTTTAAATTAGAAAAGAATTTTAAAAATACAAAGTTACTTGCAGGTGTGTATTTCTCTAAAGAAAAAGATGATATATATTTTAAAAGAGTAACAATGATGGCTCCCTTAGGAATGAGTTCGTTACAGTACTTAAACTCAAAAACATATAGTATTTATAGCAATGTAACTACCCGAATAAATGATAAATTTAGCATAAGTGCTGGTCTTAGATATGACTATGAAAAAAAAGATTTAATCCTTGCCTCTTCTACTATCAAACTTGAAAAAGATTTTAAAAACATCTCTCCTAAACTTTCTTTTTTATATGATTTTAATGATGAATCAATGATGTACTTTACTCTAGCACAAGGTTATAAAAGTGGAGGTTTTAATGCTTTTGTATCTTTGCAAGATGAGAAAAAATTTACTGAAGAAGAATTGACTTCTTATGAGTTAGGATATAAAACATATTTGTTTAATAACAGCGTAATATTTAATTCATCTCTTTATTATATGAATATAAATGATATGCAAGTTGAGTTAAGAGATGGCTCTAATAATCCCTATACAACAAATGCAGCAAAAGCAAAATCTCAAGGTCTAGAGCTTGAAGTGCAAGCTTTTGTAAGTGATGATATAACACTGTTTGCAAATGGTGCTTTAAATAAAACTATTTTCAAAGAGTACAAAAATAATAGCAATGATTACAGTGGGAATACTAATCCTTTTGCTCCTAAATATAATTTTAACTTAGGAGTATTATATGAAAATGTTAGTGGTTACTTTACTAAAGTTGATTTAGCTGGATATGGAAAAACATATTTTGATCCTGCGAATAAATATTTTCAAAAAGCGTATGAGGTGGTTAATGTAAAAGTAGGGTATTCAAGTAAAAATTATGAAATCTACTTTTATGGGAAAAATGTATTTGATCAAAAACACGATGCAACGAATGTTTATCTCAATGGAACGGTATCTGTGTATAACGATGATAAAGAATTTGGCGTTCAATTAGCGTATAAGTTTTAGGAATATAAATGACAAAAAATATTAATACCTATTTACAAATGTTATTGGTTCAGCAAAAAGTTGAACTCTTAAGCATAGCTTTGAACTTTGAATTATTTAAAGCTTTAGAGGAAAAAGAACACAGCTATATTACATTAGCAAAACATATGAGAAGCAATAAGAACAATACGAAAATATTATTAGAGGGTTTAGATTTATTAGGTCTTATAAAAGAAGAGAACAATATCTATGTAAATACAAAACTGTCAAGAACATATTTCACTGCGGGCAAAAAAAACTATTGTGGGGATTTGTTTTTGCATAGAAAAGACTTATTATCTAAAGCCAATACAATGTTATCTTCTTTAATACTAAAAGAGAATGAAGACAACAGCAATGCAAAGCATCCAGAAGTATGGGCAAAAGCAGCCAAAAAGAATTTAAAACAAGAACAACTTAACCTTATTTCACCTATTTCTTTAAATATTGTAAAAGAATTAAAAGAGTTTAAACATTTTAAAAAGATGTTAGATTTAGGATGCTCTTCTGGAATACTTAGTTTAGAATTTGTGAAAAATCATCCATCTATGACAGCAGTTTGTTTTGATTATAAAGAAGTTACCACTGTAGTTAAAACACATATAAAAGAGTATGACTTAGAAAATAGAGTTAGCGTGATAAGTGGTGATATTGAAGAAGATGATATTGGAAAAGGCTACGATTTTATTTGGTGCAGTAATATTTTTTATTTTATAAAAGATAATAAAAATTTGCTAAAAAAAATATACGATGCATTAAATCCCAAAGGTGTTTTAATTACTTGCCATATGGAAGAGCAGAACAATACAATGGATGAAGCAAGTTTCTTTTATTTTTTATTTTTAAATTTACAAGGAAAAAAGAGTTTAAAACAAGAAGACTTAAAAAAAGACTTCAAGGATGTAGGCTTTAAAAGTATTACTACATTAAGAAGGGAAGATTTTCCTATGACTCCTAATTATATACATATTGTAAGGAAATAAAGATGAATGCATTACAAAAAAAGAACATACTCTTTTCTATTTTATTTATTGCTATTTTAACGCCTGTGATATTTTTTGTCATGGGTATTCCAATGATATTGCAAATGAAAGGATATGATGCAGCACTTATTGGAAGCTTTCAATTAATTGGACTGCCTATGGTTTTTAAATTCATAATGTCGGCACCTATAGATAGGTATGTTTTTGAAAAAAGACATTATAAAAAATGGATTTTCTATAGTGGAATAGTATATGCTTTACTTTTGGTGTATATAAGTTTTCTTTCTTTAGAAGATAATATCTCATTGATTTTTGTGGCTATTTTTATTACGGCTTTAATATCTACCTTTATTGATATTCCTTTAAATGCATTAGCAATAAAAATATTTACAGAAGAAGAAAGGTTTAATGCAAGTACTTATAAAGTGGCTGCATATTCTATTGCTGCAATGCTTGGAAGTGGTGTATTTCTCTTATTTTACAATCATCTTGGTTGGAGAAGTACTTTTATTCTAATGTCAGTTATGTTGCTAGTATCTTTATATATACTAAATTTTATTGAAGAACCCGATGAGGTAATCAAAGAAGAAAAAGTTTCATTAAAGAAAATCATAAGTTTTTTTAAGCAAAAAGATATAAGTATTTGGATTTTTATCTTAGGCTTTTATTTTGCTTTTATAAGTGCCATTTGGGTTTTCATGAAACCTTATTTAATAAGCAAAGGAGTAAAAGCAGATGATATAGCAATATATGTTGGAATTTATGGAAGTTTAATTGGATTTTTAGGAGCTTTATTAATAAGTAAATTTGCTAATAATTTTTCAAGAAAGACCTTATTATTAGCATTTATTGTATTTAATATAATAAGTGCTAGTATTTTAGTATATATTGAACAAGCAGAATTAACATTGTTTTCTTTAATTCTAAGCATTACTTTTATTGCTTTGTCAATATCATTGTCCTCAGCAATTATCTTTACTATGATTATGGATTATGCAAGAAAAGAAACAAGAGCCATTGATTATTCTATTCAAGCAAGTTTTTTCTCACTAACAAGAATTATTTCCGCTGTAATAGCAGGCCTAATAATATCGACGTTCAACTTTCAAATAATGTTTATCTTTGAAACTATAGGAATGATTATTGTGTGTATTTTCATATATAAGTTTTATAAAAGTAAAAAGAAGTAAAAGAATATTTCTTTTACTTCTTAGAATTCAAAATATTTTTTAGGGAGTTTTTTCCCTGTAAATATTAATAATGCAGCTACTAGTAGAAGAATGATATCGCTTGCTAGAATTTGGATTAATCCTTCTTGATATAATCTTATGAACGAATATCCACTAAAAAACTCATGTGATATTACAGCACATATTAAGAATACTGATGATAAATAACAAGTGTATTTTGTAATTTTAAATAAATCTTTTTTAAATAAAATGACTGCTAATAATACAAGGAAACAAAGATAAAATAGTGTTTCTTGAGTACTGTATCTCTCACCCATAAAAGAGTAAAAGACAGCTGATTTTGGAATCAACCAAACACTTGCAAATAGAAAAGATGAAGAAATTAATGAACCTAAGATAATAGTAAAACTTAAAGGTTTTAATACTTTATAAGAGAACTTATCTTTTTTTGCTCTCTCCAACCATAAGCTCATTGCAAAAACAAGTCCTATTAAAATACTAATACTAATAAAAGCAAAAATGATTCGAGGAAGATCCGAAAAAGTTCTTAAATAATGCAAATAAAAGATTGCATCCAGTGTTTTTTCTGCAAAAGTACCATCATCAGCTATTTTTTTCTCAAGTACTTTTGCATTTGTTCCATCTAAGATGATATAACTTTCATTGGTCATAGAACTTATAAAAAAGTTCTTAGGTTCATAACCTATGAATTTTACCCGTGAATTAATATCATTGTAATTGTATATTTCCATTTTATAAAAAGAGATATCATCAAATTCTTGCGTGGCTTTTGTATAAAGTTCATTTACGCTGATACTTTTTATTTTTTTACTTAAATCCATGTTTTTTAAAGCAGGATCAAATAAAATATTTCTTTTTGTTTGTAAAGCATTTAGGGTTTCACCTTTTGTTAAATAATGCGTTAATAAAGGGGAACTGTAAAGACCTAAATTAAACAATGCTCCTGTTATTCCAAACATAAAAATTAAAGGAAGAGTATAAAAAAATAAAAGCCTGTGATATTTTGCATAAAAAGCTTTATTGGATTTTGTTTTTTTATTGCTGTATTTGTTTTTTATGATTAATAAAATGCCAGAAAAACACAAAAATACGACAGCAACAGACATAAAACCAAAGAGTATTTTAACTAACAAAGAATTGAATAACCCGCCTGTGTGCATTTTATCAAAAAACTGAGATATTTTGAAATTCTTAGGCCTTACTCTTTTACAGGTATTGGGATCTAAATAAAAGTTAGGTCTGTTTCTTACTCGAATCAAATTTGTAGCGCTTACTTCGATACTTGGAAAAGACAGACTAATGATATCATTTCTAACTTTTTTCCCATCTTCTCCAAAATAAGTTCTTTTCGTAATTTGTTTAAGGCATTTGTCTAAATCTATATCGCTTATTTTTATATCATTTACATGTTGTTTTGAATCTTCCCATGTATTTACATAGGGTTGAAAAATAGTTAATATTCCAAAAAACAAAGAGATAAAAAAGAATAAGAGAACATTTACTCCAATAAACTTGTGTATATTAAACAGTCTTTTTTTCATTGTTTTCCTTAAAAAATGTATAAAATAGAGTATAGAATGAATGCCGGTAAGATGGCTTTTAAGATGGCGATAAATTTAGTTTTGGACATGATTATGTAAAGTGATGCCGCTGACCAAAAGAATGGAAGAATAATTATTCCAATCACAATATTTTCAAATATTGAGTACTGCAGTTGTTCTGAGATTAGCATTATTAGAAAATAAGAAACAAAAAGACCTCCAAAAATGGAGAAGAATATTCTTATAAAACCTAAGGTGCTATTATTGTCTTTTAAAAAAATAGTTTTGATTATTTTATTCATTTTACTCACTTATTTTAATTATCAAGAATGATAATTAAAATTGATTTAAAATCTTATTAAAAGGAGTTAGATCAAGACTAGTTGAAAATATAAGATCTTAATTTATCTCTTTTTTTACTTTTTAATTATAATGTGTGTAATTAACATAAAATAAAACTTTGATATAAATAATATATTTAATCAAAGTAAAACATTGAAAGATATGGGATTAAGTGTCCCACTGAAAATAATGCTTAGCACTCACAAGGAACTGGTCTTCGTATGACGCTTGAGTTCTTAAATAATTACCCTTCATGCGGATAATCTATATCTTCAATAACACCAATATCATCTACATTTAATATTTTGTATGAAAGTTTATTTTCTTTAATCACTTGATTTGCACCTTCTTGGTTTTTTATTTTACACAGTTCTTCAAAAAAATTATTTCCAAAAAAAACAGGATGCCCAACAATATTTTCATACTTAGCCCTTACAATTAGGTTCTTTTTTTGGATATTTTGTAATGCAGTGATGGTTTTCTTTTTTATATTTGGCATGTCTGCTAAAAATATAGCACAAGACTCATACATAATGGCACTTTTTTTGATTTGTTGTATGCCTACAGAAATACTAGTACCTAATGAAATATCAATGCTAGGAGCTTGTATTAAGGCAATATTAATATTCTCAAGTAAAGAAATCAGTTTTTTATCTTCATATCTGTGGACTAAATAAATAGAATCAAAGGTTTTACATATATTTTTTAAAGTTCTTAAAATAAGTAATTCTTGTCCTGAGAAACGTTTATCACTTCCATAACGTTTAGAAAAACCAGCCGCTAAAACTAAAGCACATGTATTTTGTTTCATAAGGTGTGACGAAGAGATATTAATTCAGCAATAATAGAAACAGCAATTTCAGTTGGTGTTTGACTATGAATCATAAGACCAATAGGTGCTCTTAATTTTGACAGTATTATTTCATTCATGCCAGCATTTTTTAATCGTTTAGTTCTTTTGTTATTATTTTTACTAGACCCAATAGCACCTACATAAAAAGCATTTGAGTTTAGTGAAAAAGAAATTGCATCATCATCAATACTTGGATCATGTGCTAAAGCAACAACAGCTGTATGTTTATCTACGCGTTTTCTAACAAATAAATCAGATGCTTCTTTACACAATTCAAAATTATTATTTACTCCTTCATAGACTAAATTGTCCAAAAATAGTTTTCTATTTTCACATAATTTAACATAAAATCCCAAGTCACTGGCTTGTTTCGCTAAGTGTTTTGCTACGGGTGTAGCTCCAATAATAAGCACTTGAATAATAGGGAAATAAGTAATTTGTATACTCTTTTCATTTTTAATTACATTTTTTTCTTCTGATTTATAATACTCTGGAAGTGTTATAAATGTACTTTTATTATTTTCTTTGTTGATAGTTCTTTGAAACCCAACACGCTTTTTAATTAAGTCATTCCATATTAGAAAGTTTTTTAACATATCACTTGAAGGAGTGATTTTTTCAACTAAAAGCGTCACATTTCCACAGCAAGGCAAACACAAGTTTTTCTCTTTATTTAAGAGCTGATTTCCATAGGTAAAAGTAGTAATATCTTCTTTAAAATAACCTTCATTCAAAAGTTCGCAAAACGCATCATCGCTTCTTGGTTCTGAAATAAAACCTATTTTATTTGTGCCATCATAAGCAAAAATAGAGCCTAATGGACGTACAGAGGCACCTTTTGCAGAAATAATAGTACAAATAAAAAAATCTTTTTTTTCTTTTATCCATTGTATGGCAGATTTAATTATAAGAGCTTCATATTTTTGCATGACGTGAACCTTTTATAATTACATCTTTTAAGAGTTTTAGAAAAGAAATTTTTTTTGTAAACAAAGAAGGTGTATACTCTTCTTTGTTTATAAGTACATTAACTAAAATGTTAAACCTTTTGTTTCTAAAATAAGTTTTTTCATTCCAGAATAATATTTTGCGTAACCCGTACATCTACAAATATGTTCCCCTAAGTTATCTTCAATTACTTTTTGAACATCATTTTTATTAATAGGCTTTGTTTTTAACTTATCCATTAACAACGTTGCTTCATTTACAAAACCAGATGTACACCATCCACATTGAAAAGAAAATTGTTTAATAAATGCTTCTTGAACAGGGTTTAAGGATATAATATTATTATTTTTATCTTTTTTTGCATGTCCTTCAATAGTGGTTATTTTTTTATTATTAAAAACAGAACTAGGGTTAATACATGTTCTTTTTACCTCTTTTGATCCATCCTCATTTTCTACAATAATAACACAGGCATTGCATATACCCATTCCACAGCCAAATTTAGTACCTGTTAAGTTTCTAAATTCATGTAAATACTCAATCATCATCACTTCTTGAGGTATTTCTATGGGACCAATTTTTTTTCCGTTAATAGTGAATGTTAATTTACTCATAATTATATTTCCTTTCTTATATCTTCTGGTGTAACAGGTAAGTGATAAAATCTTTTATCAATAGCATGGTTGATTGCTTCAACAATAGAAGCAACAACAGGAATCATTACAACTTCAGCTATACCTTTACTTGGGTCTGATTTACCTAAAGGAGGAAGTAAGGTATAGTTCATATTCCAAACCCCAACATCTCTTGCTCTTGGAACGTTATATCGATCTAGATTCCATGTTCCATTTCCCGCACCATCTTGACCTAGTGGCAAACTCTCATATAATGTGTGTCCAATTCCCATTGCCACACCTCCGTGAATTTGACCCTCGACTAAATCTTTGACTAAAACAGTTCCTGGTTCTAACCAAGTATGTGTATCGAGAATTTCTACTTCTGCACTTTTTTTATTTATGCTTAATTCAACCAAAGTAGCACAAGGTGCAAGGTAAGTAACCATTGCATTTCCAATAGCGGTCGTTGGGTAAGTAACATTTTTTCTATTAATTATTGTAAATTCTTTAGACTTTTTACCATATTTAGTAGCTATTGCATCTGCATAAACTTTTTGTGTTGTACCATTAATATCAAACTGGGCACTAGCCCATGCCCATCTGTTAAAACCATGAGACATTACAGCGGTAAGTAATCCCATTTCATGTGCTTTTTTTGCCAGTGTTTTTAAATCTATTGGAGGAAATCCAGAAGCTGATAATTTCCCATTTTTCCATGAAGCTGTATGATAATCACCAAAATTAGCATTTGCATAAGCATTGTTGAAATATTTTGTTTTCCAAATCTCAATAGCTGCTGGATATAATCCATGTTGTAAAATCAATTTTGCACATAAGTCTGTTGTATGTGTTTGATAATATGAAGACATAGATGCCGCAGATGCCATCGTCACAGAAGGTGTCCATTGTGGATTTTTTTCTTCTTTATCTTGTTGTTTTTGTGAAATGAAATATGGATTGTGTGTTTCAAAGAGTTTTAATATTTTGAAATCACTTATTTCAGCCATTACTACTTCATCCGCCATGCTTCCTAAGTATTTACTTACTAAAGCACCCTGTGCTGTATCCGTACCAGGTCCCATTTCAATATAACCCACTTTAACAATAATTTCTCCATTAGGGGTAATTTCAACACTTGAACTAGGAGAGGCCGCTCCTGTGCCATAATCTTTTGTAGCAATACTGTATCCCACCCCATATTTTTTACTTGGATTTTCTTTTTCAAATTGGATTTTTTTACTGTGTCTATTTTTCCAAATTGTATGTTTCTCTCCCAACTCTAACATTTCTAAATATCGGTAATCTCCATTTGGAATGGCACCTTGAGTATTTTTATCTCCTGCTTTAGATGCATTAATACGTCTTAATGCAATAGGATCAATGTTTAAATCACTGGCTGCTTCATTCATCATCATTTCCATTGCTGCCATTGTTTGTAAGGTACCAAAACCTCTCATTGAGCCAGCAATAGGCATGGAAGAAGGATAAACACTTGCTAAAAGATCTGTTCGTGGTAGATAATATATACTTTGCATAGCACTAAGCCCTACCATTGTTACAGGACCAGAAAAGTTTGCTCGACCTCCTCCATCAATAGTGGCATCAGTAATTAAACCCTTGATTTTTTTGGTTTTTTTATCAAAAGCTAATTTAGTATTAATAACAAAAGGATGACGTTTAATTCCTGATTGAAATTGTTCAAATCTGTTATTAGATAAAGAAATAGCATTTTTAGAATATAATAAACTTAAT
>SPKZ01016512.1_pt1 | contig 21056 bp, 19 predicted proteins | sample 2456571 | NCBI WGS metagenome assembly SPKZ01 (sample SAMN11192286, study PRJNA482655) | marine metagenome | biome: ENVO:00000447; feature: ENVO:00000244|ENVO:00000211|ENVO:00000569|ENVO:00002023; material: ENVO:00002151; isolation source: ocean water from marine abyssalpelagic zone ... | reverse complement strand
TTTCCGTACTGGTGATAAAGCGCCTATGGCTTATATTGAATTAGTAGACCGCCCAGTAGTAGAAGATGCTCCTGAAGTAGTTGAAGAATCAGCAGAAGCTTAAGCTTCACTTACGTTAAGTTATACTTATTTGTAAGTAAATTAAAAAACCGAGCTTAGGCTCGGTTTTTTTGTTTTTGTCAAAAATTTTTTAAATTTCAAATCATTTAAAGCAATTGTGTATGGTGTTGATAGTGTTCTTTGTGAGCGCGGTGTCATTGGAATAATATTTTTAACGCTTTACCTATACAGTTAAGTGAATAGCTAGAATAAAGAAAGCTTATTATTAATTTAATTAACATGATACGGGCATAACTGAGCAACCTTGCTGGTAATAGCATATTTTAAAAAAACCTTTCTGTTCAACCCGTTGAATTAATCCGTAGCTAATTTTGACTTAGATTGGTGGGGGTTATAGATAAAGAATAGGTGATTTTTTTTTAATGAGTATCATTGTCTAAATCTTTGCCACTTGACCTTACTAACAATTCCCCGTATAAAATAGCTACTTTTAACCTATCTGCTTGAGCTCGTCCATATGTCTTCACGAAATCCTATTATAGCAATCACAGGCTCGTCGGGCGCAGGTACTTCTACGACCACTTCAGCATTTGAGCATATCTTTAGAACGTTAGGTATAAGCTCCGTTAATGTTGAAGGGGATAGTTATCACCGATTTTCTCGCCAAGAAATGGATCTCGAAAAACGTAAAGCACAAGAGGCGCGTACTAATATTAGTTATTTTGGTGATTTAGCAAACGATTTTGACGCGTTAGAAAAATTATTTTTAACGTATGGAGAAACGGGTAAAGGCATGATGCGTCGTTACTTACATACATTCGATGAAGCAGTACCCTACAATCAAATGCCAGGTACTTTTACCCCATGGGAAGAATTAGGTGAAGGCACTGACCTTTTGTATTATGAAGGCTTACATGGCGGCGTAGTAACGAAAAACAATGATGTCGCGAAGCATGTTGATTTACTTATTGGCATGGTTCCGATTGTTAACTTAGAATGGATCCAAAAAATCATTCGCGATACTCGAAAACGTGGCCATAGCCGAGAAGCGGTAACTGCAAGTATTGTTCGCAGCATGGAAGATTATATTTCCTTTATTACCCCACAATTTTCTCGTACCCACATCAATTTCCAACGGGTTCCTACCGTTGATACCTCAAATCCTTTTAGCGCTAAAGCTATTCCAACTTTAGATGAAAGCTTTGTAGTTATTCGCTTCCGTGAAGTGAAAAATGTCGATTTTCAATATTATTTACGTATGATTGATGGCTCGTTTATGTCGAGGGTGAGTACATTAGTGGTGCCTGGTGGTAAAATGGGTTTTGCCATGGAGCTGATCCTAACTCCTCTTATCCGTGATTTAATTGAACGTAAAACTCAGGCAAATAAGCAGCTTGATTGGATGAGCGATCTGTAATTATAGTTGTTTGGCTTTTCGTCAATTTGTATTGGTGAATAGTTGTTTTATTTCTTCTATTAGCTGGGCGCTTATAGATTGTTGCTCCTCATCGGTTAAATTTTCGATACTAGTTTCGAAAAAATAATCATTTAATGTTATCGTTTTTCTGCTTAATTTTGCATGAAACAAATTTTGTTCGCGAAAGTGATGCTCACTGATGTTGTAGCTATTAGTAATTGTTGGTGAAAGAAAATCACTTAAGTTATGTAAACGATCAATATTAAAGAGTTTATTGCCTTGCCTATCTCTAGTCATGCCCCGAACGCGATAATCTACATCAATAACATCAGCATCAAAGGCTTCAATAACATAGTTAAGCACCTTTAGTGGTGAGATAACGCCACAGGTTGAAAGTTCAATATCAGCTCTAAAAATAGCTATACCGTCTTGTGGCGCTTCTTCAGGGTAGGTGTGAATACACAAGTGGCTTTTATCCAAATGAGTAACGATAGATTCAGCGATCGCGTTAGATAAGGGCTGCGCTGGTGCCTCTTCCGATATCATTAAGGTCACACTCGCTCCTTGAGGTTGGTAATCTTGCTTGGCTACATTTAATACATTGCCACCAATGCCATGGCAAATTTTAGTCAAGAGAGCATTGAGTTTTTCTGCGCTATAGCGTTGATTAATAAACGTGTTGTATCGTTCATTTTGACTGCTTAGATAATGTAATTTGTATAAAGAGAAGCTTAAACTCTTGGTTAAATTATTAAAGCCAAATAAAGTGATTTTATTCATGACGGTTAAACAATGACGATTGAATAGTGATGGCTGATTTCAACAGTACAATCACGGATGGTTGGTCGAGTCTTTGGTAAAATACTGAGCACAGCAACTGAAGGACAATCCCCAAAGATATTAATATATTTTCTAAAGGGCTAGGGACTAAACTGTCACCGTTAGCATCTAAAGCTACCGCATGTACATTCTGCGATGTTCCTATAAATAAGTCATCGCCGATCCATTTTACTTTTGCTTTCATGCTTCATAACTCATTGTGTGTTTTAACCAACCAATACAGTATTTTAGCTAAGTTGCTCAACTATCACTAGTACTACTATTCAATAATAGCCTAAGTGATGGTGAAAATAGGGTGGTAGTTAAGGTTTGACGTTAGTATTGATGAGAAATATTATAAGTTTTTGGCAAGTAATATATGGATTTCATTGTCGAATAAGTTTTTAATTAAAATAGCAAACTCTTTGATGAATCGGTTTTGTGGCTCGGTTACTGGGCTATTTACCGCTCCCGATAAAATTTCTTCAAGATCATAAACGATAGCGTCTACTTCACGTATAATGGCATTACGCTGCGCAAAACTTAAACCTTCATTTTGACGACAAACTGAAATAATTTGTTCACTTAATTCAATTTCAATAACATTCATTACGGTATCAGCGCTTTTGTCTGTAGCAACACTATTTTCAAACAAACTTAAATGCTCAGTTAAATATTCAATAATATGAATGTAACCTTCAGTATCTATAACCATAATTTTTTATTTACACATGTGAGTGTGATAATCAAATTATAGCAGTAACAGTACAATTTTTTTGTTAGGTTTATCAAGTAAAAACATAAGGTGAGTAAACTCACCTTATGTTTTTACTGTTTTGGCATGTTAAGCAGCGTTTGTACTTTCAAAAATCTTATCAGCAGAGGCGGCGACAAAGCCTGTGTATAGTTCGCCATCAGCTAATGGATAGCGTTTAGCAAACTCATAAAAACAACTTGGGATTTCTAAAGTAACATCAGAAAATTCAACGAGCGCTTTATCTGCTAAAACTGATGATTGCTCTAATTTTACTCCTTCATCACCTTTAATCTCACCACCTGCACTGTTTAAAGTATGGCCAGCCTTTTTAAGGCTGTCATTAACGTCAATAATGCAATCAAAATCATCAAGGTGGTTAATGCTGACAGTGAAATGATTTGCGCGATAACCCCAAGCGGCTAACCACGCGGCGTATTCACTTGTTGCGAGTAATGTTTTGTAATCAGTAGAGCTTATTTGCCAAGGGCGACCAGAATAGAGGAAATCAGCCTGTTCGCTAATGTTATCAGGTAGTTGTTCAACCAACTTATGAAGGATTGTTTGTATTTCAGCTGAAAACTCTTCAACCCGTAATTCACTAATAAATACTTTTGGCATAGTGCTATTGCTGTGTTCGAAGTGCTTAGCGGTTAATTTTTTAGCAGAAAAATCATATTGACCACATTCACTATAACCAATTAAAAGAAGGTGCTGTGCCAACTTATCCAAGTTCACTTTGGCAATATTGAAGGTACGATAAGCGACATGATCATTAATCACGTCATTACCATTACCAAGCAAGTGATGGATTTTTTTTGCTGAAGGGGTTACGGTTAAATACTGTTGCCAAATTTTATCAAAAAGTGCTGTTACTTTCGCAGTCATAATTATGCCTATGGAGATAAGTTAATAAAAATTAAAGTACCTATTCACCTATTGTTATCCTAATTACATGTTAATTGAGGCTTTTAGGGGTTATGCATAAATTGTGTCTATATTATTTATACAATGGCACCCCCTCTAAAGTGAGGTGAATAGTTACGAGTAAACTAATTTATGGCAGCGAATGACAGTCTAGAAAAGGGATAATTTTGATGACTGCATAGGCTGTCATCAAAAATTAAAGTTGATCGATACTTTTAAAGAAGCAAGGGCGAAAGCCAGCTTCTCTTTTTTTTGCAAATATAAAAGTATCTTTTAACATGTTATAGCTTAATGCCAGGGCTTAACGTTGCAGGTAATGCGACTTTATCAGCTTCCACAGAAGCAATAGGATATGCACAATAATCTGCGGCATAAAAAGCACTGGCTCTGTGATTACCACTAGCACCGATACCACCAAAAGGTGCAGCGCTACTAGCACCAGTAATAGGTTTATTCCAGTTGACAATACCAGCACGAATACGCTTAAAGAAGTGCTTATATAAATCTTCACTATCACTTAATAAACCGGCGGATAAACCAAAACCAGTGTTATTACCTTCATCGATAGCGGCGTCAAAATCAGTGTAACGATAAACCTTTAGCAGTGGGCCAAAGTATTCTTCATCAGGCACATCAGCAACAATATTTGTTACATCAATGATACCCGGTGAAATAAAGCCAGTTCCGACTTCAAGGTGTTTTAATTTAATGATTACGCTAGCACCTAAATCAATTAATTTTTGTTGAGCTGATACTAAACCTAAAGCCGCTTTCTCTGAAATCATTGAGCCGATAAAAGGCTGCTCATCATCGTCATAATAGCCAATAGTTAATGCTTTGGTTGCTGCAATTAGTTTAACCATAATTGCATCACCCTGTTCACCTGCTTCGATGAATAAACGACGAGCACAAGTGCAACGTTGACCTGTGGTAACAAAGGCAGATTGAATTATGTCGTGAACAACGGCAGTGATGTCACTTACATCTTTAACGATAAGCGGATTATTACCGCCCATTTCTAAAGCTAAAATTTTACCCGGTTGCCCGCCAAATTGTTCATGCAATAAGTGACCAGTTGCTGAGCTTCCGGTGAAAAATAACCCGTCGATCATTTTATTACTTGCCAGTGCTTTACCTGTTTCTATTTCGCCTTGTACCAGGTTAATTACCCCTTTAGGTAAGCCTGCTGCTTGCCATAACTTTAATACTTCTTCGGCAACTTTTGGTGTTAATTCACTTGGTTTAAATACAATGGTGTTTCCTGCAATTAGTGCCGGTACAATATGACCATTTGGCAAATGCCCAGGAAAGTTATAAGGGCCAAATACAGCGACAACGCCATGGGGTTTATGACGAATAAACGCTTTAGCGCCGGGCATAGGGTTTTCAACCGTACCAGTACGCTCTTTATAGGCATTTAGAGAAATATTAATTTTTCCTACCATAGCACCTACTTCACCTAGGGTCTCCCAGCGAGGTTTTCCAGTTTCTAAGGCGATAGTATTTGCTAATGCGTCTTTATTTTCACTAAGTAATTCAGCGAATTTTGTTATAACAACTACACGTTTATCAAAACTGATAGTAGACCAACTTTCAAAAGCGGTGCGTGCGCTTTTAATTGCTTGTTCAACTTGTTCTGTGGATGCGGTTTTTCCTTGCCAAATAACCTCGTTACGAGCAGGATTCAATGAGCTGATATCATGGCCTAAACCGGCTTGCCATTGACCATTAATAAGTTGGACTTTATCTGAAAAATTGGTAGACATATTTATTCCTATTAAATTTTAGGCTATTAGTTACTAAGAAGGCGAACCCAATCACCTTGTTGTACTTGTAATGCTTGGGCAATATCGTTAGTGATCACCACTTGATTTGCCGTTTCACGTAGTGTTAATTTAGCTTGTGTTGCTCGAAAACCGTCAACCTTGGTATTACATATAATGTATTTTTGGTTGTTTTCACTGCCACAGCTATCCTCAATTAATACTTGAAATCTATTACTGTTACGAATGGCTCTTATTTGCTTAAGCTCTGCCTCAACAGTTGGGCCAGCATCAAAAATATCGACATAACCACGACGTGAGAAACCTTCAGCTTCAAGTAAATGTAACGCGGGTACAGTATTGTTGTGTACTTTATTTATTACTTGTTGAGCTTCTTTACTTAGTAAGCTGACATAAACTGGGTACTTAGGCATTAACTCGGCAATAAAGTCCTTATTGCCTATGCCTGTAAGGTAATCAGCTTTGGTAAATTCGATAGATAAAAAATGTTCTTCAAGCCAATCATAAAAAGGAGACTTACCATTTTCATCACTAACACCACGCATTTCAGCAATAACACAATTAGAAAATCGCTCGCTATGTTCTGCCATAAATAAAAATCGACAGCGAGATAAAAATCGACCATTACCATTTTTCCGGTGACTCTCTTGGAGAAATAACGTACAAATTTCGGTAGCACCGGTGTAGTCATTGCATAACGATAGTGTTTCAACTGTATTATGAATATTTAGTTCGCGTGAGCTGTGCACTACCTTACCTAAATGGTAATGATAAAAAGCATTATCTAAACCTACTGCTGCTTCTATGCCCGCAGTACCAACTACTTGGCCTGTTTGGGTGTCTTCCATGACAAATAAATACCCTTGATTACCTGGCTCGCTAACTGGCAAGCAAAAAGATTCTTCCGAGTGGACAATGCGTTTTTTTAATATATTTTCGTTAACAGGTAATGAAGTAAAGCCATAACCTGAGTCAATGGCAATACGATGTAAGTGGTTATAATCATTCGCTTTAATAGGGCGGATAATAATCATAAATAGTTCTCGATGATTAGAGAAAGCCTGAGTAGCTTTTAGGTATTAATAGATAAAGGCTACTCAGGATATTAAGCAGTATTTTTAACTTAAGATGTTAATGAAGCTACTGCTTTGTCAAAACGCGCTAAACCGTTAAGGATGTCTTCATCAGGAATGACTAATGATGGAGCGAAACGTACTATGTTTGCACCAGCAATTAAGGTCATTAGCCCTTCGGCCATTGCAGCATTTAAAAAGTCTTTAGCTTTACCTTGATATTTTTCGTTTAATACCGCGCCAATTAGTAACCCTTTACCTCTAATTTCACTAAAAACGTTATATTTAGTATTAATTGCATTTAAGCCATCGATATAAAGTTGGGCTTTAGCTTTTACACCCGCAAGTATTTCGGGGGTATTAATGGTATCAATAACCGCTTCAGCAACAGCACAAGCCAGTGGGTTGCCACCATAAGTACTGCCATGAGTACCAATTTTTAAATGCTTGGCTATATCAGTAGTGGTTAGCATAGCGCCAATAGGGAAACCGCCACCTAAACCTTTCGCTGAAGTTAAAATGTCTGGTGTTACACCAAGATCCATATAGGCATAAAGCTCACCTAAACGGCCAGCACCGGTTTGAACTTCATCAAAAATTAACAAGGCGTTATGTTTATTACATAATTCGCGCAAGCCTTGAATGAATTCAGCTGTTGGCGAGATAATGCCACCCTCACCTTGTAAAGGTTCAACCATAATAGCGCAGGTTTTATCTGAGATTAATGCTTTAACACTTTCTAGGTTGTTATATTCTGCATGCGCTATATCACCAGGCTTCGGACCAAAACCATCAGAATATGCTGCTTGGCCACCAACTGTTACGGTAAAAAAAGTACGGCCATGAAAGCCCTGTTTAAAAGCTATTATTTGCGTTTTATTACTGCCATGAACTTCGAGTGCCCAACGGCGAGCTAATTTTAATGCCGCTTCGTTTGATTCAGCACCAGAGTTAGCAAAATACACTTTATCTGCAAAGGTGGCGTCAACTAGTTTTTTGGCTAAACGTAGCGCAGGTTCATTGGTCATAACATTGGATAAATGCCAAATTTTTTCGCTTTGCTCTTTTAGTGCACTCACTAAAGCGGGATGACAATGCCCTAAGCTGCTCACTGCAATGCCGCCAGCAAAATCGATATATTCTTTGTCTTGTTGATCCCACACTCGAGAGCCTTGACCACGTACAGGAATAACCGTAGAAGGTGCATAGTTTGGTACCATTACCTCATCAAATGTATCGCGGCTTACAGGAAAATGTTCAGACATTTTAAAAATCCTCATTAATTGGTGGGTTGTAACCTAATGACTAACTTCAGTATATAAGCAAGAAAGTTTCTTGCTTAAAATAATAGGTTAATGATCAAAAACAGACAGTAAGTATGACAGGGTAAAGCTACTTTGTCTTGTTTAAAACACTCTCTAGACTAGTAAAAACAAGGGCTTGTAGGTTTTATTCAAATTTTGTGAATATTTATAGATAGTCAGTGAATTAGTCAAGAGCTATACTTTTGTTGGTGGGAAAGTGCTTGGCTGACAAATGTTATAACGGGGTAAATTTCATAAATAATCAAAAATAAATTTATTTAAAGGTATTGAGCCTAGTTAAATTTTAACTTTATGTGGTCAATATCACTTTTATTTAATAAAGCAGTCTCTTGCTCACTCAACTTTACTGTCTCGAATAAAAGAGCTACTTCATTATCATCAATTAACTTGGCTTTGGTTAAACTGCGATAACTTACATACACTTTCGCTTTAGCAATAACTTGAGCAATAGGAGACATAGCATCAATATTATCACTGTAAGCTAAATCAAACATTGCTTCGGTGATAGGGAGCCTATTAAAGGTCATTAGTTCGATTAAGTCTGCCGATAATTTGCTACAGCGTAAGGTAAGCTGTTCTAACAATAGCTCAGGGGAGTTATCAACTTTTACCAGCACATTATGTAATAGCTTGTCTTTGTCTGCAACGGCCTGACGCAACGCTTCTTTATACATTTCATCGTAGGTATTTAAAAAGCAACGTGTCACTGCTAATTGACCTATGTTTGACAGCATACCTGTGGTAAATGCTGTGTACCAATCTAGTTTTTTATCTTTGGCTAATACGCTGGCAGCTAATGCTACAGATAGGCTATCATTCCATAATTTTCGTTTCATTAAGCCATAGGGAGCAGTACTGCTAGGTAACCAATGTTTAAGAATAAACGTTGGCATAACTAATTTTAAGTTATCTAAACCAATATAGCTTAATGCTAACTTTGCATCGTTAACTTGAACATCGGCTCGTTTTCTATATTGAGGTTTATTTACTAAACTGATTAAGTCTGTGGCAAGCCAAGGTAAAGAGGTCGCCAAGGGTTGTATTCTATTAATTGAAGTCGCTCGTAACGCGAGTAACTCTAGAATGGCTGGCGCAGCGTCGTCAATACATAAAATGTTATGATATAAATGGGTTTTATTATCAAACTCTTTATTAACTCGGCTGCGAACTTGCTCATAAAAAGTGTCAGTTACTTGATTACGAAAGTGCTCTGCACCATAAGCGGCAACAATTTTTTCTTGTTGGGCTTCTTTTTCTACACTTAATAGCTCACGACGACGATTTTCTTGTTCACTGCCTTGGTGATCAACAAGGTTAATTTTTCCGTATTGTTGCTTCGCAAAGTCATGACTAATAGACAAACTTAATGCTCGTTGATGTATAGATGAAATGATGTTGTTAAGTTCAAAAATTTGCATAATGCTTGGTATATATCACAGTTAGTTAAAGAGGGGGTTATATACCCGTTTACTTGATTCTAGCTGAATCATGCATCTTTATGTGGAACGGGTTTATAGTGTAAGTTTATCGGTTTATACCAATAAATCATTAATTTTATATAATTATTTTTTATATAACTCAATAAAGTTTTGTAAAAGGCTTTGACCTTGCTCGGTTAAAATGGATTCGGGGTGAAATTGCACACTACAAATAGCAAGCTGCTTATGTTGCAATGCCATAATTTCATCTCTATTACCATGCTCATCGATACTCCAAGCGGTGATGGCTAATTCATCAGAAAGTGATTGTTCATCAACAATAAGTGAATGATAACGCGTCACGCGTAAAGGATTGTTTAGTTGTCGAAACAAGCCTTTGCTATCATGTTTAATTACACTAGTTTTACCATGCATTAATTTTTTTGCTTTTTTTATTTTAGCGCCAAAGTACTGGGCTATACACTGATGTCCTAAACAGACACCTAGCAAAGGAATGCGTCCGGCAAAGTGTTCGACAACAGCTAAAGATATCCCAGCATTATCCGGGTCACAAGGACCTGGGGAAATAACTAGGTAAGCGGGTTTTAGCTTTTCAATCTCTACTAAACTGATTTCGTCATGACGAAAAACTTTTACCTCTTGACCTAGCGCTTGAAAATAATGCACTAGATTGAAGGTGAACGAGTCGTAATTGTCGATCATTAATAACAAAGTCGATAAGCCTAATAAAGAAAAACGCGGCTATTCTAATCCTTCGACAAGCAGAGGACAATCGAAAAATTTTTAGAGAAAATGTAGCGAGGAAAGTAAAAAGTTAAAAGGGCACTTAACTTACTGGTATTGGTATTACATTGAAATAAAAATTAAGAAGTTATTGAAAGAATTAAGTATCGCCCAGCAATGTTATTTAAGTGAAATAAGTAACTTTGGTTATACTTTATCTTTTGTTAGACAAACACCTGAGGACAAACTGACGGTTGTGCAATTAGATAATGGTGTTATCACCATTGATGAAGAGGGTGAAAGAGAGCGTAATTCAGCTATTAAAGTACGCAATTAATTTATTAAGCTTAACATTAAACAAATTAATAATATTGATGAAACACCTTGCCAAAATCGTACGGGATTTCTTTGTATTAATGGCAGGTTTTTATATTCGTCAATAGCCTCGATATTAGGTTTGCTTAAATTAGCATAGAACTCAGAAAAGGCCTGTGAACGTAACTTTGGATTCGCTTGTGTCGCCTGTTGTAGTGTTAAATCTAACCAAAGTGGCAAGTCACTTCTATGCTGTTTAATACTACGATAATGCCATTGTTGATAAGAAGTCTGATTATTATTAGCGGTAGCATTGGGCTTATAGGGTAGTTCCCCCGTTAACATTTCATAGCAAATAACCCCCAAAGAAAACAAATCACTTAAATGATTTACCTGCATGGTTAGCAGCGTTTCAGGGGCAATATAATTGACTGAACCTTGCGGTACCTTTTCTAGTAGTGTCTCTTGATCTTCATCAAGTGAAGCAACAAATACTGCACCATAATCAATTAGTTTTATTTGTCCGTGTTGGTCAATCATGATGTTATCAGGCTTCAAGTCTCTGTGGACAATTTCAAGGCGTTGAAAGGCACGTAAAGCTGAAATGATTTGTTTGATAATTTCTCTTACTTGGCCAATACTGGGCTTGGGATGGTCATACATCCACTGGTCTAATGTTTGACCATCAATATATTCGCTGATGTGGTATAAAAATTTGCTTTTGTTATCTAATGGCTTTATTGCCATAACATTAATATGCTTCACCCGCTCTCCAAGCCAAGCTTCACGGGTAAATGCCTGTAAGTAATGCGCATCTTCAGCAAAGTTTGCTGATGGCGCTTTAAGGGTTAACAATTTGCCAGTAATGTTATCTTCAACTAAGTACACATGGGATCTATTACTGGCATGGATACATTTTTTTATTTGGAAGTTATCCAGTGTTTGACCTACTTGTAAAGCGGGTGGGATCGCTTTATTGCGTAATTCTCTTTCAATTTCTGCTAATTTTTTATTAGCAATATTACTTACCATGACCAAGAGGCAACTAACATTATCATCACTACCCGCAGATAATGCATGCTCGACAATGGTTTTACTCAGGCGCTCTAACTCGACATTGTCGGGTGTACTCGACAATGTTTGTAACAATGATTTTAATTGTTTATTAGTTAAAAATTCATGAACACCATCGCAAGTCAGTAGATAAATATCGTCTATTTTCAAATCCACCTGGTGAACATCTACTTGTAAGCGATAATCAGCGCCTAATGCTCGTGTCAATATAACGGATTTAGCTCCCTGCTTACAATTATGATCTTGGCTTATCGCGTCGAGTTGTTTATCGCGATATAGACTGATACGGGTATCACCAACATGAAAGATATAACCGGTGGCTGATTTTAAAATCATTGCAGAAAAGGTGGTTAGCCACTGTTGCTGTTGTGCCGAGAGGTAATTACCGGTATCAACTGTACTACTTTGCGAGTATAACCATTGATTTAAACTGGTAATTACTTTAGCTGCCGACTTTCGTGTTGACCATGTTTGCGGAGTGGCGTAGTAGTCATTAATAAATTGAGTAACAGCCAGTTGCGATGCTTCGGCTGCTTTATTTGCACTCGAAACACCATCAGCGATACAGGCAATAGCGCCTTTTGCTATTAGTTCATTTTCATCGGGAATTAAGGCGGCAAAGGCATCTTGGTTTTCTGCCTTGACACCGGCACAGGAATAACCACCAAATTTGACTTGTAAACCAGCTTTGGCTTGTCGTTTTTCAGCCAAATCATTTTTAGCAGTGTTACTCTTTAATTTAGCAACCTTAGTCATAACTTAATTCCCAATAAATTTAATGAACTTGAATTAACTCAATACTACCGTCTTCGCGTACTTCGGTAATTGTTCCTCTAGGCTCAGTCATGAAAAGCAGGGTGATAAAACCAACAACTGCGGTTGCTGCTATCACTAAAAAGAAATCTTGATAGCTCACCATAGAAAGTACGGTTAAATAAACAACTGCACCTACATTACCATAAGCGCCCGTCATACCTGCTATCTGCCCGGTTAAACGACGTTTAATAAGTGGTACGGCAGCATATACAGCGCCTTCGCCAGCTTGGACGAAAAACGAACATGCCATGGCGGTAATTACGGCTAACACTAAAGGCCAACTACTATCAATCAATGACATGGCAAAGTAACCTAACGCTAGACCGGCGGTTAAAATAAGTAAAGTTTTCTTACGACCGAACTTATCGCTTAACCAACCACCACCTGGACGAGACATTAAATTCATAAAGGCATATAAAGAAGCTAACATACCAGCGTAAACCATATCTAAAGAAAAAACGTCAGCAAAAAATAATGGCAGCATAGAAATTACGGCTAATTCAGAGCCAAAGGTGGCAAAATAGAGAACATTAAGTACGGCAACTTGTTTGAATTTATATTGGTGAATTTCAGGAACGTCTTCAACAAATAAATGGCCGTTTACTTTATAGGTTTGTTTTATTTCAACAATAAGTAATACCAATAAAGCAATATAAGCAATCATGGCACTTTGCTCAGAAAGTAATTGCACCCCCGCCGGTGATAACTTCCAAGTTAATAATGACAAGGCACCATACATAGGGAGTTTCATTAATAACAATAAGAAAAAATCACTTTTACTGGTAACTTCCATCGCGCCAGTTTGTTTGGGTTTGAAGTAGGTTGAACCTTTAGGGGTGTCGGTTACGTTGATATACCAGACCACACTAAATAATAAACTCATTAAACCGGTCAAGCCAACCGCGTAGCGCCAGCCTTCTTCTATACCAAAAGCATTGGTAATAAAAAGCGCAATAGCAGGTAAAGACATGGCAGCAGCAGCAGAGCCAAAGTTGCCCCAACCGCCATAAATACCCTCGGCGGTACCTAATTCGTTAGCAGGAAACCATTCACTTACCATGCGAATACCAATAACAAAACCAGCACCAATAAAACCGAGTAAAAACCGTGCTAGTGCTGCTTGTTGAAAGTTTTCAGCTAAAGCAAACATAAAACAAGGAATGCTACATAATGCCAGTAAAAATGCGTAGGTAATTCTAGGGCCATATCGATCAGTTACCATACCAATAATAACTCGTGCGGGTATGGTTAACGCAACATTAAGAATAAGTAAGGTTTTTATTTCACTGCTGCTTAGTCCTAAACTTTGCGCAATAACGGCCAATAAAGGTGCATGGTTAAACCATACGGCAAAGGTGATGAAAAAAGCCATCCAGCTTAAGTGTAAAACTTTCATTTTACCGGTAAAAGACAAAATTTTAATGCCAGCTTGAGCACTCATGAGTAACTCCTCGTTAAGGTTAAATCTAAAATAGTAAAAAATTGAATTACTAGGGATAGAGCAATTGAAATGCCAAAGCGTAAATGTTTAATTTATCATTTAATATCAATGCTTTATTTTTTGCATGTTGAGAGATACTGTTTTTTTTGCACTGGACTTTATCGATGTGCACAGATAGGGTGCAGTTGTTGTTGCATCTATTATTCTTACCGATAGACTAAAGATGGCTTACGTGTCATCAATACATCGAGAGAATAGCGTTACATGAGAATGGATATAACAAAAATATTTTTCTGCTTATGTTTAACCATTTTTACTGGCTAATGCTGCAGGCTTGACGGCTGGCTCCATGCCAATAACTGACAATGTGTACTGGCGCGCATTAATTGAATTGAGGCAGCGGTAGCCGTATTACAGGCAACCACTAATGCTTTAACGCCTTGAGTGATCAAAAAATAGGCGGCCATAAAGCAACGTTCGGTAATTTTTTCAGCACTTAAACTACCATATGGGGCATATTGACTGTCTGCCACATAGGGTAAACTATCTATGTTTAATCACTAGATCACTTTGTGCAATGCTAGAGCAGCATAAAATATAGCCTTGTTTTTTTTCTTCTACGGATAAACCATCATCAGCTAATTGAGTGACTTCACCACTTACTAATTTAGCTTTACAGCGACCACACATACCCGCACGGCAAGAATAAGGGATAATTAATCCTGCAGCCTCTCCATGCTCTAATATAGTTTTTTGGTTATCTGCGGGCTGATGCTTATGCCAGGTTCCAAAATGTATATTTACTTTTTTCTTTTTATTGATCTTTGCTGTTACTGGCGTTGAGTTAGAGTGATTAAATAGCGGTGTTTTTTGTTGGCTGATAACGGCGAGTTTATCACCTTGTTTTATATGGCCAGTTGTTAATGGTATTAAATTTTGACCAAACAACACTTCGCCATTGCTAGTTTGTCGATATGTTTTCAGCGTACTTAGCGGCTGCTGTTGAGCATCTATTATCCCATTCTCAGGATTTACCGTGGTAAAAATGCAGCGCTCACAGGGCTTACTTACTTTAAACTCCATGTCACCAATGCGAATGTATTGCCAACCATCTTCGGCAAAGGGTAAACAGTTATCAACAACAATATTGGGACGAAACTGTGCCATTGAAACGGTTTGTTGATTATTAGCCAGTAGTCGCTGATTGAGATCATCTAACGATGCTTGCGAAATTAATAGCAGTGGATAACCATCAGCAAAAGCCAGTTTTCGTGCCTTGTCGGTGTTTACATTTCTCACTCGAGATGATGCCTCGCCAAAATATAATAACCGACATGGGCGTTGTAAGTAGTCACTAAACCATGCGCTAGCTGCCGTAGAGCAATGTTGGGCTGCTATTTCATCACCCCATACGGTAACATTTTGGTATTGGTTACTAAAATCCTTATACCTTAGCGTGATTGCTGGCATATTGGCAGCAGACAAGGTTATTCCTTGCTCGGTTAGTGTGGTTGCTACTAAACAGAGTGTTGGCTCGGTGCGGGCGGTGATAAATTGCCCAGAACTATCGCTAATAACAAAGCGTCGGTCGAAGGCTAAACCTAATTCATTAATATTTGCATGGGGTAAACTGATGCCCATGGTTGATTTAATGGGGTAAATGTATAGATTACTAACGTTTATAACTGGCATATGGTTGGCATATTTTGTTTAATAGTTTTTACTTGTCCGGGGCGTCTAAGGTATATTAAGCATCTTAATGTTTCATCCTATTTCAGTTAATTTTTTATACACCATGACAAATAAAATTGAACATCTTCATATTCTTGGTATTTGCGGTACTTTTATGGGCGGTATTGCCGCCTTAGCTAAAGAGCTTGGTTTTCGGGTTACCGGCTGCGATGCCCATGTTTATCCTCCCATGAGTATGCAACTAGAACAGTTAGGCATCGAATTAAAGTCGGGCTATAAAACCGAGCATTTTAATGATGAGCCAGATTTAGTCATTGTCGGCAATGCCATGTCACGTGGCAATGTTATGGTGGAGTATATGCTTGATCGTAATATTCCTTATATTTCTGGTCCACAATGGTTATTAGAAAACGTGCTCAAAGATCGCTGGGTGTTAGCCGTATCAGGTACCCATGGTAAAACCACTACCAGTAGTATGCTAACTTGGATTTTAGAATACTCGCATTTGTCGCCAGGCTTTCTTATTGGCGGCATACCACAAAATTTTTCATGCTCTGCGCGCTTAGGTAATGCACCTTTTTTTGTCATTGAAGCCGATGAATATGACACCGCTTTTTTTGATAAACGTTCTAAATTTGTCCATTATCGTCCCAGAACGTTAGTGATTAATAATTTAGAGTTTGATCATGGCGATATTTTTAATGATTTGTCGGATATTCAACGACAATTTCATCATCTTATTCGTATGGTACCCAGTAACGGCTTGGTATTATCTCCGAAAAATGAACCGGCAATTAACGATACTTTGGCGATGGGGTGCTGGACATCGACAGAGCACAGTGCCTGCGCTAATGGTTGGCAAGCGAAAAAACTAATTACTGATGGCAGTGAGTTCATCGTTACCTTTAAAGGTAAAGAGCAGGGCACCGTTAAGTGGCCACTTATTGGCGACTTTAATATTGACAATGCGTTGATGGCCATTGCCGCCGCGCGTCATGTTGGCGTACCAAGTCATATCGGTATTGAAGCCTTAGCTCAATTTGTTAATAGTAAACGACGATTTGAGCTACGTGGTGTCGTCAATGAGATCAGTGTTTATGATGATTTTGCGCATCACCCAACCGCTATTGCTAAAACTTTAGCGGCTGTGCGAGCAAAAGTGGATAATTACAATAATAAAACCGCTAAAAATGGACGAATACTGGCGGTGCTCGAACCGCGTTCAAATACGATGAAATCTGGCGTGCATAAAGCTGCTTTACCGTTATCTTTGGCGCAAGCGGATCAAGTGTTTATTTTTCAAGATGATAAAATAAAATGGTCAGTTAGCGATTTAATTGATACCTGTCAACCACCCTGTTTTGTCGAAAAAAACATTGATGATTTAGTGGTTAGAATTGTTTAACAAAGTAAAATGGGCGATACTATTGTGGTGATGAGTAATGGCAGTTTTGCTAATATTCATGAAAAAATATTAACCGCAATTAATCGTCATCACTAAAAAATAATTAGCAATAGGGGATAGACCTTTGGCAGCACTGAACACAGTACAATTTAATGCTAAAACATTTGATAAAAAAATAACCTTAGCGATTACGGGTGCTTCAGGCTCTGCTTATGCTTTACGTTTGTTAGAATGTTTACTTAGCGCTAATTACCAAGTCTATTTATTATGCTCAAGTGCTGGCCGAATCGTACTTGATACCGAGCTCGATTTTAAATTACCTGCTTCGCCTGATGCTGCCAGTGCTCTACTGGTTGAGAGATATCAAGCAAAGGCTGAACAGATCATTGTTTTTGGCAAAGAGCAGTGGTTTTCGCCAGTTGCTTCTGGCTCGGCCGCACCTAAACAAATGGTGGTTTGCCCATGCTCAACGGGCACGTTAGCAGCGATTAGCCAAGGGATGAGTGATAACTTAATTGAACGGGCCGCTGATGTGGTTATTAAGGAGCGTGGCCAACTAATTTTAATGGTGCGAGAAACCCCTTTATCAACAATTCACCTGACTAATATGCTGAGTTTATCGCAACAAGGGGTGACGATAATGCCGGCTGCGCCAGGCTTTTACCATCAACCAAAATCTATCAATGACTTAATTGATTTTATGGTCGGTCGAGTCTTAGATCACCTTGGCATAGCGCAAGAAATCATGCCACGTTGGGGTTACCAAAACTAGCTTTTCCTACCTATTTAACTTTCCAATCTGATAATTTAACAAGCGTATTTTTTAGTCGAGAGTAATATTCTTATCTCTTACGCTGCTTTCCGCTTAGCGAGTATGAGCGATAGTTAATTGTAGTGTCAGTCAAGGTATTCACTTAATTGATAAGGTGCGTTATACCATGATAAATGGTCGGTTATATGATGCAGATACCATGAATGAAATAGGGCATTATGATAACAAACGTGCTAAATTTTATTTTGAGCAATAGTTTTTTATGAGTTAAATCAACAAACCTTAAGCTTTTTATTTATTTGTCGATAAAGCGCTATATTATGTAAGTATTGTGCTTTTCTATTTATATTATTCATTGAGAAATATTATGTTTAAACAAATGTCTTTAGCGACAAAAATTAACGCAGCTTTGGTTTTAATCGCCTTAATATTTTTAAGTACCACGATATTTTTTTTCTACGATGATGAAAAAGCATTAGCAGAACATTTTGTCGAGCGTAATTTAGAAAGTTTGGCATTAAATTATTTTGATTCCGTCAATACCATGATGTTAACGGGCACTATTGGTAATAGACAAATGATTCAAAATAAAATTATGAGTCAAGATGACATTGTTGAAGCACGTATTCTTAGGGCGCCAGCACTAATTAAAATATTTGGTGAAGGCTATGCCGATCAAAGTGCTAAATCAACTTTTGAACGAGAAGGTTTATTAGGCACCAGAGCCTTTAAACAATTTGAGCAAGATGGCAAGCGTATGATGAGTTTTATTATGCCTATTATAGCCAGTGATGATTACCGTGGTACTAACTGCTTGACCTGTCATCAAGTCAGTAATGATGAAATCCTTGGTGCGGTAAAAATCACCTATGACTTATCTGCAACTGATCAAGAGATTGCTAATTCGATCACCCAAGCAACAATATTACAACTTATCATCACCATTATTAGTTTCGGTTTATTGAGCTACACCTTAAAGAAATTAGTGTTCGTTCGCTTAAAAAGATTACTAGATACCATTAAAAGCATTGAAGATAACCTTGATTTAAATACCAAAATCAAGGTTAATTATCATGATGAAATTGGCGAGGTAAGTACCGCTTTAAATGGCATGATGGCAACTTTTAAACAGAGCTTTTTATCAATCTCTGAAGTAACAAATAAACTGACTATATCGGCGCAAAATGTTGATGAAATATCATCATTAACTCGAGCTGCGGTATTAGAGCAAAAAAATGGCACTGATTCAGTTGCTGCCGCTATAAATGAACTTGATGCCTCAGCGAATGAAGTACAACAAAACACCCAAAGTGCGGCAGATAAATCTGTATCAGCTAATAAGCGAGCATCACGAGGCCTAGCCTTAGTTGAACAAGCTCGAGTTGGCATAGATGAGTTACGCGACAAAGTCATTGAAAATACCAATATGATTACTGAATTGAGTAATAAAACTAATGAAGTGAGTAGTGTTTTAGAAGTGATCACCGCGATTGCGGAGCAAACCAACCTATTAGCATTAAACGCTGCTATAGAAGCCGCTAGAGCGGGTGAACAGGGCAGAGGCTTTGCCGTTGTTGCTGATGAAGTGCGTTCACTCGCCACTAGAACACGTGAATCTATCGATCAAATACAGTCAACTATTGGCGCTTTACAACAAGATGCGAAAGGCGCGGTGCTTTCAATGAATGATGTTAGTCAGCAAGCTCATGAAAAAGCAAAAGATGTGGCTAATGTGGCTGATCTTTTAGTTGATATTTCTAAGGAAATAAAAGAACTTGATGAACTAAATTGTCAAATTTCAGATGCGGCTAGACAGCAAAATTTAGCTGCCGATGAAATTAATATTAATGTGGTTAATATTAGTGATGTGGCGGAAAAATCGAGTGAAGATGCTATTCGTGGCAAAGAAATAAGTGAGCATTTATTAGCATTATCAAATGATTTAAATAATCAATTGGCAAAATTTAAGTTATAGGAATAAGGTGGGTAATCTGATTGTTAAATCAGAAATAACATGCCGCCATTATCATCATAAAGAAATACTCACTATGCCAATAAATTATTGCTAATGGTTTTGGCAATGCACCGCTTGTAAGGAGTTAGTGAAACTTCTTTAAGGAGATTGCTGTGTTTTTTTACTCATCGGGCACTGCGTTATGCCAACCAATACAAGAGGGTAAGGAGCATTCCTCAAACTGTTAGTATTTCTGTAGAAGATAAAATATTTTTACTAATCTATAACAATATTTGTTAATTTATTATTTACAAAGGCTATTTTCGGTTTTATAGATAAAGCTAGGGTGGTAATGTGCGTTCATTTTTTTTGTTTATTTTATCACTACTGTTTTCATTTACTTCATATGCAGCTCAAGCGGCTCTGTATTCAATTGATACTACCTATACCCATGCATCTTCAAGTGGAGCGGGTATAATAATAGAGCTCAATGAACAAGTGATGTTATCAGCTTGTCAACGAGCGAAAAAAAACCATAGATCAATTAAAATCTCTAGAGGTTACTATTGCCATTGCTAATTTTTCAGGCAGTTATGAATCGTTAAGGTATTTACGAAAAAAGGCCGTTCATCAAGTGAAAATTAACTGCCAACAGCTAGTCACTAGTGAAGATAATCGCGCTGAAAAAGCAATTGTAAATGCATTAATTACTTTAGCTCGTAGTATGAAATCACCTTTAATTGCTACTAATATTGATAGAGATGATACCGTTAATAGTTATACAGCAATGGGCGGTAGCCTAGTATAAGGGAGTATTATTCATCCTGATTTTGTGCTTGAGGAAATGGAAGTCTGGCTTAAAAGATGGTTTGCTCAGTATCCAGAAGTTAATACCAATAAAACTCACTAAGTGATCTTTTTAAATGCCCCAAATTTCCAATAACATTGTTGTTTGCCATCACTATAGCCAACTACTGTTCAAGCAAGCGCCTTGCTCTTAATAATTTATGAAGATTAAAATTTGAATCATTAACTCGCTTCGCGTTGCAATAAAAAGGCTTTTATTTCATCACGAGAGTTAAGGATGTGTTGTTTTAATTTGGCGACAGCATTGTCGATATCTCGTGCTTGACAAAAAGCTAACAGCTCAGCATGCTCTGGGCCGGCTTTTGAAATACCGCCTGCCCATAATAAATGCATACGAATATAACGATCAGCATTTTTATTCAATATATTCACTAAATTTGCTGTTTGTGGTCTATTTGC
>SPKZ01007472.1_pt1 | contig 21093 bp, 17 predicted proteins | sample 2456571 | NCBI WGS metagenome assembly SPKZ01 (sample SAMN11192286, study PRJNA482655) | marine metagenome | biome: ENVO:00000447; feature: ENVO:00000244|ENVO:00000211|ENVO:00000569|ENVO:00002023; material: ENVO:00002151; isolation source: ocean water from marine abyssalpelagic zone ... | reverse complement strand
GTGCCGACATTGATGCTAAAGTCGCGATTATGCTAGCTAATGCTGATTCTAAAGCGCGGATCACCCGTGGTGATGGCGATGCTCAAGCTGCAAAAATCTATGCTGATAGTTATAACCAAGATCCAGAGTTCTTTAGTTTCTTAAGATCGATGGATGCTTACAAAAAATCATTTAGTTCGAAAAGTGATATTATGGTGGTTAAGCCTGATAATGAATTCTTTAAATATCTGAAGAATCCAAACGCAAAATAGTATTACTGTTATTTTCGTGAAAAAAAAAGCTCGGTTTTCCGAGCTTTTTTGTGCCTGATAGTCTACTGAGAATTAAGGAACTTTTGCATTTATTTGCTCTTAGACTAAAGAAAGAGTAATTAATCTCCTATTTAGGGGTAGATCTCCTAACCAAATCTGATAAAATCCCGCTTTAATTTCAAACCGTGAATAATATAATGGCTAAGAACGTTGTAGTGCTAGGTACCCAATGGGGTGACGAAGGTAAAGGTAAAATCGTTGATCTACTAACTGATAGCGCAAAGTATGCTGTGCGATATCAAGGTGGCCACAATGCGGGTCACACGCTAGTAATCGATGGTAAAAAAACCGTGCTGCACCTGATCCCGTCAGGTATCTTACGTGACAATCTAACAAGTATCATCGGCAATGGCGTGGTGTTATCACCTGCGGCATTACTAGAAGAAATGAAGATGCTTGAAGAACGTGGCGTACCGGTTAAGGATCGCTTGCGGATTAGTGAAGCATGTCCACTTATTCTGCCATACCATATTGCCTTAGATCAGGCCCGTGAAATTGCCCTTGGTAATAAAGCAATTGGCACCACTGGCCGTGGTATCGGTCCAGCCTATGAAGATAAAGTTTCTCGTCGTGCATTGCGCGTTGGTGACTTATTCGATGCTGAAAAATTTGCGGTTAAGCTTAAAGAAGTGATGGAATATCACAACTTTATGCTAACAAACTATTACAAGGTTGAGGCGGTTGATTACCAAAAGACGTTAGATGATGCGTTAGCAGTAGCACCATTACTAAAATCTATGGTGGTTGATGTCACTGAGTTACTTGATTCGGCACGTAAAGCCGGTGAAAACATCATGTTTGAAGGCGCTCAAGGGACATTATTAGATATCGATCACGGTACTTACCCTTATGTTACATCATCTAACACCACGGCTGGCGGTGTAGCGACTGGTACTGGTTTCGGTCCTTGTCACCTTGATTACGTATTAGGTATTATCAAGGCTTACACCACGCGTGTTGGTGCAGGTCCGTTTCCTACTGAACAATTTAATGATATTGGCGAGCATTTAGCCGTTAAGGGTCATGAAGTTGGCGCGACTACGGGTCGTGGTCGTCGTTGTGGTTGGTTAGATGCCGTGGCAATGCGCCGCGCTATTCAAATGAACAGCATTACTGGTTTATGTTTAACTAAGTTAGACGTATTAGACGGTATTGAAGAGCTACAGATTTGTATCGGTTATAAGAAAGAAGACGGTAGCGTTAGCAACATCGCGCCAATGTCTGCTGATGATTTTGAGAAAGTTGTGCCAGTTTATGAAACCATGCCTGGTTGGACTGAAGTGACCGTTGGTTGTCAAGATCGTGACTTATTACCACAAGCTGCTCTAAACTACATTGCGCGCATCGAAGAATTGCTTGAAGTGCCAGTAGATATTATTTCAACCGGTCCAGACCGCGTTGAAACTATCGTATTAGTGAATCCTTTTAACTAAGTGATAATTTAATTCGACTCAAAAAGCGGCTGATTAGCCGCTTTTTTTATGGAACAATGATGGCTAAACCCAATAAAAAAGGACCGACTAAAACGGTAGAAGTGTTTTGCGCTAAGTGCAAAAAAAAATTATTTAAGTACCGTAAAGGTGGCAAAGGTTCCTTGGTTAAATGCTTCAAAGAGCGGATTGTCGAAGACTTTACGGTGACTGCCTGTCAATGCCCTGGTTGCGAGCAAATCTTTGCTAGAGAGCAGCTGATCCGCGGCACACCCGCCTATAAGATGATTGGTGGCAAAGTGACGATGAAATAACGATTAACCTGAGTTGAGGTTTAATAATCGACTTTTTTACGTAAACTCTTCTGACTCCCCTGTTGATTTTTTTTATTTAACCTTTTCATTTTAGAGCCAAAGGTTGGCTTAGTCGCAATACGGCGCTTATCCACTTTGTTCACTTGCTTGAGTAAATCGACAAATTGTTTAAAGGCGACTTCACGATTGGTATCTTGGCTCCGGCTTGATTGTGATTTAATAATCACTTTGCCAGACTTACTAATACGATGGTCACTCAAGGTTAATAACTTTTCTTTTAAGCGGGCGGGTAATGCCTGTGATGCTCTAATATCAAAAAACAAATGAACCGCGGTTGATGTTTTATTGACATGTTGACCGCCTGCGCCCTGTGCTCGTATGAACTGAATTTCGACTTCAGACAAAGGGATAGAGATGGAATTAGAGATTTTTAACAAGTGAAAATCCTTATTTTTATATATTCGCTCAGTCGATAGTCGTGAAAAGCGGTTAAAAAACGTGCCAAACCTTAAATGTTTTACTAGGCTTAAAATGTAAACTAATTATTAAGGAGAATATTATGTTGGTATCTAGAGATGATAACCGTTTTTTCGCCAGAATGGATGTAGAATGTGTCGTACGGTTTAAAGTAAATGGTGATCAAAATTTATTTCATGGTCATTTAGAAAATTTAAGTGCCGAGGGCCTATCCTTCAATACTGATCAGGAATTAAATCAAGATACCAAGCTTTTTATTGAAGTAAATCCTGGCAATGGTTCAATTCCTCCACTGATGGCTAACGCTAAGGTGCTACGCTGTAACACATCTGAACAGGGTAAGTTTCAAGTCTGCTGTGAAATGAATATTTGTGCCTAATCAAAGATGACGGCTGAAGTTGATACAAGACTCAGCCGTTGCTACTTAAGTCCATTTTTTAAGCGACTCACTTCTGTTACTATCAATGAAGATTATATTTTTATTGAGAATTTGACCATGAGCACCGCGATCATTTCCCATCATGAATGCCGTAAGCATAAAATGCTTGAGCATCACCCTGAAGATCCAAGTCGCATTGATGCAATTTCAGATCGACTAATTGCCAGTGGGTTGGAATACAGCTTAGATCATTTTGATGCTAACAACATCACCCGTGAAGATCTATTGCGGGTTCATGACGCAGAATATCTCGATTATTTAGTTAAAATTCAACCGATTGAAGGGCTTATTAATGTCGATTCTGACACTCAAATGTGTCCGCAGACATTAAAAGCGGCAACTCGCGCCGCAGGTGCGGCGGTTCAAGCCGTCGATTTAGTCTTTAAAAGCGACCATAAAGCGGTTTTTTGCAATGTTAGGCCGCCAGGCCATCATGCTGAGCGAGGGCAGGCCGGTGGTTTTTGTTTTTATAATAATGTGGCGATAGCTGCTGGCTATGCGTTGGACAAATTAGGCTTAGAACGCGTAGCAGTGATCGATTTTGATGTTCATCATGGTAATGGTACTGAAGATATTTTTAAAGATGATGAGCGGGTGATGTTTTGCTCGACATTTCAACACCCATTTTTTCCATACTCAGGCACTGAGCGTCCGAATAAGCAACATATTAAGATCCCACTTGCTGCGGGGGCTGGTAGTGATGAGTTTCGCGCAGTGGTACTTAACGACTGGTTACCGGCGCTGAAAGAGTTCAAGCCGCAATTGTTATTCATTTCGGCGGGTTTTGATGCTCACCGTGATGATGATATGGGCGAGATGAATCTTGAAGATGCTGATTATGCATGGGTTACCGAACAGTTAGTCGATTTGTCTCATCAATTGGACTGTGAGGGTATTGTTTCAGTCTTGGAAGGCGGTTATGTACCTGATGCGTTAGGACGCAGTGTGGTTGCTCATGTTAGAGCGTTAGCGGGGCTGTAGTGATAATTTTTAGTTTGAAAGCCGTTTATGCTACTTCATAGTAGCAAGCGGTGGTTGCTAGTTGTTGACTGAGGATTTGTTTAGATAGCGTAATACAACCGCCACATTGATTACCAATGGCAAATTTCTCTTTAAGTAGCTTAATCGTTTCACTGCCGTTATCGACCGCTTGGCGGATATCTTTCTCAGTGATAGCATTGCAGACACAAACAAACATGGTAATCGTTCTCATTTTATACTTGCTGATTAGTATAAATGATATTGATTGTTATTTGTAGTGCGTTTTGTTGATTTAGTGCAAATATCTGGATGTTTTTTACACTAAACTTACTTATTCTTGTTGTAAGTCTAGTTTCATTTCTACCCAGCCTTCTTCGATATCAAACTTCACTTTAAATCCAAGTTTTCGAGACAGACTCACCATGCCGGCGTTTTGCGGTAAGGTGATGCCCATCATGATTTGGGTCCCACGACTACGGCAATAATTGATCATTTTAACCATCAACTTTTTACCCAGTCCTTGCCCTTGCAGATCGCTACGGATCACCACGGCAAATTCTGTTTCATGATTTTCAGGATCGGTAATAGCGCGCACGACACCTAAGGTATGAAATTGTCCCTCTGGATCTTTATAGGAAGCAATGAAGGCCATTTCACGGTCAAAATCTATTTGAGTCATTTTAGCCATAGCTTCATGACTTAACTGGCCAACTTCACCGAAGAAGCGCTTATAGCGGTCTTCTTTGCTTAAACTATTGTTAAACTCAAAATGGGTTTGTTCATCTTCCGCGATAATAGGTCGCAGTAGGACCTCTCGACCATCCTTAAGGGTAAAAAACTCTTCATGTTGCTTAGGGTAGGGGCGAATAGCCAACCTTGATGTACCATCGCCCTCACTGACTGTTAGCGTAATGTTGACATCGAGCAAGGTGATATCTGAGCCTGCGACTAACATTGGATTAATATCGAGCGATGTAATTTCAGGGCAATCGACAATTAAATAGGATAGCTGAGTTAACACGGTCGACAATGCGTTAATATCAAGAGGTTGTAATGCTTTTCGGTCTTTAATTTTGCCACTTTTTAATGCATTAATCAGCATATATCGAGCAAGGGCGGTATTGAGTGGTGGCAAGGCAACAGCGGCGTCTTGGTTTAAATCCCACTCCGATCCTCCTTCACCAATATAAAGTACCGGACCAAACACCGGATCATTATGCATCGCAAAACGTAGCTCTTGCGCACCGGCGGTTTGAGCCATCTTTTGGATGGTTAATCCGGTGATATTAATCTTTTGATCTAAAGAAGATACGCGTTCCAGCATGTCGATTGCTGCCTGCTCCACATCATCGCCACTGTTTAAATTGAGCACTACACCGCCAACATCGGACTTGTAGGCTAAATCAGGGGCTTCAATCTTTAATGCCACAGGAAAGCCCATATGTAGCGCAATATATTTGGCTTGTTGTGGTGTTTTAGCACTTAATGTTGCAATGGTGGTTAATCCGTATGCTGATAAAATCGGTTGAGCTTGACCAATATCTAAATGACTAAGCCCATTGGCTAAATGCTGTTGTGCTAAATCTCTGACTAGTTTTGCATCCGATTGGACATGACGTGAAATAGATTTAGGGGTTTGTTGTAACATCTTTTGGTTTCGACGATATTCAACCATATGCATAAAGGCACCAATGGCTCCGTCTGGGGTACGGTAGGTTGGAATCCCGTGTTTTCTAAACTGACTCCGGGCTTGGTGTGCCGCTTGTTCACCGGTCCAGTTGGTTAAAATGTTTAAGCGACGTGACTTTGGTTGAGTGTTAATAACATCTAGTATCGCATTGCCAAACTCAATTCCAGTGGCAACAGCGCTCGGTGAATGAATAATGAGTAAGGTGTCTATTTGCTTTGAGGTCATCAATATTTCAACGGCTTTAGCAAAGCAAGCCGGACTGGCATCACCGGCGATATCGACGGGGTTCGCACTGGACCAATAATCCGGTAACAAACTATCAAGTTGAGCAATGATCTCGGGCTCTAATTGAGCCAATTTACCACCTCGTGATATTAACGCATCCACTGCCATGATCCCTGGTGCGCCGCCGTTAGTAATCACAGCAAGACGCTCCCCCTTTAAAGGCTTGGCGTGAGCAAGGGTTTCGAACGCAGCAAATAACTCATGTAAGTCACTCACTCTTAACATACCGGCGCGGCGGAAGGCAGCATCATAGACTAAGTCAGAGCCATAAACATGACCACCGGTGTGATGAGTGACAGACACTGCACCTTCTTTTGTGCTACCCGATTTAATCACTAATATTGGCTTTGAACGTGCAGCAGAACGAGCGGCAGACATAAAGTGACGGTGGTCTTTAATACTATCAATATAGAGAAGAATTGATTGGGTTTTATTGTCGCGGCCAAGATAATCGAGTAATTCATTGAAATTGATATCGAGGGTTTCACCAACCGAAATAAAATGCGAAAACCCTATCCCCTTATGATTGGCCCAATCGAGGATTGTGGTCGCAATAGAAGATGATTGAGAAATAAAGGCAACTTTCCCTGGCAGGGCTTGTTGATGAGCAAAACTGGCATTAAGACCAATATGAGGTAGTTGCATCCCAAGGCTGCTGCCACCCAATAGCCTAATATTGTATTTTTTTGCCAGCGCTAACAGCGATTGTTCACCGCTCAATTGTTCAGTGACGGGCAAACGATTGAGGCCAGCCGCAAGAATGATTGCGTGCTTACAACCGATTTCACCAAGTTGTTGTAATATATCAGGCACAGAACTCGCTTGTAGCGCAATAATCGCTAAATCAGGCACTATGGGTAATTGAGCAACACTTTTGTAAGCTAACACGCCACAGACTGCGGAATACTTAGGGTGTACCGGCATGATTGGGCCAGAAAAATCACCTTGCAATAAATTTTTCATCACCAGATTTCCGGCACGAGTGCTTTTGTTGGATGCGCCAATAACAGCGACTGATTTTGGGTTAAGTAGTTGGCTGATCGAGTGATGGCTCATTTTTATATCCTAATCAGTGGTGAACTCGGTATAATAAAACAGCATAACTTAAAGTGCTGGTAACTAAAAATATTTTGTATAAAAGTAACCACAAACTTGATCTGGCGCTAGCGCGTTGAGCTTAGAAGAGTAGCAGGAGTATTTAATGATAACACTGAGTCAAATTAACATCTTCCCGATTAAATCGATGGCTGGTATCAGCGTTGAGCAGGCAACCGTGACAGAAGCTGGCTTGGTTGGTGATCGTCGTTTAATGCTGATTAATGATAAAGGTAAATTTGTGACGGCTCGTCAACATCCGAGGTTGCTGAAGCTGCAATGTGAGATGATCGATGGCGGTCTTAAGGTTAGCGTTGAGCAACATGGTTCACAGGTTATTCTATTTAATCAATTTGCTCATGGCGAACCGGTTAGTATTTGGCGCGATTTAGTCGAGTCTCGGATTGCGCCTGATAAGGTCAATCAATGGTTCTCACATTATTTAAATTTAGAGGTCAAACTGTGCTTGTTAGCCACTGAAGAGGCACGCTATCGAGACAAAATAGACACTCATGTTAGTTTTGCCGATGGTTACCCCTTTTTACTGATTGGGGAGCAATCTTTACAGGAATTAAACCAAAGAGCGACAGAGCCAACGACCATGACACAATTTAGGACTAATTTTGTGATATCCGGTAGCAATCCGTTTGCTGAGGATACTTGGTTGCGCATTAAAATTGGCGAGGTAGAATTTGAGCTAAGTAAGCCGTGCGAGCGATGTGTCATGACCACTGTCGATCCCGATAGTTTTACGATCAAAGCCACTCGAGAACCGCTAAAAACATTAGCTACTTTTCGAGCTAATCAGCAAGGCCGTTTAATGTTTGGTGAAAATTTGATTGCCAAAAATTATGGAGTGATCAGCAAAGGTGATGAAGTGATTATTTTATCAACTAAATTACCAATAAAATATGGTACAAAGTAGAATTATTAAGACTTAATTAAGATTTTTAACCGTATCATGGTTAAAATATCATTGATTTTATTACATTAAGGAAAAATACAATGTTCACTCAAAACTCGATCAAAAAACTAACGGCTGCAATATTGGCTGTGTCGACACTAACGTTAACGGCTTGTCAGACTTATGACCCATATACTGGAGAGCAAAAGACCAATAAGGCAACTGTTTATGGTATTGGTGCTGCTGTTGTTTGTGCTTTAATTGGTTCAAAAAAGAACAGTAAGCACGCACGTAATGCTGGATTGGGTTGTGGTGCCATTGGTGCAGGGATCGGAGCTTACATGGATGCTCAAGAGAATGAATTACGCAAAGAAATGGCTGGTACCGGGGTTAGGGTTGAGCGTAATGGTGATCAACTACGGTTAATTATGCCTGGTAATGTAACTTTTGATAGCGCGAAATTTGATATTAGTGCTAACTTCTATCAAACACTTGATGCAGTCGCTAAAGTATTGGCTAAATTTGAAGATACCCAACTGATGGTTGGTGGGCACGCTGACAGTACCGGCGCAGCAAATTTTAACCAAGTGTTATCTGCCAACCGTGCATTATCAGTTGCTAATTATTTGCAAGCTCAAGGGATTCAAGCTAATCGATTAATGAGCCGTGGTTATGGTTCGGAATTACCAGTGGCCACCAATAATACTCCAGCAGGACGCCAGATGAACCGTCGCGTCGAACTAGATATTGTTGCCATTGCTCAATAAATAAACTTCGGATGTCAAAAATGTGTTGTTTTATTGGCGTTTTCGTCCCGAAAGCGTCAATAGTTTGACTTTTCTTTGTTTTTCAGATATATAGCTAGAAAGGCAATTTAGTTTTGTGTTAATTTAACTGCTCGGTATTTTGTACCCAGCGTTGAAGCGATAGATTCAATACTGGTTAATTTGTTGTTAGGTGTATTTATGCATGGTTTTTTGAAATTTAATCATTTCATTACGCTTGTTTTTGTTAGTGCTTTTTTATTATTTTCCCCTCGCATTTTTGCTGATGTTACCGTCGGTCATACTTTTGCTGTTTCACCTTTAAAGATTGAATACATCAGTCAAAAACCTAATGTCTCGTTATTGAACATTACCGCGATTGTACAAGACGATGAAGATTTTTTATGGCTTGGCTCGACCAATGGTTTAATGAGATTTGATGGTCAATCATTTAAACAATTTAAAACCGATCCTAGTCAAGCTAACAGCTTACCGCATAATTTTATTCGCTCAATTTTTATTGATAGTAAACAACGATTGTGGATCGGGACTATCAATGGTCTTGCACGGTATAATAAATACCAAGAAACCTTCAGTCGGTTTGATAGTAACGGTCTGGCTGATAAGAAAATTTGGACCATTTTTGAAGATACACAACATCGAATTTGGGTTAGTACGCAACTAGGAGTTCATATTTATAATGAGCAGACTGGACGTTTTGAGTTAGTCAGTATTATTCAAAACGACCAAGAGTTCTCACCACCAGAAATTAAACATATTTACCAAGATAGCGCTGGGACTATTTGGTTAGGATCATATTATGGTCCAAGTTATTTGATCCAAGAAAAATATATTACTAGTGCTAAACCAATAAACTCAAATCTTAGTAATATCGATATTCCTCAAGAAGGTATTCATCAGGTTATTGATGTTAACGAAGATACACAGCTTATCGTTACAGCTAAAAATATTTACCAACGCATAGATGGGAAAATAATTAGCCTATTGGCGTTAGAAAAGAGCAATAAGACCCGTTTCAATCATGTAGAAATAGATCCTGACGGTAATTTTTGGGTGGCTAGTAGTAGTGGCGTTAAGCTTTACCACTTAGTTAATCGACAGTTTAAACTAATCCAAAGTGTAGTTGTCGACCAAGAGGTCTATCATGTCTTCCGTGATGATAATGATACGATGTGGTTGGCTGGTCACACACGTGGTTTAGGACGTTACCAAAGAAATAAAGATTATTTTAAGTTATTATCGACTCAAGATAATGTGCTAACTGATCGCACGGTATGGTCAATTAAGGAAGATTCAACCCAGCATGTTTGGACCGCAGGAAACGATGCGAAATTAACACGCATGTTATTAAAGGATTCATCCTTTACTCATTTTAATACTGGGATAGTTGGTCTTAAATCTTTGGGGTTCGATCATCGTGGTTATTTATATGTAGCATCTGATTTTGGGGTATTTCGTTTTGACCCACGAGCGACAGATTTTATTGGCTCAAAAATTACCGTCTCGACTAAAGAGACTGCCTATGCTGCGGTTGTGAATGATTCATTGTTTATTGGTGTTTGGGATGAGGGCTTATTTGAAATTTCACTCAAAGCAAATGATAACTACCTTGAGCGTGCGGTACTTTATAACAATAACCCCATTCCTTATATTTCGACCTTAAACTCTGATCCTGAACATTTGTATATCGGCACTATCTCAGGCTTGCTCAAATTAGATCTGACCAATAGGACATTGGATTTAATTCAAGCATTAAATGATCAACGGGTTAGTTTTATTAGTCTCACGGCTAACAATATTTTTGTTAGTACAGCGTCCGCCGGCGTTTATCAATTCGATCGAAAATTAGAGAATATAGAACGGTATATTAAGAGTGACTTGTTTAATAATAGTGCGGTTTATAGTGTGCTATCAGATCATCATGGCAATATCTGGTTATCGACCGATAATGGGATTTTATGTATTGAACCACTGGGCGTTGTTCACTTTTTTGATCGCTCAAATGGGCTTCAAGGGAGTGACTTTAATGATAACAGTGCGCTACTCTCCTCCGATGGTACATTATTATTTGGTGGCGTGAGTGGGCTAAATTATTTAAAAATTACTGACAAAAAGAAACAACATACTAATTTTAAATTAAAATTTACTCACTTTAATTTATTTAATAGCCCAGTGGTGATCGGACCTGACAGCAACGGTTTTAATCGATTACCACAATCAATTATTTTTAGCGACAAAGTGAGCTTAAATTATAATGATTACCCGTTTGAATTATCCTTTAAATTAATTAATCATCCTCAAAGTGACCAAGTTCATTACCGTTATCGTATTCCTGGAGTTGATAAAGGTTGGTTACCGGCACAAGCAAGATCCTCTGCAATCTATACCTACTTATCCTTTGGTAACTACCAGCTTGAAGTCGAAGCTTTCATTATGGGAAATAAGGAAAGTGTCGCAACAGTTAAGATCGATATTGAAATTCTACCACCAATATGGATGTCACCTTGGGCATTAATCTGTTATTTCATGGTGTTATTTATCATTACTACGGTCGTTATACGAGTGGTTATTCAACGTAGAGCATCTGCTATTGCCTTGGAAGAAAGTGCAGAACGCCTGAAGTTATCTTTGTGGGGTAGCGGGGATAAAATGTGGGATTGGAATATCACCGATAATATGATGTATCGAACTCAGCAATGGCAAACCTTTGACTACGAAGGCTTTACCGATCGTAGTTTGAATAAGATTCATCCAGATGATCGTGAACGAACCAAAGCATTACTAGAGAGCCATCTTAATGGCGATTCACAATACTTTGAGGCCAATTATCGAATTCGACGTAAGGATGATAACTCGCAATGGGTCTGGATTTTAGATCGAGCGAAGGTTGTTGAGCATGCTGTTGATGGTAAGCCGAGCCGAATGACCGGTACCATCCGTGATATTACTAAATTAAAAGACACTGAACTCAAGTTATCGCTGCAAGCGGAAGCCATTGAAAACATCTCAGACGGTATTTATATTCTTGATTTGGACTTTAATATCGTTGAGGCTAATAAAGCCTTCGAAATAATAACAGGTTACCAACGATTGGCCGTGCTCGGTAATAGTAAAATTTTTGATAGCTATCAGCCTAAAATGGCGGATTTAATTCGTGCAAAATTAAATAAAGGTCAAATCTGGTCAGGAGAGCTTAAAGCAGTACGCCCTAATAAAGACTATTATTATATGCAACTTAGCATTAATATTATTTTTGACTCAGTTGGTAAGGCAAGCCATTATGTGGCGGCTTTTTCAGATATCACTAATCGTAAGGCAACAGAGACTGAGTTACGTAATTTATCTAATGTCGATACCTTAACTCAATTGCCCAATCGCTCCTATTTTCAATATGCCCATCGCAATCTGATTCGCCGTAATCACCCTCATGCATTATTGACCTTAGATATTGATAATTTTAAAAAAATCAATGATTCAATGGGGCATGATGAAGGGGATAAGCTATTGTGTTTAATTGCCCAACGGATTGATATCCAAATTCAATGCCAGCATTTACTGTGTCGTCTAGGCAGTGATGAGTTTGCTATCCTTTTAGAAGATATCGATCAAATCAGCACTATTACCCAAGTGATTTATGAAATAGAAGTCGCGATGCAAGAGCCATTCATTTTAAATAATGAAATGCTAGTCATGAGTTGCAGTGTTGGTGTCGCTCAATTCCCTACCGATGGTAAAAGCACTGAAAACATGCTCCAAAGTGCTGATACAGCGATGTACCATGCTAAGTCAGACTCCGGCTTTAGTTATAAGTTTTATAGTGCCTCAATGAATGAATCGGCGATTCGGCGATTAAAAATTGAAGGGCTAATTCGTCAAGCCCTAAAGAATGATTGGTTTGAAGTGTACTACCAACCTAAATATAACACGCTCTCTGGTCAAATTATGGGGATGGAAGCTTTAGTACGGCTGATCCATCCTGAGTTGGGAATGATTAGTCCCAATGAGTTTATTCCGGTGGCTGAAGACACTGGACTAGTGATAGAGATTGGAGAAATTGTTTTACGCAAGGCTTGCTTTGCAACGCAACAATGGCGTAAATCCGGGTTATTTAATGGTCGAGTGGCGGTTAATTTGGCCGCTAAGCAATTTGCCCAAGTGGATCTAGTACAGCGGATCACCCGTATTTTGGAATACACTCAACTACCGGTGGCTAACCTTGAATTAGAAATTACTGAAAGCACGGTCATTGAAAATCCAGAATTGGCGATCATGACGATGCAATCCTTAACTGATATCGGTATTAGTCTTGCGCTTGACGATTTCGGGACTGGCTATTCGTCATTGAGTTATTTAAAGCGTTTCCCAATCCATACATTAAAGATTGATAAAGCTTTTATTGATGATTTAACCATTGAACATGGTGAGCGGCATATGGTTGCTTCAATTATCTCGATTGCTCATAACATGGGGCTATCGGTGGTTGCTGAAGGGGTTGAAAAAGAAGAGCAGTTGCATATTTTGAAGCAATTATCCTGTGAAACGATTCAAGGTTATATATTTAGTCGTCCTTTATCGGAAAAATGTTTTTTAACTTTATTAGAGCAGCAGCTGATTAAAACGTTATAATAGTTGGCATGCTATTCGCATTAAATACTTCGAACAACAAAAAAATGACATTAATGATTCGGAGTATTTATGAAAAGAACTATTTTAGCTACAGTTTTAGGTTTCTCTTTTGTTGCTGCATCAGCGTCTGCAGCAGTAAGCGTTGAAGAAGTATCAACGTGGCGAAAGACTAAAGTTGATAACGTAATCGTGACAACTGATGCCACAAAAAACCAGGAATGGCAAATTGTTAAAGTCGCTAAGAAAGATAAAAATCAAGAGACACAAGCTTGGCGTCGTATTAGAATCTAATCGCACATTATAAAGCATTGATTAGAGCCGAAAGGCTCTTTTTTTATCCCTTGTACAAACCACCAAGCACCGCAGCTTTCGATGCTCCAGTGACCTGAGGCAAGTTACTCGGCTTATTTTGAATATAACAATAGGCCAACCAAGCAAAAGCGATGCCCTCAACCCATTGTGGTGCAAGACCTAATGCATCCGTGGTACTGATTTTTATATTAGGTAATCTTTTGGCTAATTTGTTGATTAAATCCAAGTTAAATACGCCACCACCACAGACAAAAATATCAAGCTGGTTTGACAGCTTTTCTATTTCGCTAGCTACCGATTCAACCGTTAATTGACTTAAGGTTGCTTGAATATCTTGGGCACTTAATTGACCAAAATTGTTTAAATGGTTCGCTAACCATTGATGATTGAATAACTCTCTTCCTGTGCTCTTGGGCGCTGGTAGGGCGAAGTAAGGGTGATGTAACATTTGGCTTAGTAACTCAACGTTAACTGTGCCGCTGCGACTCCATTGACCCTGATGGTCGTATTTTTCTTGATGGTGCAAACCAAACCAGTAATCGAGTAATGTATTTCCTGGTCCCGTATCAAATCCTGATATGTCGCTATTTTTCGCGGGAAGCCAAGTGATATTAGCAATACCACCGATGTTGAGAATAATACGATTTTGTTGTGCACTGTGAAATAACTGTTGATGGAATGCCGGCACTAATGGCGCACCTTGGCCGCCTAAGGCAATATCTTTCCGCCTAAAGTCGGCAACCGTGTCAATGGATGTTCGTGCGGCAATGACGTTTGGATCGCCTATTTGGATGGTAAACGGGTGCTCGGCATTAGGCATATGGCGGACCGTTTGGCCGTGGGAGCCGATGGCGATGATATCAGAGGCATTAACATCTGCCAGGTTTAATAAATTGTGTACCGCCGTCGCAAATAATTCGCCACACTCGCGATCACACTCACCCAATAAATTAATATCACCTTCTGATGGATCCGCTAAGCGATGTAATTTTTTGAGTAAACCACTGGGGATTGGTTCATCATGGGTCGCTATCACCTGCGGTTTACTGTGGCTAAAGTCAACTAATACAGCGTCAACTCCATCCATGCTAGTGCCCGACATTAATCCGACAAAATATTGACTCATGAAAAAACCTATATTTACTGCTGCGCGAGCATAATGCGTTTATTGGTTGCCAATTGTTCCATGCGTTGATTAGCCAATTTTAAAAAACCGGATTTATCCTTTTTAGCAATCGATCGTGACTTCGGAAGCTTGACGGTGCGAGGATTACGATGAACTCCATTCACCAGAAATTCATAATGTAAATGGGCTCCAGTCACTCGTCCCGTTGAACCGACCTTGCCAATACGTTGACCTTGTTTAACTCGATTGCCTTTACGTACTAGTTTTTTTGAGAGGTGCAAATACTTAGTGACATAGCGCTCGCCATGTTTAATGAAAATGTAATTACCATTATATTTAGTGTAACCAGCTGCAATAACAACTCCGGCACCTGAGGCGCGAACAGGGGTGCCAGTTTTCGCCGCATAATCAATACCATTATGTGGTCTTACTCGCTTAGTTACAGGGTGTAGACGACGAGGGTTAAAGCTCGAACTGATGTATTTGAAGTTAACTGGAGAGCGCAAGAACGCCTTTCTCATGCTGCGGCCTGTTGCTGAATAATACTCACCATTGGCGGCTCTAATCGCTTGATAACTTTGGCCACGGTTAATGAATTCTGCGGCGACAATATTACCAGTTTTTACTGCCATGCCATCGAGATATTTCGTTTCATAAATCAAGCTAAACTGATCGCCAGCTCGAATATCTAACCCAAAATCGATATCCCATTCAAAGATATTAGCGAGATTCATGATGGTTGATGGGTCTAGCTGATGCTCAATGGCCGCATTCCAGAAATTAGAGGTGATTTCAGCACTGACCATACGTTCACGAATTTGTAGCTCTCGTGTCATTTTTTTTGCAGAAAATTTACCCGCAAGATTGGTGATCTCTAGGGTGGTGGTGATATTTTCTTGATAGGTTAATTTAATTAATTGGTGCTGTTGATTGGCACCAAAATTGATAATTTGCCCTGGCATTATTTTAGTTAAAATTTTAGTTTTATCACCTAGGCTAGTGATTTTATGCAGGGTGTTGGCACTAAAGCCGGCACGATTGAAGATTAATGCTAAGTTATCACCTGATTTCACTTTAACTTGCTGCCAAGTTAGTTTTTCCTCACTAGAGTCATCCTCGGTCGCTTTTACTGCGGCTACTGGCGCTTCTTGCGTTGACTTGACTGGTGGATTAAGGAGTGAATTCTTAACCGGTTGTGCTGTGAATTCAATAGGCGCAGCATAGCGCGTCGCTATTTTTAACGAATCACTGGGTGTTTGCGAGCGCGATGCCGAAGCGTTCTCACTTGGCAATAAGAGTAAAATTCCCATCACAATCATTAAAGCAAGCAATAGTTGCTTGTGGCGACGGGGTAGTTTGTAATAAATATCTGTCATAACGTTGAGCAAACCTGGTCCAAATAAAAATGATGGGACGAAAAAATCTTGTACTTAACCAATGGTCGCGGGTATTAGTTCAATTTCATCTATATATCTAGTAAGATTAGCAGCTTTATTTATATCCTTAAACCTAGAAGCGGATATTCTGTAACGAAAAAGTATCTTTTTTGTCATTTTTTTGCAATTTTGTGACTAGTTTTTAGCACAAAAGTTCAAAATATCGAGTTTTTAGTCAATTGATTATTTTCAGGAGAGCTGTGGATGCCGCAAATAGCCGATGCATTAGCCGAAATACAACGTGGTGTTGATGAAATTCTTGTCGAAAAAGAATTAATCGAAAAACTAAAATTGAACCGTCCATTACGGATAAAACTGGGAGCCGATCCAACCGCACCAGATATCCATTTAGGTCACACAGTGATTCTTAATAAAATGCGTCAATTTCAAGAATTGGGTCATGAAGTGACTTTTTTGATTGGTGATTTTACTGCGATGGTGGGTGATCCAACCGGTAAAAATGCGACACGTCCGCCACTTACTAAAGAGCAAGTGCTAAAAAACGCAGAATCTTATACAGAACAAGTATTCAAAATTTTAGATCCCAACAAAACAAAAATTGAATTCAATTCAACGTGGTTGAACGAATTGGGTGCGGCGGGAATGATTAAGCTGGCGGCGAATCAAACCGTGGCAAGAATGTTAGAGCGTGACGATTTTAAAAAGCGTTATGGCAATAACCAACCGATTGCCATTCATGAGTTTTTATACCCTTTATTACAAGGGTATGATTCGGTAGCGATGAAAACGGATGTTGAATTGGGGGGCACCGATCAAAAGTTTAATTTATTAATGGGACGTGAGCTGCAAAAAGCGAATGGCCAAGCACCACAGTGCGTGATCATGATGCCATTATTGGAAGGATTAGATGGCGTTAAAAAGATGTCTAAATCGGCCAATAATTATATTGGAATCAATGACGAACCAAGCGAGATGTTCGGTAAAATCATGTCAATTTCAGATGTCTTAATGTGGCGTTATTATGAATTACTAAGCTTTAGACCATTAAGTGAGATCGAAGGGTTTAAAAACGATATTACAGCCGGTACTAATCCTCGAGATATTAAAATAACCTTAGCTAAAGAGATTATTGCCCGTTTTCATAGTGAAGCCGATGCTGAGAAAGCGCATCAAGATTTCATTAACCGTTTTCAAAAGGGCGCGATTCCTGACGATATGCCTGAGCATAGCTTAACCAGAGAAGATGGTTATCCGATTGCTAACTTACTTAAAGATATTGGCTTGGTCAGCAGTACGTCTGAAGCGATGCGGATGATTAAACAAGGTGCGGTTAAAATAGATAGTGAAAAATGCAGCGACAACAAGCAAATTATTGCCGTTGGATTCAGTGGCGTAGTACAAGTTGGCAAACGTAAATTTGCCCGAGTTACTATCAACTAATTAACTGATAAGTAGTTTATTATTAAAAGCACCGAAGTTTCGGTGCTTTTTTTTTGCCAAACTATTGACCTTACAGTAAGGGGAAAGGTTATGCTGTCTAAGTAATCAATTACTGGGATGACAATGATGCAGTTAAAAATAGCGGGTTTACGCTGTAATGGTTGTGCTAATAAAATTGAAAAAAAACTCAATGCATTAGCCGGTATTAACGCCAGCGTTAGCTTTGTGCAGGAACGATTAATGTTAACGTTAGATAATGAGCCGCTGTTTATTCCGGCCTATCAGCTTATTCGTGATCATGATTATGAGCTTGCCGATATCAGTGTGTCATTTCAAGTGAATGGATGGACTTGCGCTGGCTGTGCTAATAAAACTATTAAGGCGCTCAAACAGTTGATTGGTGTCGTCGATGCTGTTGCTAACGTCACCGCTCAAACATTAACGATTAGCTATATTGATGGCGCAATAAAACCGATAAAATTTATCGAGACAGTGCAACAATTAGGCTACGAAATGAATGTGATGGTCGACAATCAACAGGAACTCAGCCAAGCTTTAGCCCTTAAGCATCAACAACAAAATCAATTCGAGTTACGCCAATTAATTATTTCCTGTTTGTTCACATTACCGTTGGTATTACCGATGTTGGTGATGTTATTTGGCTTTACATTACAGCTCAACCCTTGGGTTGAGCTGGGGTTAGCGAGTGTTGTTCAGTTTGTTGTTGGTTATAAATTTTACCGTGGTGCTTGGGTTGCCTTAAAAAATCGCAGCTCTAATATGGATACTTTAGTGGTTTTAGGCACCTCGGCTGCTTACCTATATAGTTGCTATTTATTATTTAGTTTGGGCAGCGCAGCGCAAGGCACCTTATATTTTGAAGCTAGTGCTGTGGTTATTACTTTTATCTCCATAGGTAAGTGGCTTGAACGTCAGGCTAAATTCAAAACCGGTCAGGTTATCCGAGAATTAATGGCCTTAAGACCGATTGAAGCGAGAGTGTTACGGCATCAACAAACGAAAATGTTACCCCTTGAGCAAGTGGTGCTCGGTGATCGAGTTAAAATTCATGCCGGTGAAAAAATCCCAGCCGATGGTGTTATTGTTGCTGGCGCAAGTGAACTCGACGAATCATTAGTGACCGGAGAGAGTCTACCCATTACAAAATCTGTTGATGATAGCGTGATTGCGGGTTCAGTGAATGGTCATGGTGTGCTTACTGTTGAAGTCACTGCATTGGGTGCAGATTCAAGTATTAGTCAAATTATTAAATTGGTTGAATCGGCACAAATGACGAAGGCACCGATCGAGCGTTTGGTTGATAAAATATCCGGTTATTTTGTGCCAGCAGTCTTGGTTATTGCCTTAGCAACCGGACTAATTTGGTTGTGGCTCGGCGCTGGTTTTGAAGTCGCATTAATTAACAGTGTTGCGGTGCTAGTAGTTGCCTGTCCTTGTGCATTAGGGTTGGCGACGCCGGCTGCTATTGTGGTCGGTAGTGGTGTTGGTGCGGAGCATGGCATTATTATTCGTGATCCTAAGGCGTTAGAAGTTGCTGCAAAACTGAGTCTTGTTGCTTTCGATAAAACGGGTACCCTAACGGTTGGCCAGCCAAGTATTGATCATATTAAAATAATAGCACCCTATGAACCGGCGCTATTATCGTCATTAATGCAGCAAAGCGAACATCCTCTCGCTCAAGCTATTGTGCGACATGGGGTTGAGAAGAATCATTCCTCGTTAACCATCGATAATTTCAAAGTGTTAGCGGGGAAAGGAGTGACCGCAACTTATCAGCAACAACACTTAGCTGCTGGGAATCTTGAGTTGATGCAATCGTTAAATATTACTGGTATTGAAGCATATCAGCAGCAATCAGATTACAGTGAAATTTATTTTTCCGTCGACCATCAACTTTATAGTATTGTATTTTTAGAAGACGCGATTCGAGCCCAAAGTCAGCAGGCGATTAGTTCGTTACAACAAACTAACATTGATGTTGCGATGCTCAGTGGTGATCATGGGGCTGCCGCTAACAAAGTGGCATCTAGTTTAGGGATCACCAAAGTGTACTCACGGCTAAAGCCTCAGGATAAACTTCAACAGTTGCTCGATTGGCAAAATCAAGGTTTAAAGGTCGCCATGGTTGGTGATGGTATAAATGATGCGCCAGCGCTGGCGCAAGCGGACTTAGGAATAGCGATGGGTTCAGGCACCCAGGTTGCGATCGCGAGTGCTGATATCACCTTAGTTCGGGATAATCCTTTACTCGTTGCCGCCGCCATCGATTTAGCGCAAGTGACATGGCTAAAAATAAAACAAAATTTATTTTTAGCATTTATTTTTAATGGCCTAGCGATTCCATTGGCAGCAGCTGGTGCATTAAGTCCGCAACTTGCGGGGTTAGCCATGGCATTAAGTAGTGTCACGGTATTGAGTAATGCGCTATTACTTAAACGCTGGAAAATAAAGGAAGCATAAACATGCTAACCATTGGCAAAGTATCAAATCAAACGGGATTATCAGTTAAGGCAATTCGTTATTATGAAAGCATAGGCTTAATTTCAACGCCGCAACGGGCTGAAAATGGCTACCGTTATTATGACAACACTGTTTTAGCTGAGCTCAATTTTGTTAAAGGGGCGCGGGGCGCGGGTTTTTCAATTAACGAAACCAAAGAGCTGTTAGAGCTGTATCGTGATAAAAACCGCGCCAGTGTCGAAGTGAAAACAATCACGTTGGAAAAAATTTCCGATTTGCAGCAGCGAATTTCAGCCATGACTAACATGGTCGATACCTTGCAAATACTGGCTCAGCGCTGTCATGGTGATCAAAATTCTCAATGTTCTATTTTAGATGGTTTAGAAAACAATCAATCATAGGCTTGAAAAATCAAAATTCAGTCTTATCTATATAGTATGGATGCCTAATTAGGGTCCATAAAACGGCGCAGTTTAACTGGCCACATCACTTAACGCCATGAGGCAACAAATCTCACGGCAAACATATTGCTTCTTAGGAGAATATATTATGCGTACCATCGATTTTTCACCCCTTTACCGTAGTGCTATTGGCTTTGATCGTTTAGCTCACTTGATCGAGCATGCTAATCAAACCAGTAATAATAGCAATCAAGGTTACCCCCCTTACAACATTGAGCAGTTATCAGAAGATCACTATCGAATTACGCTAGCGCTAGCAGGTTTTGAACGCAGCGAAATAGATATAACCAGCCATCAAAATACCTTGCTGGTTAAAGGCACTAAAGAGTCAAAAGATAAAGCAGCCATTAATTACCTTTACCAAGGCATTGCTGAGCGTGGTTTTGAGCGAAAATATCAATTGGCTGATTATGTGACCGTTCAATCGGCGGATTTAGTCAATGGCTTGTTGCATATCGACTTAAAACGAGAAGTGCCAGAAGCCCTGAAACCGCGAACGATAGATATTGGTAGTGAAGATAAGAAATTAATTAATTAAT
>SPKZ01022899.1_pt1 | contig 21120 bp, 15 predicted proteins | sample 2456571 | NCBI WGS metagenome assembly SPKZ01 (sample SAMN11192286, study PRJNA482655) | marine metagenome | biome: ENVO:00000447; feature: ENVO:00000244|ENVO:00000211|ENVO:00000569|ENVO:00002023; material: ENVO:00002151; isolation source: ocean water from marine abyssalpelagic zone ... | reverse complement strand
TCCTTTAAGGTGGGGGTGGGTGCCGCCGGGTGATCTGCAGCCTGCGGAGTGGGGGTTTTGGGTTCTAACTCAGTGTGTGTCATATCGCTGTCCTCGGGTAAAAAAGTGGAAACATCTACCTCGAATACAGACGCCAGCGCTTTGGCCGACTCTAGACTGGCACTACCGCCGCGCTCAAGGCGCTGGATGGTTCTCACGCTGAGACCAGAGAGTGTTGCCAACTGATCTTGCGACCAGCCCTGTTGCAGTCTGAGTTTTCGGACGATCACCGGCTTGCTCCTGTTCGAGGTCGGGCCAGCATGGCGAGTGCTGCGGATAGCTGCCACGACAGCGGCCTGACGTCCACCTGACATTGACCTGACACGTCAGGCAAACAGTATAACAATCAATGGGTTAGAGTGGCCAGAGGAAAGCGACTTGGGTGGTTGATCCATCGAGACCAACGGCTGGGAGAGCTAAGGGTTTACAGTGAGGGGGGTGGTTGGCGCCGGTCAGTTCAGGCGCCAACCTGTCAGCGTAACCGCGTTAGAACTGCGGCAACAGCACGCTGTCGATGATCCAGACCAAACCATTGTCAGTGCGAACGCCGGTGCAAGAGACTTCAGACTGGTTCACGCGAACGCGACCGTTGTTGAAATCAAAATACACGTTGGCACCCTGGAGCGTGGGGCGCTCTACCGCGGTGAAGTGGAAACGAGGATCACGCAGTCCAGGTGACACGTGGTAGGTCAGTACGCTGGTCAGCAAATCGACATCACCGCCGATCGCATTGAGCACTGGCTCTGGAATGGCAGCGAATGCATCGTTAGTGGGCGCGTAGACGGTGATGTCTTCAGCAGTAGCCAGTGTCTCAGCCAAGCCAGCGGCTGTTACCAAATCAACCAGTGTGCTCAGGGCCGGGGTAGCAACCGCTGCATCAACGATAGTGCCGTCGAACGTCACGGGTGCAGCCTGCAGGCAGGCAGCGAAGCCGGTAGCTTGCGCCTGTGTGCCAACAGTGGCGCTCGCGGCCATAACCAGTGCGGCAGATAGTGATTTGAGTTTCATGTGTTTTGCTCCATGCAAGCAGGGGTGAGCAACCGGTCCCAGGGGGGCGGGCGTGGGTTGTATGAAAACTACGAAACGTTTTTTCGTGTGGATTCAGCACGCTCTGATTTGGCGCGTGCACAATAACTGCATTGAAAACAGTGGCTTGTGTGGCTGCTCTAAGTGCAGGTCGAAAAATGACCAATGCCTGTCCATATTTAGGCGGGGGAAAACCAGGACTCTTTTCGGCGATACTGTGAAATATAACCCAGCAGAGGTAGTCCGCAGTGCCGGTCACTGCCGTAACCTTTGCAGGAGTAACCGGAGGGGTGCCCCCGGGCAGGCTTTGCTTAAGGAACAATGGCGATGGCAGTAGAACAGAAACAGGATCTGGAGAGTCAGGAAGGCAGTACGATGAGTGTGTTTGAGCGCACCTTCCACAGTGTGTTGGATGCGGGCCGGGAGATCCTGGCGCGCCGTCGTGCGGTTGCCGCTCCCGAGACATCCATTGACGCCCTTGTAGACAGCTGTGCAGCATTACTTGAGCACCGCGGTGAGGCCTCTGGTCTCGCGCTGGCCAGTGAGATTACCGCGGCGTATCAGAATCTCCCCGAATCCGACCGGCTGACTTTTTTCCAACAGCTTCTCACGCGCTTCGGCGTCAAGCGCGACGACGTACTCGATGTCGTAGAGCAATACCGCGGTGATGATGACTTCGAGCACCTGGCCGCCATTGCCCGTGCGGTAGAGGCGCCCCGGGTGAAGCTGTTCCGTCGCATCAACATGGCCCCAGAGGGCACGGCCACACTGGTGGCTATGCGTGGTCATCTGCTAAAACTGCTGCGTTCTAATCCCGAGCTGCGCGCCGTCGATGCAGACCTCAAGCACCTGTTCGTCTCCTGGTTTAACAAGGGCTTTTTGGAGTTGCGGCAGATCAGCTGGGACTCGCCTGCCGCAGTACTCGAGAAGATCATCGATTACGAAGCCGTCCATGAAATCAATGGCTGGTCTGATCTGCGGAGCCGGCTCAGCAGCGACCGCCGCTGCTTTGCCTTCTTCCACCCTGCGTTGGTGGATGATCCACTGGTGTTTGTAGAGATAGCGCTGACCGAAGACGTGCCCGGCGCGATACAACCCCTGCTGCGCCAGGATCGCGATACCAACAGTCAGGATCGCCCGTCGACGGTGGTGTTCTATTCCATCAGCAATTGCCACCCGGGTCTGGCCGGCGTCTCCTTCGGTAACTTCCTGATCAAGAACGTGGTCGAGGAGTTGCAGCGGGAAATGCCCTGGCTGAAGACTTTCGTCACTCTGTCGCCCGTACCCGGCTATCGCAAGTGGTTGTTAAAGGCTGACCTCAGTGAGTGGATCGATGCTTCGCTTGAGGATGCCGTGAAAGAGCCCGCGGGCGCGGTGATGCGCTCTGAGGTGTACGACGCGCACCTGAAGTTGTGTGCGCACTACCTGTTGAACGAAAAATCCGGAGACGCACCGCGTGATCCGGTAGCGCGTTTCCATTTGGGTAATGGGGCTCGCCTGCACCGCATTCATGGCGGGGCCGATCTCTCGCCCAAAGGCCGAGAGCAGTCAGCCGGCATCATGGTGAATTATCTGTACGACCTCTCGAAGATCGAAGTAAATCACGAGGCATTCTTCGATCAGGGCAAGATCGTTGCCTCGCGCGGCGTGCAGAAAATGGTCGGTTAGACGTCGGGCTGCGTCTAGCGCTCACTGCGCAGAATCAGGGCGTTGGATATTCCCGGCGCCTCATACATGGTCCAGTGCCCGACGCCGTCAAGCACATGGAAATCACAGCCGCCGGGTGCGTCACTGAACAGCACTCGACGTTTTTCCAGGGCGTCGCGCCCGCCTGCAGTTGCATCCTCGCTTCCCCATATGGCGCATATGGGTGCTGCCACTTGCTCCAAAGTCACAAGCAGGTCATCGGTACCGGCCAATCCGCGACTGCGAAACCGGTGTTTCGCAAGATTTTCTGAGTGAATACGAATGGCATTGATGTCAATCTTGTGAGGGTCGGCAATCATTAGGCGGGCCAGATTTTCCCGGTGAGTCACTGCTGCCTCGTCAAAGGGCGTGCCGGGCGCTGGCAGCGGCAGCAAATCTACCTGATGATGCAGGGCCCCGCAGCCGGCCGCGCCTATCACCGTTAGACGCTGGCATTGATGCCGGCAAGCAGCGGCCAGGCGCGCGCCTATCATGGCGCCAAACGAAAAAGCAGCAATCTCAAACGTACCCTCGGACAGACCAACACCGGCGAGCGAATGACGTAACAGGGTGGTGAAGTGTTCCAGTGTCTGGGGCTGTGGCATATCGCCGGATTCACCCAGACCGGGGAGATCTACCGTCCACACCTCCCGGCTCACACTCAGCGAAAGCAGGTTTTCCGCCCAGTGGGTCCAGCTGCCGAAGCCGCCGTGGATGAGAATCAGGGGTGGTGCCTCGGGGTTGGCTGGCGTCGGGACGGCGGCATCAGCACCTGACCACTGCCGCCAGGCAATACTGGTGGTCTCTACCGCCACCACATGCAGGCGGGAGCGTTCGGCCAGCTCCCTCAGATAAAGCTGTGATGGGCTCATGCGGGTTTACGCAGTCGTTCGAGCGCACTGGAGAAATCGCGGCTGCCATTGCCCGCCGCCTGGTGTGCTTCGTACAGCGATTGAGCCAATTGCCCCAGAGCATTATCTACCCCGGCATCCTTTGCAATGTCCATGGCAAGTCCCAGGTCCTTGACCATCAGGTCAACCATGAACCCGGGTTGGTAATCATTGCTGGCGGGCGCGTTCTCCATCACCCCGGGGTACGGGTTGTATACCTCCAGCGACCAATTGCGGCCAGAGCTTGCCAGCATGATCTCCGATAGTACGGCAGGATCCAAGCCGTTGCGCGCACCCATCTCCAGCGCCTCACAGGTGCCCAGCATATGAATCGCGAGCAGCATATTGTTGCAGCCCTTTGCGACCTGACCCGCGCCGTGGGGGCCGGCATGAAAGATATTCTTGCCCATGGCTGACAGCAATTCGCGCGCTTTCAGGAAGGTCTCTTCGCTACCGCCGCACATGAAGGCCAGGGTGCCGGCTGCCGCCGCTGCAACGCCACCGGATACTGGCGCGTCCATGAAGCCGATGCCCATTGCCTCTGCAGCGGCACCGACCTCTCTGGAGGTGGCTGCATCGATAGTGCTGCAGTCCAGCACAGTAACGTCAATGTTCAGTTGCGCGAGCAGGCCAGATTCGCCCAGGTAGGTCCCGGCCACATGCTTACCCGCGGGTAGCATTGAGACCACATACTCGACGCCGTCAGTCGCTGCCGCCGCCGACGCGGCCACACTTGCGCCCGCGGCTTCCAGCGCCTCACAGGCCTCGGTGGACAAATCGAAGACGCAGACGGAGTGTCCCGCGGCCAGCAGGTTTTTAGCCATCGGGCCGCCCATGTTGCCTAAGCCGATAAACGCAACTGAAGCCATAATGCTTGTCTCTTTTTCTTTTTCTGGTTCATGTGGTGGCAGGGAGTGTACCCCGAAGGGCGGGGGTTCTGGCAGCCGTTCCGGCAGCGGCGCAGCACTATCTCCCTGGGTAACGCTGCAGTGCGCCAGCCGTTTAGCTGAGATCCGCCAGTGGATTGCTGTCCCAGGGGCTGGTGAAGAACCCCGCCAGCAGGTCCTCCGGAACGTCTCGAGATGCAGCGAATGTCCAGGCGGGATTCCTGTCCTTGTCGATCAACAGGGCACGAACGCCTTCAGCGAATTCGGGGTAGCGCACCACGTTGGTGGCCAGTTGAACTTCCGCCTGAAACACTTCGCGCAGCGACGCATGCCGGGTTTCCCAAAGCTGCCTGGCAATCCACAGCGCCGCCAGTTTCGAACCGTGCGCCAGACTATCGCGCGCGCGTGATAGCCAGCTGTCGTCGGTATCCAATGCCGTTATCTGATCGATGACATCGTGAATACTATCGCCGTCGCATAATTGGTTGATTACCGCCATGTGAGGTTCAACCTGGCCTTCAGGTCTGTCGCTTTCGCTGGCGGCGGCGAAGGGGCGCAACGCCGCATTCACAAGGCCGTGGTTGGTGTCGGCCTCGTTGCTGTATGTCGTTGATAGCAGGGCGTCCAGGACGGCCGCCTTGTGCTCGTTGGCAATAAAACGGTCTGCAATGCCGGTATAAAGTGCGTCACTGGCATTGATAGAGGCCCCTGTAAGTGCCAGAAACAAACCTGCTTCACCGGGCATGTGGTTCAGGAACCAGCTGCCGCCAACATCAGGAAACAGGGCGATGGTGACTTCGGGCATTGCTATGCGCGTACGTTCGGTGACGATGCGGTGAGAGCAGCCGGCCATAACGCCGAGTCCGCCGCCCATAACGATGCCGTGGCCCCAGCAGATTATGGGCTTGGGATACGTATGCAGCGTGTAGTTCATGCGGTATTCGCGTGCGAAGAACACTTCTGCGTAATCGCAGGGGCCGCCGGGCGTTGCTACGGCGGATGCGTGCAGAGCCTGCACATCACCGCCCGCGCAGAAGGCCTTTTCACCTGCCGCATCGATAAATACTGCGCGAATATCATCGTCGACCAGCCAGCTGTCTAATTGCTGCTGCAGCAGGTCTACCATTTCCAGCGTGAGTGAATTAAGCGTGGCTTCAACACTCAGGGTCGCGCGCCCGACTTTACCGGCACCAGCCGTCAGCTCTTCAAAGAATACAGGTGCACTCATTAACGGTTCTTCCACTCTGGGGCGCGTTTCTCCAAGAAGGCATTAACCCCCTCGGCCTGGTCTTCGGTCGCAAATAGATCTACAAACTTATCGCGCTCCGCCGGCAGCGCGGCGCCGATCGCTGTGTCGCGCGCGGCGTGGATCAACTGCTTGGAGTAGGCGACGGAAATGGGGCTCTGCAGCGCTGCCTGCTCGGCCAGTGCCAGAGCTCGCGTCAGCGATTCGCCATTGGCGACCACTTCTTCCACCAGACCAATGCGCTCGGCGGTTTCCGCTTTGACGCGTTCCCCGCAGAGAATCATTTTCTTTGCCCAGCCTTCGCCCACCAGCCATGACAGGCGTTGGGTGCCGCCTGCGCAGGGCAGAAGACCAACCTTTGCTTCCGGCAATGCCATCTGCGCCTGATGCTCTGCCACACGCAGGTCACAGGCCAGCGCCACCTCCAGGCCACCACCCATGGCGAAGCCGTTGATGGCGGCAATCGAGACTCCGCGGAAATCCGCCAGAGCTTCAAACGCGGCGCCAAAAGCATCGGCCATTTCACGCGCAGTGTCCGGGTTGCCGTCGGCAAATAGTTTGAGATCGGCGCCGGCAGAGAAGAACTTGTCGCCAGCACCGGTTAGCACTAGGGCGAAAACAGAGCGGTCGGCATTCAGTGCCTCAACGACAGTGCGCAGGGCAGGGAGGCTTTCGGTGTCCCAAGTGTTAGCTACGGGGTTGTCGATAGTGATCAGGGCGGTGTGTCCGGTGATCTCGACCTTCAGTTTGTCCGAGGGACTGATGCTCATTGAATAACCTCCAGTGCGCCATCCATCAGCAGACGGCGAGAAATAATAACGCGCATGATCTCGTTGGTGCCCTCGAGAATCTGATGCACCCGGGTATCGCGCACGTGGCGCTCCATCGGGTACTCGCGGATGTAGCCATAGCCGCCAAACAGCTGCAGTGCGTCGTTGCATACCTCAAAGCCCACATCGGTAGCGAAACGCTTGGCCATCGCACAATAGGTGGTGGCCTGGCTATCTTTATTGTCCAGTTTGCTGGCTGCGAGGCGCACCATTTGCCGCGCGGCGACCAGTTGCGTCAGCATATCCGCGAGCTTGAATTGGGTGTTTTGAAAGTCTGAAATGGCGCTGCCAAACTGCTGACGTTCTTGCACGTAGTCAGTGGCTTCCTTCAACGCTTGCTGTGCAGTACCGATGCTGCAGGTGGCGATGTTGATGCGGCCGCCGTCCAGGCCTTCCATCGCAATGGCAAAGCCCTGGCCTTCATTGCCCAGGCGATTGTCCACGGGTACGCGCACATTGTCGAAAGTGACCATGCGGGTAGGTTGGGCATTCCAACCCATCTTCTCTTCTTTTTTGCCGTAGCCTATGCCTGGTGCATCCGCGGGAATCAACAGAGCGGTCACACCTTTCGGTCCCGCCCCACCGCTGCGTGTCATCACAACCAGTACATCGGTCTCGCCGGCGCCAGAGATAAACACCTTGCTGCCATTGACGACATACTCGTCGCCCTCGAGCGTGGCGGTAGTGCGTAGAGACCCTGCATCTGAGCCCGCCCCGGGTTCCGTGAGGCAATAGGAGGCGAGTTTGGTGCCCGCCACCAGCTCGGGACACCACTGCTCGATGACGGCATCGGAGCAGTAGCGACCGATCATGCTGGTTGCCATGTTGTGGATGGTCAGAAAGGCGGTGGTGGTGGTGCAGCCTTTAGCCAACTCCTCAACGATGAGGCTGGCATCCAGCCTGGACAGTGCGAGGCCGCCGGCGGACTCCGGGGTATACATACCCATGAAGCCCAATTCTCCGGCTTGTGCCAGTGCTTCCTTAGGGAAGTGGGATATGGCATCCCACTCGGCGGCGTTAGGTGCCAACACGCCTTCCGAGAAGGCGCGGGCGCTATCGATAAATGCGAGCTGTTCGTCGCTGAGTGAGAACTCCATGCCCTGTCTTAATTGAACTTGGCCATCACTGCATCGCCGAACAGGTCCTCATCACTGGGTATGACCTTCGTCTCTGTCAGTGGTTTGGATACCCACGTCTCGTTGATCAGGTCACGCCAGGTGATGTTGTTGTTAGTGGCGTTGCCGCCCCAGCTGCCACAGCCAAGCGAGAAGGTCTGGCGCATGCCATTCCACAGGTTGCCGCTGTTCGAAGCCGCCTGCGGCTGGTTGACCATGACACGCGAGGTACGCGTCTGGTCGGCGTACTTCATGATGTTGTCATCATTGTACGAATAGATGCCGCAGGAGTGACCCTGACCCTGGTAGGCCTGAATGCTGTTGGTTAGCTCGATAGCGTGATCAATGTCCTTCACGCGGTACAGCGCCATAGTGACGGAGAGCTTCTCACCGCTGAAGGGGTGATCGGGACCGGTACCCGTCTCTGGCACGATGAGGAACAGCTTGCCCTCGGGCAGTTCGATGCCGGCCATACCGGCAATCTTGTAGGCGGGCTGGGCCACGATGGCGGTGTTCAGGTGGCCGTCTACCCAGATAGTGTTCTGCAGCTTGAGCTTTTCTTCGTCGTTCAGAACGTAGCCGCCCTCATGTTCCAGCTTCGCGACCATCTCGTCGTAGATGCTGTCGAACAGCAGTACGGAATTGTCTGACGAACAGGACGCCGCCAGATCCAGGGTCTTGGAGACGCGGATCTTTTCGGAGGCCTCTTCAAGATTGGCGCTGTCGTCCACGGTGATGCAGGCGTTGCCCACACCTACACCCAGCGCGGGTGTGCCGCTGGAGTAGGCCGCATGCACCATGGGGCCGCCACCAGTGGCCAGCACGCGGTCGCACTGACGCATTAGTTCATTGGTGGTATCCAGGCTGGGTGTTTCGATGGCAATCACCAGATCGGCAGGTGCACCGCAGCGCTCGATAGCGTCGCGCATGTAGTCAACAATTTTTTTGTTGGTCAGCTTGGCGCGGGGGTGCGGCGCGATGATGATCGCGTTGCGGCCCTTCACGGCAGAAATAGCCTTGATTACGGGCGTCGCTTCGGGGTTGGTGGAAGGCGACAGTGCACCGATTACGCCAACGGGCTTGGCAATCTTGACGATGTTGCGCTCGGGCAGTTCCTCGATAACCCCCACTGATTTGTCATCGATGATGTCCATCAGTGTTGCGCGCGTCTTGCGGTGGATCTTGAGGTACTTGCCTTCATAGTTGCCCAGCTGGGTTTCTTCCACGGCGAAATGCGCGATTTCCTCGGCGCGGTCCTCGCGTGCCACGGCGTATACCATGGCGCGAATCAACTCATCGACCTGGTCCTGGCTGTAGTCTGCGATAGCTTCCTGTGCAACGCGTGCGCGCTCAATCAGGACGGCAACTTCCTGTTCGGGGGTCATGGATTCGGACATGGTGTACCTCACGGTGAATTCGGTCAAAAAATCGGCGGAATGATACCATTACGGGCAAAATCCCGACAGGGATCAGCCATACCCCCAAAGGAGGAGGCAGGGTTTATCGCAGCCTATTGGCTGCGATTTTTCACCGCGTTTTCCATGAGCTTGAAGATGCGTCGATACTCATCCAACCACGACTCCGGATGCACAAAGCCATGGGCATCCAGCGGGTAAATGGCGATCTCGAAATCCTCTTTCTTCATCTCGATGAACTTCTGCACCAGCAGTACCGAATCCTGGAAGAACACGTTGTCGTCCTGCATCCCCGCGGCGATTAGCAGGGGCTTGTTGAGGCCGGCCGCATGATTAATGGGCGAGCTCTTCTCATAGGCCACAGGATCCACCAGCGGGGTATTCAGAATGCGAGCGGTATATCCGTGGTTGTAATGCATCCAATCCACAACGGGACGCAGCGCTGCGCCGGCGGCAAATACTTCAGGGGTACGGAACAGGGCCATAAAGGTCATAAAGCCACCGTAAGAGCCGCCGTAAATCCCGATGCGATCGCGATCAACGCTGTAGCCATCGGCGAGAAAGTCGACCCCGTCCAAATAGTCTTCAAGCTCCGGGTGACCCATCTGCCGGTAGATACTGGTGCGCCAGTCGCGCCCGTAACCCTCGGAGGCGCGGTAGTCCATGTCCAGAACTATGTAACCCGCATCAGCCAATACCGTGTGGAACATGAACTCGCGGAAATAGTAGGGCCAACCCATGTGTGCGTTCTGGGTGTAGCCAGCGCCGTGCACAAACATCACCGCCGGGTAGCGCTTCGCCGGGTCATAGTCGCGTGGCAGGTAGAGCTTTGAGTAGATGGGCGCTTCAACGTGAGAGGAGGGGACCTCCACGATTTCCGGTACCACCCAGTCAACAGTCGCGAAAGCTTGGCTCACGGTATCCGTCAGCTGTTTGAGTGTGCCGCTGCCGTCGGCCGCGCCCAGGTACAGGTCGGGATGTCTGTCCATTGACGAGCGTGTGATCAGCAACTGCTTGCCGTCTGGCGATAGCGCCGCTGTGCTGACGCCGTCGATGTCGGCGACGCGCTCCAGCTCACCGCCAGAGGCCGCTACGCGAAAGATCTGCCAGTTCCCGGGATGGCCGCGATTACCTTCCAGATAGATGTACGACTCATCCGGCGCGACAACCGGGTTTCGCACCACAAAGTCGCCGCGGGTGATGGCGCGCACCCGGCGAGCATCGACCGTGGTGGTGTAAAGGTGTGCATAGCCTGATTCTTCGGACATCAGCCACAGTGTGCTGCTGTCCTGAAACCAACCGAAGTCGTTGTAAGCCCAGTTGATCCAGGCCTCGTCATTGAGCCGGTGTTGCAGCTGCAGCTCGCCTTCAGCATCCACAGTGGCCAACCAGCGATCCTTGTAGTCAGCGGCGAACAGCATGGCCGCCAGCGTGTTGCCATCGGGGCTCCACATCACCCGGATGTCGTTGATGAAACGATCATCGTCTTCCAATTGTTTGGCCACGGCGTCTTTGTCTGCCCCCTTAGCCACATGCCAGTCCAATGCTTCGCGGCGAAGGGTCTTGAAGGGATCGGATGACATACCCGGTAGTTCTGAGGTATCAATGGTACTTAGCTCGCCATCGGTCACGTTTAATACTAGAAGATGCAGCTCGGGGTAGGCGTTAGCGCCGACACGTGCTCGTAGCTCTCTTGTGCTGGTGTAGCCGTCTTCGGTCACATAGTTCGGCATGATGCCGGCCCTGCCGGAATCTGCTCCGGCGTCTCGCACCACTAGGGCGAGCTGTTGTCCGTTGGGCGACAAGCTGCGCTGTACCACCTCATATTTATCGTTCAGATAAACGGGGTGGGGTAGCGAGCCCCGGGCGCGGCGCTCCTCGTCTTTCACGGCGCGTGCGCGGCGGCTGTCTTCAACGACGGTGGCGTAGCTGCGTTGCTGCTGCTCGCGCAGCACATTGAACTCTGGCTCGGCATCCGGGTCCTTGCCCGGTGCGATGTTTGTTACTTGTCGTAGCTGCCCGTTATCCAAACCGTAGGCGAAGAACTGCCCGCCTGCCAGAAAGAAGAGTTCACTGTCATCGGCGCTGAATAGTGGTTGTGACTCATCCGAAACGGTACGCGTAATGGCCTTCACGTCGCCGGAGCCAAGCGCCTTAAGCATGATGTCGCCATGGTGCACCCAGGCGACATGAGTTCGATCCGCGGAGTAGACCTTCGCCCGCCCGGAATCCTCGGGCAGCTCTGCACGGTCTACTTGCTCGGGGTCTGATCCATCCAACGCCAGACGGTAATAGTCGCGGATATCCTCGCCTTCGCGTTTCTGCTGGTAGTAGATCGCACTGCCATCGTCCGCCCAGTAGGCGTTTTCAGGCGCATTCCCTATCCAGTCTGGGTCGGACATGACCCGTTCAAGGCCCGGTGAAGTTGCCGCCATAGCCAACAACGGCAGACCAGTGGCAATCAGTGCCAGGCCCTGGCGTGCGAAAAATGAAGTCACAGTGTTCTCCTAATCCAAAGGGCGAGCGCTGTGCAGGAACGCCCACGAGGCGTGCTATATTACGCGCCCGCCGCGGCCTTGTCCCCGGAGTAGAACTGTTGAGAGCGCGACTAATGCTATTGAACACTGATGACCTGAGAATCCAGAAAACCAACGAGTTGATCTCGCCGGAGCAACTGATCGGCGAGATTGCCGTGAGCGATGAGGCAGCAGCAACCGTGTCGGCGGCGCGTCAGACCATTCATCGAATTTTGACTGGCGAGGACCCTCGCCTACTGGTCATCGTAGGCCCTTGTTCGATTCACGACCCCGACGCCGCCCGTGACTATGCGGCGCGCTTGAAGGAGGCGGCTGCCCGGCACGCGCAGAACCTGTTTGTCGTTATGCGCGTGTATTTTGAAAAGCCCCGAACTACCGTGGGTTGGAAAGGACTGATCAACGACCCCGATCTCAACAACACGTTTCAGATTAATAAGGGGCTGCACCTTGCGCGGCAATTGTTGTTGGATCTGGCCGACATGGGCCTACCGGCAGGAACAGAGTATCTGGATCTGATCAGTCCGCAGTACTACGCCGACCTGATATCCTGGGGTGCTATTGGTGCCCGTACCACTGAGAGTCAGACGCACCGGGAGCTGTCATCCGGCCTGTCTTGCCCCGTGGGCTTCAAGAATGCGACCGACGGTGACATCCAGATTGCGATCGATGCGATCAAGTCTGCCTCGCAACCGCATCACTTCTTGTCAGTGACCAAGCAGGGCGGCTCGGCCATCTTCCAAACCACCGGGAACGAGGACTGTCACATCATCCTGCGCGGTGGAAAGCACCCCAACTACGATATGTTTTCCGTTGATGATGCCAGCGCCATGCTCACAGGTGCAGGCTTACCCGCGCGCATTATGATCGATGCCAGTCACGCGAACAGCCGCAAGATTCCTGCGCGTCAGATTGACGTGGCCAGTGATATCGCCACTCAGGTGGCGCGCGGCAGTCGCGCTATTTTTGGCGTGATGTTGGAGAGTAATCTGGTGGAAGGGCGCCAGAACGTGGTGGCGGGGCAGCCTCTTACCTACGGGCAGAGCATCACCGACCCGTGCATCAACTGGATAGACACCGAAGGTGTTCTCGCCGAGTTGTCGCAGGCCGCGGCACAGCGGAACGGCCGCTAGCGGTCACCATACTAAACCAGTGACCACCGGCTCCGGTGGTCCGCTGGTCGCCTGCGTCCCCGCGCGGTAGCGTTGCGGCAAACGATGATAGGGGAACACACCATGCACCTGGGCTTCAGTTCGATGAACACCGCCGATGATCCGGCGCCGGGCCTGCTGGCCAAAACGCTGGAAGACGCGGGGTTTGAATCCCTGTGGTACGGCGAACACAGTCATATTCCCATGTCCCGTCGAACGCCGTATCCGGCCGGGGGTGAGCTGCCCGAACCTTACAAGAAAATGATGGACCCCTACATCTCGCTGATGGCGGCGGCAGCGGCCACCAGCACCTTGAAAGTGGGCACCGGTATTGCGCTGTTAATGGAGCGGGAGCTGTTCTCCCAGGCGAAAACCATTGGGACTTTGGACAGACTGTCCAATGGACGGGTGCTCATTGGCTGCGGTGTCGGGTGGAACGAGGAAGAGTTTGAAAACGCTACCTCACTGCCCTGGAAGCGCCGCTACCTGGCACTCAAGGAAACGGTTGCAGCGCAGCGCGCCCTGTTCACTGACGAGGCGCCGGAGTACCACGGTGAGCTCGTCGACTTCGACAAAGTCTGGTTTGAACCCAAGCCGGTGCAGGCCGGTGGCCCGCCGGTTATTTTCGGTGCAATGGGCCCATTAGGGGTCAGGCACACGGCACAGTGGGCCGATGGCTGGATGCCGGTTGACGTAGCGATGGGCGATATACCGGCGAGCATCGCTGATTTCCGACGGCAAGTGGAAGAGTTCGGTCGTGACCCGGATGCTGTGGAGATCACGCTGGTGGTTATGGCTCCCGTGACCGCGGATTTGCTCAAGTCTTATCGGGATATGGGTATACACCGCTGCAACATTGGTGTGGGCATGGAGAACTGGGATAAGCCCGAGATCGTCATGCCCATGATTGAGAACTTCGCCAAGCTGATTCCCGAATTATAGCGTCACTGCTTACGGGCACGCTCGCGCGCTGCGGTCATCTGGTCGAGGCTGGTCAACATTTCCACGATGTGTCTGTCCTCGTTAAGAATACGAGTCTTACAGACGTCAAGCACCAGAGCCTGCGCTTAAGAGTCGTCCAGTTGCCCATAAAACAACCAGTCTGTGAGAAGCGCCGCCAGATGCAGATGTGGGCCGAATGTCGGAGTCGCGGTTTGACAGGTCGGGTGGGGTGAGGTGTTGGGAGCAGCATTCCCCCGCGCATAAGCAGAGGACAATAAAAAAGGGCGACCGAAGCCGCCCTTGTCTCAGTCGTAGGAGAAACCTCAACTAGCCTCCACCAAAGCGGTACTTCAAAGTCACACCGTAAGTGGCTTGATCGCCGCGCGTGACTCGGTAGCCCTCTGAAGGGAGCGGTCCACCTACCGCAGCCGCAAAGTCGACAGAGCCGTTATCACGATTGCGTGAACCCTCCTGTAGATATTCCTCATCGAAGATATTCTTGCCCCACAGCATAACTTCCCAGCTTTCGTCAGCAGCGGTTATGCCGATCATGGCATTGACCAGGGTGTAGTCATCTGCCTTCAGGTCGGGATCAAGATCGGGGAAGAAAAAAAGCTCATCGCGGTAAGCGACCTCACCACGAACCCACCAGGTAATGCCGTTACTGAAGCTATCCGTCCAAGTAGCGTTAACGTTGGCCGTCCACGGGCTGTTGTAGTTAAGGTCCGCGCCAGAAAGGTCCTGGGTGCCGGTAACGGGGTCACAGGCTTCGCGTTGATACTGCGCGCGTAAACACTCTGCATCTGCAAAGTCATCCCAGGTGGCATCAATGTAGGCTAGATTGCCGTCGACCAGTAGATTCTCGGTCGCTAGCCATTGGAAATCAGTTTCTACCCCCCAAATCTCCGCAGAAGCCGCGTTAAGGATGGTATTGCCGATACCTTCCTCGTCCTGAACCTCGACCTGGTAGTCGTCATACGTCTGATAAAAGAGCGCACCGCTCCAGTTGAAGGTCCCCCCAAATCGGCCCTTGAAGCCCACCTCGAAATTATCAGCAATCTCTGAATCAAAAGGGGCTGGGCAGAAGGGATCGCCGTTCTCATCATCCTTACAGACGTCATGGCCGCCGGCTTTGAAGCCGCGGTCCCATCCGGCGTAAACAGAGAGGTCGTCGGTCAGGTAATAATTGGCTTTGAGTGTGCCGGTGACCTCGCTCCATTTGTCTTTCTGGCTGGGGATGTCATCAGCCCATTGGGTAGTAGGTACAAACGGTGAGTTCAAGTCTGCGATTGGTCCCACGCCAAGCAGTTGGCCTTTGATATCGTCTTTTTCGACTTCAGACCAACGCAAGCCGAAGGTCAATTCCAGTCTATCTGACACCGTCCAAATGTTGTGGTTGAAGATCGCGATTTCTTCATTGGTTTCTCTAATATCCGAAAGGCCTGCAGACTTGATGATCAAGGGCCCTGTCGGAAGAGGGAAAACACCAATAGCCTGCGAGAAAGGCGTATAGTTGTCTAGCTCTGTATCACCATAGAAGACACCTATCAGAGAGGACCAATCGTCAGACTCGTAGCTTAGTCGGAGCTCCTGGGTGAAACTTTCTGTGTCCAGCTCGTTGATGAAGTCGTTCAGGAAATAGGGACCGTATGTGGTGTCTGCTGTCTTAAACCCGTCAGGTGTTAGCTCACGCCCGTCCGCAATGAATTCCCAATCCTGCCACCCTGTTACGGAGGTTAAAGACCATTCGTCGTTCAGCATCCATTCCACGTTTAGGTAAACAAACTCGGTGGTGGCATCTCGCTCAGGAGGGTTGCTGTGGTCGGTTATATCATCGTAAGGATCAATCACGTTGAGCAGCGAGTTATCAGGATTTAGGCTGGCATCCAGCGTCTGATAGAGGTCACCGTACTCCTGCGCAACCGCTGTCGCACCTACCACGGTGCTGTCATGAAATTCGTAGCTGAGGATCGCGCTGAAATCAGCGCTGGGTTCGAACAAGACCCTGATCCGCCCGCCATCTTTGTCGTACTCGCCTTCCTCACCGCCGGTGATGATGTTGTCCACCGTGGCGTCGCGCTCATTGTGATAGTAGCTTCCTCTGATAGCGAAGGTATCGCCCAGCGGCAGGTTGCCACCTACGCGGTACTCGGCGAGGCCGAGATTGCCAAAGTTACCTTCGATATAGCCGTCGACACCTGCCGTGTCAGGGCGACGTGTGGTCATCGCGATAGCCCCGGAAGATACCTCACGGCCGAACAGCGTTGACTGTGGTCCCTTCAATATCTCTATCCGTTCGATGTCCGACAGGTTGTTAAACGCTGTTTCAATTGATGCCAAGGGCACATCGTCGATGAAAATACCAACGGAGGGTCGGATCGCAGGTGCAAACGAGTTATTCCCAACACCGCGGATACGAATAATACCGCCAAAACCATCCTGGCCGCCGTTGATATTGACGCCTGAAGTGATCTTACCCAGATCCGTGAAATTGGTTGTGTTGGTTTGTTCCAGCATCTCCGCTGAAATAGCCGCCACGGAGGCAGGTACGTCCTGGATCGTTTGCTGCCGTTTCTGCGCTGTCACGATGACTTCTTCCAGCATTTGCTGTTGGCCAAAAGCCGGTGATGCCATGACTAGCGCTGATGCGATTGCGGTCCTGCGCAGGACGCGCGGAGTGAGTCGTGGATAACCCATACAGTACACCTCGTTGTTATAATAGAGATCGTGCGTGACGCGATTCTTCCCTGACCGGTTCACACGTATTCGTTATTTTCTCTTATACCCACCGGGGTGCTCTGGTGGGCATCTCTACCTCCGATAATACCGATTTGGCGGTCGGTGTAAATTTAATCAGGGGGGGGATTGTGGCGAGGAGGGGCCGCGCGCTGCGCAATGCCCCCGTGGTATATCAGGCTGTACCTCGTGCACAGCCTACGATGGACCTTACTGCTGGGGTTGCTGGTCCAGCCAGAGTACGAACAACTTATACAGGATAGAGAGTACGACGGCACCGGCAAACAGACCAATAATACCAGACGCGACCATGCCCCCGATGGCACCGATCAGGATCACTGGCATGGGTATATCCACGCCGCGACCCATCAGAATGGGTTTGAGGACATTGTCACTGGCGCCAGCCAGTAGCGACCAGACAGTGAAGATGATCGCGGGTGTTGTGTCGTAGGCAGAGAATGCGTAAGCAATGATGGGTAGCACCACAATCAGTGCGGGTAATTGGGCAATAGCAAGGAACAGTACGACGGCCGTCCAGATTGGCGCGCCCGGAATGCCCATGACCACAAAGCCGATGCCTACCAATATCGCCTGAATGACAGCGACACCTATGACTCCCTTGAGTACGGAGCGCACTGTCGCCACGGCCAGGGAGGCCCATTCGCCACCCGGCTGCAGCCCCCCCACACGCACGAAGAACCGGTGTGCCAGGCGTGCGCAACTGTCAGCATAGGCCATAAACCCGCCTGCGATGGCGATCGATACGACAAAGAGCAATACACCAGCGAGGCTGTTACCCACACGCCTCAGTAAGCCAGAAGTGTATTCCTGTATTTGCGGTGCCGACTTCAGCAGGACAGATTCCAGGTCCGCATTGGCGGAAGCCCAAGCGCTATAAAGCTTCTCGCCTACAAGAGGTAACTCGGCAATTTTGGGGGAGGGCGGCGGCACCTGCAGGGTGCCGTCCTGAATGGCTGTGCTCAAGCCCTTCACGCTACCCATCAGCGCTTCTGTCACCTGCCAAGTCGGGATCACCAGCGCTAATATGAACAGCAGGCTCACCAGTGTCGCTGAGAGGCCCCGTTTGCCGCCCAGCTTTCCTTCAAGCCACTTCACAAGAGGGAAGGCGGCGATGCCAATAATCGCGCCCCAAATAATGGGTACGGTGAACGGCTTGATGATGTCGTAGGACATCGATAGCAGTATCAGCAGCAAACCAATACGCAGGAAGGACTCCACCATGTTGTGCACAAACAGCGGGTCGAAGGGGGCGCTCTGCTGCCCCTCGGGGGTTTCATTACTCATTGCGTGCTATTCCTGTAGATGCTGAAACATCGCAGTCTTATTAGATCTAATGACTATGAGTGTGCGACTCACTCAGTCGTCCTGTTCCCGTGAATTCGCCCTGGCGCCGACCATGGTGGCGACAACGACCGCCATATAAAACGCACCCGAGATTGCGGCCAGTATAGTCACCACCTGCGAAATAGGTTCAGCCGGGCTTATATCCCCATAGCCCAGACTGGTCATCGTCACGAAACTGAAATACACGGCAATGGAAAAGTTGTCGGCATAGTCCTGCGCCTCGATGCCGCGGAAGGCGTCGGGCGAGAAATGGAGAATGATCAGGAAGACGGTAGACCACACCAGGCCAATAAGCAGGTACATGGCCAGGGCGCCTACCATGATATTACGATCAATGCGTTTGCCTGACAGCAACACCCGGCGTGCGGCAAACCAGGATTCACCCAGATAAAAGACTAAAAGAATAAGCAGGCTTGGGAGTGTGCGATCAAAAAGTCCTGTCGATTCTGCGCCAGCCACTGTTGCGATCCAGGCTACGACCAGGAACATCACGAAGCGGCGCCACTGGGTGCCGAAGTTGAGGCTCATGAAGGCAACGATAAAGGTGCCAAGGATAATGATATTCAGGAAGGTGTGCCCCATGCCGCCGGGCAATTCTTCCTGCACGGCCGCTGCCACGAGTAACACAATCAGCGCCGTGGTCAGGTAGATGAAGTTGTTCTTTTCATGTATCTGAAGCATTGTCTCCGAGCCCTTCTGGCTGACAACTTAACGCTATTGAAACACAGCGAGCGTGCTTTCTCCTATGTCGAGTTGCCCGGTTCAGGCGCCCGCCTGTGCTATCCTCACTCCACCAGTTCAAGGCCGTCAATTCATGCGTTACCGAGTTAGCCGAAGTCAGTCCCTAAGCGCCGTTGCTCAAGCTTTATTGCTGCTGCTTGCCCTGCTTACCGGCGCGAGCGTGTACGCGGAGAAGGCTGTTGATGAATCAGAAATTAATGAGCGCGTACAGCAACTGGATCGCACCATTGAGCGCGCCGGACTGTTGCAGAGTGAGTTGGACGTTGCCATACCGGCCGACAAGACTGCCCTTGAGTATCGCCTCGATGAAACCTCGATTGAGGCCCTGAGGCTCATAGACCAGATTTCAGTGGGCATGGCGCAACTGCCCGAGGGCAACATCACACGTAACGCTTTGATGGAGCGATTCAGTGGGGGGCTGTTGGGGCTTGAGACAGCCCTGTTTGAGCGCCTCGAGAATCTCAACAAACGTATCCAGGATGCGGAGAGCATATTCATTGAGAGCAGTGGTACCGACCGAGTAGCCTCCCAGGCGTTCAGCTTTAATCTGAGAACCCTGCGTGTTCGCTACTACGGCGCTCTGGTCGACGTCATACACAGCCGCGAGGCGCTGGCGCTGGGTGTGGATGACTTGGAGCGTGTTGTTGGCCAGCGGTTACGACAGGAGGCGGAGCGCTCGGTGGCGCGCGTCGAATTGGCCGCTGCCGCATTTGCCGAGGTCAATCGCAGGCTCTCCGCAGGTACCGGCAACGCAGACCTGAGCTCGGCGCTCAGTCAACTCAAGATTAATCGTGATTTTCATCTGTCTATTCTGAGTGCGCTGGTGGGGCAGATGGACCGTCTCGACTTGAATGTCGCCTCTTATCGCACGGTGATTGTGCGTGAAAGCAATATTGTCTCAGTGGGATTATTTGAGCAGGGTGTACTCAGCCAAATGTTGACGGAAGGCTGGGCTAACCTGCGCGATGCGATTGTGAAAGGCGCACCCGACACCATTTTGCAGTTGCTCATCTTTGTCATCATTCTGCTGGTTTTCCGATTGATTTCGCGTGTCTCAAAGCGGGGCGTTGAGGCCGCGCTCGAACGCTCGAATACCAACATGTCTGCCTTGCTCAAGGATATCCTGATCTCCGGTGTCGGCGGCACGATTATGATCTTCGGCATCATGGTCGCCCTGTCCCAGATAGGCATCACGTTGGGCCCAATGCTGGCTGGCTTGGGTGTTGCAGGTTTCATTGTGGGCTTTGCGTTGCAGGACACCTTGGGCAACTTCGCCTCTGGAGCGATGATTCTGATTTACCGCCCCTACGATGTGGACGACTTCGTGGAGGTCAACGGAGCGGCCGGCCTGGTGAAAAAAATGAACCTGGTGTCTACCACCATTGTCACCTTCGATAACCAGACGCTGGTCATTCCCAATAGCAAAATCTGGGGGGACGTGATCAAGAATGTGACTCACCAGCGGGTCCGCCGCGTGGATATGGAGTTTGGTATCAGCTACGGCGACGATATCGAGCATGCCGAGCGCGTCCTGAAGGAAGTGCTCGACGAGCACGATTTGATTCTGCCCAAGCCGGAGCCTCTTATTGTGGTGAACAGTCTGGGCGACTCCTCAGTCAATATCGCAGTGCGCCCCTGGGTGCGCACTGAAGACTATTGGAAGGTGTATTGGGCGCTGACCAAGCAGGTAAAGATGCGCTTCGACAAAGAGGGTATCTCGATTCCCTTCCCACAGCGCGATGTGCATCACTACTCAGAGGACAAGAACAAGTACACGGGCGAGCGCGTCTAATACTCCCAGCCTATGCCCGTGGATACGCCGTAGTCGACTTGGTTGCCACTATCGGCCTTGTTATCGTAGGTTGCCCAAGCTGATACATCCCAGAACAAATCTTCGATGATCTCCCAGCGTATGCGAATGTCTGTGTTACTGCGCACACGCCCAGACTCCGTAAGGCTAGGGAACAAGGCGCCGGTCAGCGCAATGTCCATCTCCGGCGTATCGAACTGCCAGATGGCATACTCGCCGGAGATGAACAGTTCCAGCGATTGATCAGTGCCACTGGACTCTACCTGGCGCTCGGTCAGCGCTTGCAAACCAAAAGCGCCGCTGAATCGGTGGCGGTTGTTGTCGATAAAATATCGACCCAGCCCGGCGCCTACGGTGACGCGCCGGTCCAGACCCAATTCGTCGTTGTATTCCAGGTTGCCATAGAACAACCGGTACAGGCGAGCCCTGTCTGACCACACCCGTCGTGCCAAGTCCACTCTGCCGCTGCTGGTGTCCTCATCCAGTGTGTTGGTGTTAACAACACGGCTGGTGAGCGAGGTCCGACTGTTCTCGTTCTCGTAGCCGATCTCGGTGTTGAAGGTGATCGACTGCACCGAACTGGCTTTGGTGTAGTTGTAGTTGGCCGACAAATAGACGTCGAGTCTATCTATCCACCGCTCCTCAATGGGGCGCAGTTCAACAATCGCGAGGCTATCTACAGAGTGGTCACCGTAGAGGTCTTCTAC
>SPKZ01007569.1_pt1 | contig 21122 bp, 16 predicted proteins | sample 2456571 | NCBI WGS metagenome assembly SPKZ01 (sample SAMN11192286, study PRJNA482655) | marine metagenome | biome: ENVO:00000447; feature: ENVO:00000244|ENVO:00000211|ENVO:00000569|ENVO:00002023; material: ENVO:00002151; isolation source: ocean water from marine abyssalpelagic zone ... | reverse complement strand
GCAACTAACCCAAGCGGGCACCAGCATTTTGTCGCTTGCTAATCGTGTATTGCCTCAATTGGAACATACCGAACAGTTAATGCGTCAATATGCCCAAGGACAACGCGGCACCCTGCGTATTGGCATGGAGTGCCACCCTTGTTATCAGTGGTTATTGCAAGTGGTATCGCCCTATTTGGCGCAATGGCCAAATGTCGATGTCGACGTTAAACAAAAATTTCAATTTGGTGGCATGGGCGCGTTGTTTAGTCATGATATTGATGCGTTAGTCACACCAGATCCCTTGTTTAAAAAAGACGTGGTTTACACACCAGTATTTGATTACGAATTAGTCTTAGTGGTCAATGAAACACACCGTTTAAGTCACCACGATTTTGTCACTCCGCAAATGCTTAGCGATGAAATATTCATTACCTATCCGGTTGAAGTCGATCGACTAGACATATTCAGTAAGTTCATGCACCCCGCACAATGTAGCCCACGTCAGCATAAAACTATTGAAACCACAGACATTATTTTGCAAATGGTTGCCAGCAATCGCGGCATTAGTGCCCTACCAGCTTGGCTGGTTAAGCAATATAGCGGACACTTACCCATTAAAGCATTGCGTCTTGGTCAAAAGGGCATCAACAAGCAGATATTTGTTGGAGTACGCGAAAGTGATATTGATATTGAATATATCAGCAGCTTTTTGAATATCGCCAAGTCTGTTCATTAGCAGCTGACGTTATTAGCAATTATTATTAACTGGGGTAAGATTCATTCTCCCCTGAATTTGCAGGATTTATCATGCCTTATACCGCCCAAGAGATAGTGACGCTTTTACCCGCGATTGTAATATCTCTACTGCTTGGATTTTTTGCTTGTTACCTCGTATTACGCAGCCAACAGCAAAAAATAATCAAGCAACAACAAACTTTATTTGATGCTCAGTACAAGCAAGCCGAACAACAGCAAAATTTTAGTGATGATCAACTGGACAAACTGCATATTGAGCTTGAAACAAGCCAACAAAAAATGCATTCGTTGCAGGAAGAAAAATTGCAATTGTACGCAAACGTTCGCGAGTTAGAAGCGATCAAGCAACAAATGATCATGTCACATAAAGATCAGTTGGCATTAATTAATACCAGCCATGAGGCTATTAAAAATCAATTCAGCCATTTGGCGCAGCAAACTCTCGAACAAAAGAGTGCCTTATTCGCGCAACAAAATCAGAACAATATCGCCGCGTTATTAACCCCCTTACAATCACAACTGACCGATTTTAAGCAGCAGGTTTTACACAGTCATGAAAGTGAAACCAAACAACGTTATCAGCTGCAACATGAAATCCAGAACCTGCAAAAGCTCAATCAGCAAATGGCGCAAGACGCCGTTAATTTGACCAAAGCACTAAAGGGCGATAATAAACAGCAAGGTAATTGGGGAGAGTTGATTCTAGAACGTATCTTACAAGAATCAGGTCTTAGAGATGGCCATGAATATCATACCCAAAGTCAGCACAAAAATGAGCATGGAAAATCTTTTCGACCCGACGTTATCGTGCATTTGCCCGACGATAAAGACATAATCATTGATTCAAAAGTCTCGTTAACCAGCTACGAACGCTATTTTAATTGCGAAACAGGCGACCAACAGCAACTGGCGTTGCGTGAACTTGTAAACTCAATCAGGCAGCATATCAAAGATTTAGGCAGTAAAGATTATCAACAGCTACAAGGTTTACGCAGCCTAGATTACGTTTTATTATTTATTCCCATTGAACCAGCGTTCTTGTTAGCCATTGAGCATCAGCCAAACCTCATTAGCGAAGCCATGGCGCAAAATATTATGCTGGTCAGTCCCACCAATTTATTGGTCGCGCTACGCACCATTCATAACTTATGGCGCTATGATCAACAAAATAAAAACGCACAGCTTATTGCCAACAAAGCCAGCAAGCTCTACGATAAATTACGTTTGTTTAGCGAAGACATGCTTGGCATTGGTCACAGCCTCACTAAAGCACAATTGAGTTATGAAAATGCGCTAAAAAAGCTAAGTAGCGGTAAAGGCAATTTAATATCGCAAGTTGAGTCCTTTCGAGAGCTTGGGGTTGATGTAAAAAAAGAGTTGCCGCCGCACTTACTCGAACCAAAAGAAGTCGAGCAAAACGATGCACCATACGACAACGCGCCGCTGAACTTACTAGCAAGCGATAATGCGCACTCTAATACTAATCACCAAAAAGAATAAAGCATGAGTAACAATTTAGAACTTCATCAAGCTTACGCTTGGCAAAAACAATTTAAGAATTTTATCGAACAACGCATGCGATTAGATGCGGCTCATGACATCGCTCATATAGAGCGAGTAGTAAGCACAGGTATCGCGCTGGCAATCTCTGAAGATGCCGATCTTAATGTTGTGATCCCAGCGTGTTGGCTGCACGATTGCGTTAATGTGCCTAAGGATTCACCACAACGTAGCGTGAGTTCAAAGCTGAGTGCCAAGCGCGCTAATCAGTTTTTAATGCAAATAAACTATCCCAGAAGATATTTTTCAGATATTGAACACGCTATTAGTGCACATAGTTATTCGGCCAATATCCCCACGACAACGGTTGAAGCTCGAGTTGTACAAGACGCGGATCGATTAGACGCACTGGGCGCAGTTGGCCTATCACGCTGCTTAATGCTGGCGCCAAGTTTTGGCAGCCAGCTGTATCACCCGTCTGATCCCTTTGCCAAGAAAAGAGGTTTAAACGACAAAAAGTTTTGCATTGATCATTTCTATATCAAACTCAAAGGATTAGTCGACACCATGAAAACACAAGCTGGCCATTTAGAAGCGCAAAGACGCTGGAATTTCATGCAAAGCTATCTCGACCAATTAGCCAATGAAATAGGCAAACAAACTTAATTGAGAATTATTTGCATTAAGTGTTGACAGATCTAGGTGAGAATGATTATTATTAGCGTGCGTTTTACGGAACGTATCTCCAAACAATGATTGTTTGATAATTTTGCTTGTTATCCTGCTTGAATTGTTATGAACAAAAGCTTGTTCAGTTTTGTTCCGTGGTTAAGATGTAAAAGTTTTAGCTACACACGACTATTGCTCACATTGCTATTTTTACGGCCGCCTAGTGCGGCCGCTTTTTTTTCTACCGATTGATCTAAAACCATAAAAAATAATAAATAAAACTAGCAATAAAAATGTAATCTGGTAAATTAACGCTCCGGTCATGAAAAAGGTAATTTCAGTTCAGCTTTTAATCAATTTCCGTTCCACTTTTTTGTAAGACAGTATGCGATCAAGTGATAGCAACTCCTATGCCATCATTAAAATATTATCCACAAAACACAAAAACATTGACTACTTTTCAAACAGCTAGAAATAAGATTATCTATCAAACACTTAGTTATAAATCTATCGACAAGCCTGATCTCTAATTTAAAAATATCTCATTTACTTCACAGACTTATCCACAGAATTATTGTATTCAATTATTCGTTTAATCAATGAAATAAATAGAGAAAAAACTCTCTATTGAGAGTTAACTAACACCCCTCTTTGTGGCATGCTAACATGCAACAATCTCCACTCCTTTATCAGCAAAATACGACAATATATTATGGCTATAGTAAAAGAAAATCCCTTTGTATTAGTAGATGGCTCATCTTACTTATTTCGCGCTTTTTATTCGCCGCCGCACCTCACTAACTCTAAAGGGGAAGCAACAGGTGCCGTTTATGGCGTAATCAATATGTTACGTAGCCTGATTAATCAATATAACCCAAGCAATATGGTGGTGGTATTTGATGCTAAAGGCCCTACCTTTCGTAATGAAATGTATAGCGAATATAAAGCTAACCGTCCGCCAATGCCTGATGACCTGCGTGGCCAAATAGAACCGCTACATAAACTCATTAAAGCCATGGGCATTCCACTGATATCTATTTCCGGTGTTGAAGCCGATGACGTTATTGGTACTTTATCAACCTTAGCCAGTAAAAAAGGTATTCATACCTTAATTAGTACTGGCGATAAAGATATGGCGCAATTAGTCGATGAAAACGTCACGTTAATCAATACCATGACTAACTTGATAATGGATCGTGATGGGGTCATTGAAAAATTTGGCGTGCCACCAGAACTTATTATTGATTTCTTGGGATTAATGGGTGATAGCTCAGATAATATTCCTGGTGTGCCAAAAGTTGGTGAGAAAACCGCGTTAGGCATGTTGCAGGGCATAGGCTCTGTTGATGAAATTTATAAAAATATCGATAAATTAGCTACCTTGAGTTTCCGCGGTGCTAAGACCATTGGCAAACGCATGGTTGAACATGAAGAAATGGCGCGCTTATCTTATCGTTTAGCGACTATCAAGCTAGACGTTGAGTTAGAAGAAACCTATGAAGACTTCACCATTAAAGCGCCTGATCAAGACCAATTGATCGAACTTTTCGGCCAACTAGAATTTAAACGCTGGTTAGCGCAAGCGCTTGAGGGTCACAACCCTATCGCCATCAATAGAGAGGGTGAACAAAGTGTTGAGGCGAGTACTAGTTATGTGCCGAAAAAAGACTATCCGGTTATCTATACCCTTGGTCAATTAAATCAATGGTTTAATAAACTGTCAGCGGCGTCACTCTTTTATTTCGATTTAGAAACCACCAGCCTTGATTACATGCAGGCAGAAATAGTCGGCATGTCGTTCGCCATTAATACCGACGACGATAAGATAGAAGCGGCTTATTTGCCACTGGCCCATGATTATGAGGGCGCACCAAAGCAAATTTCACTAAGCCAAGCCTTAGAGAAATTAAAATCGCTGTTAGAAGATCCGGAACAGCTTAAAGTCGGACAAAATTTAAAATACGATCGCAACGTACTAGCTAATTATAACATTAGTTTAAATGGCATCAGCCATGACACCATGCTGCAATCGTATTCGCTTAACTCTACCGCCGTTAAACACAATATGGATGCCTTGGCGCTTAAGTATTTAGGCCAAAAGACTATTACGTTTGAAGATATCGCGGGTAAAGGTGTTAAGCAGCTCAAGTTTAACGAGATAAAGATTACTGAAGCAGCGCCTTATGCCGCCGAAGATGCCGACATCACGTTGCAACTGCACAATACATTAAGTGAAAAACTAGCAGAAGAACCAAAGTTGTTGGCTTTATGTGACGATTTAGAATTACCACTGCTCACCGTATTGAGTGATATAGAGCGTGAAGGTGTATTAATTGATGCCAGCATGCTGACTCAGCAAAGCACCGATTTGGCTATTCGCATTGACGAACTAGAACAGTTGGCGTGGAAAATAGCCGACGAGCAATTTAATCTAGGTTCACCAAAACAACTGCAAGACATTTTGTTTAGTGAAGAAAAGATGGCCTTGCCGATCATCAAAAAGACCCCAAAGGGTGCACCTTCAACCAACGAAGAAGTGTTGCAAGAATTGGCTAATGACTACGAACTGCCAAAAGTAATTTTGGAATATCGTAGTTTGAGCAAGTTAAAGTCAACCTACACCGACAAGTTACCATTAATGATCAATGCTAAAACGGGTCGTGTGCATACTAGCTATCACCAAGCCGTGACTGCCACTGGGCGTTTGTCGTCGACCGATCCAAACCTGCAAAACATCCCAATTCGCAGCGAAGAAGGCAAGCGTATTCGCCAAGCCTTTATTGCTCCTACGGGTTATAAAATTGTTGCCATCGATTATAGCCAAATTGAATTACGGATCATGGCTCATTTATCGCAAGATACAGGCCTATTAACCGCCTTCGCTAATGATTTAGACATTCATAAGGCAACTGCCTCGGAAGTCTTCAATACGCCGTTTGACGAAGTCACTATCGATCAGCGCCGCAGCGCGAAAGCGGTTAACTTTGGTTTAATTTACGGCATGTCAGCGTTTGGTTTGGCCAAGCAGCTCGATATTTCTCGCCCGTTAGCGCAGCAATACATCGACAGTTATTTCGATAAATACCCTGGCGTATTGCAATACATGGAAGAGACACGAGCCCTAGCCGCTGACAAAGGCTATGTTGAAACCTTAATTGGTCGTCGTTTGTATCTGGCTGATATTAACGCGCGTAATGGCGCAAGACGTAAAGCAGCTGAACGTGCTGCTATCAATGCGCCTATGCAAGGCACCGCAGCAGATATCATTAAGCAAGCGATGTTGTTAGTGGCCAAGTGGCTAGCAGAACAGCCAACTGGTTTGGCTAAAATGGTGATGCAGGTACACGATGAATTGGTCTTTGAAGTGCAAGAAGACAAGGTCGATAAATTTTGCAACGACGTGCAAGCATTAATGGCTCAAGCGGCAGACTTAGACGTGCCGTTAATAGCAGAAGCAGGTCATGGTGATAACTGGCAACAGGCGCATTAACAGCCCAAGTGACTGATATTATTTGTTAATTTTATTATTTTAAAATAAGTGAACATTTATCTGAACTATCTTGCTACACCGTTGACTAATATAGTGTGATTAGTTATCTCATTTATATTTTCTTTATGCCGAGCTGTTTAGCTCGGTTTTTTTTTGCCTTTTTGAAAATAATTCTTCTCCTTATTTAGACCCTATGTCTATAATAATATTCATTGATAATTAATACCAATCTGGTCACTGGTCAAGTTATTGCTCACTTGTACTGGCTGAAATAAATTGGTATTAGCCGTATATCCCTAATTGTTCAGGCAATACAGAGGATGTTATGAGTAAATTAAATCTTGATAGCAACATTGAATTTCGCAACGTCAATCGGCAAGAATTTTCGTTAAATGAATTTGACTCTAGTGACTTAGACAAGCAAGCAAAGGTGCGACAACGCATTGAAGCCCTTGTAGAACAGAGGGCTTTAAAGAAACAATTAAGCGATGAATGGGACGAATAGTTCGCGTGAATTTATATTGAAAAATCGTTGCTCAAAGACGGTGCCAGTGAGCGGTTTGGCGATGTAAAATCCTTGTCCGAAATCACAGCCCATCTCTCGCAGCAAATCCAGCTGCTCCTTATTCTCGATGCCTTCGGCCACCACTTTAATACCTAATTTTTTAGCCATCACCACCATGGTTTCACACAAAGTGTAGTCGTCACTTTCATTATTCATACTGCTGACAAACTGGCGATCAATTTTTAGATAATCCATGTTGAATTTTTGCAAATAAGACAATGAGCTATAACCAGTACCAAAATCATCAATGGCCATTTCAATGCCTTTATTGCGTAACGTGGCCAACGTATCAGTAATATCGGCTTGTGCTTCCATCAAAATGTTTTCGGTAATTTCTAGAATAATACTCTGCTGGTCGACATCATCACTGGTTAATATATCTATCCAACGTCGACTACGCTCATTTTTATCAATGTATTGCAGCGGGGATGTATTGACGCAGATTTTAAAGGTATAACCAAGCAATTTTTTCCACTTTGCTGCCTGTGTAATTGCCTGCTTAATCACCCATTCCCCAATAGGAATAATTAATCCTGTCTCTTCAGCTAACGCAATAAATTCGAGAGGCTGAACTAAGCCCCGCTCGGGATGTTGCCACCTAATTAAAGCTTCAGCCTTAATTATTTTACCGCTACTGATATCAATAATAGGCTGATAATGTACCACCAATTCATTATTGCTAATGGCTTGGCGTAAATCATTGATTAATGACATACGCTCGCGCGCCGCGACTAACATACTCGCCGTATAATACTGGTGACAATCTCGTCCCTGCGCTTTTGCACGGTACATTGCTTGATCTGCATTTTTCATCAGCTCGTCAATGCTCTCGCCATCATCAGGGTAAAGGCTAACCCCAATACTCGCCGAAATATAGGCGGTTTCTTGCGCCAAGATATAAGGTTTAGCAACATCCTTTAAAATAGAACGTACTACACGTTCAATGGCATCGGTATGTTCCACACCTGCTAAGACGACAACAAACTCATCGCCGCCAAGTCGAGCCACAGAATCAGACTCTCGTACACAACCTTGAATGCGTTTGGCGCTTTCAATTAATAGAATATCGCCCATGTCGTGACCTAAGGTGTCATTGACCTCTTTAAAATGGTCAAGGTCAATAAACATCACTGCTACTTTATGTTTATTGCGCTTAGCATTTGCTATGGCATTGTTGATATGCTCGCTGCACAGCTCTCTATTTGGCAGTTGTGTTAGGGGATCGTAATTGGCTTGTCGCCAAATCAATTTATTGGCCCGTTCTCGTTCAATAGCAATACTTGCCAAATAGGCCGATTGCTCGATTAAACGAAACTCCATCGAGGTTGGCACGGTCTTAATACGATGGTAAATGGCAAACGTACCCAAGACATCGCCACTGGCACTAACAATTGGTTCTGACCAACATGCGCCTAAACCAGCCAATTTGGCTAACTCGGTAAATGGCGCCCAATAAGGGTGATCATAAATATCTTCAACAACAACGCGCTGTTGTTTAAATGCGGCGGTGCCACAAGAACCAACGCCGTCTCCGATCTGCAAACCGTCGATAGCTTGATTGTAAAAATCAGGTAATGATGGCGCTATGCCTTTACAAAAAATTTGCCTACTGTCATCCAATTGCAAAATGCTGCAGATCATCTCAGGGAACTGTTCTTCAACACCGTAAATAATAGATACCAGCACTTCAGACAACGGCTTGCCCTGTGCGACTAGCTCCAAGGTTTTGTTGCGCAGTGTATTTAAGCGATCATTAATGGTTAGCTGCTGTGAGATAACCTGCAATTCTTTTTTTGATGCGGTTAATTCTTTCAGTATTAAATTTTGATTGTTTGCGTAAAGTTCGCTTTCAACAATGTTCGCCAAATCGACCAATGATTGAATGTTGCGCTTGAGCTGACGAGGGATAAAATCTGCAATGCATAAGGTGCCAATATGAAAACCCTCTTTGGTACGCACTGGCACACCTGCGTAAAACCTGAATTTTTCAAATCCAGGTGCCACAGCTAAATCAGCCACGTTATCATCTAACAGTGAGTCTTCAACAATATAAGGTCCGTCACCTAAAATAGCGTGCGCACAATAAGAAATATCTCGAGTGGTTTGCCACTGCCCAAAACCCGGTGATGACTTTGCCCACTGGCGGTCTTGGTCAACAAAAACAATCGCCGCAAAGGGCACGTCAAAATACTCCATCGCTAATCGACAAATGCGATCGTAGCGCTCTTCAATAGGAGTATCTAAAATACCAAATGCATTCAACGCTTCCTGGCGTTGGCGCTCATTAGAAGGAATGGTTGCAGCACTCAAAATCAATCCTTATATTTATTTCACTATTAGTACAAAATAGCGCCATTAGTATGAATACTCAATCTTTAATCAGTCAAAGTTAGCAGTAATGAGATAAAAAAGCGTATTTAGCAACGCGTAACGTCGAAACTTAGCACTTCATTTATATGTTGCTTATTCATTGCCAACATAATTAAGCGGTCAATGCCCAATGCCACACCTGCACAATCGGGTAAACCAGATGCTAAAGCGGCAATCAAATGATGATCTATGGGCTGCATATTTAATCCTTCGCTAAACCGCTCGGCATTATCGTTCTCAAAACGGCGTAATTGCTCTTTCGAGTCGCTTAGCTCATAAAAACCATTAGCGAGCTCAATGCCTTGATAATAAAATTCAAATCGATTAGCGACTCGATTATCCAACAGATCTATTCTTGCTAAAGCGGCTTGCGACGCGGGGAAGTTTGTCACCACCATCGGTCGTTTCAGTCCGATTTTTGGCTCAATAACAAAGCAAAATAGCAGTTGCAATAACGTATCTCTGTTTTGCTCATTTGCCACAAAATCACCTAAATCTAAAGATAACGCCACGCGGCGAATGTCTTCAATGTCGGCGCTTAATACATCAATAGACAAGTGCTGCTCAAAAATCTGTTGATAAGTCATGACATCACTTTTTTCACTCGACAATATCAATTGCAATAGCTGGTCAACTTCATCAATAAGCGCGACATGATCATAGCCCGGTTGATACCACTCCAGCATGGTAAATTCTGGATTGTGATAACGTCCTGATTCTTCGTTACGAAAAGACTTACATATTTGATAGATCGCGCCGCTGCCAGCGCACAACAAGCGTTTCATATGAAATTCAGGGGACGTTTGCAAATAAAGTGCTTGGCCATGAGCAAAGCCCGGCCCAACGAAAGTGGTATTAAAGGTATGTAAATGTACATCGGTGACGGTTGCCTGTGACATAGCCGGGGTATCAACCTCCATCACCTGCTTGGCAGAAAAAAATTGGCGGATCTTAGCCAAGATTTTTGCTCGCTGTCGCAATGTCGCTATATCTGCACTTGGTTGCCAATTCATAGGTTAAACTCTTATTAAGATCAATTGCACAAACGATTTGACCATTTTTCGTAGTCTAAACGAATAATAACTGCGTTATTTATTTTCTTTGTAGAATAACTTCATATGTAAATAAATGCCTTGCTCTAATCCGTTTATTCACACTACAAATATTGGTCACTTCATTAATACAGTTGGTATAAAAAAAAATCCGTTATCACTGATAACGGATTTTTAAAATCATTGCTTACTGTCATTAATGACAGTAATTAGCGTTGCTATTTATTTTGAAACGCGCGATACGTACTCACCGGTACGAGTATCTACTTTAAGAACTTCACCAATTTGAATAAATAGTGGTACACGTACCACAGCGCCAGTGCTTAACGTAGCAGGCTTGCCACCAGTACCAGCGGTATCGCCTTTAAGACCGGGATCAGTTTCCATCACTTCTAATTCAACAAAATTAGGTGGTGTAACGATAATAGGATTCCCGTTCCATAGCGTTAAAATACATTCGTCTTGTTCAACTAACCATTTTAACGCAGCAGAAACAGCCATTTCTTCAGCAGCGATTTGCTCAAATGTTTCATTGTTCATGAAATGCCAGAAATCACCGTCGCTATACAAGAAAGACAGGCTACATTCCACTACATCAGCCACTTCAAAAGACTCGCCAGACTTGATTGTTTTTTCTAGCACTTTGCCTGAGATCAGCTTGCGAATTTTTACACGGTTAAATGCTTGGCCTTTACCCGGTTTTACCGTTTCATTGTCGACGATGACACTTGGCTCACCTTCAAACATTAATTTAAGACCGTTTTTAAATTCATTCGTGCTAACTGTAGCCATGACTTCCTCGTTATATTATCAGAGCAATGTGCTCATCAAACTTTGTAATGTGAATTATAATAATAATATTGGGCACAAACCTTACAGCAAAAACGAATAATTGCTATAGTCACACCAATCTATAAATATTGATCAGCCGATTCTACCTGATTAATTGCCAATCTAGAAACAAATGCCGCAGATAGTCATACAAAATTTGATCAAGCACCAAACCACTTGGCAGCAAGAGCTTGCACAAGGCTTTAACGACCCTGAAAAACTGTTACGATATCTTTCTATTGACCCTAGTCAATTTGTCGACTCTTTTGCGGCGAGAAAATTATTTCCTTTGCGAGTACCAGTGCCGTTTGTACATCGCATGAATCGTGGTGACATTAACGATCCCTTGCTCAAGCAAGTGATGACCTCAAGTGATGAGTTTATCGAAGAGGCAGGTTTTAGTGACGATCCATTGCTTGAGCAGCAAACGCCCGTTCCCGGCTTGTTACACAAATATGATAATCGAGTACTGTTGATGCTGCGCACCGCGTGTGCTATTAATTGCCGCTACTGCTTTCGTCGGCATTTCCCCTATCAAGACAACAGTTTAAACAAAGCCGGTCTGGTTGACGTCGCGACCTACATTGCTAAAAACGAGCAAATAAATGAAGTGATTATCTCTGGCGGCGATCCCTTAATGGCTAGCGATCAGCACATTGCGCAGCTATTTGCATTAATAGAACCCATTAAGCATGTAACCCGGATTCGTATTCATACGCGCTTGCCAATCGTTATCCCAAGTCGTATTACGGATGAGTTATTGAAAACGTTCAAAGAATCTCGTTTTAACGTGATAATGGTCATGCACATTAACCATGGCAATGAAATTGACCAAAGCATTAACGATATCTGTAAAAGACTTAAACAAGCAGACGTCACTTTACTAAATCAGGCGGTATTACTAAAGGATATTAATAACGATATCACCAGCTTGATTGATTTAAGCGAGCAACTATTTGACGCGGGCATCATGCCGTATTATTTACATTTATTGGATAAAGTGAACGGCGCGACTCATTTTGACAGCGATGAAAAAGATGCCATTAAACTCATGCAGCAACTCTATCAACACCTACCGGGATTTTTAGTACCTAAGCTGGTACGTGAAATTGGTGGCCAAGCGCACAAAACACCTATCGATCTAGGACTAATGCCCTAATACCAATCCGCATTAAAGACAGCCCATTTATGCTGGTTAAACGTCGTTGCCCTCAGTTTTTCCTACGCATCAAAAGATCACTCTTCAACGAGGATTGGTATGAGGTATAATATTGTGATCAAACTTTGCATTAACTATTAAACAGAGAATCTCATGCCACATAGCCAGCTATTTGCCGCCCTGCAAGAAAACATTCGACTAATCTATCGCCAATCATTAGACGCCGACAAATCGATTGATGATTTACAGCAACAAGACATGGCGAAGTTTAGCGCTATATTTTCCGAGCAACATGGTTTTATCGCCAAATCAGACCGATTTGTTCCTTACTCACAAGAACTTGGCGCAGACTTGGTTATCTTACAACAAGCTGACGAAAAAGATGTGCCAACTCTTGTACAGCCGCTGGTTGCCAAAATAGAAATTCAGCTGCAGCTGCTACAAGTGTTTAAAAGCAATTTTAAAAGCAAAGCCAAATAACTTCAATTCAAGTTAATAAATCTTAGTCTGGTAAATTAGCGGCTAAATTAAGCGGCTAATTGCTTCTTCGATGTCATGGCGAACGCTTTCATGATTTGTGTTTGGCGTTCGACCAAGTTACTGCTGATAAAACATAAACGGCTACCGGTTTTTTGCATGGCTATAATGCCCGGCACTTGCTCAGCCATGATGTCATCATCATCACTCAGTGCGTAAAGTTGAATTTCTTCACCTGGCAGCGAATCTAATGCTTCATAAGCACCGGTGCCAACAGGGGTAAGATTAATGTCGTTATCGACAATTTCGCCACCAGCTAGTGCGCAATAAATCTCTTCACCAGAGAATTCACTCTTAATCACCATATATTGTACCTGGCCATCGTGTTCCAAACCCAAGCTATTTAATACGAGTTGATTCGTTGCATGGCTGGCTGTTGCATTAGTAGCTATTTCACTTTTAAACATAACGGTAATCCTTTGTTCAGGTGTCAGAAATCTGTGATTTCACACTGACAAGTTAGTATTACGTTTCTAAAAGCAATAACAGTGCCAAGATCTAACAATTAAATAACCCGCTGATTTAAAAGCGATCTATAATGGAAGCTATTAACGATAGCCTAGCAGTGTCAAAAAAACTTCATCGCGGTGACAAACATTGCCACTTAATAAATAGTCAATCGAGCACACTGCACACTTGTGGATTAATGCTATTTCTTTACATTGAGCTGGGGGTTTGAGTGTTTTCTTGCTCTAAGTGTGCTGTGGCCAAAATGGCTAATAAGTCTGTTTGTAAATTCGTATTTAGCAATTTGAAATCCGTAGCCGTTGTTAAATATGGAATAGCTTGAGTTAAATTTCCTCGTTCGCTATACGCTTTACCAATGAAATATGCGAGGTACGCACGATCATAATCAGTTTTTGGACGAATGCTTTTGCCAACGTTAACGAGTCATCAAACCTCTTATTTACATAATAGTCAAAGACTGTGCCTAACTTCATGCCAACGCTAGCACTCAACATTTTGGGTTTATTAACAGACGTTAATTTGCAGCCTGCTAACGCAAGAATCAACAGTATTAAAATAAGGTTTTTCATGAACTGATATCCGAGTAAAAATTTTAATTATTTTAAGTGGTTGCAATATTAGAAAAATACCTAAAAATTTATCAATTAAAACATCTTAACAATAAGGATATTCAGTAATTTTAATTATCTTACGCTTCAGCGGCTAACATTCACCATGTCACGTGATTAGGTGGCAAGTTTTGCCGCACTTTTTGCCATTTTAAAATCATACCCAAGCGATATCATGCATATTCATTCGTTTAAATTCTGGCTCGTTTTATGCTTATTAGGCAACCATCGAGAACTCAATATAAGGGAATTATCGTGACCTCATTAATTTCGCTCAACGGCAGCCAAAAAGCGCAGTGGCAACACGCACAATTTACACAAAACAATATCATCGTATCTCCTGCATTTACGCTTCAAAGCACAGAGAAAACAGCAAGTTCTAATGCGATTAATCAATCACGTTTCTCAAATAGAATATCCAATATCGATCCGTTAGAAATGAAAGCCTTATACAACCAGCTTAAAACAGACACTGACGCTCAACTCGACGCTTTTAATACAACCAATAAAGATCTACAACCATTTGATTATATTAAAAATAACATTGATAGAATTGCTGACTACCCTATCGAGGTAAAAATAGAACCTGATGAGATAAATACCGCTATTTTATATAATAGTTTGAGCATTAATTTTCTCGACGTTAAACGCATTGAAATGAGAATGGATCTGTTTGAGTTGGCGAAAGGTGACGTTAAGAAAAATGAAACAATGGGCTTGATTAGGAAAGATCAAGCCAATGCCCTAAATAAACAAATTCAGGGGCATATGGAATCATTGCTTGATCAAAAACAAGCGCTGCTTGATAGAAAAAGCATTACCGATAGCGAAAAAGCATTATTTAAACAGCTAAGGCTAAGCCAAACTGTGTAACCGTATTTATTAACTCTTGCGTTTGAATCAGGCGACCACAAACGCAAGAATATATTTCATGTATCAGTTTAACGCCCACCCACACATAAAATACCTATTCTTTTTCATTACCTTTACTAGCTTGATTAAGTGACTTTAATGATCCCCATAGACGCAAGAATTTACTTGCAATTTTACTTGCTCAAGATTATTATGCAAATAATAATCACTATCATTTAGATTAACAATACCGTGACTACAACTTCTTTGAAATTAAATTGTGCTTTGCTGGTTTTCTCCTTACCTATGGCGACGTTGGCGCAAGCAACTAGCGAGCCTAAGAAAATTGAACAAATTGTGATTACCGGCACGCGCACGGCAAAATTACTCAATGACTCTCCGGTATTAGTCGAAGTGATTGACGGTGATACCATCGCTAAGCTGAGCCAAGGCACTATGGCGACCGCATTGAATTATATTCCCGGCATTGTTGTAAAGCGCAGCGTTAAAGACGGTTACAACATTCAAATGCAGGGTTTTGACGGTGATCATGTATTGGTGCTTGTTGATGGCCAGCCATTGATTAGTCCAACCGGTTCTTCAGCCGACTTAGACCAAATTCCGGTTAGCAATATTGCACAAATAGAAGTTATCCGCGGCGCAGCTTCCGTGATGTATGGCAGCTCAGCGATGGGCGGCGTGATAAATATCATCACTAAAAAAAGTAAAGAATCTGCTTTAAAAATCGATTATGACATTAGTCAATATCAAGGCAATGCTATTAATAATGGCGATGTTAACCACACATTCAAACTTAACGCCGCGCAAGATATTGCGGGCTGGTTTAGCCAAATCAATGTTCTATATATTGACGACCAAGGCTACGATTACGACAGCGCTAGCGTTAGCCAAGACGCCGCCAGTGTCGGAAAAACCCTGTTAACGCTAAGCAGTAATAAAGATTATGAGCACATCAATACACGTGTTAAATACCAATGGTTAGACGATAAAAAACGACGCGATAGCTCGAAAATACCCGGCCAAAGCGAGATCATCTTTTATCAAACCAAGGTTAAACAACAACAATTTGAACTTAACCTTAGCAGCCTCAAAGGCACAACAGCGCCTTGGCAGCTTAATGGTCGTTATGTTAACCATCAAGAAGTTAGCGGCCAATCAAATAGCATTCGCGATACAGACATCGAACTTATTGAATTAAATGGTCAAAAAGTATTTCAATTGGCTAACCTAGAAGTCGTGAGTGGCGCGGTTATTCACGCCGACAAACTGGATCAAACAAAACCGGTTGATCGCATTACCGAAATTGATAATGAAAGCCGCGAAAGTGCGGAGTTATTTGTGCAGGGAAATTGGCTGAAAAACAGTTATCAGATATTGGCCGGCATGCGCAGCCAATACGACTCTGATTTTGGCTGGCATAATGCACTGCGTCTAAGCATGATGAAAAAATCGACCTTAGGCCAAAGCACCCTGCAATGGCGTGCAGGTTTTGGACAAAGTTATCGTGTGCCAAACCTTAAAGAGCGTTTTTATAGTTTTGATCACTCGGCATTGGGTTATATGGTGCTGGGTAATAAGGCATTAGCACCGGAAACCGCAGACTCAATCAATGCAAGTTTAACCTTTAATACTTCTCTTTTTGACAAGCGCGTTGATCTGCGCAGCGACATTAGTGTTCATTACACAAAAACCGATAATTTAATTTCTAGTGTCATCGACACGCAAAAGTCGGCGCAATCAGGCTTATCTATTTATCAATACCAAAATATTAGCCAAGCCACCATGCACGGTTTTGACATATCAACCGAATTGACCTTTAACCAATGGCAAATGCAGCTCAATTACAGCTATTTAACTAGCGAAGATCAGCAGCAACAACGCTTACTTTCTCGTCCTCGTCAGCAAATAAAATTTAACGTTAATGTCGACATTGCCTATGACATTGAGCTTATTGTTTATGCGGTATATCAAACAGACGAAGCGATAGCCGATAGCTATCAAGGCGTAGAAAATAACGAATTCACCACGGTGAATGCTGTATTCAATCAAGCGATAAACGACAATTTATCATGGCGCATTAGCGTTGATAACCTGTTTGACGAGCATAAAAATGCTTTATCTGCCCGCAAAAACCTATTTGATGCAAGACCTGTTAGTAGCCGCACCATCAGTGCTGGCATTAGTTACCAATTTTAAAATGATTCGGAGAAAGAAATGAAATTCAACCCTACATTCAAATTAACCAGCCTAGCCTTATGCGTATTATTAACCGCCTGTGGTGGCAGCAGTGACAAGAAAAATGAGCCTGTTGTTGACGAAAACAAAGCGCCAACGCAAGGGGTTATCTTTGGCCCACATAGCACCGGCAGCATGAGTGAGTCGGTATTTGTTTATTTTGATTTAGACACTAATGCTGTTGTTGAGCTAACTACTGATCAAGCTGCAACAGATACACAGTGGGACATTGCGTTTAAACGCAGCGGTGTCTACTTGAATCAACACAGCGATAATGCAATAACTGCCTATGCTACCGGCACCAACAGTGACTTCTTTGATGCCGACGGAAAAGCAGTTGCCGCCAGCTTTATTGATGCAACAGCAGAAACTGAATTAGCGGCTTACTTAGCCATAAAAAGCAGCGACATTCCTAGTGATGAAACAAAGTTTGTTGGTGATGTTACATCATCGATCATTGACGGTTTCTATAACTACAACACCACTACGCATGTTGTAACAGCGGCAGAAACGAATTATTTCATTGTCAGTTCAGATGACGCCTTTGCTAAATTTAGAGCAACGAAAATTACTACTGCAGAACGTGGCATTGGCCAAATCACCTTTAAAACAGCGGTGCAAAGCGCCGACGATGCACAATTTAATGCAGAGCAAGAGCTAGTCATCGACGCGGCGCTAATTTGTTCGGGCGATGTAACACATGTTTACGTTGACTTTGCGACTAATCAACAAGTAACTAAAGATGATGCGTGGGATATTAACTTACCTTGTGCAAGTGATAAAACTGGCGCTAGTTTTACCATTAACATTGCAGACGATAGCAAAGCAATGAGTGATTTTGACAATAAATACGCCAAGCTAGACCCAGCGTCACTGCGTTATTACCCGCTACAGGAAAACAGTTATTCCGTGAAAGCATTTGACGCAACACCTTGGTATCAATATGCCCTTAACGGTGGTCACCTATTATGGTCGCAGTTCGACGTTTACTTAATTAAAACGCCAACTAAAACTCATAAACTGCAAATCACCAGCTACTACGACGCACAAGGCACCTCAGGCAATCTAAGCTTTAGAGCCGACGAAGTGACTGAATTAGCCGGCACCGCTAAGTAGCCTAAGCTCGGATTAATTAGTTTCAGCTGTCACAGGCGCAATATCTTTTGCGCCCTAACATACCAATTACATTAAGGAGTTGATCATTTTTCACGGACTAAACAAATGATAGCGGCGTTATTTATTTTCTTTGTAGAATAACTACAACCGTAAATAAATGCTTTGCTCTAATTTGTTTATCGTCGTTACAAAATTGGTCACTTCATTAATACAATTGATATAATTCCTTATTGGAGCGCATCATGATCTCGCAGATCGAACAACTCATGTATCAATTGTCAGACTTATTTATGGCACCGGTACTTTGCATTATCGTGTTATTTTTTATCTATTCATTACTTGCCTCGGGGCAATTCTTCAGCCAAACCTTACAACGCCGCGCGCATTACAAATCATTTTTAAGTTTACTTAGCCAAGACTTAGGCTCGAATAAACAGCTCACCTTAAAAGGGTATCCATTGGCAACCTTGGCCAATGAATTTCCGAGCATTAGCCAAGACCAACTTGATGTAGCCGCCCTAAAAGAACTTGAAGGCGTACGTAACGTTAGCCGCCTGGCACCAATGTTGGGTTTAATCGCCACTATGATCCCAATGGGCCCTGCATTAAAAAGCTTAGCCGACGGCAACATTCAAGGCATCAGCGAAAACTTAAGCATCGCGTTCGCCGCGGTTATTTTCGGTTTAGTTATCGCCTCTATTACCTTTTGGATTGCCTCGGTAAAAAAACGCTGGATGGTCGAAGAGTTAGTTGCCCTAATGCCACTTATTAACCGTAAATCGGCAGCAACAATTACTGCAATCAAGGAACCAGTGGAGAAAAAACATGCGGCTGCTTGATGAAGACGAAGGCCTAAACCCTGCCCTATCGGTGGTTAATTTAGTCGATGTATTTTTGGTATTGGTGGCGGCATTACTTATCACCATTGCGCAAAACCCGCTAAATCCGTTCATGGCTGAAAATGTCACGGTGATTAAAAACGCTGGCAAGGACAACATGGAAATTATCGTCAAAAAAGGCAATGTTATCGAAACCTTCAAAAGCGATGGTCAAACAGGCTCAGGCACCGGTAAAAAGGCTGGCACCACCTATGAAATGGCTGATGGCAGCATGATTTACGTAACCGAATAGTAGACTAACAAATGAAAAACTCCCTAATTAACATATTACTGCTGTGCGTTGGACTTTGCGGTTTAAGCGGCAATAGCGCTGCACAGCAGAGCGAACAAATAACAAAAAAATCAAGCAACGCCAGTATTTTGTTTGTCAGCGCAGCCCACAGTAATGGCGCGAAAATAACCTTACTTAAAAAAGTCGCTAAGGCGCAACAGCATTCATGGAATTTTGAAGTTAAGTCGGCTAAATCACTAACCAAAGATATCAAGGGTCAAGACGCACTGACAGCGCTGTTTAATCAATATGATTTAGTGGTGTTAGACGCCGTCTCGGTTCGAGAAGCAGCCGCAACCTATGATAATTACGCCAATACCATAGCTCAGGTGAAAACTAGCGTTGTCGCGATGAATTATGTAACAAAGACCGAGGTTAATAACAATTTAAGCCTTGATCAAAAAAACACCCTGCAAGCGTATTGGAAAAATGGCGGACGCTTAAATCTAGATAATATGTTGTCGTATATTTTCGCTACCGTGATCAATAAAAATAGTCAGCTGCAAGCGTTTAACAACATCGACGCACCGATTATTTATCCACAACAAGGCATTTATCATCCAAACTTGCCAACGCTCATTGTTAAAGATTTAGTTGAATATCAAACATTCGCCGCGCCTAAACCGCAGCAACCCAAAATAGCGCTATTGCTGCAACGCTCTCTAATTGAAACAGAGCAAACAGCACTGATTGACGCTACCATCGTGCAGTTAGAAGCTAAAGGCGCTTATGTAGTGCCGTTTTTCTTCAGACTAAGCCCGGTAACCGGCGATTATAGTCACCTGTTACAGTTACCCGTTGTTGAAAAAGATACCGTGGTTGCGCAAAAAACAGCCGTCGATTTAATCATTAGTTTTCGTAATATCCACTGGGCTAACCAACGCAAGATAGAGTTTGAAAAATTTGCGGTGCCGGTGATGCAGGCAATGACCTATTATTCTGGCGACAAAGAAGCGTGGCAGCAAGACAAACAAGGTATATCAGCCAACATGATGTCATTCACTTTGGTATTGCCTGAAAATGCTGGCGTGACAGATCCGATGATCGTCGCGGCGATGAACATGCGCGATCAACAGGTAGAAATCATTGATTATCAGCTTGAGCATTTGGTCAACAAAGCCATCAACCTAGTGAACTTGAAATACAAAGCCAACAAAGATAAGAAAATAACCGTGTTTGTGTGGGGCGACAAAGATGTTGGCGCCTCATTCATGAACGTACCACAAAGCATTGAAGCAATCAGTCAGCGTTTAGCGAGTGAAGGTTATCAAACAGGCCAACGCGACAGCGCCTATTTTATTGAGCACGCAAAGAAAATATTAAACCCATTTTATCGTGACTATCAACTAACTGAGCTATTAGACAACGACTTGGCGGAATTAATGCCAATTGAGCGCTATTTAACGTGGTTTAATAGCCTGCCTAAGGCACTTACCGAAAAAATCACCGCGCATTGGGGCCAGCCACAAGACAACTTTATGGCGGTAGAAAAAAATGGCAAACATTACTTTGTGCTGCCACGCATTCGCAATGGCAACATGTTGATCATGCGTCAACCGCCGCGTTCAGACAACAAAAATGACGAAAACGCGATTTATCATCAAGGCTTAGTGCCAATCAACCACTTTTATTTAGCCGCTTATTTTTACGCCAGAGAGTATTGGCAGTCAGACGCTATTGTGCATTTAGGTACTCACGGCTCACAAGAATATTTGGGCGGTAAAGAGCGCGGTTTATCTAT